>Ga0268262_10000304_pt1 | contig 65947 bp, 60 predicted proteins | sample TergutNc150P3_FD_190354 | JGI IMG/M metagenome (GOLD analysis project Ga0268262, IMG submission 190354) | Nasutitermes corniger P3 segment gut microbial community from laboratory colony in Florida, USA - Nc150 P3 (SPAdes) (version 2) | ecosystem: Host-associated > Arthropoda: Insects >... | reverse complement strand
AATGAACATCATTGTTTGTGTTATTAGAATTAAGAATAAATCTGATATAAGCATCCTTAATAGAATTAAGCCTGATAGAAGCAGAAAGATTTAAAGAAACATCCCAGGATAGAATAGATCTTGAGAAGTTATCAACTACAAGATAGATATATGCCTTAACATTATCCAAAGTCTTAAAAACAGTAACATCGGCATGCCAGAATTGATGAGGGTATGAGGCTCTGATTCCTAATATTTTCTTTTTAAAAGATTTGGGAACTCTTTTAGATAAGCCCAATATCTTAGAATACTTATACCATGAGTGAACAGATATGTTTAAAATATTATTTCTTTTGGCATAATAGTAAATAGAAACAATGGGCCAGCCATTGAATAATTTATCGTCACATAAAGATTTGATTTTATCAATAGAGGATAAAGATAATTGACTGTGAAATCTTTTAATACACTTGCCTGTGAAAGACTCAAGGCATATATGATTTATTTGAAAAGACCATGAATAAAAGGTAGATTTGGAGATGTTAAAAAGGGTCAGAGCCAACATCATAAACTTAAGGATTTTTAACATCGAATTATACGAATTAATACGAATATTTCAATAGCATTTAGGTCTTTATTCGTAAATATCCATGAAATCCGTAGACTATTTTCCTTAAGTTTATGATGTTGGGTCAGAGCATTATAAAAAAATTATCAGATTAAATAAACAAATTAAAATATGCGTTTATTTAAAATCGTTGATATAAAATACTTAAAATAAGTCTAAAAGTTACTTGATTTATTAAATTTGATTTATTAAATGATTTTAATTGTCGATTAAAATAACAGATCGCAATTCTTGCTCAAGGAGGAGCTGGCGGTCTGGCGGAGGGTTTTCAATGGATAATCTCATGAAAATGGAGGATCGTGAGATACGACAGGGTAAAATTTCAGGAGATCAAAAAAAACTTAACGAATTTAGAAAATTGATCTCTGATGAAAAATATCTTGATCATGCAATATCAAAGCTTGCTGCTGATCTATCTCATTATCTAACAAAATGAAGAATTATTTTATCAGGCTTACGTTTAAAACGTTTGCATAAACATAGTATCTTAAAATTATATACCTTAATAGGTAAGGTGTATAATTTTAAGTAAACCAAAAAGTATAGATGGAAGAAAATAATTCATACAATATATTCTTAAAAAATAAAACCATGAAGAGTTACTTCCTGGTTTTATTTGCTCTAATTGTAGTTTTTCTATTATATATATTTAAATCTTATCTATGGATATTTTTATATGCTTTAATCTTCTATGTGGCATTGCGACCGCTCCATGAATTGCTGCTTAAGTACGTAAAAAAAAGAATAATCAGTTCCTCAATTATTATATTTATAATAATAGCTCTTGTTATTATCCCGGCAATGTATTTACTGACTATTCTTTCACAGCAGATATATACTCTTTACGGCAAGATCCATTTAGATGAAAGTTATAATATATTAAAAAGTATAGTCGATAATAATTTGGTCAGTTCGGTTCTGTCATTTTTAGATTTTGATAAGGAGACTCTTGGCGCAAAGATTTTAGAAAGCATTAAACAGATGTCATTATCAATTTTACCAAAAACTACAATGATTGTTTCATATCCGGTGAATTTTATTATCAAATTTTTTCTAATGATGCTCATGTTATTTTTTCTCTTTAAAGATGCATATAATTTTGAAGGCGCTGTTTATAGAATCCTCCCGCTTCCAATGGATCTTGAGGTGGATATTGTCAAAAGGTTAAAGGATGTTATTTCTCTATTAATGTTAGGAAACCTTTTAATTATGATTCTTCAAGGATTTATTGTAGGCTTTGGACTTTTTATTGCCGGTATAGATACTCCTCTCTTGTGGGGTGTTGCAGCGTCAATTCTATCCTTAATTCCTGTAATCGGCACTTCTCTTATATGGATTCCGGCATCAATATACCTGTTTGTAACCGGAGATTCAGGTATGGCTATATTTGTAGCGATCTGGTCTTTTGCGTGGTATATGTTACTTGAGAATATTGTAAAACCGAAAATTTTTGGAGACAGACTCAATTTTCATCCCTTACTGTTCTTTTTTCTTCTGCTGGGGAGTATTCATTCCTTTGGTTTACCCGGAGTAATAATAGGACCAATAGTACTCTCTCTTTTCTATTCATTTTGGGAGATATATAAAGTCTTAGACGATTATGCAATGCATAAAAAAACAGCCGAACCTGATTCGGTAGAAACTCAGCAGTAGTTTTCAATTCTATTTTTCAATCTCTGTTCTAAAAACGGACTTGCCGATCCGAGACTTTTTAAAATATAATCTGCTTCTGATTTATAATCTATTATTCTTTCCTTTGTCCAATGGGATGGCTGCGATTCCAAATTTGTTATGCGGTCTGCAAGTTTAACTATCCAGATTTCTTTTGGTTGAAGTTTTATCCTCTCTACGCTGTCACGCATTCTAAGCTCTTTATCAAGCTCTCTGTTTTTTGTAAGGGCAAGCACGCCAAGGGCTGCATCTTTTCCGAAAATTTTTTCAATGTCACTAAATTGTATTTCCGTGTCTTCTATGGTATCATGAAGGAGAGCGCATTGAACTGCGAGATCGGGATTTTCTATATTCTCAATAGAGATTGCGGTCATAACCTCCATAGCTACTGACACGGTATGAATTATGTACGGAAGATCAGTGTCTCCAAACTTTTGGTCTTTGTGCGCTTCTGCGGCAAAGTGTAAAGCTTGAAAGTATAAGTCTTGTGACCATAATTTTGTTGTTTTCATGAAGTGAATTTTAAACTTAAGTACCAATATTATTTTCTGATTTTAATAATTTTGCATTTTGCTGAGCAATGGCGATGGATTTATTAAGTTTTTCTATAAACCACTGTTTGTCTGGGAAAGCTGTAAGATATTGCGCTACTTTTATATGCTCATCGTCCAACAATAACAATTCTATGTGTTCGCTGTTGCCTTCGCTACAAAGCAGTAACCCTATGGGCGAATTTTCGTGCGGCTGTTTTTCATACTTTTGCAGATATTTCAAATACAACTCCATTTGCCCTTTGTATTCGGGTTTAAATTTGCCTAATTTCAAATCAATAGCCACTAAACAGTTTAATTTGCGATGATAGAAAAGTAAATCGAGATAATAGTCTATGCTGTCGATAGACAGCCGTTTTTGCCGTTCCATAAATGCAAAACCTTGCCCTAATTCCAAAATAAACTTTTCCAGTTGGCTGAGAACCGCATCTTCGAGGTCTCTTTCTGAAAAATATCCGCTTAATCCCAAAAAATCAAGAATATAGGTATTTTTAAAAACTAAATCTGGATTTAAATTGGCTCTATCTGTTTTTTGTAGGGTTTGCAAAATAATTTCCTCAGGTTTGGAGGCAATGGCTGTTCGTTCAAAAAGCATTGAATCTTCTTTTTGCCGTAGCGTTCGGATGCTCCAATTTTCAATCATACACATTTGTTGGTAAAACAACCTTTTTGTAGAGTCTTCAATAGCAACAAGTTCAATAAAATGACTCCAACTCAATGTTTGCGACAGTGTCGCAAACATTTCTTCATTGTAGGCTTCCGCCACTTTAATCATTCGGCTTATGGCGGAATAAGAGTAACCTTTCCCAAATTTTTGAGTTAATTGTTGCGACAGTGTCGCAACAATTTGCTGTCCGCGCTGCGAGTAAGTTTCGTATTGCATTTCGGTAATAATGTAATTACCAATCGACCAATACAAACTACTTATTTTTGTATTCAGATATACGGCGACATTTCTGCCTGTTTTTTCAATAAGTTTTTCTATTCCAAGCAGTAACTGAGCGCTTTTATTATTCACATTGTCCATGTTATTCATTTATACAGTAAGGCATAACTCCTTATATTTATTGCGTTTTTAACATTACAAAATTACGCTTTTTTCATCAAATCTTTCGCGTCTTTATCCAACGCACTGTCAGCTTACACCTTACGCGTCAGTGTTTGCTTATGGACATGGTGCGCTGTACACGACAGCAGGGTGTAGCTTTTCAACTAACATATTCGTTTTTTTCATGAATTAAATTTCCGGTTAGAGTTGATAAAATTTATACCGATTGTCAAGATTATTAATATGAAATTGATTTAAATCGCAGTTTGACTTTTCCCATAAACGATGCTATACAATTCCTAACACACTAATCATTTTGCATTAGGTTTTTTTAAAAATATTTATAAATTATTTTTATTTTGACGTATGTCAATTTTTATCTCTTCTATTGCCTTCATTAAGTGTTTTTCGATTTTTTTATTAATAGAATTAAATATTTTATCGTTATAAAATATTTCCGCTTCTTTTATGAAAAAAAGATAAACAGGAACTTCAAGAGATTGTGAGAGCTTTTCCAATAAGTCGGCTGAAACGAAAGTCAGTCCTCTTTCAATTGCGCTTAAATGTTTAACCGATATGTCCACTTTTTCAGCCAGTTGTTCCTGAGACAAATGTCTTTCTTTACGGTAAAATTTTAAATTTTCTCCAAAATAAGTCTTAATATTCATGTAGAACAGTTTATTGAAAAATATATATCATACAATAAAGCATAAGGTCTAAAATAATTATTTTTGTTAAAAAAATAGACATTTTAGGTTTATTTTTTCTTGACAGAATAACATTTCAGTTGTATAAGGTAGCTAATTATAAACCTTTAAGGTTTTATTCGCACTTGTATTATACGTTTATGATTCAAACGGCAAGTTCAACGTGAACGGAACAGGGCTTTATGAGCACAGATATATATGGTTGATTGAATAAATTAATATTAAATACTATAAAATAAGGAGTTAAATATGACTAAAAAAAGAGGAACATCTAATATTCCAATGATTATGGGAATTATAGGTGGAGTCTTGGGTATTCCCGCTGCTCTTTGTGCTGGTGTATGCGCAGCGGGTTTTATAGGATTTACGGGTGATTCAAGCATGGCACGAGAAGCTCAAACAATTTATACAACAATGGGAATAATAGGTGCAATTTTAGGACTAATAGGGGGATTGTTGGGGAAAAAATTACCAAAAATTGCCGGTATTATAATGATTCTTGCAACATTTATGTCAGGTATAACTTTAATTACGGGAAATATATTTGCGTTAATAGTTGCTATTCTGTTTCTTTTGGGAGGGATCTTCTGTTTTGTACAAAAAAAAGAAGATGTGTTAGTATAATAAAAAATTTAAAAACAAATGCACCGATTCCTTATATTAAATAATACAATATTAATACCTATGTATAATTTATTGATAGGAATTGGTACAATTCTTGGATTTCTATTTCTTGAAAACCAAATTAAAGTTAGAAACATAAAATTTAATACTGATAGAAATATTTATTTCTCAATCATTATATCAGGCTTTTTTGTATTTTTAGGAGCAAAGTTTTTTGAATTACTATATAAACAATCAAATTTCAATTTACAAGCTTTGCTTTCAAGCGGTATTACTTTTTATGGTGGTTTAATATTTGGTTTAATCAGTTTTTTTATTATAAATAAACTCTTTAAAACAGATAACAATGTTGCTTTTAATTTAGTAATACCGTCATTGATTCTTTTTCATGGATTTGGTAGAATCGGTTGTTTTTTCGCAGGTTGTTGTTATGGGAAGCCAACAGATTTATTCTTTGGTGTAACATACCCTGAAGGTATAATACCCACAAAATATTTGGGAAGCTCAATAAAACTTCACCCTGTTCAACTATATGAAGCATTCTTCTTGTTTTTGCTTTTTTTTATTATAGTAAAATTTATATCCTTTGAAATGAGAACTGCTGCATATTTTTTAATATACAGCCTTTCCCGTTTTTTTATTGAATTCTTAAGAGATGATTATCGCGGAAAATTTCTAACTGAAAATTTATTTCCATCACAAACAATGAGTATTATATTCTTTTTCATAGGAGTGCTTTTGATTTTAAAATCTAAAATTATATCAAAAATGATATCTATTAAGATAAGAATCAGATAGGGTGTATAAAAATTTTTAACTGTATTATTCATTTTTTTAATACACAACATACAAAAACCATTCTAAAACTGCACCTAACCAGTCTGTAGTTATGCCTGAAAGCATACCATAGGTTAGGTGCAGTTTGTATCATTTTCTACTTTTGACCATACATTAATTTGTCTCTTAATTAAAACTAATAAATTCAAATAAAAGACCTCGAAAAACCGAAAAACAATTATAATAGCTTTAACAAAAATATATCAACTCCCATTGACCTTATCGCAGTAGATTATGATAAAAATAATATACTAAAAAATAAAAAAAATTTTTAATTTATTTCCTCTGAGACGTTATATATTATAAACAGGAGGATAATAAAATGAAAATAAAACTTAAACTTATTAATTATTTAAAAATAAAAATCATAAAATACCAATTAGACCGCGGGATATCGAGATGTATTTATTGCGGTTCAACTGCTTACGGCAGATGCGAAAAGAGCCCAATAAAATTACATCAACATTTTGCCAATGATAAGCACTGTATGTTTTGCGGTTCTACCGAATACGGTCCATGTTCATTCAGCCCATTCGGGAACCACCACCATGGACCAGGCGAAAATAAATGTGTTTTTTGCGGAAAAGACGGCGACGGCACTGGGAAGTGTAAAAACAGTCCGTTTAATTGGCACGAAAAATGGTAACCGGAAGATTAATTATTATTGGACATAATTTAATAATCTTGTACTAAATGTCAATTAAATCCATTTTATGCCAAAAAAGATAAAATATTAACGTTAAAAGCAAAGCGATAAGATAAACAACCTGAGGTTAATAAAATGAGAAAAACTGTTATTCTATTGATGTTTCTTCTTATACAACCTGTCGTAGCCATAGAAAGCTCTTCAACAGGCGATAATTTTGTACGCATAGAAGGCGGGACATTTCAGATGGGAAGCAATAATGGCAATGACGACGAAAAGCCGGTGCATATTGTAACAGTAAAAAGTTTCAGCATGGGGAAGTATCCGGTCACACAGAAGGAATGGACTGAAATAATGGGGAATAATCTTTGTCATTTTAAGGGAGAAAATCTTCCTGTTGAAAATGTGAGCTGGCATGAGGCTGTGGAGTACTGTAACAAAAGAAGTTTAAAAGAAGGATTGAGTCCGGTGTATAGCGGATCAGGCGATAATATAACCTGTGACTGGAATGCCAACGGCTACCGGTTGCCTACAGAGGCAGAATGGGAATATGCGGCAAAGGGCGGCAACAAGGATAAAATATTGTTTGAATATTCCGGCAGCAATAGCATGGAAGCAGTGGCGTGGTATGACAAAAATAGTGAAGGCAGCACACATCCTGTGGGGACCAAAGAACCCAATAGTCTCGGTTTGTACGATATGAGCGGGAATGTATGGGAGTGGTGCTGGGATTGGTACAGGTCTTATTCATCGCAAGATCAAAAGGATCCTAAAGGCGCTCTTTCAGGTTCTCACCGTGTTATGCGCGGCGGCTCATGGCGCTACGAAGGGAGGTACCTGCGTTCGTCTTATCGCGGCTTTGTTATTCCGTCGCGTCGCTACTCCTACTTTGGGTTCAGATTAGTTCGTTCTTGAAACTTCAGGGAATATTCGCCGGACTGTGATATGGAAGAGGTCTTACTGACATTCAAAAAACGGCAAGATATTATTACCTGCAGAGACTATGTTTTGGTGCAAGAGTTAAAGATCGTACTTTCACTGTAAGTCCAGAACGCCCCAGGCGAATCAACCTGCTGATACTCGAAATAGAAAAGATAGATGTTTTTTTAGAGAGCATGGAGAAAAAGGCAGGTAATCAGTAGAAAAATGTCTATATCTCTACCTGTTGTATAATGAACATTTTCCGGTCATGAGATATTTAACGCCTTCATCAAGTCCGTCGAGTGTAAGCTCAAACATGGGGAAAATATCTCTAACCATTCTTATTGAATGAACATACTCCCATGAACGTTTTGGCAGAGGATTAAGCCAGATAGAGTCCTTAAATTTTTCTTTAAACCGCTGCATCCAAATTATACCCGGCGTGTCGTTATGATACCAGTAGTCAATGGCTCCGTTCACCCATGTAAGCTCTGACGGAGCCATTTCGGCATCGCCCACAATAATAACTTTATAGTCGTTATCTTCACTCTTAAGCATATCCATAGTTGATATGGATGAGTTTCTTTCCATATCTGTCCAGAGATCCTGATAAAACGCATTGTGAAAGTAGTAGTGTTTAAATTTATTTATCTGAGAAGAAGATGCCGAAAATAATCTCTCAACAAGCTCTGAAAAAGGAGTCATTGAACCGCCGACATCCATTAGAAGCATAACCTTTGAGCTCTTCTTCTCTTTCTCTTCCCAAACAAGTTCAATCTCGCCGGCATTTTTACATGTAACGTCTATGGTTTTTTTTAGGTCGAGTTTTTCGCCCGGACCAACAGGAAGGAGAGACCTTAAATGGGAAAGAGCAACCCTCATCTGTCTTGTATCAAGCGTAATATCGCTTGAATAGTTGCGGAATGTTCTCTTTTCTGCAATCTGAACAGCCCTCTTATGCCTTGATACGCCCTGTCCGATCCTTATACCTGCAGGGTTATATCCCCATGCGCCCTGTGTTGACCGCCCTCCTGTACCTATAGCCTTATTCCCGCCGACGTGTTCTTTGTAGTGTCCCTGCTTTAGCTGTTCTTCAAAATTTTTTAATATCTCGTCAAGATTAAGCTGCTCCATCTGTCTTTTCTCTTCTTCGGACAGGTGGAGTTCTTTGACTTTTTTTAAACCTTCAAGTATCTTATCAAGCATTTCGTCTGTTGTTTCTATATCTCTGAATGTATCAAGAAAAGCCATGTCGTATTTGTCATAAAAGATTTCATTCTTTACTAATATTGCCCTTGCCATGTGATAAAAAGACGTAAGGCTGCAATCGTTCAGGTTCATAGCTATTGCATTATGAAGTGTTATCCATTCATGGAGAGATACGGGGATGCCTTTAGCCTTCAGGTGAAAGAAAAAGTTAATAAACATCGCGTGTCCTCATGCTTGTATTATATGCATAGTGTGATTTGCCGGATTTCTGTAACAAGTCAATATCCTCCTGTTTTTTAAGAAGTGTTCCAAGGAACGGTATCTCCTTCTCTACATCCTTAGCAGGGATTCCGCCTATTATAAGGGCTTGCAGCCAGTCTATGAGTTCGCTTGTTGACGGTTTTTTTCTCAGCATATCAAATTCTCTTATCCAATAGAATTTTTTCAGCGCTTCGCGCAGTAACTTCTTTTCTATATCAGGGAAGTGTACGTGCACTATCTCTTCCATAAGTTCTTGAGCGGGAAATTCTATATAGTGAAAAACGCATCTTCTAAGGAACGGGTCAGGAAGTTCCTTTTCACTGTTTGATGTAATTATAACTATGGGTCTGTTTTTTGCTTTTATGGTCTCTTTTGTTTCGGGTATATAAAAACTCATCTCGTCTAATTCATTGAGAAGGTCATTTGGAAATTCAATATCCGCCTTATCTATTTCGTCAATGAGCAGAACTATCTGTTCTTTCGATGAAAATGCCTCGCCTAATTTCCCCAGCTTAATATATCTCTTTATATCCGAAACATCATGATCTCCAAACCTTGCATCATTCAGCCTTTGAACAGTATCATAAATATAAAGTCCCTCTTGAGCCTTTGTTGTAGATTTAATATTCCATATAATAAAATCCTTTTTTAATGCCTTTGCTATAGAATGGGCAAGAAGGGTTTTTCCAGTACCCGGCTCTCCTTTAACAATTAATGGTCTTTTCAGAGCAATTGATACGTTTACATTATCCCTTAACTCCTTAGATATTACATAATCATCGGTTCCTTTAAAATAGTCCATTTTTATCCCTATACCTTAATTAGATTTTATTTTATATAATAATTAATATTTAAAAAAATGTTAATTTACACTTTAATATATACTTATACTCAATCATTCACTACATAAAGATGTTATAAAATATTAGCAAGTAATTAATTATTTTCTTTAGTATATTAATTTTATTCTAATTGACAAATCAGCGCTATTTGATGATTTTTAAATCAGGTAAAAATTTTTTAAAGGAGTCATATTATGAAGTATATATTAACGGTTTTTATTACAGGATTGTTTTTTTTATCAGGATGTTCAAGTACGCAGCAATCTTTACTCTTGGACCCTTATTGGTTAGAGTATGAGAAGAATAATACAAGGACTTTTCCCAATAAAAAATTCAGATCTGCAATGCCCTATGCTGCAGGTCAATATATTGTAGTCGGTTATCTTAAAAAGGAGAATAGAGACCATATAGAAAAACAAACGGTAGTAAGAAAAGATAAGGACTGTTGGGTTTATGAAACTATTACTATTGATAGAAAAGGAAAGACTACAGGGACGCAAACGCTTCAGGGATTTGAATATGTAAAAAAAGGTAATTCCACTGTTAAGATGACATGGGTGAAGTATCTCCGTGAAGACGGGACTGTAGAGAGAATAGAGAGTGAGGTTCCTGAGATTCCTGAGGAATATAAAGACATATTTAATAAGTTTATGCCCTCTAAAGATAAACAGGAAGATAAAGTTGTTTTTGAAGATGGATTGCCCGTTACCGTACAAGCCGGCATATTTAAGGGTACTACAATAATTACAACCGAGAAGCTTAAGCAATCGGGTAAAAAAATACCCAGAATTTATTTGTATCCCGATGTGCCTATAAATGGGTGGGTAAAAATGGCGGATGAAAACGATAATGTTTTAATGGAACTTCTTGATTTTGGAAAGAATGGAAAACCCGTAATTTGCACCTGTACCAGAACAGACCGCCACATCAATCATAGTTGTGAAAAGAAGTGAAACCTGTTATTTCTTAAGACAGCTCTGTTGTTTATATAAAACTCTTTTTAACAGGGTGCGGGATTTCGCACCCTGTCTTTAATCCTATAATGTTTTTTATTCGTATAATTTGTTTGACATATTAGTTTAAGCTCAAAAAATGTAAAATGAAACGCTCAAAAAATGTAAAGTAAAAAGCTTAAAAAATGTAAAGTAGAAATATGCAATATATTAAACGAATATCGGACAGCGAGTTACAAAGAAAATTAAACTCTTCCGGAGCAGTGCTTATTAGAGGCGCTAAGGCGTGCGGAAAAACCGAATCAGCCAAACAACTTTCAGGCAGTATTTTGAATGTTGACAGAGATGAACAGGTGCTTGCGCTTATGGAAACAGCGCCGCAAAGATTATTGCTCGGCAAAACTCCCAGATTGATTGATGAATGGCAGGAACAGCCAAAACTTTGGAACTACATACGCCACGAAATAGACAACCGCGGGCAAACGGCGCAATTTATACTCACAGGCTCTGCAAATCCGGAAGAAAGCGTCAAGATGCACTCCGGAGCAGGCAGATTTACCACTCTTGATATGAGAACAATGTCATGGCAGGAATTAGGTTTTTCGTCAGGTAAGATCAGCCTGAAAAGTTTGTTTAAAGGGGCAAAAATTGACGTTTATGACGAACCTGCGGAATTAGAATTTATTGTTGAGAAAATAATCATAGGCGGTTTTCCCGGTTTGCTTGGCAAAAATGTAAATCAGGCTATTGATTTGAACAGGGCATATATTGATTTGCTGGCTGAAGTTGATATGAGCAGAATTTCCAATGTGAAACGCGATCCGCTAAAAGTGCGAAATCTGCTGCGATCCATCGCCAGAAACACTGCAACCATAGTAGAGGTTACAACCTTAGAAGCGGATATTAATGAAAAAGAAAACACCGTTCTTTCAAGACCAACTATTTATGAATATCTTGACGCTCTTAACAGATTGATGATTACCGAAGAACAGCCTGCGTGGAATACGCATATTCGTTCGTCCGCTTCGCTGCGTAAATCGCCCAAACGCCATTTTACAGATGTTTCATTATCGGCTGCAGCGCTTGGCGCCGACGGAGATTCCCTGCTTGCCGACGTCAATTTTACAGGGTTTTTGTTTGAATCTCTGGCAACGCACGAACTCAGAGTTTATGCTCAGGCAAATGACGCAAAGGTGTATTATTACCGCGACTCAAGCAATTTAGAGGTAGATGCAATCGTGCAAAAAAATAACGGCGATTGGATTGCTTTTGAAATAAAACTCGGCACAGGGCAAATAGAAGAGGCTGCAAAAAACCTTAATAAATTTGTTTCGATTTTAGACGACAAAAAGGTTAACCCCCCTAAATCACTGAACATAATTACAGGAACAGGCATTAGTTATACCCGCGCAGACGGAATAAATGTAATTTCTCTTGCTTCGCTTGGAGCTTAACTGGGTTGTCTGATAAGTAACAGGCAGGCAATCAGTTACATTCTTACGTCATTGCGAGCCGTGTTTTAAGTTCACCTGATAGAGCAATGTAAACTCGGCGTGGCAATCCAGTGGGATAAATTAAAACTCTGGATTGCCACGCGCAGGTTACACAATCTATACTCAAGCATGGTTGAAGCGCTCGCAATGACGCAGGTATATATTTATCGTTTACTCTTGTTACCTCAGCGCCCATTGGCGCAGCGTTTGTTACGCTAACGGAAAATTTGTAGCTATAGCAGGCGGTCCAAGCGCCAATGCGGCATATTCTACGGATGGAATCACCTGGAAAAGTGCAGCATTGCCAAGCAGCGCTTCATGGTGGAGTGTCTGCTATGGTAACGGCAGATTTGCAGCAGTATCAGAAAATTCCGATAATAAAGCGGCTTATTCGGAAAATGGAATCAATTGGGCTCCGGCAGCATTGCCCTCTAACGGCAATTGGCGCAGTATCTGCTATGGAAATGATAAATTCCTTACAGTCGATTACAACAACAATAGAACGGCATATTCCGGTGACGGTATCAATTGGACAGTAACAGCGGCGCTTCCAAGCAGCGCTTTATGGTGGAGTGTTTGCTATGGTAACGGCAGATTTATAGCAGCAGGTCACAGCAACAAAATTGCCTATTCTGAAAACGGAATTAATTGGGCAGTATTAGATATACCGGGCGGCGCTAACTGGCAAAGTATTTGCTATGGCGGAGATTAATAAATCATTTTTTTTCTGTCGCTGTTGTAGGTGGAACTTGGTTTTTTACTTGATATTTTTTCAGCTATTTTTATATATTATAAATTATGATTAAAAATCCGATCATGAATTAGTTTATAAATACAGTACAAAGTAATCCTAATATTGCAATTATATATACACTTACTCAAATAGGAAGTGTTTTTTTATTTCTGTAACAAGTTTATATTATTCTCATCGGATGCTATAGGATTTAGTAAGAAAGGTGAGTATAACAGCAGATGCGCAAGTAGCAAAATTTATGAACAAAAAATATATTAATAGGAAGTTAATACTATGAATTTTAATTTTGATTTAGATAAAGAAGAGCAAGAATTTAAAGAAGAACTTGAAACAGGGAAATTCAAAATGGACACTCTTCACAATAATGAATTAGACTATGATAAGGAAAAAAAAGACCGTGATTTAGCCGTTTTTGAGGATTTCCTTAACTCTGATTCCTTTAAAAAATTGGATAAAATTTCATGCAGGGGAACAAATTAATGGAAGAATCAGTCTTAATTTATTTAAGTAACAATGGCGTTAATAGCGGAACTATTGCCAGTAGATTTCGTATGATATTAGATATGCTACAAAAATTTATCAATATAAAAAAAATAAGTCAAAGTATCATTGTTGACAAAAAAAAATTAAAATTGGCTATTATAAGCTATTTTATTGATACTGCGAGAATAAAAGAATTTCACAATATTCCAAATACCAACACTGAAAAAATTTATGGTTATATGGCTTATTGGTTATATAGAAGAAAGCCTATACAAGTAATAAAAGACTTTCCCGGTAGTGAATTTATTAATGAATTATTTATTGCGACTTATATTATTACGGGAATATTAGCAGAAAAAAGTCTTAAAACCGTACAAGTCAGTCAATATACAATCTTTGAAGAATTTCAAGAACTATTGCTTTATAATTTTAAATATCGTACAATAACACAGCAGTCACTGGAATTGATGATAAATGCGTTTTATACTGGGTGCTATTTCAAACTTCCCTCTTGAAAATAAGATTTTTGGTATTAATGTTAAATATAATATTATATTTAACATTAATATTTGACCTCAACCGTATTGCTTCACTACGTTTAATTGTGCCACAATTATTTAACTTCTACCACAATGACACTCCTCTCACCAATATAAAAATTTTATTAAAAAAATACTTGTAATTTAAGAATTATACTATAATATGGTAAAATAGTCCAAAAACAGCTTAAAAGACCAAATATGGGGGTAAAAGATGAAATTTGCAAAGATTACCATAGCTGCTTTCTTTTTATTTATTACGACTCTTTTATATGCGGAAATGACGGTTATAAAAGTAGAGGGAAGCGCAGCTTATAAGGACGGCAACACGTGGCAGCTCATTAAGGTAAATCAAAAACTGCCTGAGGGCGTTAAAATCAGCACAGGCGCTAATTCTTATGTTGATATTAAACTAAACTCAAAGAATCATACAATACAGGTTAAGCCCTATTCAATGATACAGGTGTTCAGTAACGAAACAAGAACAGAAGCAAATACCAATATAGGTCTTAAGCGCGGCAGTATAAATGCAAAAGTGCCGAGAGAAGAACATGTAAAAACAGTATTTAGAGTTACTTCGCCTATTGCAACTTCAAGCGTAAGAGGAACAGAGGAGAATATTTCATACGGTCCTGATACGGGCATGGTAGTTGAGGTGCTGAGCGGCACGGTTGAGGCAAGGAATAATGCAGGAAGAGGCAATCTGCTAACAGGCAGGCAAAAGTTTGTACAGTCGGGACCTTCAGGTCAGCCCGACCATATAATGAAAGATATAAGGGACATGTCTATTGTACAGGTAAGCGGTCTCGGACTAACGCCTGAAGAGAGAGAATCAATGCAATATATTGACGAACAAACAGGAGGTCCCGGCGGCGATACTCCCGGTTTGGACAATATGTTACAGAATGGAAGACTTAATCAAATTCCAAAAGAAGGGGGAGATACCGGCGGGACCCCCGGATCCGGATGGATGTATATTGACTGGGGATATTGGGGACCGGGGTGGTACAGGAACCCGAAGACCAACCCGTGGCCCTGGTACAGTCCCAATCCGAGGGATAATAAGCCCCTTAGGTTGCGTTAGTAAGTTAAGTAAAGATTTTATTTATATATATAATTGTTTAAGGGCGGATATTATCCGCCCTTACTGTTTTGTCCCGAATATTAAATAATATGTCGGGCTCAGCGCGATCAGTTATATTCTTACGTCTTTGCGAGCCGTGTTTAAATTCATCAGATAGAACAATGTAAACTCGGCGTGGCAATCCAGTAGGATAAATTAAGACTCTGGATTGCCACGCGCAGGTTACACAATCTATACTCAAACATTGTTGAAGCGCTCGCAATGACATAATAATGTACTTATCGTTTACTCGTGTTACTTATCAGACAGCCCCTTACTGTTTTGTCCCGAATAGGAAAACCACAAGACACTCCTCGCTTGCCTTCTCTTCATCTCAAAATTTACTAAAAAATACTTGTAATTTGAGAATTATATAATAATAGTCTAAAAACAGCTTAAAAAACGAATTTATGGAGGCAAAAAATGAAAATTGCAAAAATTACCATAGGTGGTTTCTTTTTATTTATTACGACTCTTTTATATGCGGAAATGACGGTTATAAAAGTAGAGGGAAGCGCAGCTTATAAGGACGGCAACAAGTGGCAGCTTCTTAAGGTAAATCAAAAACTGCCTGAGGGCGTTAAGATCAGCACAGGCGCGAGCTCCTATGTTGATATTAAACTGAATTCAAAGAATCATACAATACAGGTTAAGCCCTATTCAATGATACAGGTGTTCAGTAACGAAACAAGAACAGAAGCAAATACAAATATAGGGCTTAAGCGCGGCAGTATAAATGCAAAAGTGCCGAGAGAAGAACATGTAAAAACAGTATTTAAGGTTACTTCGCCTATTGCGACCTCAAGCGTAAGAGGAACAGAGGAGAACATTTCATACGGTCCTGATACCGGTATGGTTGTTGAGGTGTTGAGCGGCGAGGTTGAGGCAAAGAATAATGCAGGAAGAACCAATCTGCTCACAGGCAGGCAAAAGTTTGTACAAGCCGGACAGTCTGGTCAACCGAACCATATTATGAAAGATATAAGGGACATGTCTATTATACAGGTAAGCGGTCACGGACTAACGCCTGAAGAGAAAGCGTCAATGCTATATATTGATGAACAAACGGGAACTCCCGGCAATGATACGCCTGTTCTGGACAATCTGTTACAGAATGAAAAACTTAAGCCATCTGGTAATGAAGAGCCGCATTGTCCAAACTGCTGAAAAAGTCTTCTTTTTTGAATATTGGGCAGTATTAGATATGTCAGGCTCAGCGCGATTAGTTATATGTTTTCTACGTCATTGCGAGCGCTTCAGCCATGTTCAGTATAGATAGAGTAATATACGCGTGGCAATCCGGAGTCTTAATTTATTCCACTGGATTGCCACGCCGAGTTTACATTGTTTTACAATGAAACTTAAAACAGGTTTCGCAATGACGAGGTATGCAACTGATTATTTTACTTCTACATAGGATAGACACAAAAATTTACTAAAAAATACTTGTAATTTGAGAATTATATAATAATAGTCTAAAAACAGCTTAAAAAACGAATTTATGGAGGCAAAAAGTGAAACTTGCAAAAATTACCATAGGCGCTTTCTTTTTGTTTATTACGACTCTTTTATATGCGGAAATGACGGTTATAAAAGTAGAGGGAAGCGCAGCTTATAAGGACGGCAACACGTGGCAGCTCATTAAGGTAAATCAAAAACTGCCTGAAGGTATTAAAATCAGCACAGGGGCAAATTCCTATGTTGATATTAAACTAAACTCAAAAAATCATACAATGCAGGTTAAGCCCTATTCAATGGTACAGGTATTCAGCAATGAAACAATAACAGAAGCGAATACAAATGTAGGGCTTAAACGGGGCAGTATAAATGCAAAAGTGCCGAGAGATGCAAATGTAAAAACAGTATTTAAGGTTACTTCCCCTGTTGCAACTTCAAGCGTAAGAGGAACAGAGGAGAATATTTCATACGGTCCTGATACGGGCATGGTAGTTGAGGTGTTGAGCGGCGAGGTTGAAGCAAAGAATAATTCAGGAAGAAGCAATCTGCTAACAGGCAGGCAAAAGTTTGTACAAGCCGGACAGTCTGGTCAACCGAACCATATAATGAAGGATATAAGGGACGTGTCTATTGTACAGGTAAGCGCTCACGGACTAACGCCTGAAGAGAAGACGTCAATGTTATATAATGATGAACAAACGGGAACTCCCGGCAATGATACGCCTGTTTTGGACAATCTGTTACAGAATGAAAAATTTAGGTGTGATGATGGCAGTTGTGATTAAGTGAAGGAGAGATTTTATTAAACAAGTTAAGGAGATTTTATTTATATGAAATTTATTAAGATTTTTTATATTAACATTCTGTTATTAGGGGTTTTGTCTTCAACAGCCGTAAGTCAGGATATATCGCAAATAACGTTTATAAACGAACTTGACGGAAAGAGCGCTGCAACTTATGGAGACGCCCTTCGCATGTTTGAATTTCAGGAAAGAAATTCAAACCTGTATATGCTTAAGGGTTATAATAACGATGCGCGCTTAACAAAGGGCATGGCTTCGCTTATGACTGCAAGATATCTTAAACTTAACAAAAGTCTTATGTACAAAATATTTGATATTGAAAGATATGCCTACAGGGCATGCCTGGCTGATAAGTTCTTTAGCATAGACGGAGGCGAAAATGATTTAATGTCCGGTCCTGAGCTTATTGAATTATTGGCAAAAATCAATGATTATAAGAGTGGTAAATAATTATGAAATTGAAAATAATATTTGTTTTATTGACGTTAATAACCGCTATTCATCTCTTTGCCCAATCAGCTCAAAGAGATGAAGAAAGGTTTTTTTACGGATCTAATGTAGATAAGGACTTTGAAGTTGCAAATACTGCTAAGTCCTTTTCTAACAAGGGGATTCAGTACGGCGCAATATTAAGTCCCATTTATATACTTGATGATAGTGACGAAGTATATGATTCTTGGGGTTCTCTTACAGGAGGAGGAAGGCTTAGTTCATATATTCTAAATGCAAAAGTTTGGGGAAAGGTCTATCTTTGGGACAACAGCTTTTTTTATATAAGAGGCAAAAATTCATATCTTGGTATTATTTCCAAGAAAGGAATTTATGATAATGATTATTATAAATCGGATAATCTTTTGGACCTTGACCTGTCATATTTGTCAATGTCGTTTAAAAATCTGAATATCTCCGCAGGCAGAAATTATTATACAGTAGGCACAGGGCTTGTTTTAAACGGCAGAGGCGACGGCGGTGAAATTGCATGGAATTCGTCTTTCTTAAGTATTAATCTTCTTGGTCTTTACACCGGGCTTCTGATAAAGGACGACAACCCATATAAATTAAGCGACATAGACGTTGCAGACGGCGCAAAAAGGGGTTTTGCAGGTGGAACCGTTTCTGCATTTTTTTACAATCAAAAACTATATTTATTCGGTCTTGTTCAAAGGGATTTTGCAGATGAAGATGATCCGTCTTCGAAAAAAAGGTATAATTCTGAATATTATGGCGCAGGTTTGGACGGTGTTTTATTCAGTAATATGTCCTATTATGCTGAATTTGTTTATGAAACAGGAAAAAGTTATGCTTACGGGGATACCAAGAAGTATAATATCTCTGCATATGCCATAAACAGCGGTATCTATTATTACATACCTGTTGTGTTTAGCCCTGCCCTTATTTTCCAATATTCATTCGGTTCGGGTGATAAGTATAGATCACAATATTCCGGTTCGCTTAGGGACTATGGAAGCGGAGATGACAAGGGTTTTATTCCGTTCGGTACATTTAACGGCGGATATGCACTTAAGCCCAATCTTGGAAATATGCATATTATTCGCGGAGGATTTTCATTTGCGCCGTTTAAAGCAATGAGTCTTGGAGCTAAATATCTCTATTATTTAAAAGATAAAAAAGAAGCTCATGTAAATGCAGGTGAAGCAAGGGTGCCTGAGAAGTTTGTGGGACAGGGTATTGACGTTTCATTTAGATGGCAAATATTTTATGATTTGTCAATGTATGTAAACTACGGCTTATTTCTTCCCGGCGATGCATATGATGAAGATGGTTTTTACTACTGGTTGCCTGAATCAAAAAAAGCCAGAAATTTTGTCATGGCAGGGGTTAATTTTAGCATATAGTCAGGGGTGCGTATAGTAATTAGTTGCATTTTTTATATGTCATTGCGGGGGCTGTTCAATAAGTAAGAGGCAGGCAATCCGTTACATTCTTACGTCATTGCGAAACCTATTTAAAGTTCACCTGATAGAACAATGTAAACTCGGCGTGGCAATCCAGTAGGATAAATTAAGACTCTGGATTGCCACGCGCAGGTTACACAATCTATACTCAAACATGGTTAAAGCGCTCGCAATGACGCAGGTATTTACTTATCGTTTACTCTTGTTACTTATTGGAAAAAACATGTAATTAACGTTCCGGCGGAGGAAAAATATTGAAGAAGAAGTTTAATATTGCAAAATTTTTAAACAGGTTTTTTGGGACAAATAAACTGTCGGGACTTTTTGTAGGAATTATCACAATTTTACTTGTTATACCTTTCAGCTTTTCGGACATATATAATCTTTTTGAACTGAAACTTTTTGATTTAAGGATGAAAAGCAAGCCGTCTATTTCCCAGTGGAATAAATTATATTTTGTTAATATTGACGACACCAGTATAAATTCTCTGGGTCAATTTCCATGGACGCGCGACCTCTATGCGGCAGGTCTTGATACAATGAAAGATATGGGTATGTCGCTAATATCTTTTGACGTTATGTTTCCGGACCCGTCGCCAAACAGAATTAATGAGGACGTTTATAACGAACTTTTAAAAAAGGCCGATTCAAAAAAAACTATTCAGAAAAATGCAATAATACCTGTTTTAAGAAATATAGATGAGATATTTCAAACTGCGCTTAAAAATAACGGTACTGCAATAATATCATATACGTTTTCCGATGACGAGCCTACGGTTGATCTGATTAAAAGACAGAAGAGCCGCCTGTTTATTGACGGGAAAAAAAGGTTTGAATCAATAGCGTCAATTCCTGTTCCGCAGGGGAGAGAACGCGAGTTTGAGCCGCTGCGGGATAAGAGGGTTAAAGCTATTGTATATCCCATAGACAGACTCCTTCAAGCGTCCAATAATTTCGGCTTTGTAAACAGGTTTACCGACCTTGACGGAACTATAAGAAGAGTGCGTCTTGTACAGGTATTTGACGGCAGAGTTTATTTTAATTTGGCATTATCAATGATTATTGAAGCCTGTAATGTAAAAAAGGAAAATATTGAGGTCAATCCCGGCAGGAACATAATCTTAAAAAAAGCCTTTAATGAAATTAAACAGGCGCATGAAAATATAATTATACCAATAGACAGTTCAGGCATGATTATTGTAAATTGGGCAGGCGAAGGTCCGATGGAGAAATCATTTAAATCAATTCCATTCTTTGCGCTTTTGGAGTATCCTAAATTTGTAAATGCCGTATATGAATTTTTTGACAGCGCAGGCGGATCAGAGGGTATTCATAAAAGGGCGCAGCTTGTATCCGAAATAGATAATCTTGAAGCGTCATATTCGCGCGCAGCAAATGACAATGAAAGAGGGAAGATTTGGAAAGAACTTCAAAATAAAAAAGATGAACTTGATAATGAAAAACTCAGTTACCTTAAAGTGCTGGTTGATAGAAAGGGGAAGATGCTTGCAGAGGGTGATGCGAAGAATATAGATACTGTAACCGAAGATATTAAAACAGTAGAGTTGGTTTTAAATGTAGAAAAGACCAGGGATAAAATAGGCATTATAGGGCTTACTGCAACAGGCACTTCTGATATTGCATCTATACCATTGCATAATGAATATCCCGGCGTAGGAACGTATCATAATACTGTAAATACTATAATGCAGAGGGAGTATATTCGAAACGCAGGCAAATCTGTAAATTTTATTTTAATAGCGGTAATCGCAATACTTACAGGTTTTGTTATGCAAAAACTTTCTTCAATACGCTCTTTATTGGTTTCAATTTTCGGATTTATTCTTATGAATGTTTCAATATTTTTTGTTTTTGTATTGTCTAATATATGCGTTGAACAGCTTGGGCTAAACCTTGCTTTCGTTATTCCGTCTGTTGTAATTGTTTCAATAAAATTAGTAACAGAGGAGAGTCAAAAGAAGTTTATTAAAGACGCGTTTTCACGCTATATTGCGCCTGATGTAATAGCGGAGATTATGGAAAATCCCGAATCACTGCAGCTTGGCGGCGAGAGCAGAGAGCTGACAATCTTTTTTTCGGATATTGCAGGGTTTACGTCAATATCGGAAAAACTTTCACCTGTTGAACTTGTCAGGCTCTTAAATGAATATCTGTCGGAAATGACAAATATTATTATTTCGCACGGAGGCACTGTTGATAAGTATATGGGCGACGCAATTATGGCATTTTACGGCGCTCCGCAAGCGTATGATGATCACGGACTTCGCGCCTGTCTCGCAGCAATTGATATGAAAAGGAGACTAAGAAGCCTTCAGGAAAATTGGAGGAAAAGCGGTCAGCTTGAATTTTTTGCCAGAATGGGGATAAACAGCGGAAAAACAGTTGTGGGCAACATGGGGTCTGCCTTGAGAATGGATTATACTGTAATGGGAGATTCTGTAAACCTTGCATCGCGTCTTGAAGGCGCAAATAAAATCTATGACACAACTGCCATGATTAGCGAGCATACCTATAATTATGCTAAGGATCATATTGAAGCAAGAAAGCTGGACAGTATTAAAGTAGTAGGAAAAACAGAGGCTGTTGTAATATATGAACTTCTCGGCAGAAAGGGAACGCTGCCGCAAAATGTTTATGATATGATTGAACAGTATAATAAAGGGCTTGAGATGTTCGCCGAACATCAATGGGATAAAGCGCATAAATGTTTTAAAGATGCAATGAAGGTACTCCCTGATGACGGTCCTTCAAAACTATATATTGACAGATGTAATAAATATATGAAAAATCCTCCGTCAAAGAGTTGGAATGGAGTTTATACTTTAGATACTAAATAGAGTAAAATAACCATGACATAAACCTCACTGAAGTTTTTTTATTAAAACTTCCGGGACTGTACATATCTTCTTATCTAAAAAATTAAAACATACATGACCGGTTTCCGCAAGAGCTGCGGTTTTACCGTTTTTTGAAATCCTATAAAAAATTCTAAACCCCTTTTCTTCAATTTCTCCAATATCCGTTTCAACTGTAATAGTTTCATCTAAGAAGATTTCGGCTTTATAGTTGACTGCAAGGTCGCTTACTACAGCGCCTGTTTTTCCATCGCCTAAATTAAGTTCATTAAGTTCAAGTTTTTTTAACATTTGATATCTTCCGTCATGGAGAATCTCAACCATTTGTGAAGCGCCGACATGCATAGCCTGATTTATGTTGGACATACAAATTCTCTGTTCATGACTAAACCTGTAGTTATTAAGCTGTTCTAATTTAATTCTGCCCAATTTATCCACCTCTTTTTATCTATATTAAGAAATATTATTTAAATAAAACATAAAGTACAGTTAAAATATTTACAATGATAATTATTTAAAAGCTGTAAAAATATTATTGAATTTTAATCTTTTAAATAAATATAATGTATGGAAAACGTAAAATTTCTTACACATTTATAGAGAATTAAATCATAGAGAATTTATATGCGCATGGTTTTATTATAGTTCTATATTTAGACAATGATTGAATTGTTAAAGATTATAATAAATTTTTAATAAAACAAATGAGATAGCTTATGAAAGGTAAAATTATTAAATTGCTCTATTTATTGTTTATATCTGTTTTTTTAGCATCGGGATGCGGAACAAAGAAAACAGATGATAAATCATTAGAGCAGATTAAGGCTAAAGGTTATTTTATTTTAGGTCTTGATGATCAATTTCCTCCAATGGGTTTTAGAGGGCAGGATAGCAGTGAGATAGTCGGTTTTAATATTGATTTGGCAAAAGAGGTAGCAAAAAAACTTGGAGTTACCGTAAAGCTGAATCCTGTAGCATGGGATGGTATTATTGCAAGCTTAAATAAAGGCGATATTGATGTTGTATGGAACGGTATGACAATAACTGATGAGAGAAAAAAGAATATAGATTTTTCAAAACCATATCTCAATAACAGACAGATAGTAATGGTTACTGCTGATAGTTCCATAACAACTGTTGAGATGCTTAAAGGTAAAAAAGTAGGTCTTCAGCTTGGCAGCAGCAGTGAAAATGCTTTAAACGGTAAACCCGATGTTGCTAAAAATCTGAAAGAATTAAAAAAATATGAAAACAACACTCTTGCTTTAATGGATCTTACATCTAAACGTATTGATGCTGTTGTAATAGATGAGATTGTGGGAAGATGGAGTATGGCAAAGAAGCCCGGCGTTTATAAGGTACTTAGCGAAGATTTGGGACCTGAGCTTTTCGGCGTTGGTCTTAGAAAGTCCGATGTAACATTTAAAGAGGCATTTGACAAGGCTTTAGATGAAGTTAAAAAAGACGGTACTGGCGCTGATGTTTCAAAGAAATGGTTTGGAGAAGATATACTTAATTAAGTAAATTATGGAAAATTACCTCCAATATATTTATGATTCGTCAATTTTTATCCTAAAGGGGAGTATTTTAACAGTTCAGCTTTATTTTGTTACAATAGTATTTTCAATTCCCCTTGGGATAATTCTTGCTTTGATGAAAATATCAAAATATAAGTTTTTAAAACTATCAATAGGTTTTTATACTTGGGTGTTCCGGGGGACACCCCTTCTTTTGCAGTTGTTTTTCACATATTACGGACTTTCAATATTCGGCATAAATCTTCCTCCGTTTACTGCTGCTGCATTGACTTTTGTAATAAACTATTCTGCTTATTTAACTGAGATATATCGCGCAGGTATTGAGTCTATTGATAAGGGACAATATGAAGCGGCAAAGGCATTAAACATGAATTATTATCAGACTATGAAGCGTATAATATTGCCTCAGGTTGTTAGAAGAACAATTCCTCCGACATGCAATGAGGCAATTAATCTTGTAAAAGATACTGCGCTTGTTGTTATTATAGGGATGGGTGATCTGCTTAGATCTGCAAAGGAATTATTCTCGAGGGACTTTGCAGTCACGCCTTTTATTATAGCAGCAGTGATCTATCTGTTGATGACTTCCGTCATAGTCTTTTTCTTTAAAAAAATAGAGGTTAAATATTCAATATATGAATAAGGGTATTTTTCAATGAAGATGATTCAGGCAAATAATCTGTTTAAGTCCTTTGGACAGCATACGGTTCTTAATGATGTGAGTTTTGAGGTAAACAAAGGAGAGGTTATTGCTGTTATTGGTCCTTCGGGGTCCGGTAAAAGTACGCTGCTTAGATGTTTAAACGGGTTGGAGGAAATTGATTCCGGAATTATTGCTATAGAGAGTGAACACTATGCTGATAAAAATCATGGGGGAAAGGATAAAATAAATTTAAAGGAGAAAAAAAATATAGCAACAAAACTTGGCATGGTATTCCAGCACATTAATCTCTTCCCTCATAAAACTGTTCTTGAAAATGTAATAGAAGCACCGATAACCGTATTAAAGATGAAAAAAAATGATGCAATCCCATTAGGTGAAGCTTTGCTTGAAAAGGTTGGTCTTTTGGATAAGAAGGATTTTTATCCGTCAAAAATATCAGGAGGGCAAAAACAGCGCGTTGCCATAGCCCGCGCCTTAGGCATGAACCCTGACATTATGCTCTTTGACGAGCCGACTTCATCGCTTGATCCAGAATTGGTCGGAGAAGTACAAAAGGTAATAGCCGATCTGGTAAAGGAAAAGATGACTATGATGATTGTAACGCATGAGATGAGATTTGCCGAAGAGGTTGCCGACCGCATAATTTTCATGGATGAAGGAAGAATAATTGCCGATGAAAAACCTGAAAAAATTTTTTATAATCCTGAACATCCCCGCATTATGTCATTTATTGAAAATATTGCAATGAGGCAACTCATTGATAAAGATTAACCGCTACTCTGCAAATAAGTAATATTATGACAAGACTATTTCTGAAAATACAAATTTTAACATTGATATACTTATCAGGATGCAGCAGTTTTGATAATACTTCGGAATTGTGGGAAGGGGTATCGGATAATACTTTAAGAGTAATTATATCGGAATATATTCCTTATCATGAAAGTAACAGTAATGATATAAAAATGCCGGTAAGGGAGAGATTAGATCAAAGGGGGTCACTCCTTATTGCCAGCTATATTGTAATGAACTTAGACAAGAGTAAATCCTCGTATGAGACTGATATGTTATTTAACAATTTAATGGACGAAGCTATAAAGCATGGTGAAATTGTTAGTATTGACTGCACTGAAAATAATTATTGCAGGGCAACCGGTGAATATAATATTTCAGAGATACAAAAAAAATTAGAATCTATTAAATAGCAGCAAACCTGTTAATGAAGCGTATAATTATTTAAATCGATGGCGACGCCATCGATTGATACAACAGCGCCAACGTCAACCTGTTAATGGAGAGTATCATTATTTGAATAGTAGTAGTTTTTTCTTGCCCATTCTAAACTCTTCTTCTCTTCAGGTGTAAGTGAATTCATACCATCTCTTGCTATTTTTTCAAGAAGAGTGTCAATTATTCTTTTTGCTTTAATTCTTGAGTCAATAATATTTTTTTTGTTGTTCAATCTTGATTTTTTATTGAGACGTTCAAAAAATGAACCGCTTTTTTTTGTTTGAGATTTTGATTTCATCATATAATTGACTAAGAAAAAGCCTGTAATTATACCGCCTAAGTGACCAATATGGCTTATATTGCCGCCTGCTCCTGTTGCAGTGGAGAGTGTTCCGTAAAATTCCAGAACTCCAAAAATTAATACTAAATATTTCATTTTTATTGGTATTAAAAAAAAGAATAAAACCTCGCGGTTGGGCCAGCGCATGGCATAAGCCAGCAGTATGGCATATATTGCTCCTGAAGCGCCTATTGTAACGGGTGTTGATCCGTAATGCGTATATGCAATATAGTTCATCAATGCGATAAATAATCCTGCGCCTATACCCGAAAGAATATAGTATTTTATGAATCTTTTTCTCCCCCATTCTATTTCTAATTCTCCGGCAAACATCCACAGACCAATAAGATTAAATATAATATGCGCCCAACCTCCATGTAGAAACATATAAGTAAGCGGCTGCCAAATCATAAAGTCTGTAAATAGCCCCGGATGGCTGATCCCAAAAGTATATTCCAATAAATGTGGATCAGACATTATTATATCAGCAAATTTTTGAATTATAAAAACAATGATGTTTATTATCATTATTAATTTGACACCGGGGGTTATTGGTCCGCCTATTCTTATTCCAATATTTCTCTGATACATGAAAATTCTCCGCCATACTTTTACAAAAAATGAAATAGAGTAATTATCCCTATATAAAAAATTACATTTATCTTTTTCTTAATATAATTTCAATCAGAAAAATAGAGATTTATTCTTCAATTCATAAAAGAAACTCATAACTTGTTTGACAAAATTTATTTGAATTGTTATTTTCATAAAAAATAAAAAATCAGTGAAGGTAGTATGGGATTAGCAGGAGATTTAATAATTATAATAGTTGTCGGTCTTGCCGGAGGACTGATTTTTAATCTGATAAAACTTCCTCCAATTATCGGATATATTATTGCAGGGGTAATAATAAGTTCGTCAACCAGTACCTCTATAGTTGCAGACATCTCCAGTATTGAACTTCTTGCAGAAATTGGTGTTGCGCTTCTTTTATTCTCCATAGGTCTTGAGCTGTCATTCAGCGAACTAAAAGATGTACGGGGTATTGCTGTTGCAGGAACCTCTTTACAGATATTGCTCTGTATATTCTTTGGATATGGTATTGGTCATTTCATGGGTCTGCCAGTGACTGTTTCTATAGTTTTTGGCATGATAATTGCTCTATCCAGTACGATGGTTGTTTTAAAAGTGCTGATGGGTAAAGGACTAATGGGTACTCTTTCGAGCAAGGTTATGATTGGTATTCTAATTGTGCAAGATCTTGCAGCTATGCCGCTTATGATTATAATTCCAAAGTTGCATGATATTCAAAATAATCTCTCTGCGATAGGCATAGTTATTTTAAAAGAGATAGTTGTTCTGATAATAATAGTCATTATAGGAATGCGATTAATCCCATTTTTATTAAAATATGTTGCATTGCTCAATTCAAGAGAACTGTTCCTTATTGCTTCAACGGCAATAGGTCTTGGAGTAGGGTATGTTACTCATTTGTTTGATTTGTCACTTGCATTCGGCGCATTTATTGCAGGCATGATTATAAGCGAATCGGATTATAATCATCAGGCTCTGAATGATGTTATCCCCTTACGGGATATCTTTGGTCTCATATTCTTTGTTTCAATTGGTATGCTCGTTAATTTTCAAGTTGTAATATCAAATATCTCTACTATTGCAGCATTAGTTGTAGTCGCAATCATAGGGAAGTTTATAATTTTCTATTTTATCGCTTTAATCTTTAAATACCGAAATATTGTGCCTTTGGCGCTTGGTTTAGGATTAGCGCAGATAGGTGAGTTTGCTTTTGTACTTGCCAAAACGGCAGAACAGGGTAATGTTATTGATAAGAACTTCTATTCTACAGTACTTTCTGTTTCTATAATAACGATGATAATATCGCCATTTATCTCTATGCTGTCAACACCTTTATATTCTTTAAGAAAGAAATGGTTTAAGTTTGAAAAAGTTCAAACAATTAATATGCCCAATAATGAACTTAAAGATCATGTGGTTATATCCGGCGGCGGACGTGTCGGCTCACAAATTGCCTTAGTATTAAACCGTCTTAATATTCCATTTATTATAATTGAGCAGGATTATCGAAGATTTGAAAAGATTAAAGAATATGGATATCCGGCCATATATGGAGATGCGATATTTGAAACCGTACTCTCGGCAGCAGATGTAGAAAAAGCTAAAATGTTGATAATAACCCTGCCATCAACCCTATTTATAAGTCAGATTACATCATTTGCATTAAAACATAATCCCAACATCTTTATAATTGCCAGAGCAGAAGATATAGAGCAGGTAAAACAAATTGGCAAACTTAACATTGGTGAAGTTGTACAACCGGAATTTGAAGCAAGCCTTGAAATTATAAGACAGACCCTCTTGCATCTTAATTTTCAAATAACCGGAATACAAAACATTATAGATGAAATGAGGCGTGATGCTTATAGCTATGATAATAATCAGGGATTAAATGTTTCATTATTGTCAAAGCTTAAAGATACGCCGTTTTTACTTGAAACAGGCTGGTATGAAATTAAACCGGACAGTATTTTTGAAGGTAAATCTATAGTGGATATGGAAATAAGGGAAAAGACAGGCGTATCTATTGTCGGTATAATGAGAGACGGCAACTTTATTCCTAACCCCGACCCTAAAATAATATTTAAAGCCGGTGACCTAATTGCCGTAATAGGGATACAGGAAACAAGAACACTGTTTGAACAGAATTATTTTCAGACAGTTTAACAATTATTTAATCTAAATATAAGAGGGGGCATCCGTGTTTGATTTTATAATGACTGACGATCAGATTAAACTTAGAGATGAAGCAAGGGAGTTTACTAAATGGGTTCCGAGAGAAATGATTCTTGATATGGATGCCGATAAAATTCAATTTCCTCATGAATATCTTAAAGAATGCGGTAATAGAAATTTGTTAGGAATAAGACTCCCAAAAAAATACGGCGGCAGAGGATTCGGCTGGGTTGAAGATTCCATTGTTGCCGAAGAGATAGGAGTAGCAAGTTATTCCTTAGCATGTCTTTGGGGTGTAGGCGCAGATATAGTCTGCGAAGCAATTATAAAATACGGAAGTGAAGAATTATGTAACGAAATAGTGGTTCCGCTCCTTAAGGGTGATGTTTATGCCGCAGAATGCTTAACAGAACCAAGGGGAGGATCGGACTTTTTTGGCGCTACAACAAAGGCGAGAAAAGACGGAAGCGACTGGATAATTTCAGGTCAGAAGAGATTTATAGTCGGCGCAGAGGGCGCAGACTGGTTTATGGTATATGCTGTTACCGATCCATCAGCTCCGCCGCACAAAAGAATGACATGCTTTATGATTCCAAGAACTAAAGGAGTAGATACAAAATATATATATGGACTAATGGGCGTACGCGGCGGCGGCGCAGGGAGACTTATACTTGACGAAGTGCGTGTTCCCGAAAGATATATTCTAAACGGAGTAAATAACGGCTTTGAGGTATTTATGACAAATATGATTCCTGAAAGACTTGGAACCGCTGCAATGACAGTTGGTTCTGTCAGACCTGCCGTTGAAATTGCAACAAAATATACTTCAAGAAGAAAAGCCTTTGGTACACAAATCATGAATTTTCAGGCTGTTGGATTTAAGGTAGCAGACTGCGCCATGAAAATGGATGCTATGAGAGCTATGGCATATACTACATCTTTGGCAATAGACTCCGGAAAAGTAGATGCAGGCAGATGCAGACGCATGGTTTCACAGGCAAAAAAATTCATAACTGAGGGCGCATGGGAAGTTGTAAATAACTGTATGCAGGTAATGGGCGGTATAGGATATACTAATGTTTTCCCTATAGAAAGGATTTTGCGTGATATAAGATTATCAATGATATGGGTTGGCACTAACGAAATAATGCAATATATTATACAGACGGAATGGTATAAAGAATTCCTAAAGAAAAAAGAAGATGTCCGTGATGTTGAAGCGGACGCTGCTGCTGCATTTGAGCCTGATGAAAAGATATATGAATAACCCCTTGATTCGTAGAGCCTGCAGGAAAACCTACAGACTCTACGGGATTATTTAACATATACAATTGCCTGCGTGTAACTTATCAGACAGCCTGAAAATATTATTTAAATAGACCTTTAACTTTACCCTTTGCTTTCTCTTTACCCTTATCAGCCTTCTCTGATACCTTGTCTGCAACTTTCTGCTGTGCCTTTTCCTTTGCCGCATCAGCAACATTGGCGCCAACGTCTTTTAGAGCATCTTTAATTATATCAGAAAGCGAACCGATTTTAGGATGTATGAGATTTACACTCGGTTTTGAAGCAGTACCTTTTACAGTGTACTGTAAGAATAACTCTCCCTTATCATTGACCATAGGTTTAATAGCTGTATTTGCAATAGTATCAGGTTTGATATAATTTTTTGCATTGCTTGGAATAGCTTTTTCAGCCAGTTTTGAAATTTGACCCTTAACCTTTTCAGTATGTTTATTTGCAAGAGTCATATCCGAATTTAGATTTAGCCCCATAGATGCAATATTTACAGAACCGCCAAAAGTAAGTCCATAATCGTCGGTAGAGATTTTGCCGTTTGAGATCGTTACTACATTAGCCTTATAATGGATATTAACATATCCATTCTTCCAATCTATCTCTTTTTTAAGGAAATCAAATTTTCCGGAATATTTGGCTAAAGTTTCAACATTTATCATTTCATTAAATATCTGTAAGCCTGTTATATTGCCGTATGGAGATCCCGCTTTAACAGAAACCTCCGGATCTAATATTCTCGTCTTTTTATCAAATGGAATAATATTCCCTGCTACATCAAATCCGATGTCAAATGACTGAACGCTCCCGGATTCAGGGCTGCTTAATGTCTTAATCCCTGCAAATATCTTTAAAGACATTGAATTGGTTTTTTCAATATCTTGCGGATCAATTTTAATATTAAAAACCTTTGCTGTTACTTTATATAAATTTAATTTCTGCCCGGTTCCCATATCTGTAAAATTGACATTTCCATCCTCCATACCTACAGAACCGACATTAATTGCAACCGGCAGATCATCCGCTTTAAGAGGTTCGGATTTCTCCTTTGGCTTTTCAGCTTCTTCGCGCATTTTTTTCTCCTGCGCTGCTTTCTCCTCTGCAGTCTTAGGCTTTGGGACTAAAAGATCGGAAAAGTTAAATGCCCCGCTCTTATATCTTACAATATTTACCTGCGGCGACAATAACATAAGTTCGTTGAGAACAAATTTTTTGCTTAATAGCGGCGGTATTGAAATCTTGAAATTTAAAGCCTTCATTGAGGCAAAAATATCATTATCTGCAATTGGTTTTTCCTTTAAAGATTCAATCTCTTCTTCAGTTTTATAGTTTGATATCTTTACGTCTTTAACCGTAAATCCTGAAATTGCTGAAAACAGACCTCCGCTAAGATCTCCAATTCTAACCTGCCTGTGGAGTTGTCCTTCCATTATACCTTCGATAAAGGGTTTAGTAATAATCATCATTGCAGCAATGCTAACCCCAACAATCAGCACTATAATTACTCCAAAAAAAATAGACACAAATTTTAAAATTCTTCTTATAATCCCTTTTTTTTCCTTGTCTTTAGACATTTTTATACCTCTTATTTTAATTATGACTTATTATTAAACAGTATATTAAAAATTTTTTGTCAAGCCTTTTACTCATTCCAGCCCTTACATATATCTATCCATTTGACTCCATCGGAATAGTGAAAAAGCTCTTCGCAGGTAAATTCTATAGCGCTGTTTGAACTTCCGCAGGCAGGGAAGACAGTATCAAAGCGTTTCATTGATATATCTGAATATACGGGAATATTTTCATTAATTCCAAAAGGGCATACACCGCCAATCTCATGACCAACTAATGTTATTACTTCCTCAGGGCTAAGCATCTTTGCTTTCATGGAAAATTCCGATTTGAATTTTGTATTGTCAATTTTTGCATCACCTGCGGTAATAATTAAAATGCAACTGTCATCTTTTTTAAATGAAAGAGTTTTTGCAATCCTTGCCTCAATTACTCCAAGCGCTTCTGCCGCTAATGCAACAGTTGCGCTTGATGCTGCAAATTCCATTATCTTACTCTCTAATCCGTATCTTTTAAAAAATTCTCTAACCCTTTCAATAGACATATTGTAATCCTTAATTTTATTGCGGAGTTGTGACAACAAAATTCTTTAACTGTTCCTGTTTTTTATCAACTCTTGATATGTGGTTATTGATGATTTTATTAAAGTCAAGATCGCCTGTAATAATTCTATATCTTTCGGATTCAATATTGCTTAACTTAGTAGTAAGTTTTATCATGCTGGCTTCTTCGGCATATCTTTTAGCTTCTACCCAATATGGAATTGCCTCTTTATAGAAATCTCTTGCCATGTCCAAACTTTCATTTATCTCTTGAGCAAAAGAGACATCATGAAATTTAATACCCTTCTTATCATACCTTACGCCTATTTTAAGATAGTTACGCATAATCATTATATTTATGTGCATGAACATGAGCTTTCTATATTTTAAATACTCATCCTCAGTATCAACTGTTACTAAGGCTTGTGACGGGTGGCGGAATTTACAGTTGAGTCCTATCTTCAACATTTCAATATTTTTTCTTAATGAATTTTCATTGTAGTATAGTTTCATGCCATAGAGAAGATAGAAATCTTCCAAATAGTGAGGAACGGTGTAGTAGTGTAATCTTACCCTTGGAATATAATCTGAAAACGGCACATACTCATCCCTTTCTGTGAAATATTGATATTGATAATCTTCACCTGAGAGATTTGTAGTAAAAAAAATAACGGTTATAAGTGTCAGCGTTAAAAACTTTTTAGCTTTGAATTTCATGTCATAAACATCCACAAGGTTCTAACATATACAATTACCTGCGTGTTACTTATCAAACACCCTTATTCTGTTTATCGGTTAATATAATTTTTGTACTATAATAATATTTTAAATTATATCTTTGTTTATTAATTTAGGGTCATGAGAGAAAATACTTATATCTGCAAGTTTATAGAGTTCCTTTGCAGGATAATCCTTTAATGGCTTTTGCGATTCATTTTTATTCTTATTATACCACTTTTCTATAACAGGGAGGATATCTTCTGTCCAAAAAAACTTTTTCCCATCTCCGTTTTTGTATGAAGCCCAATATTTATGCGGGACCATTGTCCACAGCCAGTCATAAGTGAACGGCGCATCGCCAAGCAGCAATATAGTCTTATCCTCTCCCTGCACTTTAACCGATTGATGCCCGGGAGTATGAATGCCGGTATGTATCACCTCTATACCCGGTAGAATCTTATGATCTCCATGTATTAAGATGAAACTATCCGTTCTGTCCAGCCAATTGCTCGTATTGAACGCTACATCTTCAAATTCTTGTAAATCTAAAAGTCCCTTAATCTCGCCAACTTGAAGATATATCTCTGCATTAGGAAAATATTTAAGACCTGCAGTATGGTCCCAGTGAAGGTGTGTCTGGATTATCTTTTTTATTTTTAGCGGATCAACGCCGAATTTTTTTATTAGGTCGGAAATCTCCAGACCGTCTATTCTTTCGCCGTATGAATCCGGAGCAGGAATATGATCTATGTCAAAACCCGTATCTACCAACAGCGCTTCGCCGTTTTCATCAAATAACAAAAAGATAAATGAAGGAATGTTTACTACCTTGGGAAACTTAACATCATCACCATGATATGCTACAGTAAAGTTCCCTATATGTATTGGATGTACTCTATATTTCATCTTTATATATTATCAATTTTCTACACTTTTAAATTTAAAGTATAAATGTCAAACCATATTCACATTAGAATAGAACAAAAGAAAAACACATAAAACCGTTGAGCGTTTTTATGTGTTAGTTGAAGCTACTCTATTACCATCTTGTTTGTATTTTCATCTTTTTTTACCTTGAGAACTATCTGCCGTAGCTCGCCGCTTCTTTTCTTTTCCAAAATATACGAACCCAATTTTTTATCGTTTACAGCAATATGTTGGAGTATCCAATCTCTGAGGTAGTACACAAAGGTAAGAGCTGTATTGTTTCTGCCGAAATTGAATTCTTCTACCTTTATCAAAACTTCTTTAACAAAAGACACGTGTTCTTTCTTGTGCGCTTTGTATTCAGGGTAATTAATCTTTTCCATAATTCTTTCTTCAGTACTAAAATGGTAGCCTACATAATCTACAACTTCATTAATAACTTGAAGAAATATACTATCAGCCTGGCTTCGTTCATGACCGGACATACAGCTGGCAAATAGCTTATTCGTCAGCTTAATAAGTGCCATGTGCTGCTCGTCAATTACCTTGATACCTACAGAATATGAATCATGCCATGTAACAATAACATTGTCAGTCATATTTGTTTACCTCGCAACTTATTATATTTTATTTATATATGATTACTAAAATACACTAAAGATTAAATTTAATAAAGTAAAGTGTTTTTTTTAATTTTGTATGATTTTATTTTTCCTGTATAATTTTTTAATATTCTTTTCTATGGCGAAATTTAATCTATATTTATTACAGAAAAATAAATAATGACCGTATAGTCCTGATTTACATCATCTGCACGGACATTAAAATATAATTTACTAAAAATTATAATGGATTACAAAAAAATCTGTTAAAAAAGAGTGCTATAAAATATAGTAAAAAATAAGGAAGATTAAAATTATGTATGATATTGCCATTATAGGGTTAGGACCAGCCGGCGCCACATTAGCAAGGCTGCTCGATAAAAAATATAAGGTGATTGCAATAGATAGAAAAAATTCCCAAATCGGTAAATGTTGTGGAGGATTGTTGTCGCCTGATGCGCAAAAAATACTTGCACGGTTTGACATCTGTCTGCCAAAAGATATTTTATCCGATCCTCAAATATTTTCTGTAAAGACTATAGATTTAGATAACCGCATTGAAAGATTTTATCAAAGATTCTATATCAATATGAATAGAGCTAAATTTGATAATTTTTTGATCTCTTTAATTTCGGGCAATGTTGAAATATGCAATAACACTATTTGTATGAAAATAGAAAGAGAGAAAGATTCATATAGACTGGAATTAAAAACAAAAGGTGAAAATAGAATAGAAAAATCAAAAATCATAATTGGAGCAGACGGCGCAAATTCCATTGTGCGGAGGACATTTTACAAAAACAATAAAATACATAAATATGTAGCTATCCAGGAATGGTATGAGGACAAAACAAATTCGCCGTTTTATTCATGTATTTTTGATAAAGAGATAACAGATTCATATAGCTGGACAATATCAAAAGACAATTATTTTATTATTGGAGGAGCTTTTCCGATAGAGGACAGCAGCCGAAAGTTTGACATGTTAAAAGAAAAAGTAAAAATCAACAAAATTTCTTTTGGAGAATCAGTAAAAAGAGAAGGCTGTTTTGTATATTTGAATAAAGGACTTAGAAGTACATGTACAGGCAAAAATGGGGCTTATTTAATAGGAGAAGCTGCAGGTATGATTAGTCCAAGTTCTTTAGAAGGAATTAGTTATTCCATGGAAAGCGCAAGAATATTAGCAGAGATAATCAATGAAGGTTTAAACAATATTGGATACAAATATTTTATGAGAACATTCGGGATTAGAATAAAATTAATATTAAAAATATTTAAAATGCCATTCATGTATAACAGAATTTTAAGACTGTTAATAATGAAAAGCGGATTAAAAGCAATTAAGAGGTAAGAAGTTTATGCTAAAAATAAACGTGTTATTGGAAAATTATTCTATTGAAAATCGGTTTAAACCAAGACATGGGCTGTCCATATTGATAGATTATAACGGCAGCAACATTTTATTGGATGTTGGACCTGATGATAAATTTATAGAAAATGCAAATAAAATGAATAAAGATTTAACGAAGATAACATCTTTATTTTTATCACATAATCATATTGATCATACAGGGGGAATAAACGAATTTATTAAAGTAAATAATAAAGCTAATATTTACTTGATGGATGATATTGACAGTAAATATTATTTAAAATTGCTTTTTTTTAATATTCCCATTGGATTAAAATTAAATAAAGAGAATCGTTCAAGGATTATTCAAACAAGTGATGATGTAATCATTGATGATAAAATATACTTTTTAAAAAATACGGTTTCTCAATATCTAAAACCGACTTTTAACAAAAAACTATATAAAAAAGATAAGAATAAAATAATACACGATACTTTTGATCATGAAGGCATATTGGTATTAGAAGATAATAATGAATTACTGATATTTAATTCTTGTTCGCACAATGGGATATTAAATATTATTGAAACTGTAAAGTCAAAAATTCCCGGCAAAAGAATTAGAAGTTATGTTGGAGGATTGCATCTGTTTAACCCGGCGACAAAAATCCATGAAAGCAAAGAATATTTGGATTATTTAATAAAAGAATTAACGAAAATGAATATCATTATTTATACAGGGCACTGTACGGGAAAATTTGCATTGGATTATATGAGAGGAAAATTAGGAGAAAAGATACAAGAGATAAATACGGGAATGGAATTAAGTGTATAAAATGGTTATATATGATATTTGTCCGCACAAGTATCTTTATAAATTCCCAAAATATCTTGAAGTGTAATACTGTCGAGATATTTGTTTATGACCTTTTCAAGCCCCTTCCATACCGGTAAGGTCTTGCAGTATCCACAGCGCTCACACCGGTTGGGTTCATCACCCAGACACGAAACCGGATATAACCCTCCTTCGGTGATTCTGAGAATTTGACCTATCGTATATTGGCTTGGTTCTTTTGCCAGCATATACCCTCCCTTGTTACCGCGATTTGTACGCAAAATGTCAGGACGGTTAAGCAGGGTAACAATCTGTTCCAAATATTTTCTGGAAATACCCTGGCGCTGCGAAATATCTTTTAATGAAACAAAACCTTCGTTTTTATGTTCAGCCAAATCCACAAGCATTCGGAGCGAATATCGCCCTTTTGTCGATATTTTCATTGTTTTTTCCGTTTCATATTTTACCCTATTATACCATAGATTTACTATGTTTTCAAGTTTTTTTATTTTTTTTATGACAAACTATTGATAAAATTGTTATCTTTTTCTTTAATATTATTAAAAACATAGGGAATATATGTATTACAGGAAAAGGGGAGTCATAGGAAAATTATGGTTGAACGCAGGTTATTCATTTGGAAAGTGTGGAGAGAGCTTTGAGCGCATGAATGCAGCCTGTCCACGTTCGTCGCTTTGTGTAAGGCGCTGGAACGGTTGAAAAATGTGGATTGGGAAAATATTGATTCAGAGTGAAAAAATCTATTTCAAGGAATTATCTATGAAAGAACTTTCGTATGGTATTTTAATGGAAAATGACCTTTTGTCATTATTGGAATTGTATAAACAATTAAATCCAAACGACAGCATGATAAATAAAATTACCGCAAAAAATATATGGATGAAAATTCAGAACCAAAATATAAAATACTTTGTTGCCAGAGAAAATGGAAAAATAATAGCGTCATGTTATATATGTATTATTCCCAATTTAACACGGGAAGGAAAATCAATAGGATTCATAGAAAATGTAATCACCGATGTAAAATACAGGCGAAAAGGCATTGGAAAAAATATTGTGGAAAATGCAATTAAATATGCAAAAGAACAAAATTGTTATAAAATATTATTGCAGAGCGGGAACAAAAGAACGGATGCACATAGATTTTATGAATCAATAGGATTTGACGGAAAATCAAAAAAGGCATTTGAAATGAGATTTTAAAAAAATAATTGATAAATTTAAATCAGGAGTAACCGAAATGTTAAGAAATCCACAAGAAACAATCGGCAAGTTAATTGACAAACAGGGAGTTGCTTTAATAAGTTCTGTTGACGAAAACGGCTATCCCAATACAAAAGCAATGCTGCCGCCTGCTAAAAGAGAAGACATTAAAACATTTTATTGGCATACAAATAGTCCTTCAATGAGAATAAAACATTATAGAAACAATCCAAAGGCTTGTATTTATTTCTATGATAAACGCTTTTTCCGTGGCATAATGTTAAAAGGGACAATGGAGGTATTGGATGATAAAAAAATAAAGAAAGAAATTTGGAAAGATGAGTATGAAGTGTATTATAAAGGCGGAATGTCCGGAGGGGATTTTATAATTCTAAAATTTACTGCGGAGACCGGACGTTATTACAGTAATTTTAATTCGGAAGATTTTAAAATAGAATAATATGACCGGCATAAAAGGAATTGAAAATGAGAAGGAAAGATAAAGAGACAGCCGGCATAGATGAAAAACTGGAAATTATCAAGCTAAGGATTAACGATGAGCCATCAAAGGTTATGGACAAAAAATTTTATTTTTGCAATGATTTCAAACGTATTTCTTGCGTTAGTGTTTTATCTCCAAATGACTATTTTGGCATTGTATTCAATTAAAACGTATAATGCAAGCGCGAGTATGGCAGGATTTACTGCCAGTTTATTTATTATCGGCGCTCTGTTTAGTCGAATTTTTACAGGCAGATACATAGAGCTTATTGGGCGGCGCGAAGTTGCTTATGTTGGCTGTATTCTTTTCTTCCTGATTTCATTTGGTTATTTTATCCATGGCGGTATCGGCGTTTTGCTGGCTGTTCGAGTTTTTCACGGTATCTCATTTGGTATTTTCAGCACAGCTATTTGGACTATTGTTTTAAGCTATATACCAAAAGAGAGGCAGGGCGAAGGCATTGGTTATTTTTCGTTAAGCGTTACCTTGGGGACAGCCCTTGGTCCGTTTATAGGTATCTTTATAACGCAGCATTATAATTATAATGTTCTTTTTGGAATTTGTTCTGTTTTTGCTTTATGTTCGTTGATTTTAATGTTCTTTATAAAAATAACGGATATTGAATTATCCGACGAACAGCTTATGAACATGAAAAAAGGATTGCGTTTCAAAGATTTCTTTGAAGTCAGGGCGTTATCTATTTCGGCGCTGTTTATAATTTTCGGTATATGTTATTCGAGCGTTGTAGCATTTATCAGCTCGTATTCCGAGTATATGGGTACGGTAGGTATTGCCTCAATTTTTTTTCTCGTCTATTCTGTATTTATTTTATTGTCGCGCCCTGTTTCCGGGAAGTTGTTAGATAAAAAAGGCGATAATATTGTCATGTATCCGACAATAATATTTTTTAGCGCAGCGTTGCTGTTGCTTGGTGTTGCTAGTAGTAAAATCATATTTCTACTTTCAGCCGTGTTTTTAGCATTAGGCTTCGGTAATCTTATGTCCTGCGGACAAACTATTGCGATAAAATCAGCTCCACCACATAGGGTTGGTATGGCTATTTCCACCTTTTTTGTCTGCACGGATAGCGGGATTGGAATAGGTCCTGTAATAATGGGGCTGATTGTTCCGTGGAAAGGATATTCAGGGATGTATGCCACAGGGGGCGGAATCATTTTGTTGTCGGTTATACTGTATTATTTCTTGCATGGAAAACATTTTAAGAAATAATTGAAAAGAGATTGTGTAAGGGCATACTTTGCATAACAGGGGACTGTTTTATATTTATTGGCTGTTTAAAAGGATAAGACAATATGTTTTTTGGGAAAAAGACCGAAAAAATAATTAAAAATAAAGATGGATCTGAAGCAATTATTGAAATTGATAATTTATTGTCGCCGATTTTCTATAAGAATCATGAAAAATTAACATTATCTGAAAAAATTTTTGTTTATATAGAAGAACTGGAACGTGAAGTTAATAATGGCGGTTTTGATCAGTATTTTTTTAATTCTTCCGGAGACTGTACAATGGAAACAATAAATGCTTTAGAAATAATCGGATCAAAAGTATTTCTTAATTTATTAAAAAAGGCGGTGAATAAATTTCCAAATGGTATTGTACCTAAAGATAGAAATGAACGACAGAAAATATTGCTTGAAATTACAGAAAATAATAAGGAATTATGGAATGATTTAGATAAAGAATTTTATAAGTGCGAAGAAGATATTAATAAATTATTAATCGATTATATAAAAAATAATATTAATGATTTTAGATAAAATGGTGTACGGCGGCTCTGGGTGACTTTCGCTTAGGTCGGTCTGCTACATAAACTCATAGAGGTATAAAAATGGCTAACTACAAAACAAAATATTTTGGAGAAATCTTCATAGATGAGACCAGTGATTTTGAATATATTGATGTAAAATACAAAAATAAGGAAGTAAATCTTTCATTATCGGACTGTAATCTTTATGGAAATAAACTTAAAACTTGTTTGAGCATAATTGATAAATATATTGAAATAAACGAAATAGCAAAAAAGGCTATTCTTGAAAATTTTTTGAAAAGTGAAACGATAAAATATTATTTTGAATGTCATTTTGACATATTGGACGAAGAACAAGTTCTTGAAATATTTGGCGTAAAGACCTTTGATAAATTTGATATTAAGAAAGCAGTTGAAAAATTGGATTATCCCAGTTTACTCTTTGGGATAGAAGGCAATGAAATAAATCTTTCTGTAGATTATAAGGTTTCTGAAGAATATTCTGATGAAATATTATGTGTAAAGATGGACGAAAAATTAAATATAACCGATTTTGCACATGAAAGTTAAAGATAGAAATAGTAGTGCATACTGCTGAATATAAAACAAATTTCCCGCATAAAACTGTTGCAGCAAGAGTTGGTCTTGGCTGGATAGAAAAAAACGGCTTGGAAAAAACGGCTTAAATGAATAAAGAATTAAAGTTGTGTAATGAGGATATAGGCGAATGACTTTTGCTAAAATAGATTATAGAGATTATGCACGTTTTCTTGCGGCTGTATTTTTGTTTGGTTTCGGCACAGCCATAATAAATTCTGTTCTCAATAATTTTTTAAATGAAACTTTCGCAATGAGTGATTTTGCCAGAGGGTTTTTGGAGTTTCCAAGGGAATTACCCGGTTTTCTGGTGGCTTTTGTGTCGGCGGCTTTTTTCTTTTTAAGCGTAAAGAACCTTGCGTCTCTTTCGCATTTGCTGGCAGCTATAGGCGTTTTTCTTATAGGTCATTTTTCATCAAACTATGAAATAATGCTGTTATGGCTTTTTATCTATAGCATGGGGCAGCATATATTTCTTCCGCTTATATCAAGCATAGGAATGAGTTTTGCCAAAGACGGTCATGACGGCAAAAAACTTGGGCAAATCAATGCGCTTAACAATATTGCCACTATAGCCGGCAGCACCGCTATTTTTGTTGGATTCAGGTTTTTTGATTTTAATTTCGGAAAATCTTTTACCATAGCTGCCGCAGTATTTTTTGTATCTTCGCTGTTTTTGATTTCTATAAAAAAAGAGAGAACTGTAAAGGCAAAGACAAAACTCATTTTTCGCAAAGAATATTCGTTTTATTACTGGCTGTGCATTCTTTACGGTACGCGCAAGCAGTTATTCCTTACATTCGCGCCATGGGTAGTTGTTACGATTTTTAGAAAGGATACGGCGATTGTCGCAGAACTTATGACCATAGGCGGAATTATCGGCATAGGATTTAATCCTATACTCGGAAGAGTAGTAGATAAATTTGGCGAACGTTTTACATTCATCTGCGAGGCTTTACTCCTCGTTTTTGTCTGCTTGGGTTATGCCTTTTCGCTGGCGCTGTTTTCAGAGAACATTGCTTTTATAATCGTGTCGGCATGTTTTATAGCAGATCAACTGTTGATGTCGGTAAATATGGCAAGGGCTACTTACATGAAAAAAATAGCGCTGGCTCCTGAAGATATTACGGGAACTCTCACGATGGGTGTAACTATAGACCACTTTTTCTCAATTGTGATAGCTATTGTGAGCGGATTTGTGTGGACAAAATTAGGATACCAGTATGTTTTTATTATAGGCGCTTTTATTGCTTTTTTGAATCTGTTTTCAGCTATTATAATGAGGATAACCAAAAAAGGATAAACTCTCATTTTAAAAAAAATAATTTACCAATGGGATAATAAGATAAAAGGCAATCTTTATTAATTTAAATACTTTCTCAACATGGACATTACTTCGTCAAAATCAATGGGCTTTCCGACATGGGCGTTCATGCCTGACATCAGACACTGCTCAATATCCTCACGGAACACGTTTGCCGTCATCGCAATAATCGGGATCTCTTTAGCGCGCGGTGTGTTTAGTCTGCGTATGCGCTGCGTAGTTTCGTACCCGTCCATCTCCGGCATCTGTACGTCCATGAATATAATATCATATTTTTCAGGAGAGGCCTCAAACATTTTAAGAGCCACTACACCATTTTCAGCGCATTCAATGTTCAGATTGACAGGTTCCATCATAGCCATCATAATTTCGCGGTTTATTTCCATATCCTCCACAAGCAGAATCGTATGCATTGAGAAATCTTCAAGCTCTTTATCGTTTTTGGTCTGCCTCACTGCTTTTTCATGACCAAGGGTTTCGTTGAGAAGATCAACAATTGTCGACTGAAACAAAGGTTTCTCCAAGAATTTGTCCACACCGGCAGCGCGGGCATTATCTTCTATTATACTTCGATCGGCTGATGAAAATATTGTGATGATAGATTTATTGGTCGTTTTCGCGCGTATTTGACGGGCAAGCTCAATTCCGTTCATGCCGGGTAATTTCCAATCGATGAAATAGAAGTTGTAATGGTCATCTAATGCCAGCATGTCAACAGCCTCCTCGCCGCTGGCTGCAACTACACAGTCAATGCCAAGATTTGCCGATACATTCATGAAGAACTCGCGGATTTGCGGTTCGTCGTCCACCGTAAAAATGCGGATATTGTTCCAGTTGACGCCTTCGTCAAGCAGAGGCTTGTGTTTATCGGAATCCCGTTTGAGCAAAACGGTAAACGCAAATTTAGAACCTTTGCCCTGTTCGGATTCTACCCATATTTTACCCCCCATCAATTCAACGATATGTTTTGAAATAGCAAGACCTAACCCTGTACCGCCGAATTTGCGTGATGTGTTGGCTTCAGCTTGTTCGAATGAATGGAACAGACGTTTTTTATGCTCATCACTAATTCCAATACCTGTGTCGGTTATGTCAATTTGTAAACGGCACATGCCGCCCGCCTCCTCCGATATAAGGCGCGAATTAAGATGTATCTCTCCTTCATCAGGCGTAAACTTAACAGCGTTTGACAAAAGATTGGTTATTATTTGTGCGAGCCATCGATCGTCACCGATGAGACTGGACGGAATATTTTTGTCTATATTGACATAAAACTTTTGGTGGCGTTCATCCACGCGAAAATTTATTATGTTTACGACTTTTTTTAGCATAACCTCAAACTCAAAATTGACCGGCGATAATTCTAACTTGTTTGCCTCTATCTTTGACATATCGAGGATGTTGTTAATAACTCCCAACAGATGTTTTGAGGCATTATCTATCTTATTGAAAGCGTAATCTTTTTTCTCAATACTATTAGACAGCTTCCCTATGCCGGTCATACCTATGATGGCGTTCATCGGGGTACGTATTTCATGTGACATATTTGAGAGAAAATCGCTCTTGGCGCGGCTTGCATCAATAGCCTGTTTAAGCGCGGCGGCGCGCTCCTTTTCTATGATATCGCGGGCAATCAGATTAGATATTGCGCTAGATACTGTGCTTACGAGTTGAGCGTCACTCTCGCTCCAACGGTAAAAATCTTCGCATTTTTCAATAATCAAAATACCCCACAACTCATCCTCAATATATATGGGCTCCCAGATAAACGCTTTAACTTGTACACTTTCGTAGAATATTTTGTATTTGCCGTTTTCGTATGTTACTGTATTGTCGCAGTAAATGTTTGGAATGTCATCTCTTTCATGTTGATAGCTGGGGAACTCTGATTTTAATATAGCGCCAAACTCTTTCTTCGAATAGTCAGGAATCCATTGGGAGTCTGAAAACCAAAAATATTCGGTGGAGCTCATCATCAAATCATTCTCAGGAACAGCGATAAACACGCGTGAAGCATTCAAAAATCTGCCCGTGCTGTCTAATGCACCTCGTATGATGTTTCCAATATCTTCTTTTGATAAAAAATTTTTGCTAATAGTAGACATAAGCTGTTGTTGCTCCAGCCGTTTGTTCATCTGGTTCATACTATCATTGCGTTCTACTGCGTTTGCAAGCAGCAGACTGCCGGATTGAAGGATAGCCGCCTCCCGTTCGGAGCATAGCTTCTCACTGTGACAGTTGTCGAATGAGACGAACCCCCAATACTTGTTCTGTAAAAAAATCGGGAACGCCATTATTGCTTTGACATCGCAGACTAAAAACTGAGTCCATACGTCACCGATAAATACGTTTGCTTTTTCAGATATGTAGTCTCGTTTGCTAAACAGCTTATCATCCCATTCTGTTACACGAGGGATAGTCTTTGAGCCAAACACTGCTTCGAGTGTTTTTGATTTATCCGCATTTGGCGAAACCCATCCGTAAATCTGTGTATAGACAGGATTCCCGTCATGTTCACAGGTACGCCATATATACACTCGGTCAATATCTACACTTACGGCCATTTTTTCCATACTTTCAATAAGCGCTGCCTCAAACTTATCCGGATCAGTTGTAAGCAGGAGAACAGCTGCTTCATTGACTAATGTCAGAAGTTTTTCATTGCGTATAATCTCTTCACCTGCAGCTTCGGCTTTGCGCCTTTCAATTTCATGTAAACGGCTTTGAAACATCATTAGCGCGCTGATACAAAAACTGACAAACAGATACTCCAATATATTATACAAGTATCTGATTTGATTCAAATATTCAGAATGACCGCTTAAAGAGGCAATCTTGTCAGGATATAATGAATTGATATAATAACAAACAACGGCTAAAACAATATGAAGCGCTATGAAAAGTATGCGTAGTCTGCCGCGTAAAAGCATGACGATAATAACAATACCCATTACAAAATAACTCGTACCATATTCATTACCTAACAGTATGGACGTTATAGGCAGCATGATAAAACATATGTAGACTATAATAATCAATGTGAAAATAGTATATGCTTGAAATCGGTTATAGAGATACATTGTAACAGCCATTGTTAAAAGAGTTGCAGATAGTATGCCTAATAATGCCGGTGTCACACCTATAAAAAGCCATACAGCTATGGCAATAAACATGCCAAATATTCCAATAATGGAGATAGCGTTGATTCTTTTGGCTTCCAATGTGATGCTTTCAGATAAAAGATATTTGTTTATTATTTTTGTTATAGTCTTCATTTTTATGCATCCATTTCATTTATGAATAGAAATCAAATTATCTTTTACTTGTACAGTATTAATTTTATTTGATATGAAAAGACTTATGTTATTCGATCGTTTTTCTATTATACAAACTATGCAAAAAAGTATCAATAGATTTATAAAAAAATTTTGAGTTATTTAATCTCATAATAAAATCAATATTAAATAAATTATCCTTGAAAAATGGATATAACTAATAAATATAATTGTTTATTAAATATTAAAGATTGATCTATAATCAGGAGTCTATGTCCGGTATTAATGAACTTTTAAGAAACATCCCTCAAATTGAAAAACTCATGCAGGATAGTGATATAGCAGGTCTGATTGAAGAGACCGGCAAAGTGGTTGCAGCAAATATTGTCAGGGCTTGTGTTGAAAAGCACAGAGAGGCTGTTATAACAGGCTCTGTTCTTGAAATCTCTAATCTTAAAAATGATATTATATTTAATATAAAATTAAAAATATCAGAAAAGCTGCAAAGGATTATTAATGGAACAGGTATAATAATTCATACAAATTTTGGAAGAGCTCCCCTTGGTGAAAATATATTTAACAGATTAAAGGAACAGTTGTCTGGCTTCTGCAACTTGGAGTTTCATATACCGACAAAATCCAGAGGCAAGAGGGGCGGTTTTGCCGAAGAGCTCATCTGTCATATTACCGGCGCGGAGGATGCGCTCATTGTAAATAATAATGCATCAGGCGTATTTTTGATCTTACGGGAATTTGCTCAAGGAAAAGAGGTTATTGTATCACGCGGTGAGTTGATTCAGATTGGCGGAGGATTTAGAATACCTGATATAATGAAAGAGAGCGGAGCTGTTCTTGTTGAGACCGGTACTACAAATATTACTGCTATTGAAGACTATATGTCTGCAATCACTAAAGATACGGCAATGATCTTTTCTGCACATACATCAAATTATAAGATTGAGGGTTTCTCCGAATCTCCGTCATTAAGAGAACTCTCTAAACTTAAAAATGAAAATATAATCTATGTCAGGGACCTTGGCAGCGGAAATGTTGTTCAACCGGAGAATGAACTTGGAGTGTTTGAGCAGACTGTGTATTCTGAAATTGCGCAAGGTCCGGATATTATATGTTTCAGCGGCGATAAACTCCTTGGGGGCTGCCAAGCCGGTATTATTGCCGGCAATAAGGCTTTTATTTCAAGGTTGAGAAAAAATCAACTCATGCGTATGATCAGGGTTGATAAGATTACATATATGATACTTCAAGAGACTCTTATTGAATATATTAATGGTAATAAGAACAATGTTGAACTTTGGAAACTAATAATGCAAAAACCTGATGATATTATGAAGAAGGTTAATTCATTTTTTAATATTATGAAAGATAGAGGTATATCCGGCTGCTCTATGATTACCGAAACTAAGGCTGCCTATGGAGGCGGTTCAATGCCCGGTATTGAATTAGACAGCTATGGAGTTGAAATATCTATACCTGAAACTAAACCAAATGAGCTAAATGATTATTTTTTGTCATTCACTCCTCCGATTGCAGGGATAGTGCGTGATAACAGATACATTATTGATTTCTTTACTATCTTTGAAAGAGATGTAAATGTCATTATTAATGCTGTGGAGTCTCTTGTGAATAAATCGGCAGGGAATATTTGAATGTATATAGTCGGAACATCAGGTCATATAGATCATGGCAAGACATCTTTAATCCGCAGCTTAACAAATATTGACTGTGATAGACTCCCTGAAGAGAAGGCTCGTGAGATGACAATTGACATAGGTTTTGCCAACATGGAGTTCCCGAGTTTTGGTACTGTTAGTATAATTGATGTTCCGGGGCATGAAAGATTTATACGGAATATGGTCTCAGGAGCATGGGGGATTGATATTGCGCTGCTTGTTATTGCTCTTGATGACGGATGGATGTTGCAGACAGAGGATCATTTTAGAGTACTCCAATTACTTGGCATTGAAAGAATTATTGTTGTAATAAATAAGATAGATCTTGGCGATGAAGAGATGATTGAAACGGTTAAAGATGATGCTAAGGAGAGATTAGAATCAACAAGATATAGAGATGCCGATATTGTTCCTGTTTCATCAAAGACCGGACAAGGTATTGATAATCTAAAAGATATTATAGCTGCTAATCTTCACAGACTTGCAAAAGCGTCTGATTGGGACAAGCCGTACCTTTTTATTGACAGGGTATTCTCTCCGCGGGGAGTAGGTACGATAGTAACAGGCACTTTGAAAAACGGAGTTTTTACCGATAATGACAATGTAATTGTTTTACCATCAAAGAGTATGGTTAAAATAAAGAAGATTGAGAGTCACTATAAGGAACTTCATGTGGGGGTGACCTCTCAAAGAACAGCGCTCAATCTTTCAAATATTACCAAAGATGAACTTAAGCGCGGCGATATTGTCTGCAAGAATAATTTTTTTACCGAGACAGACGATACAATAGCAAAAATTAAAATTATGCAGGATAATAAAAAAATCAAGAATAATACCTATGTTGAGATTCTTGCAGGAACCGGCTCAAACAGGGCTAAACTTATTATGCTGAGTGATGAGAATTTAACGGATGAAATGTTTGTTCGCCTAAAATTTGATACTAAAACAAATCTATACCCCGGAGAATCGTTTATACTGACAGCACAAGGAAGCTGCAGGATTATTGGCGGCGGAACAGTTATTGTACCTCATTATGTAGCGGCAAAGCATAAAAGGAATATGAAAATTATCATCGGAGCATTTAATCCTAAAAATATCAATGAGATAGTTTTATTCAATATTGCTGTTAAAGGATCAATAAAAAAAGAAGAGATATATTCATCTCTCCCTATAAGCAAAAAGGGTTGTGAAAGAATTATAGCAGAGCTTGAAACTGATAAAAAAATATTAACTATTAACGGCATAGTCCTTAGCCATGAATATTATGCTAATGCAATAACTTCAATTAGGAGAGTTCTTAAGGAAGGCTCAGGTCTTAATACTAAAGAGATATCAGACAAGTCTAAAATAGATTTTGAAATATGCAGTCTGCTAATGGATATTATTCATAAAGAGGAAACGCTTATTGAGAAAGACGGGAGATATTTTACACAGGAGTCTGTTACAGAGGATACACTCCCGGAATCAAAAAAACAGATCATAGCAATGGCTAAGAAAAACGGAGGAGATGGGATTGAACTCGATAAAGTTAAAGATTCCGGTGAAAAAAAAGAGATTGGCGATTTAATTAAACTGAAGTTTCTTGTAAGCCTTGACGGTAATATTGTTTACTATAAAGATGTTTATGATGATATGAAGAGAAACATTCTTGATCTTTTCAATACAAGAGATAAGATAACCATATCGGAGGCTAAGGATTCTGTTAATCTGTCAAGAAAGTATATAATACCGTTACTTAACAGAATAGAGAACGAAGGCTTATTGAAAAGACTTGGAGATTTTAGGATAAAGGTTTAACAAGCTGTATGTTTTTAGGAATTGATATTGGCAATACTTCAACTGTAATAGGACTATATGATGACGATTCCGTTATACCTCAAAATATTAACAGATATAAAACAGATAAAAAGTGTAATATAACTAAATTGATCAACACAATGAGCATGTCTCTAAAAAATGTCGGCGATTATAATGTTATCTCTTCTGAGATTACAGGGATTGCCTTTTCAAGCGTGGTACCTGAGGTCAATTCAATGTACCATAATTTAGGGATGAAATTGTTTAACGTAGAGCCCTTTGAAATAAGATATGACTCTGATTTTCCAATAGGTATTAATTATAGGGATATTAAAAAACTTGGAATTGATAGAATAGTTAACAGCGTTGCCGCTCACCATGAATACGGCAATGGCTGTATAGTTATTGATGCCGGTACTGCCGTAACAATTGACGTTTTAAATTTCGATGGTTTTTTTGACGGAGGAATAATCTCTCCGGGAATTGGTACAATGATTAAGGCATTAGCCGCATCAGCTTCAAATCTGCCGGTAATTCCCTTTGAAAAACCCGATGATTTAATAGCGCTTGATACTGAGAATGCCTTAAAGTCCGGTTTCTATTATGGATGGATATCCTTGATTGAAGGATTAGTGCAAAGAATTGAAAAAATTTATAATAAAGAATTTAAGATTATTTTAACAGGCGGTTTTGCTGAAAAAATATTTCAGGAATTTGAGAGAAAAATAATACTCGATTCTCTATTGACAATGAAAGGGATTAAATATATTTATCATAATAGATACAATTCTAAAAGGCTTAAGCTTAAAAAAGATTTTATAAAATAAAAGGAAATTTAATGACAGACACGCCTTATACATACTATAAATTCTTAGGAATAAATTCCTTTATGAAAATGCTTGATGATTCGGAGACATCATATACTGTATATGATGATAATTATGATAAACTCTTTAGTAAATATGAAGGTATATTGGGCAAGGAGGATTCTCTTAAAACAGGCGTTTTAAGCAGAGACGGGCAGCATCTTTTTTTTACAGAGATAGGAGTAAAGATTACTAAAAGCTATACCTCATACTTTGTTTATATCTTCGATCATCATCCAACCGAAGCTGAAATTGAATTTATAGTCGGCAGCTTGGAATCCATAGTAGATGAAAATCTCAATAACATAGACCCGTCTGAGATTGCCTCGGCTCTGTCTGATCAAAATAGAAACGGACACACAATAAATTGATTTTATTTTTTTGCTTTGGTCTGAATTTCCAGTCGCGTTTTAAGCGTGTCCGGATCAATGGAAAATTCTAACCTCATGCTCTGCATTTCATCTATAATCACTTGTCGATATGTATCGGGCAATTTATTGGTTTGATATAATGTTTCTTCGCTCCAGGCAGTTGACTTCCAGCGGTCAGGCTGTTCTTGGTTTGCCGCTACAAAAGTTCCTCCTAATGGACAGAGCAGACTTTGATTCTGCACTGCCTTTAATGCGCCGGTCAGGTCTTGAGGCTGTAGTTGCTGCTGATATGCGTGAAGAAGGAGCGCATTGCCTGCGGATGTACGCCGGTCTCTGGTATAAGCTTCTGCGTGTAAAAAATTCCCAAAACGGCTTTTACTTAAATCGCCCAGATTCAGAGATATTTGGCTCGGATGATCTGTTTTTTCAATGCGAATCTTGGGAGAAACAGTTTCCAAAAGTGACCGCCCTGTGGCGATTATATAGTATGAGTCAAAACGGCGCGCCCAGAGCTCGTTTTTCGGTCCAAAATATTCATTCAGCTTTACATATCCCTTGGCGTCCGGTTTTGTTTCAGGCCGCAGACTATATGACAGAGCCTCTTCGTCTATATTAGGCGGGACCGTGATACCTGCATAGAATTTAAGATCATAAGTCGCTATTTTATTCACTATTTTCTCCAGTTTATCCGAGTAATATGCTCCGCTGGTCACTCCATGCTGAATTGACCATGGGATATCCATATCCCGTAAGGCGCCAAAAATGCGCAATGAGAAAGGTTTCGATTTCTTCACCGCCTTTTTGGTATTCACTTCATCATCGTCTTCATCTTCCTGAAACAATTCTCTAATGAGATGTCTTGCCAATTGTACTTCTAAAGAAACAAGATCACCGGAGATCATGGCTACGCGGTCACGCGCAGGTTCGCCTAAGAACTGATCCAAATTACCATAACGTGATTTGGCATAGGGGCTTATGCTCAGTTTAAGTTCCAATCGTTCTCCGTTGTTTTTTTTATCGTTGTTCAGTAATCCGAAAACAGGATCCATATTTGTCCAGATGCCGCTATAGGCATTGGCGAAATCTTTATAGGCTTCCGCTTCCGCAGAGGTGATTTTGTCTATTGTCACATCAGGAACTGGAATAAAGGAACCCAAAGCTCCCCGCTTACTGTCCGCAGCTGCGCCGTCTTCTTCAAGTGTAGGACGAGATTTGTCCGGACGCAGACCAAATCCTTTGGGCAAGAATCCTTTTTCTATCAGTGATTGTATGGAAGGCGATGCAATGCCTTCCTGTAATGCTGCAAGACGCGCTAAGGATAACATCTGTAATTCGGCTATGGACCCGGAGCGCCGCGTCATTTCCACACGATATGCCGGGCTGACTAAGTTGCGGAAGAAGGGATCGGACATATAAATGAATATACCTTTTTCCGAAAAGTCTATCTGACTGCGGGCATAACGAAATTCCTTAAGACTGCCCAGACTTTGATTGGATGTCTTTGTTGCGAGGAAGGCTTGTACTATCCGGCTTGATGTTGTGACTAAATGAAAATCTCCATCCTGTACATAAAAGGAGCGTACCTCATTGCCGGTCGATGACAGCAGGGATATTGTGCGTCCGTTTATTGTTACGGAAGATTCTTTCACAGAGGGGTTTTCTTTTAGAACATCGCTGCGGAGAGAATCTAACTGATTTTTTAAGAGAGTGTTACTTTTCGCTTCAAAGAGAATACCTATTGCTGCGCCTTCACGCAGGAATGTATCCGTACCGATTATTGCCACGTCCTTGATCACAGAGCTGCCGAAATACCGGCTCAAGGCTGTTTCCTTCAGCGCAAGCTGGCGTTCTATGCGTTTTGCCATGGCATAATCAGCGCTCCGTGAAGACAGGGTAGAGCGAAGGATTGTACCCCAGCGGTCTAAAAAATCTCTTGCTTCCAGAAAGGCTGAAAATGATCCGAAGCGGAGATAAAAACATTCCTGAGGCACACGCATAGCTATAGGCTCAACCTTGACCTTGCTTTCATTGAAATGAGGTATGGGCATAGGCGGAGGAGATACAGCTTTAGGGAGATTTTGATTTGCAATTTCGACTTTGTCCTTTGTATTCAACATGGTATTGGTCTGCATAGCCAGACGAATGGATTCTGTTCCAAGAAGCAGACCGAACACGTGATCAAACTCTTTTCTGTCATAATTATACTCGGGTGTAAGATCCTTCATGGGTAAACCCAGACGTCGGCTCATCATGGATGCTATGCCTAATTCAACGGAAGGATCGTAAAGGTCAAGGGAAATGAGAATCTCAAGTTTCGCGATGTAGGCGTTCCACCATTCTTTTATCAGTTCCTTGCGTCGTACTTCGTTTTTAACAGGTTTAATCTTTATTTTTTCACGAAACGCTTCAAATCCTGTCTTGGCAAGAATCACATCCAATTCATCAGATCCATGAAAGAGAAACAGCATGGTCTTGTTGTGGTAATCGCCTGATTTACCGGCATCGACATTCCATGCGGGATACAGAGAGCGTTTCTTGCTTTCATAAACCGATGCCTGATAGAAAAATTCAAAAAGTGACGCAGCGGAATAAATATTATCTAAATCATAGACGTTTTGGGAAACTATTTTTTGTTCCGTATTAGACATGGGAAGTTCAATGCGGCAAACGCCGAAGGGTTCGCCAAAAAAAGCCTCGGCTTTCAGGGCAAGGGCTTGAATTTGTATCAGCGCAAGAAACAGGAAAGAAAATAAAGGTATCATAAAAAAGTATGAGCGTTTCATAGGAATCTCCAATATTGATATGATGGGTAACAGACTTAAAAGGAACATATCCTGCAGCATTGAAGATGTCAATATAAAAAGGAATGTTTGTCTGAAAATGGGCATAAACTGCGCCCATTTTCAGATATGGTCAGGCATATTTAGACATAGTCAGACACTACTGCCTTTTTACCCTCTGTTTTGAGGAATGTCGGGAATACTTGCAAAGCCTCGTTCCAGATCCTCATCACTCGGAATATAGTCAGACATTGTCTTGTTGTTATACTCCATGTAGGCGCTTAAATCAAAATATCCTGTGCCAGACAAACCAAAGAGTATAACCTTCTTTTCTCCGGTTTTTTTACATTCCAAAGCTTCGTCTATGGCTGCTTTGATGGCATGGGAAGATTCGGGCGCAGGGAGTATCCCTTCAACCTTCATAAACTTTATAGCCGCATCAAAAACATCAGTCTGTACTTCTGCTCTGGCTTCAAGAAAGCCGTCCTTGTACAGTTTACTCAGAGTGGAATTCATGCCGTGGTAACGGAGACCTCCCGCATGATTTGCCGAAGGAATAAAACCGCTCCCCAGAGTCATCATCTTGATGAGCGGAGTAGTTTTAGCCGTATCCCCAAAGTCATATGCATAGCGGCCTCGCGTAAATGTAGGGCAGGAAGCCGGTTCTACTGCAATAAAACGGGCTTTGGATTTTCCCGCTAATTTTTCTCCCATGAAAGGACCTATGAGTCCGCCAAGATTTGACCCGCCTCCTGCGCAGCCGATTATAATGTCAGGCTTTATTCCGTATTTGTCCATTGCGGCTTTTGCTTCCTGCCCGATGATGGACTGGTGCAGCAGTACGTGGTTTAGGACGCTTCCCAAAACATAGCGGCACTTTTCTGTCTTTACAGCCTTCTCTACCGCTTCGGAAATGGCACAGCCCAAAGAACCGCCAGTATTAGGATCTTTTGCCAGAATGGCTTTCCCGGATTCGGTGGTATTAGACGGAGAAGGAATTAGCTGCGCGCCGTATGTTTCAATCAGGGCTTTGCGAAAAACTTTCTGCTCGGAGCTTACCTTGACCATATAGACTGTCAAACCCAGACCGTAAAAACCTGTTGCCATAGCCATGGCTGTTCCCCATTGTCCTGCGCCGGTTTCTGTTGTTACTGAGGTTAGTCCGTCTTCTTTGGCATAAAAGGCTTGCGGTCCTGCAGAATTGAGTTTATGGGACCCTGAAGTATTGGTTCCTTCAAATTTGTAATATATTTCCGCAGGGGTTCCCAAAGCTTTTTCCAAAAAATAAGCCCGAATAAGAGGTGCAGGTCTATAGGCTCTGTAAAATTCCTGAATGCCTTCGGGAATCGGAATGAAACGGGTAGTATCATCAAGTTCCTGTTTGACCGGTTCTTTACAGAACACAGGTTCCAGATCGGTTACTGTTGCAGGTTTCAATGTTCCGGGATGAAGTAACGGATCAGGCTTATTCTTCATGTCTGCGCGAAGATTATACCAGTATTTTGGAATCTCGTCTTCCGAGAGATAGAGTCTTGTTGGGATTTTCGTTGTCATAATATTCTCCTTGCGCTCGGACATTTAGCCGGGCATATAAATTTTATTGGAAGAATGTTTCTATTTATAGAAGCGATTCTATAAATAGAAACATCGTAAAACAGGTAAAATCTGTCAAGGGGATTTTTTAAAAAATTTTAGAAAAAAATTATTTTTTTTTAATTTTGTCTATTATGGTTAAATTAAATGAAAAAATGAAGCAATATCACTGGTTATAAATTATGATATTTGGGAGAAATTTGATTATTTCTTTATTTGCGCTCTTATTGATTTTATGGATTCTCGCATTGGTTTAATTTTCCCCTGCTTAATTTGATTTAATCCTTCATCAATTAAAGAATACAGTTCTAATTTTCCTGATAGCATTTCATATGTTTCTATGCTCATTACGGCAAGATCTCCGGTTCCGTTTTTTGTTATTAGGACGGGTCACTCTATTATGTATCAAAATTACAGAGTGCAGAGTACAACTTAAAAATTTATTACATACTCTTTGGAATTTTCTCCCCTTGGTATTTCATCAGAATCTTCTAACAGGCTAAGTTCGTCGCAGGTTAGCGTATCATTAACACCCCAGTAAATATCAAAATATCCTCTCCTGTCATTTTCTTTAATAAAATTTAAAATTACTGCTTTATACTCAGCTTCGTTAGAAATATCCAGAGAATCAATAGAAACTAAAATATTATCGCCAATCATTTTAACTTCAATATAAAGTTGAGGATACAGTTTTTTGACAATATTTATATGTTTTTTTAACTGTTGCTTAACCTTCTTAGTCATATTCATAAATTTATCCTCATCAATAATTGTATTTTTTCAGTTCATTAATAAATATTTCAGCTAACTCAATGGCATATTTCAAGCTTTTTTTACTAATGACGGTTTTTTCATAATCACCATTTAATCTCAACGGGTCACATCTTTGTAATAAAATAATAGATAAACGGAATGAATATTGCAGGAAGCATATTCCCTACTTTTATTCTCTTAAATTCAAGAATATTAAATCCTATTGCAATTATAAGAACACTGCCAACAAGTGATGTTTGGGTAATAACAGTATCCGTAAGCCATGGTTTGACCACTCCTGCCATTAGGGTAATACTGCCCTGATAAATAAATACAGGTATTGATGAAAAAGCTACGCCAATACCGAATGAGGCTGCAAATATTACAGAGAGTACGCCGTCAAGTATTGATTTGGCAAAGAGAGTACCCGTATCCCCTGTTAATCCGTCTTCAAGAGAACCGACAATTGCCATGGCTCCTACACAAAAACAAAGACTTGCAGTAATAAATCCTTCTGCGAAATTTCCGCTGTTCTTTAAGTATCTGTTTTGAATCCATAATCCCATTCTCTCAAGCTTATTCTCTATATTCAACAATTCCCCTATTATAGCGCCAATGACAAGGCTAAAAATCATAAGCATAATAAATTCCCTGTTGAGTTTACCGTCATCAATAACTCTGAATATCCCTTGCAGCGAACCTGAAATCCCTATCATAAGTATTGAAAGCCCTAAAGCCTGCATAATAGTCTCCCTAAAACGACCGGAGAGACCGCTTCTAAGGAGAGAACCGCTGATACCGCCTATAATTATAGCTGCAACATTTATAATTGTACCAAGACCAATCATCCTAATTCTCCTAAAAGAGGACTTGTCCACAAAGTTATCCTTGTTATCAACAAAAAAATCAATAAAGTGGATTAATTCCATAAATTAACCCATTAAATAGCAATTGAATATTTCATTATTTATTAGAGCGCTGTTTTATATGAGACATAAATATAAAATCCCTGAATTATTCAGAGGATTTTTCACTAACTTAATTATATTAGTTAATTTGGCATGTTTTAGTTAAATAAATTTGTTCTTTATAATTTAATTATACATTTTATAATTTTTGTTGATTTTTTTGCTTTTGTTAATATCTTTTTTTTATGCACATATAAATATCGAATCCTGATAATTTGTTTAAATATTTTTAAATACAAGGTGTATTTTTAATAAAATAAAGTTAATGTGCAATTTTTAAGCATGAGTTTTTTTGTTGTATTTAATTTATTGAAAAGATAGAGATTATATCGTTTTATTGTTTTAAATATTTATAATAGAGGTATTTTTAATGGTTGAAGAAGTTTTATTTAAAATAGAGAATAATGTTGCAATCATTACGCTAAATCGTCCCGAAAAAAGAAATTCCATCAATAGAAATCTTCTTATAGGTCTGTATAATTCGCTTGAAGAGGTTGCAAATAATAATGACATTAAAACTGCTATAATAACAGGTAACGGGAAATCTTTTTGTTCCGGTATTGATCTATCGGTGATTGGCAAAGAAGACCTGTTCAATCCAAGAGGTGACGGCAAAGATATGCCGGAGATGTTTGCCCTGTGCAAAAAACCTGTAATCGGCGCAATTAATGGTCATGCCATAACAGGCGGATTTGAGATTGCGCTTAATTGTGATTTCTTAATCGCTTCTGAAAATGCAATGTTTGCCGATACGCATGGAAGAGTAGGCATTCACCCGGGTTGGGGTATGACACAGCTCTTACAGCAGGCTGTCGGCAGAAAGATGGCTATGCAGATGTCTATGACATGCCAGTTTGTAGATGCTCAGACAGCTTTTAGGATTGGTCTTGTTAATGAAGTTGTACCTCACGATGAGCTTCTTCCCAGAGTATTGCAGATAGCCGGTTTTATCTGTGAAGGAAAATTTGATATGCTAATGACTGTTAAGGAACTTATTGAATATAGAGATAAGGCAACATTTGAAGAATCATTCGAAAATGAAAAAAGAGGCTTTAAGGAGTTTGTGAAGAAGAATATTCCCAAGGCATAGATTTTCTATACTATCTCTGAGGAGTTCCAATATACATAGTTAATAATTTTGTTTATTTCAATAATTTGTTTTATAATAAATGTTGTATTTTTTGGAATATAAAAGAGTTAATGGTATTTTATAAAAAGTAGAGTTGCTTTTCGATTGTTTTATTAAATTCGGTATGGTAAAATGAGTCTACATAGTATTATTGAAGAGAATTATAACCTTTTTTTGAAATTTAATCAAATGAAGTTTGATAGGTTTCAGCAACTTTTTTTTAATGTAAATATCAAGCGTGTTATTAATTCAATACCTGCATTACTATCTATGAATAACAAAAAAATTCCCGGTTATTTAGACGGTAAATGCCCTTATGGAATTTTTGGATATATGCCTGATACTGAAACAGCCAAGTATATTAAAGCCAGATTTGGCGTTGAATTTGTTTCATCTGATAAAAAATCATTCGTTGAGATGCTCGCCGTAATGGGCAGTGTTGGAACTATTGCCTATAACAAAAAATCCGATTTTGATTATTGGGTATGCATTGATAAAAGTAAAACCGATAGTAATGGGTTTGACCTTTTTCTAAAAAAAATTGAAGAAGTACAAAAATGGGCAATGAAAGAAGCAGGTGTTGAGGTTCATCTTTTTATTAATGATGTTTATAATTTGAAGATGAATATATTTGCAGAAGACGCTGATGAGGGTTTTGGTTCAACAACAGGCGCAGTCTTAAAAGATGAGTTTTTTAGAAGTTCAATTATAGTCGCAGGGAAAATTCCATTTTGGTGGGTATTGCCAAAATTTGTAACTGATGATGAATATGATAGAGTTTTTAATAATATCCCTGAAGAGGAAAGAGAAAAGAGGTTTATAGATATAGGCAACCTGTTTAAAATATCCAAAGAGGATTTTATGGGGGCTGCTCTTTTTCAGCTTATAAAGGCTATCGGTAATCCGTTTAAATCTATTCTTAAAATAGGTATTCTTGAAAGTTACCTATTCGGCAATGAGAACACACTTCTTTTAAGCCAAAAAGTAAAGACTGCAATTATTAGGGATGATATAACGCCAACTATCCTTGATTCTTATCTGCTGATGTTTAATGAAGTATATAACTATTATGAAGAGGTTTTAAATGATAAGTCTCTTTTGGTAATTTTAAGACAGAATCTTTATCTAAAAATCGACCCTCAGCTTTCTAAATATCTTGCTCTTAAAGATAAAAAAAATCTGCCTTATAAAGTTGTAGTTATGTTTAAGGTTATTCGTGAGTGGGGTTGGAGTATAGATGTTATACGCGACCTTGATGATTTTGAGAGCTGGGATTATAGCAGGATGATTCAATTTTGGAATTATATAAAAAAATTCATGCTTCTTTCATACCAGAAGATATCGCGCGAAATGCCGGCAATGAATCTTCAGAATAAAATTTCAAAATCAGATTTTAAGCTGTTAAGCAGTAAGTTGAAAGCGAACTTTTCTATGGAGCCGGAGAAAATAGAAAATTTCATAACATTTAAGGATACTCCAAATGAATCTTACCTCTATATAGAACCTGATATAAAAGGTACTAAAATAGAAGGTTGGCGTGTATATAAAAAGATCAAAAGCAATAAGATTGTCCAAGATGAAAAGGAGGTTACAATAAAGAGTGAAGATAACCTTGTTAAACTTCTTGCCTGGTGTTCTATAAATCAGGTATATGAACCTACATTTAGCAGGCTTTATGTTGATACCGGATATTATCACATAAATAAGAGTTTGATTATTGAACTGCTCAATAAAATTTTTGAAATGTTTAATTCTGAAAAGATTCACCTTGGGAATAAGTTCTATTTACAAAATCCAAGAACATATAAAAATATGATAATAATGAACTTTAGCTATGATAAGGCTAACTCTATAAATTCTCTCTATCATCTTTATATGAATACATGGGGCGAAGCGTTTTTAAAACATTACACTGATACTTCAGATTTAGTGATGATATTCTCTGATATACTTAAAGACGGATTATTAAATAATAGAAGCTTTGATGAATTCTGTTACTTCGTATCTCCTGAGCCTCATAAAAAACTTTATAGACAGATAGAGAGAACATTCAGTAATGCATATAATTTTTTTATGAGCGGAAAACCTAATATTAAACAGAGGGTGTTATTAAATATTGATGATAAACTTGTCTGCGCAACTAAAGACGATAAGGAGGTAACAGTAGCGACTTTTCACAATGATATTGAACTTCTTTCTTATATTTCACAAAGACCATTTAAGTATTCTGATAACAGAATTTTTCAAGAAGATAATCCCCGGCTTTTTATCATTGATGAGATATATAAAAAGAGAGAAAATTATTGTATTACAATAGTCCTTGAAAATAGACAGAAGTATAATGTGATATATATAATGGATGGGATTGGGAATATTTTTACATTTGCTAAAAGAAGAGGAGTGAGTGATTATTTTTCCAGTACATATAGATTTTGTACGAATATTGTTTCAAATATACAAAAGTCTTATGCGGGTAAAGTTAAATATCCTGTTGAGAAAATTAAATGTTTTAAGCTTGATATTGATAAATACGGAAAGATTAATTTTAAAGATGATTCGCTGATGTTTAGTCAGCGTGATTATATATATAAAGTTGATGAAGATGCAATAATGATTAATATTGAGCTGAAGGATAATATTACGCTGTACTCTATCCGGAGTAATGCCGGAAATATTGACGGCATTAGACTTAATCAATTTCCTGAAAAAATCAAAGAGCTTGGTAAAAATCAAACGTGTGAGATTATTGATATAAAATTCCACAATTTTCCGGCTGAAAGGATAGAACTTGGGAGTACCCTGTATTTTTATGAAAAATATAAGATTGAGAAAATGTTAGGAGCTATACTGTGAGCATTTTAGTCAGAGGGAAAATTTTCTCTAAAAAATCTTATCTTTTTTTCTTTATCAAGCAGCTTTTTATTAATAGCCCCTTTTTCTAATGCAACATCAAGGAGTTTAATGCTTGTATCATCAAGCGGTGTATCAAGCTCACTGAATGGTTTGGAAACTTCTTCCTCTTTTTCAAAATTCAGCTTCTCTTCACTCTCAATAGCTTGAAATCTTTTATCAATCTGATCTTGTGTAAGCATCGGTATTTCATCATCGTCAGGTAATGTTATATTCCTTTTTGATGTTTGTGCAGTTTTGGTCTCTTCAGATGTTTTTGGTTTGGTTTTTTTTACGCTTCTTTTTGCTTCTCCAACTTTATGAATCGGCGAATTATCGATCTTTTCAGTATCCTCATCATCTGATGATAGTGGTGCCGGCGGATTTAAAATTTGAAGGTCAAGTAGTTTTATCCTTTCACCAAGGAGTATATTTATCTGTTTTTCTATAGTCATAAATATGGGGGTTGTAAAGGATTTATCGCGTGTAATCGATTTTTCAAGTTTTTTAAGTTCTTTTATATCATTATCTATGGTTTCTATTCTTTTTATAACATGAACTACTTTCATTGTGCGCTCCTTACTTTTTTGAATTAATAAATTATATAAAAACATAATTTATTAGTCAATAAGTTTTTGTTACAAAAATTATTATATTTTTTAACAGATAAAATTCTATTTTTTGATCAGTTTATTTATTTCACGTAAATTGTTACCGGCCTCTTCATCTTCAGGTCTTAACTCTAATACTTTACTAAAATCGCCGGCAGCTCCTTTATAGTCTTTTATTTTAAATCTGGCTACACCTCTGTTATTATATGCCTCTGCATAATCAGGGCTAAGTTTTATTGCTTGATCAAAATCCTTTATAGCACTGTCATATTTTTTTAAGGCAGATTTTGCAGTTCCGCGGTTAAAATATAATTCCTTTGTAAGGGTGTTAAGCTTTATTGCCATATCATAGTCTTTTATAGCATCTGAATATTTTTCCTGTTTATATAAGGCATATCCTCTGTTGTTATATGCTTGATAAAATTTAGGATTAAGCTGTAATGAGCTGTTAAAATCTAAAATAGCATCGGCATATTGTTTTAATTCAATCTTAGCATTCCCTCTGTTGTTGTATGCTTGATGGAATGAATTATCTAACTCAATAGCTTTATCATAGTATTTTATTGCTTCTTCAAATTCTGCGGTATTATATTTTGCTAATCCTCTGTTAAAGTAGAGCTTTGGATCATTTGGATTTAATTGAATTGCCCTATTGTAATCCTCAATAGCGCCTTCAAAATCATTTGCCTCTGCTTTCGCTATTGCCTTGTTATTTAAAGCTTCAGGGTCTTCATAGTTGACATTTACTGTGTTTACTGATGAATAGCTTTCAATGAATACTTTTACAATTTTTATATCTTTAGCTGCATCAGGATTTTTGAGACTGTTCTGAGCAAGAGTTCTGTTATTGTAGGCATAAGTATAACTTGGATTTAAATCCACCGCTTTAGTAAAATCTTCTATTGCGCCTTTAAAATCTTTGAGTTTAAGCTTAGCAATACCTCTATTGTTATAAAACTTATAAAAGTTTGGATTTAATTCAATCGCCTTATTATAATCTTGTAAAGAGTTTTCATAATCGCTTATTTCAATTCTTGCTATACCTCGATTGTTATAAGTATCAGGGTTGCTGCTGTCTAATTCAATAGATTTTGTATAATCATAAATTGCTTCAGTTATTTTATTGAGTTTATAGTTGGCATTTCCCCTATTGTAGTATGCGCTGGAATAAGCAGGAGCAAGTTCAATTGCTTTATTGTAATCTGCAATAGCTCCGTTATAATTATCTAAATTGGCTTTAGCAATACCCCTTTTATTGTAGGTTTTTGCATGTTTCGGATTTTGTCCAAGAACTATAGAATAATCATGTTCAGCTTTGGCAAACTCTTTCATTTCTATATAGATATTTCCTCTGACATAATATGCATTGAAATTATCAGGCTCAAGTTCAATGACTTTGGTTAAATCTTCAACAGCGCCGGTATAGTCTTTTAGCTCATTCAGGTCTATTCCTCTTAAAAAATATGCTTCAGCAGATTTAGGATTTAATTTTATTGCATTTGAATATGCTTCAACAGATTGCTGAAACTCTTTGTTATCAGCAAAAATATATCCTTTAGCAAGCCACCCATATTCCGATTCAGGTGAAATTTGTACAATCTCTTCCATTATTGATAATTTTTCTTTTTCGGAGTTTTTTGATTCTGATTGTTTATACAGGTTTTGAGCTCTTAAATAAGCATTATCGTCAGCGGATGCATCAGCTAATATGAATGAAAAATTAATTAGAACTAAAAGTATGATGATATTTTTCACAATTCCTTCCAAATCTCTGTTACCGTACTATTTTCATTTGTACTCTATATTTAATCTATCTTAGCAAAGTGAATATAATATTGACTCAAAAAGGCAACAATATTATTGTATTATTTTGTTCCATAAACTATTTTTAAACGATTTTTTATTATAAGTTGCTTAAATTAATCCAAATTTGTATAAAAATTAGCATTAATTTCGTTGACAGTTTTAGGGGTATATATTGTTTTTAATTTTTACAGTAAATATTTGAAAAACTAAAGATTTTATATATATGTGAGGATTTTAGATGATTAAGGGTATTCAAAAGACCTATTCTATGAAAGGGTCGGAGATCAAGAAAAAATGGTATCTTGTTGATGCAGAGGGAAAGATATTGGGAAGGCTTGCCAGTGAAATTGCCGGCATTTTAAGAGGAAAAGACAAACCCGAATATACGCCGTATCTTGATATGGGTGATAATATTATAGTTATCAATGCTGAAAAAGTAGTATTAACAGGAATGAAATCTCAGGATAAGGACTACTTCAGTCATTCAAATTATCCGGGCGGTGAAAAATTTACTAACATTAAAAAGATTATGAAAGAGAAGCCTGAATTTGTAATCATGCACGCTGTAAAGGGTATGCTCCCTAAGAACAGGCTTTCAAGAAAGCTTATGACTAATTTAAAAATTTATGCAGGAGATAAGCATCCTCACAGCGCTCAATCGCCTGAAATATTGAATATTCAGTAAAGAGATTTAAAGGAGAGAGTTAAATGGCAGAAAAGGTTTATGCTACAGGAAGAAGAAAGACATCAGTTGCCAGGGTATGGATGAAACCCGGAACAGGTCAGATTACTATAAACAAGCAGCCTATTGGAGAATATTTTAGAAGAATGACATTGGGATTAATTGTAAGGCAGCCTCTTGAGCATGTTGGACAGCTTGAGAATTATGATGTTATGGTTAACGTATGCGGCGGCGGCTGGTCAGGACAAGCGGGAGCTGTTAAAATGGGTATTGCCAAATGTCTTGTACAAACAGATGAAAAATTAAAGAAGACGCTTAGAGAAGCCGGATTTATTACAAGAGATGCAAGAAAGGTCGAAAGGAAAAAACCCGGGCAAAAGAAAGCAAGAAAGAGATTCCAATTTTCAAAACGTTAATATTCGCTTTGCAATATATATAAAAGAAGGGGCTGCCCAAGAAATAGGGACAGCCTTTTTTATTTGTAAAAATATAATAGCATCTTATAATATTCTTAATCATATAAATGAAAGGATATCCGTATGAGTAAAGGGAAGAGTAACATTGGGATTTTACGATACATTGACATGAATTGTCATTAAAGTTGATTGACAAGCAATTGAGTGAACATAAATTAAGAGAATTTAAGGGCCTTTTTATTGGGTAAAGATGAACCGGAAGAGTGAAATAATGGTTCGGCTTGAAGATATACTAAAGCTGATTGACACAAAGGCGAAATATGCGAAGAATAGTGTAAAAAGCCATCGGAGGGAAGACTTAAATGGCAGTTAAGAAAAGCGAGCTATACTCAAGCCTTTGGGCAAGCTGCGACAGCCTGCGCGGCGGTATGGATAGTTCGCAATACAAGGATTATATACTAACCCTGCTGTTCGTGAAGTATGTTTCGGACAAGTTCAAAGGGGTTGCCTATGGCGATATTAATGTTCCCAAAGGCGGCGGCTTTGACGATATGCTTGCCCTTATCGGTGATAAAAACATCGGAGAAAAAATGGACAAGGTTATCGCTAAACTTGCGGAGGCGAATAATCTTCGCGGTGTCATTGATAACGCCCACTTTAATGACGAGGGAAAACTCGGCAAAGGGCAGGAAATGGTCGATAAGCTTGGAGAGTTACTCGCCATTTTCCGCGACCAATTACCCGACTTAAGCCGCAACCGCGCCGACGGCGACGACATCATCGGCGATGCTTACGAATACCTTATGCGGAACTTTGCCACGGAGAGCGGCAAGAGTAAGGGGCAATACTACACGCCCGCGGAAGTGTCGCGTATAATTGCCAATGTTGTCGGAATAAAAAATGCAAAAAGAAAAGCCGAAGATATTACACTTTACGATCCTGCGTGCGGTTCGGCTTCGCTGTTAATTCGTACTGCCGAAGCCGCGCCTTTTGAAGTTGCTATTTACGGACAGGAAAAAGATATAACAACCGCGGGACTTGCCCGAATGAATCTTTTTTTGCATAACAGAGCCACTGCCGAAATAAAAGGCGGTTACAGCACTTTCTCCGATCCTCAATTTTTTAATCCAAAAGATGACGGCACTTTACGCCAATTTGATTATGTCGTGGTAAATCCGCCGTTTTCGGATAAGAACTGGACGCATGGTCTAAAAGAATACGGACGCTTTGATGGCTATAACGATATTCCACCGCAGAAAAACGGCGATTTTTCGTGGCTTCTCCATATTTTAAAATCACTTAAACGCAACGGAAAGGCGGCAGTCATTTTGCCGCATGGCGTACTTTTTCGGGGCAATGCCGAGGCGGCTATTCGGTGCGCTATTATTGACAATGGCTTTATCAAGGGCATCATCGGTTTACCCGCAAACCTGTTTTTTGGCACAGGCATTCCCGCGTGCATAATCGTAATTGACAAAGAAAACTCAAATGAGCGCGACGGTATCTTTATGATTGACGCAAGCCGTGAGTTCATAAAAGACGGAAATAAAAACCGTTTGCGAGAACGTGATATATATAAAATTGTTACTGTATTCAATGAACAGATCGAATTAAAAGGTTATTCCCGTTTTGTAAAGAACGATGAGATTAAAAATAAAAACGCTTACAACCTTAATATTCCGCGATACATAGACGGCGGTTCATCCGAAGACTTGCAAAACATAGACGCTCACTTAAACGGCGGTATACCTGATACAGACATTGAAAGCCTGTCGCTTTACTGGAAAACCTTCCCTAAATTACGCAAAAAATTATTTAAGCCGCTTCGGAATGGTTTTTCTTCACTTGCAGTGAATAGGGACGAAGTACGCGACACTATTTACTGCGATGTGGAATTCACCGCTTATGCCGGTAAGGTTAAAAACGCTTTTGAAACATGGAAAGAACGTGTTGACAAAAAACTTAGGGAAATTAAAAGTTCGACCAAGCCGAAACACTTGATTGCGGAAATTGCCGGAATAATAATCGAAGAATTCGAAGTTGTAACGCTTTTGGATAAACACGACGCCTTTGAAGTTTTGCTCTCCTATTGGAACAATGTAATGGCCGATGATGTCTATTTGCTTGTAGAAGAGGGATACAAAACTATTCGTGATACTGAAAATATAACCAAAACCGCCGAAAAGAAAAA
>Ga0268262_10000302_pt1 | contig 66087 bp, 89 predicted proteins | sample TergutNc150P3_FD_190354 | JGI IMG/M metagenome (GOLD analysis project Ga0268262, IMG submission 190354) | Nasutitermes corniger P3 segment gut microbial community from laboratory colony in Florida, USA - Nc150 P3 (SPAdes) (version 2) | ecosystem: Host-associated > Arthropoda: Insects >... | reverse complement strand
TCCGTTTCACCTTTAAACCGGATTATATCACCTTCATTAAACCTGCTCTTCATATTTTTTTTCTGTTCCTTGTTTCAAAAGTTCTGGATTATCATGGATATTTCCATGAAGCGTCATATTTTTATCATTTGTTGCTAAAAACATTTGCGTACCATCAAGCATAAATCCACAACAGGCTGAAAGGGCTTTATCAAGAGTATTTCCCCAAACAACCTGTTTTGGTTTCCAATTCGGATAACCATGACAGCCGTTATTTTCAACTATGTCATGTTCAAATACTTTCTTACCTCCTTTAAGTGTCAATCCTGTAAACTGTCCTACAGTTTTGGGGTCAACAAGCCATGAATTACCATCCTGTTCAAATATTCTAGCTTCATCTCCATTCAATAAAAGACTACCAAACACCCATTTCCCATCTGATCTATGCAGATAAGATTCAATGACTTTTCCTCTGAATAAAATTTCCCTGTTCATATTCCTTTCCTCCTTCGTAATATTCTGGCGATTATCCGGCGCCAATTGCGTATACTCCGAACCTTTTGTTTCCGTTCAAATAAGGCCTCTCTTAAACTGTAGTAACGGTTTGTTACAAATAATTTTTTCCCTGCCGATACGCATGAGTCATTACAAACAAATGAAACTTCATAGCGGCGTGTTCTGTGTTTGCCATCAATGCCGTGATCATCGCTTCTCCAGATGCGTTGTTCATAATTAACCGTTCTATACTCGGTTACTGCGCAATTCGGACACGGCATTTCTCTTTTCTCTTTTTGTTGAATCCGAAGCGGCAAAGTAAATTCCAACTCTTCAAGAGTTATTTTCTTTTTCATTTATTCCCTTATCCCCCTTTCTTTAGCTATTCGTTTTTTGGCAATCTTTACGTACTCAGGATTTATTTCACAGCCGATGTATTTTCTGAAATTGTTAGCCGCTACAATCGCCGTTGTTCCGCTGCCCATGAATGGGTCAAGGACTATCCCATTTTCCGGGCATCCGCATAACACGCAGGGCAGAATTAATTGCTTCGGAAAAATCGCATAGTGCATCTCCCTTGAAACTTCAGTGGCCACAAACCATACGTCCCTCATGGTTCTGTATTCTGAGGTATCTATAGAGTTCCCGTGATGCTGTGGTTTTAACCCATTTGCATTTGGCTTTTCCGCATATCCGCGCTCCCTCAGGGCTTTTGCCTGTCGATGGTAGAGGATAGAATTCTCAAGCGCGTGATTATGGTCAAAGTAATACTTCTGCTGTTTTGTAAACAAAAATATATATTCATGGGAGCGACAGAAACGGTCTTTATACGGTTCGGGCATCGGGTTTTGTTTTGCCCACACAATGTCCTGCCGGAGCAGCCAATCCTCTTGCATGGCAAGAGCGAATCGCCAAGGTATCCCTATCAAGGTTTTAGGCACAAGGCTCTCGTTATAAAAAACTTTCTTTGGCACTTGCTCAGTAAGGCCTTTATGTTTTCCCTGGATTCCTTTTCTACTGCCGGCATAACTGTCACCGATAACAACCCATAAGGTCCCGGTGTCTTTTAGCACCCGCTTCACTTCCCGGAAAACCGCAACCAGGTTTCTTATGTATTCAGTTGGCGTTGTTTCCATTCCTATCTGCTTTTTAATATCGCCGTAAGTGCGCATCAAATAATAAGGCGGTGATGTGACACAACAATCGACAGAACAATCGGGAAGAGATTTGAGAGTATCTTTACTGTCGCCAAGTAAAATACAATTCTCTGTCATTTATTCTCAAACCTCGCTTTCCGTATTGTTTTCCGGTAGTCATCGCTGCCGAATTTCAAAATGATTCCGTCCTCAATAATCCGCGAAATCACATCGCTTTCGAGATGGTACTCAAGGCAGTAAGGGCACGGCCTTTTCTGTTCCGGTTCCGTGCAATCCTTTTGAGTGTGGCAGTTTGCGATAATGATTAATGGGAGCATTCGGTTGTATCGCTTGCCGATGACATGAGACATCCAGTTTTGCTTTGCCTCTGTGTCTTTTATCTTTTCAACTTCGTCTATGACCAACAGCGGAACCGTGCAAAGCTCGTTCAATACTTCGTGTTCCTTTGTACTGCCGTTGATAGTCTGCCTAAGGTTCACGCCGATTTCGTAAGCCGTGTATATCACACCGCCCAATTTTTTAAGAACGCTAATGGCAAGATGGGTTTTTCCGTTTCCGTTTTTCCCTAGCATGATTAGTTTCCCATCGGGCTTATCAGCAAAGGCACGGCAGGTCTCAAGATATTTACGCAATTCATCGTTATAGGCACTGAAATTGTCAAAGGTAGATTCAAAATACCTTTCGTCAATATTCATTGAATGCCATTTATTGATAACGCGCTGTTTTTTATCCTCTTCCTCTTTGATGCGGTTTGCCTCGTCAGCTTCGATTTGGCACTTAGGACACATAGGCGTCATATAGTGATGCTTTCCAAATGCGTTGTAGCATATCTTCTGCGCGGTATACGGACCGTGTTTGTCACAATCAAAAATTTCCGGCCTTTCTTCGTTCATTCCCAAACACATTCTTTTACCTCATTCCAAAGCGGGTTTTTCGCGCTGATGCTTTGCGCTGGTTCCGTTAGACGATCTTTTATCAGTTGCCATCTGGCCGTAAAGACGCTCGAATTTTTCCCTCAGTTTCTTTCCGCTTTCGATGTTATGAAACCAGAAGTTACCCGGGGTTTTTACCCACAGAATAACCTGCTCCACAACGTCCGGCGCTTTTTTGTCAATGCGGATGAGCTTCTCGATTTCCTCAGCCCAGCCGTCCAGTTTTTTCACAATCTGTTTGTCAGTTTTACCAGAAAGGAAATCGGGGAATTCTTTTCGATGGGAAGTCAAGAGAAGTTGGGAAAGAACGTCAGCCGCTTTTTGGGATTCTGTCTTTTCATTCCCATTGTCATTCTCATTTACATTCTCATTATCATTATCATTTTCATTAGGTTTCCGTTTGCTTTTCCTTCGGTTTTTCCCCTGCCCTGTGTTCGGTTCCTGTTCGGTTTCCTCTAGGTTATTGTTAGGTTCCGTTTCGGTTAGTTCTTGGTTTTCTGTCGGTTCCTCTTTTTCCGCTGGCCTTCCGCCCCCGCACCCGTTCTTGTACCGCCTGTTGTTCGCGGCTATCTGAGGTTTAATGAGTTTGAAAAATCCCTTTGCCATTCCTGTAAGTTCAATCTCGTTTTCATTTAAGGCATATTCCTTAATCGCCTTGTATATCTCCAGTTGTTCCTTGTCAGGAAGATCGTCTATTGCCTCGGCAAAACTTCTGTAGAAAATAAAGCTGTCCCTTGCCATTATTCCCCTTCCTTTTTTTCTTTCAGAAAATTCAATTTGCCCTGCGCATGCATCTCTTTGAGGATAGGCTCAAGAAGCTCCATGTTGTTAGTGAGAACTCGGAGCCGTCCGGCTTTGTCGTATGACTCCGATCTGTTTACCTTTTCGCAGTACGCATCAAGCATGAAACGTTGCAGGTATTTCTGCTCCCGAAAATACGGCTGCCCCCTGTTAAAATCCTCTGCCAGTATGCGGATTTTGACATCATAGAAACGCGGTAAAACGCGGCTTTTTTTCTTTTTTGGGGTAGGAATACCTTTTTTTGTTTTGCGCTCAATATTAGTACCGATAGTTACCTTTTTAGGCGTTTTTTTAGAGGTTCCCATTGCTCTTTTTTCCCTCAAAAATCCTTAACAGGTACTGTATCGCGCTCTCCGGTATTTCTTCCCTGTCAACAGCGCCGTATCCCGCGTTGTACGCGATTAAAACATCGCCCCATTTGCCATAACGGTCGTAGAGGAACCGGATATGCTTCGCCGCTATTCCTATCGCTTCCGCTGGAATCATCGGATCTAACGGAATCCCACGGTTGTATTGCCCCGCATACCAATCAAGGTACTTGCTGTTGAATTGAAACATCCCCAAGTCGCGGTTCTCGTCCTCTCGTTCCGGTGATTTCGCCTCAGCGCAAAACTTCGATTCCGCCCAGGCTATTGATTCCAATGCGCCCGGGGGAATGCCCGCACAATCGGCAGCGTCCGCAAATAATTCCCTGTACTCTTCCGGCACGTTCCGCCGCGGCGGTTCGATTGCCCTCTCAGGTTCTTTCGGCAGAAGGTCATATTTGATGAGCTTATCCGCTGGCGGAATGACCAGCCGTTCGTACGGCGTAGCGGAATAAAATAAAAAGAAACACACATACAGCAACAGCGCAATTTTGACTTTACGCACTTATCCCCTCCCTCTCCCTACTCGATTTGTAATCAAGTTCTGCATAGCGCAAGATTTCCTCAAAAACATCCGGCTTAAGCAGTACCTTTGCCGTGGACAGGAAATAATCGCTGATACTGCGCCCCATCTTGTAATGCTTTTCCAGCAAGCTATTAATGTAAGGAATCATTTTGTTGTACAGCGATAAAACATATTTACGGCGCTTATACCATTCGGCAGTTTCCCTGTGCCGCTTTTCTTTTACGATGTCCGCAACATTGGATATTTTTAGGTTTACTCGTGCCTTGAATGTTGCCAGCTCTTCTGCGGTCATCTTCTGGAAATCGGCATCTGTATATTGCTTTTCTTCAAAGATGAAAAAATCCTTTCCGATTGCATCAATTAGATTCATCAGGTTTCCCCTCGTTTTGTTTGCTCATTGCCTTTGGGCATTTCCCAATCGCGGCTTTCGCCGGACAGCCGGCCCAGCAACACCAGGCCGGTTCCCCTTCGGCGTCCAGGTCTTTACACTTGATTTCCTGGCAAATCATTCATCACCCGCGGAATCGTCCATGCTTATATCCGGCGCGTTATCCTCAGGCTCGTCAGCCGGTTTATCCCCTTTTCCGATTTCTTCCCTGATTGCCGTAGTAAGGAGTTCGCGGTACATACCGCAGTATTCCTCTTTTGTTATCTGGGCGAATTTCCAGAACAGGGATTCCTCGCTTCTTGCCCATTTATCCTCGCTGTCGTTAAGCTCCGGCATATTGCGGTTGTCAATGCTGAGGGCAATAATGAATTTGAAGATTTTTTCTATCATGGGATCGCGCGGGATTTTATCCAAGGAAAAGCCTTTCCCGAAAATGGTTTCAAAGAGGCCCTGATACTCCGGATCTATCTCGTGCCAGTTCCCCTCTTTGTCGTTTCCAGAAAATTTGCTCATCATGTAAACGGCCGCGACGTTTTCTTTGCTTTCTTCTTTCAGCCGTTTTGAGACTATCATCGCCAGCAGGGTTTCCCTTATGTCGGAAAAGAAGTTCCACGGGTAGGGGTGTTTTTTCTCCATCATATCGGCGATAGACTTCTGCTCCTCTGGCTTTATTTCCGGCAACAGATCGATCATGAACTTCTTAATAGGATCAACAGGAGTGGGGGTGTAGCTACTGCTGTAACTCTGCCTTTCGGATTTCTCATAAGTTACACGTGAAACTTTTACGTCATACGCCCCGCTGGACATATGCCAATCCAAAGAAACCACCCAAGCCGTTTTCGCTTTGCTTTTTTTGTTTGTCTCCTTCCAACTGTAGCTGTTGTGCGGCAACAGGCTGTATTCCTTTTCGCCGATCTTCATTGTTTTCGATTTCCGGGGAATGAACTCAGGAAGCCCGCGGTTCAGGATAATGTAGTTCTCGGTTTCCCCTGCCTGTTCCGCGATTAGACGACCGATTAGGGCGTGCCACTTCTGCGCGTAGCACTCGCTGTTGAAACAAACGTCCTCAAGGCTGCTGTATTCGTCAAACAATCCGGGAACGGTGTTGTACGTCCTTTTTTTGCATCCGCGGCATTGGTCGTCAATGACGTGCCGTATCACCATCTTTTGAATGGCTCTCATAAAATTGCAGAGTTCCCATTTATCGACAGTTTTGTCGCCGTATTTTTTGACAAACTTTCCTTGATCCTCTTCCGGCAGGCTCGCAATCAGCGCGGCTCCTGAGAGGTTTATTTTCCCATCGCGGAACATAACTTTAACGCTGTCAATGAGGTTGGTTAACCTGATGCGCTGGTATATGCCCGATATGCTCCGGGAGTAATACTTTGCTATTTCCTCAACGTCCATGCCACGGTCAAGCTGGCGCCTGAAGGTTTCCGCTTCATCGAGGGGGTGCATGTCATCGCGGTTTACATTTTCCGCAAGGGCTATGGATTCCTCGTTAGCGTCATCCTCATAGAGCTTGACATCGACAATCTTCCATCCCAGGGATTTGACCGCTTCGTACCTGCGGCGTCCGGCAATCACCCTGTAATAGCCTTTCTTATCGGCGATTTCCTTGACTGCCATCGGGTGTATGATCCCAATCTCTTTTATGCTTTGGGCAAGGGTTTCAATGTTCCCCTCTCCCCCGTATTTCCGATCCGTGCTGGATACCAGCTTGGCGACCGGAACAGTAATAATTGATGTTTCCATTGTGCGTTCCTTTTTTATGGACGGAAATCAATTTGATCGGCTTCGATAATGACCGCCGAATATTTTTGATCATCCTTTCCCCACTTAACTTGTTTCAGGCTTCCGGTAATCCGTACCTCACGGCCTTTGCGACCGTTCTTGTGGCAATACTTCGCTACCTTATCCCACGAGTTGACTCCAAAATCGCTACTCTCCTTTACAATCCCAGACGGCGTTCTGGTAAATTTGTTTGAGGTGATGATAAAATAGCAGCGTTCCTTCCCTTTATACGGACCATCATCCACGACCTCATACTGCAAATCGGAAGTTATGACGCCCTCGACCAAGCACGAATTCATGTGAACTGCGTTTGCCAATTTAATTGGTCTCCTTTTGTTTGTTGTTCATGCCGTTCAAGATTTCCCAAAAGTGCGGCTTGTCAACGCCCACCTGCATCATCTCGCTGATGAGGTTGTCAATCGTCAACTGCCGTTCCTTTTTCGTGTAATCTGCCCAGCTCTTTAGCCGATAATCGACCCGCCCCTTAGGGCACGGAGTCCCATCTTCATTTGCAACGTTGTAGAATTTCTCCATACCCGCGCCCAGATAAAGTTTTATGAGGGCTTTGAAGTGTTCAAAACTTCGGGCGGTGTACGAATGACAGCCGGATGTCCAGTAGCATTGGAGCAGGGCGTGAAATGTTTTGTTCTGCGCATCCGTCCCTTCGTTCACTATCTCAACGTTGTAATAAGTGCCAACCTTCAGCTTGTCGCCTTCAAACCTACCGGGCGCGGTTATGAGAATTTTCATTTGCGATCCTTAGAACGGGATATCATCGGTAAACCCATCGTCAGAAGGTTGCTGGGCAGTTCCAGAGTTATTAGCCGGCTGATTGTTCGGATGGTTTTTTGGCTCTGACGATCCTGGCGGGTATCTCCCTGTGCTTGTATGGTTTTTTGCATCGAGAGGCCGCAGATAACTAACCTGGTTATAAACCTTGTCGTTATAAGGTTTCCCCGGCTTGCATACCACGATACAGCGTTTGCCGATCCATGACTGGAGATTTGTGTTTCCAAGGGGTATCCCACACGCAAGGTAAAACTGCTTCAGCTTCGACAGCTTGTATTCGCCGTCAACGATGTAGTGCCGGATCTCCGCACCTTCGTCATTGGCAAAGGTTATCTGGAGCATTTGGTTCCCGCTTTCGGATTCTTTTTCGATGACATGCTTAACGTAAGCTTCGTTATCGCCTACCCGAAATTCGCTAAAACCGTCACTGGCATTCGCCACTGAATTGGGCGTCACATTATCCCAATAGCTCACTGTGTACCCCCTGTGTTATCCGTCTGGTTCCCCTTCGGTTTTTCTTCTTTGGGTTTTTTGGGGGTTTTAATCCCGTAGTAGTCGCAGACAGCCTTGTCAACTATCGCAAGGTCATTGGGGATGAAATCTTCCGTGAACATATCCATCGGAGATTTAACGGTGTCCTGGCCGGAGTTCCTTGTCTGGAAAAAATAGTTGTTTTCGGTGACAACGGTTTTTAGGACGATTGTAAAAAGCCCCTCTACCGTTACCTTTTCGTCAAGCAGTTTTCCAATGGTTTTGGCTTTGACATTTCCGAAATTGTCCCGCTCGCTGTGCGAAAGGAAGTAAACCCTTTTTTGCTCAGGCAATTTCCGCACGGCATCTATCACATCGTAATAGCCCTTAGCCATTTCGGTGAATTTGTCGTAGCCCTTTTCCATTGCCCTTTTCATAAACTGGTTTACGAGCAGGTACTGGAAATCGTCAATGACAACGATGTCCGTCTCTACTTTGTTAAGCAGGGAAATGATTTTGCTACAGTCATCAATGTTTACAGTTTTCATGCTATTTCGGAAAGGCAACGGTTTTCCGTATACATTGATGATTCCGGCATTCATAAGATTGCGGATTGAGGTAGACTTCCCTGTTCCGCTTTCGCCGATAACTAAAATTGGTATGCCCATAGTTAATCCTTTGGCCAATCAACGTCCTGATCGTCAGAACCGGCCGCTTTGTCTGCCACGTTATCGCGGTAGTAATTACAGAAACCACAGCACGAGCAGTAATCCATACACCGTGTCGATTCGCCAGGGCGCGTCTCCACGGTGTACCCCTTCATGTCCCCGGCGATTTTCTCAGCTTCCTCAAGGGTGTTACATAATTTGTATGCCCTTTTAGCGCCAAGCTTTTTAACCGCATAAAGCGTAGGCTTTTCCCAGCGTTCCTCTGGGGTGCAGGGGGGGATGTCATCGTCAGGCAATTCCTGAAACCGCTTGTAATCGGCAATCTTGCCCTTCATATAGGCCTCGATTTCTGCCAGACCCTCTTCGGTTACAGGGAATTCATAGACGTATACAGGGATTTTTGGGTATGATTGTCGGTACCTGGCCTTGCGCGCGGAATGGTCTTTCATAATGGCAATGAACCTGCAAGTTTTTACCAGAAAGCCGTTCTTGTGCAGGAGCCAGGCATATATCAAGCCCTGCCTTCGCCAATCCAAAAAATCCTGATTGATGACCTTGTAGACGCTGCACGATTTGTAGTCCGTAATAACCCCAGTCGCCATATTGTAATTGTCAATACGTCCAGTGATGACAATTCCATCCAGTTCATGGGGCATAAACTCTTCCGTGAATTCGTCAACGCCCTCGCTCTCCAGCATCTTGTGTATCGCCGTACCAAACAGGGCCCAAAATCGGTCAAGCACGTCCTCTTCCATTTCGTCCCAATGCCGGGCTGTCAATAAAATCTGCTTTGCGTTTAACAGCAAAGTAGTAGCCGACAGGCGTCCAGGATCGTTGTGCGGTCGTATGCTAACGGCCTTGACCAACGCCTCCGGTAAGCCTGCTATGTTGGTAATAGTCATTTACCCTTCCTTATGGCTTTTTCTGGAGCCATGCCAGTTTTTAACCGTTCCAATATTGTTGTAATATTGCATCCGGTTTCCCTTGCCCACTCGGACATGGTTTTTGTTTCCCCATTTACAGTTAAGAGCCTGTTGTTTCGCTTGTTATGCGCGTTATCAATTTGCGGAATAAAGCGACAGTTTTCCGGACAATAATCGCCATTGGTATCCTTGCGGTCAATTTCCAGCCCTTCCCTGTAACCGTTTTCCATAGCCCATTGGAGAAATACCTTTGGGTCATGCCATTCCTTGCATACTTTTATCCCCCTTCCGCCATAGTCTTTATAGCTTTTGCCTTTTTCATATTCGCAACGCGTAAGCATATTGCGCCAAACAGAATAAAGTTTAGTTCCACACAATCCATGAGTCCTTCGGTTGGTTTTTCTTGCCTCTTCCATAAGGCAACCGCACGATCTGGTTTCCCCTTTTAAAAGGAATTTCTCCAAAACGGTGGTAACGTTTCCGCACTCGCAACGGCATTTCCAATGCCTGTGATACCATTTGTCTTTGTGGGAAAATTCCATAACTGTAAGCCGTCCATATTTTTTTCCGACCAGACTATCAATTCCCATAAAAATCACTCCCTTCGTTTTAATTTATTCCGTTTCTTTTCATAAAGGCATCGACAGTCATTCTGTTTACGCCGAACATTCGTCCAATTGCGCTCTTTGAGATTTTCTTTTTTATGAGTTCTTGAATTTCCTTTTCCTTGCCAGATAGTTTTACATGGCTTGACTTAGTTCCTATCGGCCTACCTAAAACAACACCTTCTGTTCTTCTTAATGCCAGGGCTTCCTTTGTTCGTTGTGAAATTAAATCACGTTCTATTTCCGCTGATAAACCAAAAGCAAACGCTAAAACTTTACTTTGTATATCATCACCCAACCGATAGTTGTCTTTTATCGTCCATACCTTTGCATTGACTTTCATTAAATGATTCAAGATCGACATAATCATAAATAGTGAACGCCCCAGCCGTGAAAGCTCAGCGCAAATTATCAAATCGCCTTCATGTACTTTTTCCAATAAACCGCCTAATTTTCTTTTATCTGGCGTTTTCGTACCGCTGATTGTTTCCTTGATCCATTCGTCAATAACAATATTATTTTTAGCGCAGAATCGCTCAATTTCGTATTCTTGATTGTCCACTCGCTGTTTGTCGGTACTCACACGGACATAGCCATATGTCATTTTTTACTCCTATGCGGTTTTATGCCAAACTCTTTTTCAAGCTCCAAAACCCATTCAGGCGTTTCATTATAAGGAACGCCATATTTGTCGGCGGCTGATTTAATGTAATTTTGCAGAACAGGCATAAGCTCCAAATCCATTACTTCACTGCCAAATATATTCAGGCGTTTTTGGGCATAGAACATCGCGGAGTATATCCTCGCATCCGTTGTCATCTGTTCATTTTCACCGCCATAAACATACAGATACGCCATGAGCTGGCAGCATTTGTCGCCTGAAATTATGGGAATATCGGCAGACAAAGCTGTTTCATAAAGCTGTTGGCGAAAATTATCATTGCTATCAAATCCCATACATATCTCCCAAATAGTAAAAGCCTTCAAAGAGGGCTCCGGGGGCTAACCGGACAGGCGGGAACAAAACACGCCAAAACCCTCTTTGAAGGCTCTTCATCATCTTTGTTCCTCTGCCATCGGTAGCCATCCGATAAGTGTTACTATATCGCGCCATTTAATAAATGTCAATAAGTGGCGCGATATAGTGATATTTTTTAATGTTTCTGGTAAGCTTGCCGATAATATGAAAGTGAACGGATTAACCATTACGGAAATTGCCAAAATCCTTAAAATTAACCGCGAAGCGGCTAAAACCCGCCTTATCAGGGCAGGAATCCAGCCCAAAGACCATGCCGGAAAAACAAACATATATGACGAATCGGTGATAGAGGCTATTGGCAACGTCCAAATGGGCCGCCCAAAGAAAGCCGCGCCTGAGCCCGCTAAACCAAAAAGCAAGGGCAAGAAAGCAAAATAGCCCACAGCTTCACTCCGTCCTTTTGCCACCAGGCTTCCAAATACGCCCGCTGTGCCGGACGGGTGTTTCTCCGAGTAAATCATCTGGATTCGCTTCCGATGTAGTTTTCCCTTTTTTCGGTCGAAACCCATTTCTTTCAGCAATACTTAAATTCTTTTCTGCCATTACGCGGATCACTGCCTCTACAGCTTCCCCTAATGTCTTTTCGCTTTCTTCCAGTGTTGGAAAGTTTACCGACACCGTAAACCTTATTTTCCCATACACGTCCTGATCCAAAGACAGATACACATGGTTTTCTTTTGCAGTTAATTCATCCATCTTCAAAATTTACCCCCTCAATCCGTTTTCTATATAGAACCGCAACGCGGTTTGTTCGCTAAAACAATTCTCCCTGAACCGCTTCCCTCGATGGCAGTTTAATTTCTACTGGTTTCGATTCTTCTATCTGCTCCGGATTTCCCTGCTCTATTTTTTTTATCTTCTCAAGTATCGCCTCTGCCCTGAGGCGCAAATCCATACCGGCTATGTGATAGCCGATAGTTTCGCGGTGCCAGTATTCCTGCATTGACAGGGTATTCATGCAGTACACGACTGCCGGCATACCTAATAAACTAAGCTGTATGTACGTCATACGGGCGCACCGTGCGTCCACGTCCTGGCCAATAAAGAGAGCGTCCTGTTGGTAATTGAATTCTAGTTCCTTCATGACCGCCGCCGCGGCGATAAGCATTCCGCCAGCCCCGCAGGTCGGATCGTTTACCCTGCATACGCGGTTTTTTGGGAATCCATTTTTTCCCATGATCATTTTCGCGGACATATACGATATATGAAACGGAGTGAAATACTGGCCATTTCTCTCATTTGCCAATTCTGCAAAGGTAAATACTTCGCCAAGGAAATCATTTTCTTCTCTCTCAAGTGCATCTACTGTTATTTCTAATAAGCGCGAATGCTTCTCAATTTCTTCTTTGGTATATTGTTTTGCTATGAATAAATACTCATCTTCTACTGCTTTATCTTTTTTCCATGAATACAGAGCCGCGGCGGACATAACAAGCCAATCGGAAAAGACTTCGTAAGAGTGCTTTGAGGGCTTCAAGTGTTCGAGTAATTTAACAAAGTCTTTTCCGTGTTGGCTTAACATTTAGAAAATCCCCAAATTAACATCGAATATTTTTCCGTCATCTGTCTCAGCGATATTCGGAAAATGCGCTGTAATATAAATCAAAGCCTGGTTTGTTTTTGACATGCTTATTTTTAGGGAGCGCGATAACCGCCATGTGTTGGCGGGGCCATTGACCTTGAGGGTCTCCAATATCTGCCCTGCAATTTCTACTGTGTTATCTGTTACCGGCCTTGTAGAAACGCCTCTAGTTGACATCGGCTAATCCATCCTTTCTAAATGAGTTAAACCGCCCGAGACGCCCCGGGCGGTTATCCGTTTCAAATTACTTCGTTACTGCCGGAGCCGGAGCCGCAGGCGCTTCCCGCTTTATCTCGGAGAATGTCAACTGTTCGGGCTTGATATTTCCCAAGTGGCAAAAAAGCCTGTTGAACATAGTGAGTTCCGCTACGGAAGTGCCGTTCTTGAAGTAAAGAACCTCGACACGGTCGGTGAAGTTGCTGACATGGTATTCGCCATTGGGGAAAACCGCTTTGAGCGATGCTTTGACAATCCGCGCTGTCCTCTCGCTGTTAAACTTCTTTTCCTTTTTTTCCTTCTTTTCTTTCTTCTCGCCCTTCTCATTCTTTGAAACTGTGTTTGTGTTACCCATGATAAAATCTCCTTCTACATGGTTTTGGTTTTCCCACGCTATGCGCGGGGGCTTTCGCCGACTGCCCTGGGAGTGGGGCAGTTTCGGGGGGCAGCCATCCCCCCATTGTCAAGGCGATTATGCGGCGTTCAGTTTTGTCCATTCGTGCCTGCTCATGCTCAGCATTTGCCAGCCGATCATTTCCAGTTCCGTGGATCTGTCATAGCTGGTGACTTCCTGAGCCTGTCGGGTTACTGCATTTGCCAATCCATAGAGGGACAAATCCCCGCCCCGGATTAAATGTTCAAGTACGCCCTTGCTTTCGTGTTCGATCAAGCCGTGGGTTTTGGCAGTAAGCTCCACTACGGCGGGAATATCCTTGCTGGTAATTTTCGCATCGGTTGCGTCCCTCATAGTGGAAACGATATTTTCAAACCGGACCTCATCGGCGGTAGCCCGTACAATATCCTGAAGCTTCATCACAAAAGCCCTGTCGTCTGCTTCGATGGTTTCATCCCGATAAATTTCGTAGCTATCATCGCCTTCGTTTGTGCGCCCGCTGTGGTATTTCCGCTTACCAGAATCGGCGGCTATCATGCCGTTCAGGCAAACCAGCCGGAAAACGAGGGGCATAACCGACACGGAGCCAAGCCCGATTTCGCTGTTGGAAATCAGAAGGCCGCTTTGTACGACGTCCCCTTTCTTGATTTCCGCAGTAATGCGCTCGTTGACAACCTTGAGGTACAGCCGCCTTTCGGTCAGCTCGCAACTCTCTACCCTCGCGCCTTTCATTCCGGCAATCATGGGCAGAATCGCTTGAGCGATTTCATGGTTGTCAATTCGGCGATACCTGTCGGAGAGGAACGCGCGCGCCGTACCGTCCAGTGTGCGAACCATGCGGGTTAGCGGCTGCTTTGTAAACCAAGTGTTTACGTTTCTGGCCAGCAGTTCCGGTTCCTCTACAAGCATCTTGTCGTAGTATCTGGAAGGGATACCGAGCTTCGTCCCGATTTGGTCATGGGCAATGCTGTTGATTGCGAAATCAGGAATGTTTTTAATTCCAGAAGATGGGTTGGCGTCTAGGCTGAGCATTGGAAATTTCTTCCCTTCGTTTTCGCATACCAGCATTTCCATTTTGGTAGTGTTAGCGATATAGTCCCGCTTGACTTCGTTCTGGCGCTCGATTTCGGCGGCCAGTTGCTGTAAGGTTTTTCCTGCCTTCATTAAAATATTCTCCTTTCCCTTTTGGGATTCATGCCGATGCCGTAAATTCCTCAAACAAATCCAGATATTTGTTGAAATCCCACCCGCGCCTTTCGCAGTACATTAGCAACCCTATTTTTCCGTATGCCCTAAACTGCTCTTCCGGCGTTTCCTTTTCCGGGTACTTTTCCTCAGCGATTTTTCTCATTGAATCGAGTACCAACTGGATGTTTCGTTTTTTCATTTCACACCGCCCAAAGCATGGAAGTCGAATTGTATGCTATTTAATATCTCGCGGATAAAATCGTTTCCGGTACCATTTCCGGTTTCGTTTACAATCGCGCCCCATTGATCGACCGTCATTTCCCTGTTGAGACTGCCGTGTGCAAAGCCTGTCGCATACGCGCTAACAGCCAGGGCTTTGAGGTAACCGCCGATCTGGTTTTTTGCCAGCCTCGATGTCGGCAATGCGGATATAAAAACCGCCGTGTTTTTTCTGTTTTCCTCAAACTGCTGTGCCATTGTTTTTGCCATGATTCATCTCCTGTAGGTGAAAGGATTAATAACAGGGTTTTCCCTTTGCTTGCCCCACGGATTTTCGGAGCCTATTCTTGAGCCGCCAAAATATCCGATTGACTCATCGAAATTGAATTTGCCGACAAGGTGGTATTCGTCATTTCTCGTGCCGTAGTACATAATCATAAAAGTTCCGTTCACGTTTTCGGTTTTCCCGTCAACGTGTTTGTAGACCGTCTTTATGAAGCTGTCGAAACTCACAATGTCGGTATCAATCTTTTTTTCAAACACAGATCCATTTACCGGATCGGCTGTGTCGGTCATTTTTTCCAAAATATCCGCTACTGTCATTTGGTTCCCCTTTCGGCTTCGTCTGCCCACAACTCGCGTGATTCCGCATACTCGATGTCGCCTATGCCATAGAGGTACATCACCTTGTTTTTGTCGCCGTGGTTTATGGCCCAGATGTAAATGTCCTCTTCAAAATCGGCGGGGTTTTCATAGCCAAGCTCTTCTGATAACGCCGTGATTTTTTCCTCATCGCCCGTCATGTATTCCGCATAGCGGTTAAAAATTTCGTTTGTCAGTTTCATGCTGGTATCCTACCTTTGACATCAAGGCAAACCCTTTCGTTATTGAGGGTGTATTCGAGCCATGCACCTTTCGGATATTTTCCTTTGAGGATTCCGTTCCTGAGGGTGAATCTTGCGTGTGCTTCCGATAAGCAATAGATTCTGTCGAGTATATATTCGCCTTCGCCTTCGTCGTCATCCCGCCATTCGAGTACCTTGAATTGGGTAAACTCAGGGGGCAGTTCGTTTTCCAAAAAACCTTTGAGGGCAGGCAGGTATTCCTTTCTGATGCACCAGCCGGAACTCATCCAGAAATGACCTTCGTCTCTGAAACTGTAAGCGGTAATTCCAGGGCTTAACGAATCGTTAAGTTCATCTATTACTATGACCTTTGATCCGTTCTCACCATCGGCGATGTAGTGTTTAGGGTTGCCTTTGCTTTCAAGCCATTCATTTAAATTTTTATATTCTTTCATCTTTTTCCCCCTATGCCCCAACCGCTATGCCGGTATAGCCCAAAGACTTGGCTCTGGCTTTCGCTTGCTTCACGCACTCGCTATATTTTCCGGTGTAAAAAACGATATCCTGTTTGTTGCAAGCCATGAGGAAAGCCCAGCGGCCATATCCCCTGGGCTTTTTTCCGTGTACGAATTGGTACTCGTTGGTGTTTACGTCTACAGATTTGAACGATGCAATTTTGACCCCGTTTTTATAGAGGGCTTTTCCGTCATTAACGAAAACATCTTTGAAAAGTTCGTCTCTCTTCATTAGAATCTCCTTCGGTTCCTTTGGAACCCTTCCAGCTTCCGGTTTCCCCGGTGCTGTTTTCTTTAATGTTCCGATGTCGGAACATAATAACAGTATAAGACCGCCCCAGTGAATCGTCAAGGGTTGGAGCAGAATTTTTCAAAAATTTTGAATTTTTTTGGGTTTTTACTATACAAATGTATAGTAAAGTGTGCCGATGTCGGAACATTTTAACATTTCCTACTTGATTTCTAGGCGGTATATAGCCGATAATGTTGTATATGGAAGGAATAACGGTTCTGGATATGGCCCAGGCATTGGGCATAGCATCTGAGGCAGTTAAAAGACGCCTACAGCGGAAGGGTATACAGCCCTTCAAGTACATCGGCTCTGCTGGTATATATAAAGAAGAAGCTCTCGAATCCATACGGGAGAGTACCAGGGGCAGACCGAAAGCAGTTTCCAAACCAAAAACGCCCCAAAAAAAACCCGCAAAAAAAACAGCCAAAAAAAAGCCTTGAATCTTCATGGTTCGGCCTTCGATGCTTTGAGGGCTTCGTACCATTGGTTATAAGCTTCAGGGAACGGTATCATCTCGTACCCCGGATATTTTCTCTTTGCTATAGTTTCGCTCACCCTGATTCCCTCATGCGGTTTTTCGACTAACGTTTTTCCGTCCCAAGCGATGTAGAGATTGTCTTTTCTGAGGCAGTAGCGCTTCGTGAACTTGTAAACGGTAGGTTTCATTTCTGGCCTTTGAATTTAAGGAAATTCTTTTTGCTGGCGCGGTGCTTCGAATCGTGCCGATGCCTGGCGATTGCCTCTGCCTTTCTTTTCGATTTCCTGTTATACGGTATTTCCATCTTCCCTCTCCTATGCTGTCCGCAAAATAAATACCGCCATGCCGCCGAAACAAGCTATGGCGGTAGTCCGGTTTACCCCATCGACCGCCTACGCGCTCCGATTGCGCGCGGTTTGATCAAAATGGGATTAATGATCACAAGCCGGGTTGCGCGTAATGGCGCATATTTCCGGCAGGCCCTTTGCCTCAAGGTCCTTAAAATAAATAAATTCTTTGAAAGCTCCGCTTGATGTTTAAGAGCTCAAACCACGCAAGGAAAATCAGAAACCGTTTCATTTTTTACCCGATTTCTTTGGCTTGCCCGCGGCGGATTTTTTCGGCTTTGCCTTTTCCTCTGGCTGCTCCCCGCTGTCCTCGTTCCCGTCCGCATTCTCATCTGGGTTTTCTTCCGCTTTGTCTTTTTGGCATGAGGCTTTGATAACCTCGATGCAGTTTGTAGATATGAGGACGCAAGATGCCGGAATAGTAATGTCCCCGGAAAATTTCGATTTCCGCAAAAGGATTTCGTCATAGTCCTTGTTTTTGGAATTGGCCTGTACTGCCCGCGCGTCAATAATCGCTCCCCGGTTTATCTCGGAGCTGATGGCAGAGAGCAGCGAATCGGCAATCTCCATTGTTTTTTCTTTGACAATGCCGTAAACCAATTTAGTGCGGCCATCGCTGTTGAGCTTTTCAAGGTATCCTTTGACCGTATCCTGCCCGCGATTCTGGACGGCCTTGCGGAGCTGATCCTTTTGGTCATCGGTTAGCTCAAGGTTAAATTCCATTAGGGAATTCGCCTTTAAGTCATCTATAAGCCTGTTGGCAAGATCCATAAAAAGATTGTCAAGGGCATTCAGGCCGATAACGGCTTCAAAAATTTCGTGGACGGTGTCCACAATCTTTTCGTCAATAACAGGCTGTATGTCCTCGACAGCCGGCTGTTTGTTCTGCACAACTTTTTCTTTCATTGTGTCTCCTTATAGGTTTTTCTCGATTTTCAATCGCCTTACCTTTTCGCGGTACTCGACGATTTTTTTTCTCAGGGTGTCGGCGGTTTCCGTTTTGGTCATATCAGCCCAGGCTTCCATTGCCAGTACTTTTGCCTCTCCGTGCTTTCCGATGAGGTAAGCCCTCATCTTGTACTGCTCCCCCCCGTGGAACGAGTTGCACTTAGAGCATTGGGGCGCGACGTTTACAAGGTCCCAGCGAACGGAATGATGGGTCCTGCTGACGTAATGCCCCAATGTGATTTCTTTCCAGTAATGAACAGAGCCGCAGGTAACGCAGCGAACCAGCCCGCTGTCGTCAGCGGCGCTCAGCCTTATAAACCAAGAAAATTCCCTGTCGAGTACTTTGACCAAGTCTTTGTAACCCATTGTTTCCAGGGTCCGGCGTTTGCTAGGCTGTTCTGATTTTTTTTTGCGGTACGAGTTTTGCCAAAATGAATAGCTCATCTCTTGCGCCTCGCGTGCGGAAAGCCCTTGCCCCCTTTGGGCATGAATAATTTTTCAAAAAAGTTGAAAACGGCTTTGGCTAAAAAAAGAAGCGAAAGGATATAAGCGCAATATGCTACGACAAGAAGAATATTGCCCAAGACAAATGCGGCTAGTTTCATGCGCTACGCCATGCTTACAAGGCGAAGCCCGAAGTCTCTTATCCGGTCGCTAATCTTCCGGAACACCGGAACGCCGCGTATCTTCTTGATGTAAAGGCGCTCTCCCAAATCCTTGAGATCCATTCCCAAGTTGTAAATCCCAAACCTTAATCTCAAACCCAAATTCATATTCCCCCCAAAAATTGAAATAATGGCGGGGGCTAAAACTGTTAGCTTAAAAACCCCCGCGATTGCTGGCAAAAGGTTTTTTTACGCCCTCATAGACACCCCCTTTCTATCCCCGGGCTTTTGGGCGGCCGGGATTTTGATTGTGCTAAGCCATTCGTCCACGTCAGCGGCGTCCATAAGGCGCTTGCTTCCGTTGGTAAACCACGGGAAAGGCAAGGTTCCGTTTTTCATGCGTTCGTAAAACCAGTCCTTGCCTAGCCCCGTGACCTTAGACGCTTCGCTGATTGAGATAAGCGCGCCCCTGACCGATTTGAACTCGTAAGGTATCGCTTTTTCTTTTTTCATCTCAGCGCTCCCAATAAAAAAATCAGGCTATACGCCCAAATTCCCCGTGGTATTTTTCTGAAGCAGCCACATATGCCTCGTATGCTTTTTCTGGGTTATCAAAACGGCCTAGATAAATTTTTTTATTTTCAAACCTTATGTACGTAATCCATTTTTTGAAATGGTTATCCCAATAGACGCCTTTATACCCACTAATAGAATTTTTATTTGTATGTCGATTACGGCTATTTTGTGCTTTGGTACATACCCGAAGATTTGATCGGCGATTGTCTAAGGTATTGCCATTGATGTGATCAACTTGCATACCCGAAGGGCAATCAACTATAAAACGGTGTAGAGAGATGTGTTTACCCTTACATTTGCAAGCAAAATAAGGGCTGCCGTTAATACCGTTTTTATACCACCCATGCGCCTTTACTCTCTCTAAATCACAAACAGATAAAATAACTTCATAACCGTGGATATTTATTACTGCATCTGACATCCAGCATCTCTCCAATAAAAAAGGGAATCGCTTCCTAATCCCTTTCGGGCGGGAGTGTTCTGGGCACTCCCATAGAAGCAATTCCCTCTTTCACCCTGCCCAGAACAAGGTTAAATCCTTAATAAGCCGTCCGTATCTCATTGCTTTTTTGAGGAAAACAGAATGTTCACCCGGACGGCGAGGGAGCTTACGCTACCCTAATAAAACGTTACCACAAGTAACACTTTATGTCAACAAAATTCGTTCCAAAAAGTAACATTTTTAATAAATCTGCCGAAAATAAAAAGCATGGAAATAAACGGAAAAATGCTGTATACCCAGCAGGATTTGGCAAGGGAAACGGGCAGGACGCAAAGCGCAGTAAAACAGTTTATATACCGTAACGGAATAGAGCCAATCTGTAGCCTTAACCTATATGGCGAAGATGTCCTTAATGCCATTAAAAATTCCCCTGGCTCAGGCCGTCCCCGCAAGCCTAAGCCTTAATACCCTGTGACGGCAGGGTTAAACTAGTTAGTTGCTAGTAATTTACTAGTTTCTGGATAGTTTGTCAAGTGGCAAAATAAAAATTTATATAAAATTCCAATTGTTTTTTTGGTTTCTAATAGTTTTTTACTAGTATTTGCCGACAATTAAGAGATGAAAACAAAAGGCGAAGATAATAGCGTCCAGGGTATTGCTTACGACATTCCTACCGGACTACACAAAGCCCTTTCGGGATTAGCAAAAAAAAATGGGAATACAATGAAAAAGGAGCTTATCTTGGCCATAGAAGAACACCTTGACGGAAGCTTGGTAAGGCTAGATCCAACTAACAAAGATGCAATTGAAAAGTTTGCAGAAAAAAACGGCTTTACAATGGGCAAGGCCGTAAATTACCTTGTTTCGACCAAAATAAGCGTTATGGAATGGATGGAAAACAATATGATAGAGGGCGCTAACAAAGCTTATGAAGATGAAATTTCCCAAAAACAAAAAGCTGGAGCATAATTCCATTTTCTCGAAAATATAAAATTTAAAAAGCCGCCCGTTCTCATAGAGTTTGAGGAAAACTATGTTCACCCGGACGGCAAATTCACAATGTGAATTTAATTCCCCATGTTATCAATTATCGCCATGTTTGTCAACAAAATTCACAAAATAAATTTTATTATCATTGTTATGCCAGAGAAAAAATTCATCTCGAAAGGTTTTCGCGTTTCAGTAAACGCAGATGAAATTCTCCGTGAAGTCTCAAAACGGGATTTCCGGGACTTCCCAACTATTGTAAGGTTTGCCCTGCTTGAATACGTACAGAAACGGCATCCCGACCTTTACGAAGCCCTTGCGGAAGATTTCACGCCACAATAAGTTGCTTTACGCCAAAACATAGCCTATAATTTCTTTTACTATAATCAAAGGAGTTATCATGACTTTTGAGGATTTTGAAAAAGCAGTAAAAGCCTTAGGGCAGAAAATCGGCTTTACCAATAAGCCAGGTTTTGTCGCTGTCCATAAAATGCTTTCGGAAGGGGAAACCATAAAGGCCGCTGGAAGTTGTTCAAATACGAATGGAGATGGAGCTATCATTATTACTGAGCGAAACTTTTATGCCGCAAAGAAAATAAGTTTAGCATCTTTTGAAAATACCGTTATTCCCCTAGAAAATATCACCTCTTTTTCATCTGCTGGCCTTGTGCCAAAACTGATGATCAGCGAAGGAACGCTTGTCCATGAGTACGGCATAGTCAACAATGCGCCCAAAATACTTACCGCAATAAAAGAGGGGAAATCTGCCATTAAGCCAGCAGAAGCCGCTCCCGCCCAACAGGACAATGCCGCTGAGATACGGAAATACAAAGCCCTGTTAGACGATGGGATTATAACTCAGGAAGATTTTGACAAGAAAAAAGCCCAGCTATTGGGGCTATGATTTGCTTCTCAATTCCTTTTTAAGCTTTTCGGCACGGCGATCAAACCGCCTCAGCTCGTCCATATCGTACAGCCGAGTAGTATACAATATTTCCCCAGCCTCAAGGGCTTCGCCGGCCTGCACGTTTATTTTCTCAAGGTATCCCCGGGTTTTCGGATCGAGCTTTTCTGCCAGCGTTACCGCCAGCTCTTTGCCTATATAGATTTTATTTCCGACTACCCGGATTTTGGAAAGCGGCGCTGTAGCCTTTTCCCCTTTGGAATATTCACGGAACGCACGGACGGACATACCTTTGACGGCTTTGAACACTTCCCGCTTTTCGTATAATTCCAGCGCCCTATCTACATAGGGCAGCTTCGTTGGCCCGTCCTCATCGCTAAACTCAATCTTTTCGAGTTCCTTTCGGTACTTGTTAAAAGCTTCGCCGATGTATAGCCAGTTATGGGCAGTGCTTCTTTCAATGAGCATTTCGTCACAAAGCTTTTCTAAATAATCGTTCATTGAGTGGTAGCCCAAATCGGCATACAGCCCCTTTGCCTTCAGCTTTGCCAGCCCGATACCCATGACCAGAATCGAGAGCCGCATCCCCCGTATACATTCCCGAATGCCGGAATCAATCACTTTGGCGTCATCGGAACTGGCAAAGTCCAGGCTTATGGCCCCGGAAGAAAGCCGCTTTTTTGGGGCGTGGGGGCCGTCATACACATTTGCTATTGCGTCCATATTGTCTCCAATCGTGCGATAATCGTGTATTATATAATAGAAGAATTGACACGTTTCCGAAAGTGCCGATAATATAGAATACGCCTAAATCATTATGGAATAAGGAATTATTGCGTAAGTGCATATGCTGTAAGGAATTAAAAATCTCCCCGCAAGTGGGGAAAAACCGCTGTTAACCACTGGGTCCGTGGTTCGAACCCGCGCGGGGGAGTAAAAAAGCCTGTCTTCGGACAGGCTTTTTTGTTGTAACTCCTTATCCTGTAAGGAATTAGCGAAATCCCGCATAAACCGCCTATCCTGACACTTCCCGCAATTTTGTTGAAATTGACCGTGGACAGCAAAATGGTCAACAAATGGTCAACAAAACGTGGTGCGAAGGAATTGGCTATGGCTATCACAGTCGGGAAGTACCACCTCTTTGAAAGGGAACGTCGGGGACGCTCATATTTTTATTACTGGTATGAAGAACAGGGCAAGCGTATACAGAAAGCTTGCGGCCACAGTTGCGATGACAAGCGGTCAGCCGTGGCTTACCTAGAGCAACTCCTCAAGGCCGATTTAACCGAAGCCAAGCGGAAATCATCTTTAATCTCCATAACAATCAAGGATTTTGCCAAAGATATGTTTATTGAAGGCGCTTCCCATCTTGCGCGGTGGGCAGCCAAGGGCAAAATATTGAAACGTCAGACTATTATCCAACATCGGCGACATCTGGCAGGCTATATTCTCCCACGTTTCGGGCACCTGCGGTTTGCCGAAATTACCCCCACCCTGATTGAAGACTTTCTCCTTGAGCAAAGGTTATCCAACTCATGCCGGAATACCATACTGTATACGCTCAAGCTGGTTATGAGAGAAGCCAAAAGATCGGGTATAATCGAAATGATTCCTGAGTTTGAGCCATTCAAACGGAATGGCAGACGGCAGGATATTTTATCCAGCGAGGAATTGACGGCTTTATTTCCTTACGATGAACAAGAACTTATCAGGATTTGGAAACGTCCTGATGATATGCGTAAAGAACGGCCTGAAATCGCTTTAATGTTCGGAACTTTATTTTGCGTGACTGTTTCAGCGGGGCTTCGTTCAGGAGAAATCAGGGCGTTGCACCAAGACCAAATCAGTCTTGCCAATAGCGGCCTTATGATTGACCGTGCGCTTGATGACCGGGGTGAAATTGGTCTACTCAAAAAAGCTACAGAAGAAGATTCAAGGAGCCGTGCTATGATTGTTCCGGAAATTACCTTGAAAATGCTTGAACGGTGGCTTGGGCGAGTGCATGAAAGTCCTAGCTATCCAGGGCTGGTATTCCCTTATCATGAGAAACCTATTGCCAATTACTACATTTTAGATAGGTTTCATTATGGCCTTAAAAACGCCGGTATTGATTACGAAAACCGCCGTCTTACTGTCCATTGCCTACGGTATACCTACAATACACGGATGCGGACGTTACTATCAGAGCAGGTTTTGAGGGAGTTCGTGGGGCATCGGTCAGTTGCCATGACCGACCACTACGACCGTCCTATTCTTCTTGAGCGCCTTGCTGCGTATCAAGGGGTGAAACCTTCGGTTGAACAGTTTTGGGGGTAGACAAGAGGCCAATGGGACAAAATCAAGGGTTTTGTTTGAATTATTGATTTTCATTTGTTTCAAAACTTCTTTTTAGGAATGATAATTTTTATTTTTTTTCTGTGCTCTTTATTTTGTTGGTTATCAATTTTTGAATTGATATAATTAGCATAAACCCAATCCATATATGTTTCTCCTATTTTCATTTCTCTTTCATAAAATGCCTGTCTTCTTTTTTCATTATTAGAAGACTCTATCCGTTGCTTTTCAATTTCACTATTTAATTCATCATTAGAAATCTTTGGCCTTTCTTTGATGATTGTTCTTTCCAAATAATCGTTGAACTCTTTTTCAAATGTAAACACATTAGGGAATGGCACCATTTTAGGTAATTTAGTCTTAACTTCAATCCCCCAGTCTTCACACATCTCAATTTTTTGTCTGACTAGTTTATAAATTAGTTCTTCTTCAGCTAGAAATAAATTATCTGTTTTTTGATTGATTTCAGTGCACCCGAATAAATTATATCCCAATATATATGTATATACCGGTTTTTTCTGTCCCTTTCTTTTAACTCTTCCAAGAATCTGTATTATATCTTTTGCAGTATACCAACAGTTAAGTAAAATTAAGTGATTTGCAATCTGTAAATTAACGCCTTCTCCACCTTCCTGTCGCGTGGTTAATAAAACCCTATATTCCGGTTTATTATTGAATGATTCAATACTTTTCTTATTATTTGACTTATTACCCCCTATATAAAGGACAGGTTTTAAAGTTCGAATACAATCAAGTTTCATTATATATTCCAGGGTATTCGTATAATTATCACAAATGACAATCTTATCACCTTGCGGGAGATGGGATATAATTGACCTAATTGCTTTTATTTTTCCAGTTTCATTCTTTTGATATATTTCTAATTTATATGCATCTTCCAATAAAGATGGAGATATTGTTAGTCTTCCAACTTGATTGAATAATTTCATATGATTGGATTTATATTTTTCCTTTACCGAAAGATATTTTTGATAGTGTTCCTTATCCATAGGTATTGAAATAAGTGAATCCGTAGATTTTGTTAAATTATATTGATTTTCTTTAATAAACAGAAAGTGCTTTTCTTTTATATCTTTAGTAATTATTTTTTTTTGTTCTATATCTGAAGAATAAAACCTGTCTATCAATTCTACATCATTTAGAAAACCGTATGCTAAAACTGATTCCATCTCGTTATTGACAAAAGGTGTTGCGGTTAATCCTAATCTTAACCATTTTGGTAATTTATGAATGGCATTTCGATATTGCTGGTTTTTTTTCTGTGAGTTATTGGTTAACGTATGGTATTCATCAAAAATAATTAATGTTGGGGGCTTGTTAACTAAATATTTTATAATATCACCCTTTATTAAATTTAGATAAGTAATGAAACATACTGTTAATGGAGGAATAGAAAAAGTGTTTTTACTGTCTAATTTAATTCTTTTTAATTCATCACCTGCTAGAATTATTTTTTTTAAATTAAAATTGTTTATTGTTTCTGTCCAAATAGTTTCAATTAGCCCTGTATTAGGGCAACATACTAAAGCATAACCCCTTAAACGCTCCTCCGCATCAATAGCAAGTATACTTGATAGTATTTCACATGCAACTCTTGTTTTACCCATTCCAACATCAAGAGCGCATAATGTATTTATTTCTTTTCTCCAATTTTCCTTTATATATTTTATTGCTTCTTCTTGATAATTTTCAAGAGGAGGTAATATAGTTTTTCCCCTCTTCCAGTTTTCCTGGGCTTTCAGCTTTTCCAATATAATACTCATCCAATTCATACTGTATCTCCTCAATTTGATTTGTGCATTCATCCAAATACTCTAATTGCTCTTGTTTCACACCAAAAGAAAGATTAATTCCCGGAGTTACCAACACCTTGATTTTTTTTTCAATATTTTTTATTTCATCTGTATTATTTATTACATTTTTTAATTGCATGAATGATGGAAGTGATATACTAAATAAATTAAAAATATTTTCGAGAAGCTTTACAAATAATATTTCAGACTTTATACATATTTCATTATTTGGATTTATCTCGTGGTCTAATAAATGTTCTATGAGATAAAATGTTTTATCACGAGTATTTCTAACTTTCTCTAATATAATTTTATTATCGAATGTTCCGCTACTAAAATAATCAAAAATATACCCCCTAATAATTTTGAATATTGATTTTCCGCTTTTATTTCCAGCCACAATAAACATATGAAGTAATTCAACAAGAATTCCAATCATAAAGAAAGGGCAAAGCATACGCTTTGTCTTTAAATCATTAATAGATGAACTCAAAAACTTTGAAAATAGACTACTAACTTTTGCATTTTCTCGAATCATACTATTTAAATAATGCTGAATAAAATAAAAATTATATCCATATATTTCCTTATCATCTCTTTGTATTTCTGAACCATTTATTTTTTTTTGGGAAAATCCATTTATTTCCGGAAGGTGACAAGAACCAATAAACTCAATTTTGAAAAATAGTAAATAATCAATTAAATTATTATATCGTAGCATATATGTTTTTCTAATTTGATAACCTGAGTATTTTTCAATAATTAAGTCAAGTTTAGCATTTATGTTTTTTATATCTGATTTGTATTGAAAATCATCATAATCAGTATTAGGCAATTCACTGCTCAAAGTTGGTTCCTCGGCTAGTCCAGATAAATTGTGCTTATTAAAAAGGTCAGAATAACTAATTCCTAAAATGCTAAGGATACAATTAAGTAGAAAATCATTGTCTAAAATCCTGATTTGTAGCTTACTGCTATTTTTCCTTGTTATAAACCAGCGATGTAATCCCTCAGTATCGTTAGCCAGTTTTTCCAAATTCTTAAAATCCCTAGCTAGTGCTTTCCTCATTGCTTCATAATTAATAGCGCTTTCCTGATTATTCACTTTCAGCGATGCTTCTAATCTATCAAATACTCCCTTCATTCGATTAGGTTTAAAAGCCATGATTTTTTTTATTAAGAACAAATTAACCAGTCGTTTGTTTTCATCAGTAAGTGCTAATATATCCTCAATGTCTGGCATATCTCACCTCAAGGGACAATACTAGCATAAAAAATTATATTTGTCCATTTATAAAAGCAATACTAAGCCTATAATGTCCCAAATACGTCATTCTGAATATAATATAAGAAATTACTTATATTATATTCTGTTTTATCTATAGACTATAATGAAAATATAATGTATCATTAGTAATATGAACGATAAAAAATCACCATTTGGCGACTTGTGTCATCAATACCGGGGAAAAATCCATCTTTCGGAACAAGAAATGGGTAAAAAAATTGAAGAATTGGGGTATAAATTAGGAAAGGATAAGGGCAAAAATAAACAGCCTCTAATCTCGCAATTTGAACGCAAACTGGAACCAGAGGGACCGAGCAGGACCCAGCATAGAGACCCCCCATTGGATTATGTCGAAGTATGCGCAAGAGTATTTAAGTTAGCACCCCCTGAAAAATATGACCTGTTTATTGCTGCTTTGCAATCATCGGAAAAGTTAGTTTTTGATAGGAACGCTATAGATGACGGGGAAATAGAGAAAGAGATTATCAGTATAGTTTTATCTCTGATTCTATCAGGCAAAAAATTAGGCAATATTGTAAAAAACCACAAAGAAAATAAACAGAAATCCCTAAGTTACACTTATCCAGAAAATGATGATGATAGGAAATATTATCTCGCATGGGAAAAACTATTAAATACTTCTCAGGAAATGATTGAGATAGTAAGGAATAATCATTTTAGTGACGTTTAAAATACTCAGACGAATTATTCTTTAAATCCATGTAAACATTCCAATAGAAGTCAAAGAATAGTAAATCATACCAAAACTTCTAAAGGAATGACAAATGAAGACAACATTAGTTACAAAAAAACATCAATTTTCTCCAAATTACTCAAAAACTCTATTTTTAACCATGTAGGACATTATGCGATTGAGAACAGGCGAGTTTGGGATTTTTCCCAGGCGTTCACGGAAAACTGTTTATTTTTATTATTGGGTATATGATAAAGAAGGAAACCGTAAATACCGCTCAACAGGAAAACAAAATTATAATGAAGCCTTAAAATACTGCCGTAGTTTACAAATCAGGGGACAACTCTTTAAGGCAACTTCCTATTCATTCGATGCATATACTAGAGATTTCTTTATTTATGAAACATGCCCATATATTTCTTATCGTCTATTACGGGGTTATTCGTATGGAAAATCATGGGCAAAAAGACAGCGTAGTTTACTTGAAAATATAATCATGCCCTATTATAAGGATATTGACATAAGAAACATTACATCAAAAATGGTAGACGAGTTTTTGTTGAAACTGCGACAGAAGAATACAGGTGCTAAAACCTTAAATCATGTTCTTACAGCTATCAAGGCTATATTCGGATATGGTAAAAAAACAGGAACGATAGAAGAAAATCCTGCTGAAGGAATAAAACCTTTTAAAGTAAGGACAAGAGAAAAAGGCATATTTACCAAGGAAGAATTATTTTCATTATTCGCGACTTCGCATAAACTGTCAGAAATATGGAAAAATCCTATACATTTTTTAGTCAATAGTATCGCGGCGACAACAGGATTACGTCTTGGCGAAATCCTTGCCTTGCGTCCAGAATACATTACAGAAACATCAATAAAGGTTGAACACTCATGGAACCGATGCGAAGGACTTAAAGGTACAAAAACAGGAAAAAAACGCGTGGTACCAATTTCCATACAACTAGGAAAAATATTATGTAATTATATCAGAGAAAATAAGGTTACTGGATATGTATTTTCGGTAAATGGTAAAAATCCAATTGACCATAAGGTAGTATATAAATATTTTTGGTATGCGCTATCTAAAATTGGTATAACTAAAGAAATAAGAATAAATCGCAATATTAGTTTCCATTCATATCGGCATACTTTCAATACATTTTTATTAGAAGCAGGTGTACCCCCTGAAACAATTCGTTTAATTACTGGCCATTCTACGAATATGACTGCAAGGTATTCTCATATTCAACTTAACAATATGCCAGGCGTAATTGAGAATATATTTACCCTAAGTGAACATAACCATATTTTATCAACATAGAATTAAAGGAAGGGCTAATAAAAATATTATGATTTTTTAGGGACTTTTATTCATTATGGCCCCTAAAATATTTAAAAAATAATACTATAAAAACATTAATATGAGCCATCAAATAATCAAAGGGGGTAAAAAATGGATATAAAAGGAAAATCAAGAGGCTTATATAATAATATTCCAGAAGGTGGCACATTATTTTCTATAGATAAAATTGGATTGAGAATAGAAACAAAATACATCAATAAAAGTAATATTGAGCAATGGAAGACATCAAACTCGATAACTATCTTAACATTTGGAGAAACAACCCAAATTAATATACACGCAGAGTTTGAGTTGTGGGAAGAACATCTTGGGAAAAAATGTTTTGATGCAATCTGTTTATTATTGCTTAATGGTGTTTTTAATATTGATTTTACATTCCCTTTTGTACAATACTTTCAGCGATTCTTTCCAATAATTATCTTTAATAAATCGTATTATGTCTTTCTTTTGTCTAACTTTTTTAAAGTTGTAGAATGGGAATGGGCATGGGATTTTTTAGACTACCCTCTTTATTCGTTTTTAGATGTTGATACGAAAGGTAAAAACAATTTTAAGAAATATAAAAATTCCAATTATTCAAAAGATGGAAAAGTAATCAGGCGAATTAAGGAAAGAAATGGAAAACCAATGAGTTTATCAAGAGGTCGTCAACAATCATTAATTAATCTATATAACAAAGGGGAACATATTAGAAGTAATAGAACGATTACAAGAGCAGAGATACGACAACAAGGTAAGTATAAAAAAGATTTAACATTTGATTTTCTTGATGGCACAAAAGAGGAAGCAATCAATAAGGCTATCCCTATTCTAAAAAAATCAGTCAATAAAATTATTCATCCAAAGGCTATCGAATTAACTGATTATTGGGAAAAAAATGCATCTCAAGATTTCATCCAGATATTTTCGAACAAAAAATAATGGTTTTTATGGGGACTTATTAGTATATTATCAAGATAAATAATTATAATACAAAAGAGTAGTTTGATAAAACTAATTAATAATTGCTAGTAAAAGAAAATGAACTAATATTCTATAAGGGGGAACAATATATGAGCAATGATAATAAAGACTGGGATGAATTAATAAATGAAGAAGTCAATCCTTATGATAATCCAGATATGACTTTCTATTATGAGGAAGATGCATATAGAGCCGGTTACAATTTAGGATTAGAAGATATTGAAAATAATAATACAACAGATCTTGAAAGGGATATTGATTATGGAAGTTTTGCAGATGAAGAAATTATTGATGAATTTAAACAAGGGTATAAAAAAGGGAGTTCTGATGGTTTCGATAAAATATATGGTAATGATGAAGACAGTAAGTGAAAAGAGACACAAAAAAATTCCGGGGCAAGAAAAATGCCTTACCCCGGAATAACTCCCTAATGAACAATGAAAGGATTCGGCTTTTTTTCTACCATGCCGACTGTAACCTTAACATGCTTTCCGCCACAGTAGGGGCATCTTTTAGGCCAAAATACAAGCGGAGGCTTAAATTTCTCTCCGCAGCTAAGACATTTATACACCAAAGATAATTTCAACAATGGCGGCTCAGGAAAACAAAATCCAAACAAATCATTTATATACACGGTTGCCTCCTCAGCAAATTAATGATTGCTTTGTAAGCTTCAAGATAAAATATATTTACTTGAAGTCTTTAATGGCTAAGAGCAGAAAAATAAATAATAGGTAGCTTCAGCCTTTTATATACGTATAACCTCATTCATAGCATTAAACTGTTGCCTAAACTCGTCTATTCCGGCAGAGGGGTTTCCTTCGTATATGTTTTGGATACTTTCAAGGGCAATGCCCAAGATTTGTTCATTTCCAATCTGCAAGGCGCTGTCAATCAGCTTGAAATACTGGTCATAAAGCGAGCCCCTCTCACCAAACCGTTGTTTCAAATATTCAAGCATCACACGGCGTTCAGAACGTATAACCGCTATCGCACTTTTACGTTTTCGCTCAACATTGGCACGGTTAGTTTTTTCCTGCTCCAAGGTCCTTGCATATTCAGTGACAGCGTTTAAAACGCCAGAGATTGTTTCTCCGTAAAATCGCCTGGTTCTCTGCCGCCTTTCCGCTTCTTGCTCTCTACGGTAATACCCTTCTTCTTCATCTTCATAAGGAACAACGCCAAAATCCTCGTCTTCGTCTTCATACATTCAAAACCTCCTGTTCAATTTTACGAAAGATAAAACCTTAGTTACGGACGAGAAAACCGTTAGAATCGCAAATATCAGTCTCGATTACCTGTTTCAGCGATTTAATTATCAGTACTGAAGCATCAATCTCTTTTGCCACTTCTTCCGATATGTCAGTATTTTCTCCAGTGAGTGCTTCCAACCTGTCCAGCGATTTCTTGAGTTTACCTGATAGGGCGAATAACAAATTTTCTCCTTCGTCAACGCGTTTTTCAACCGCTTTCATAGCGGCAAGAATATCTGCCATTTTTTCCGTTTCAATTATTGTGTCAACAGATGCTTCCTGAGCACTTGTTCTCGCAAGGCTGCCGCTAATCCCCCAAGAAATACCCGCCATTGCAATACCCGCATAGGGAATTGAAGGCAATCCGACTGCTGTTTTACCACTGCCGAAAGCTCCTAATTCAATAAGAATGGGGGTATCTTTATAGGGAATGCGGTCATTTACGGCAGTGCTAATGCCGACAGAAATGCAGTTAAGCACGTCGCTTGCTTTGATGCAAGATTTTTCCATATTCTCAAGATTGGCATTTATAAAGCGGACGCTTTCAATTGCAACCGCTTTATACGCCGATAAATCTATGGCTTTATACTTCGACAGTATCTTAACCGCATTCTTTATAACTACGGCATAAGCCTTAAGCTTCAGCCTACCAAATCGCCGGATTTTTTTTTTAGCCGAAAGGCGCGCCTGGTGAGCCTAGCGGCCATTTGCTGGTACTCCCTATCGGCTTCTTCTTTTAGCTTTTTTGCTTTCTGGTAGTCAACGGCTCCTTTTATCCCCGCCCCTATACCAAACGCGGCGCAACCTATTCCGATGGTCTCGCCAACGGTCAATGCTGCCGCGACTGTGTTTGCAGCAGCGACCCCTAAAAACGGCAATAAAAATAACATACGCTACTCCTAAAAATAAAATAACCGTTTCCATACGGAAATGGCTTAACTGTCTTTATGCAGACAGCGGCATAATAACCGCATACGTTTTGCCCTCATCTCCGTGCTCTTTAAGCAGTAGAGCCTTCCTTTTTTCATTCTGGCAGTAAACAACCCAGGGTTTCCTTGTCAGGTCTGATAGAAAACTTGGGTTAATCTTTTCCCCTGTCATTCTTGTAAAAGAGCTATTAACGCGGCTGTGTTCCCTAATGGCAGCATTCTCAAGATTGATGCATCCCCGGCGGACTACGTTAGTGGGGACAACCCGTTCCCAATTGGGAAAATTGACATTCGGGACAGGCATCTTCAGTTTTATCTCTTCTTTTAAGACGATTGGTTTGTAATCCCCCGGTTTTATCCTTGTCCTAATTTCCGTGACATGCATGCGCGTACGGTCAGTCGCAATGAGGCGACTTCCGTATTTTGTAGATTCAATATGCAATACATTGGTAAACGCTACGCCTATGGTTTTGTTGCAAGCCCTCAGAATGAAAAGAATTTTTTCATATTCTTCCCGATTGCGAAGAGCCGAGAAAACGTGCGTTATGCCATTTGTTTTTAGCGATACATTTCGTGCCGGTAAAGGTTTGTCCACCTTTTTTACTGGCACAGGGCTGTTTTGCTTTAACGTTTTTTTTTGATGAACGGTTTTTGCCCTTCCAGGCGATAAAGGTTTCCTTTTCTCAGGAAATGATATAGGAAAAGTGATAAGCGGTTGGCGCAGCACTGTTATCAGCTTTTCGCCAAGTGTTTGCGGGCTAGACCTAAGACTCTTAATGCCGGGCTTTTGCTGTAGCATCATTTTGCCTCCTTCTATTTGAGATTAAGTAAGCCGCTTGAAATAAAGCGGCTATAAAGTGATAGCGGTGTGTTAGAATGTAGCTTCCATTGCTAATTCTTCCTGTGGGTCTTCCTGTTCTTCTGTACCTTTTTTAAACTCCGGGCGGAACTCGACATGCTCCGCCACAATTACAATTTTGCTATGGGTCTTGCCGTCAGTGCCATTCCAGCGGTCTTGCTTCAAGCGTCCGACTACGCGCACACCCCGGCCTTTGCGCCCTTTGTCCCGGCAAGCCTCGGCAAGTTTAGTCCAGGCTTCCACGTCCAAATAGGAAACCTCTTTTTCAAAACCGCTATCCTGCTTATAAAAGCGGTTGCTAGCGATGCTGAAATTACATACGGCTGTCCCTTTGGCAGTTACCCGGTACGCCGAGTCTTTGGTAAGTATACCCTCGACAAGAACGCTGTTTAGATTGTTCATACATCCTCCATTACGAATAAGAAATAATTTATTGCCGATGCCGTTTAAAGCGGCATCGGCGGTAGGTGAGAAAACTGCAAACAACTGAAATCTGGAATTGCTTAAGCTGCTGTTTTGTTCCGCTTGGCAAGCTCCCCGGAAAGGAAATCCCTTAAGTCCTGTAAGTCCTTCATGCCTTCATCGTTCAGCTTGGTGCTCTGTATAATCTGCCGGGCTTCGTTTCGCTCCTCCTCAGTGAAATATTCCTGCCCATTTGCAGAAGCGGTAACGATGCTCCCAATTTCTTTAATAAGAACTGCGCTTCTCTCTTTCAGTGTCCCGGTGCCTTTGGCTGGCGCGGCGGTGTTTTTAACAGGTTTAGCCGCTTCTTTCTGTGTTGGAAGGACTTCCTTTTTTGGTTGCACTGCAACGCCTGACATGAGCCATTCGTACAGGGCTACCCCGAAATCCTCACCTGGCTTTTCAATTACTTCGTCCTGGTATTTACCTGTCCTGTCTTTAGTAATAGTGGCAAAATGGTTTTGCTTGAGTTCAAGGAGCAAGTCAAACTCATATTCAATCCCCTTACCCTGTTCAGGAGCCAGGCCCAGCTTTTCTATTGCCGTTTTCCCATCCTTGCCTTCACCTATTACCCATTCAGTTTTGCTCCGCATGGTTACTATTAAATGACCGGGGTAATTAAGAATTGTTTCAATAAGGCGCTTCTGTTTTGGGGTTACTCTCCCCCAGGACAATATGCTGTTTTTACTCGGGCTTGTCTGGGTGATGCGGTCAACCTCCTCAGTAAGCTCTCTCCATGCGTGGCTGAGGCTGTCAATAAGCAACACTTTGTAACCTGCTCTGGCTGCTTCGTTCATTGAAGCTATGTAGTAGTCAATAGTCTTTTTTTCAAGATTATCTACTTGAAAATCAAACCTATCAGCATACTTTGTCGCTGACTTTGCCTCTGTGTCGATTACCGCGAAAGGGACTCCCATCTTTTCCGCTATCCCTTTTGCCATCCGTAGTCCAGTCATGGTTTTTCCTGAACCGGACGGCCCAAATAACGCGCACCTCAAATAAAGCTGGGTACGCTCTGCTTTCGCAAATGCCATAGTAAAACTCCTCTTTTAGTAACGGGATAACCCGCCAGAATGGGTAATTGCTAAACAAACCAACGGCTTGTCCATATTAATGGTGATGATTAGGTTTTAAACGTGTTGAGTTTATAAGGTAAATAAGAGCAGTTTGTTCACGCTGCCTCTTTTACAGTCGCTGCATCAATAACTGGGGCAACATTTTCAAGGTAAAAATTGCAGAACTTGCGGCAGATGCAATAAGACTGGCACCTGATTGATTCCCCTTTTCGGGCTACAACGTAATATGAATCGCCTTTAGCGCCCGCCAATTGATCGGCTTCAATTTGTGTGTCAAACAACCGCACTGCCCTTTTTGCCCCGTTTTTCATTACGGCATATTTTGGCGGCCTATCCCACCGTTCTTCAGGCGTACATGGGGGTATGTCTTTATCTAAAAGCTGTTGGCAGCGCAGGTATTCTGCGATTTTATCCTTGATAAATATCCCAATTTTAAACAGCCTTTGGGCTGTTACTGAAAACTCGTAGACATATACCGGTTCTTTTGGGTATTGGCTATCGCGAAGGGCTTCTGTTTTGCTGTGATCTTTGAGCAGGGCAATAAAACGGCACCGCTCGGCTTTGAAACCGTTTTTCCGCAATAGCCATGCGTAGATCATTCCTTGCAAATACCAGTCGGTAAAATCACCGAACATAACCTTTGTTACCGATGCCGTTTTGTAATCGTCAATTAAACCGTGTTTCATGTCGTAGTTGTCAATTTTCCCGGTTACCTTTATATCCGCTACCTGATAGGACATTTCTTGTTCTGGAAAAGTATCTTCGCCTTCGCTTTCCAAAACAAGGTGAACCGCTGAGCCGAATATAGCCCAGATGCGGTCTGAAACATCGTCTTCCAATAAATCCCAATAGCGGTCAGTAAGGAGTATCTGCTTTACTCCCTGGATGAGTGTAGTTGCCGACAATGAGCCAGGCGCATTGTGTTTTTCAGTTGAGACAGCTTTGACGAATCCTGCCGGAAGGTTGTGTTTGTTTGTAATTATCATAAAGCCTCCTTTGGCTATTATGGAAAAAAGCCGCACCATACGGAGCGGCCTAAAATAAAGAGAATGCTAATAGGTTTCCCTAAAATGCTATACCTGTAGCTTTACGCCTATCCTATTTGCCGAAGCCCAGCGCGTAATAACGTTCTTTGTCCTTGGCGTGATAGCAGTATTGCATTTTCCCTTTGCCTGAACCAAAGCGCGGCTTGCAAGCTTTACTTCTAAGGTGGCTATTTTTTCAGGGTTTTTAGCTTCTGGAAAATCACACTCAACGGTAAATATAGAGCAATCGCCGGACGCGCAAGCGCTTGCATAAGATGAAACACAATTACGCATTTTCATCCCTTCGTTAAGGAGTTCCTTTGCCGTCTTTAATTCTTTTACCGTCCAAAGGCAATCGTCTGCTTCATAACGGTATTGGGGAATACCCAACCCTTTCCATTTTGACGTATCTATAGGTTTTTTATTGCTCCGGCCATTGCCTTGCATCTGTGCTAATTCCCTTCTTTGCATCCGTTCCGCTTCTCGTTCGAGCCTTAGAGAATCGTGCCATTCATTGACCAGCCCAGTTACGCTAGGAATGGTCCTGCCACTAAAAGAGAACGCTTCCTTCTTTGAATCTGTAATTTTTTCCAAAACAAAATCGCAGAGATCGCCCAGCATGGCGCTTTCATAATTATAGTCAGGCTCCCTAGCAATAAGATCAAGAAAGCCTTCAACAAGCCTATTCATGTACCATTTATCAAACTTCACAGTAAACACATCGCCTATCACCAGGCTAAGCTTATGGTTTAACGCACGAGCCCTGCATTTGGCGTAGAAGTAAAGCTTGAGTACCGATGTGCAGTCAACATAGGGCATCTTTGAGCTTAAAAACCAATGTGCTTCTGCTTTGGTGAAATATTGCTTGTTCCGCTTGTAGAACGATTCTCCGCTTGCGATGTCCCTAATCCACTGTTTTGCCAACTGTATGATGCCGAAGTATACGCTCTTGGTTCTTCCTCCATTTTTAATGCTTATATATTCGTTTTCCAAAGCCGCCCATAAAATTGTTTCCGGCAAAGGATAGGGATATACAAACTTCTTTAAAAACTCGAAATGCTGCCTTTTCTTGTTGAACGATTTCGGTTTCCAAGATGTGGGGATGGAGTGGCGGCAATCAAAAGCGGTGATTGGTATGAAAGAATATTGAGCAAGAAACCCCCCAAGCTCAGGCTTTTTGTCTTTTTTGATAACTTTCCTGTTATCAGCCTTCAAAATATATAAGGCTTCTTTATTGAAAATGGCTTCTTTTTCTTTTTTCTCCCGCAATCGCTTCCTTACGTCATTTTCGTGTGTTAGGCGTTTTGTGCGGTATGCAATCCTTAGCTCCCGCTTGTGGATTCTTTCAGGCAAATCATTCTCTTTCATGCCGACCCTCCTACTTTCTTGTTTCTTTCTGGAACTGTTGCTGTACAGTCTTTTCGATATATCCATGGCGGGTTAGATAATCGAGCACGTCAAACGGCTTTCCTTGCCAGCTTTTTAATTTCTCCCTCGCTTTTTTTGACAGGAGCCATTCAAAAGGGTATATTCGCACATCGTCAGATAAGCAGCCCCGAAAATAGTTATAAGCTTCAGTAAAAGCTTCATCCCAAGACATATAGCGTTCAGTATAGCCGTTGAGGATGTTTCTTATTTCAAGAAAATACCCGTTTCGGATTTCTTTCCTTCTTCTGTAGCCGTAAAAGCCGCGCCTAGGCGATGAGAGCTTTTTTCCTAATGAAAATACTTCATCCCCATACTCTGGATTTACCATTTCTTGATGGATGGAAGAACGGTTGAGGACGCGAACATCCCTTTTGTTTGTGTATTCGCTACACTCGCGGGGAGGAACTTTACTATTACTTCTTGACACAGCTATCTCCTTTGGCCTAAGCCCTAGAAGACAGCCCCCTTAAGAACCAGTTTCATGCTTTTCTGACACCTTCTATGTAAATTGGATATTGTAATCAACCTAACAAAAAGAAGTATTTCAGTTTCCTTTCTATAAATCAAGAGGGCCGCCTTCATGGTAGAGATGAAAGATAACTGCCCCTATACGGAGCATCCTTCAGAACGCGTTTATAAAGAGATATCTCAAGGTTTCTCAGATCGTTGAATAAATTGCAAGAATTATCATCAAAAATAGCCATATACTTCTCCTTAAAGATCATATTGGAACTAATGCCTAAATTGTACTGCATTCAGGGAGATAAGAAGTCGCCTTTTAAGCGACCTCTTAACCACCCAAGTATGCAATAACAAGGCTACAGGAACGACTATGAAAGGGCCGTCTTCATGCGTAAAGCATGGTTAGGCATATTTGCCTCCTTTTGATATACAGCTTTTTTAGGATTAGGCAGTACCCATCTCGTCATCCGTGTCCTCGTTGCCATAATCAGACAAGGAGATGAACCCTTGAGGCGTAAGCAGGTTGAAAATCATCTTATTTGATCGTGTCTCAATGATCGTGGTAGACATCAGCTCGCCCTTAGTATTATGATTCTCCTCCCGGTTGATCGAGATTTCCTTGACAATACGCCCTTTGATGATGTGAGGCGTATCGCACTCAATCAAACCGTTTATCATGCCGGAACCGCCTATCAAGCCCACTTGCCCTATGTTAAGCGGCAAAAGCGGGCGCTTGTATCTGCTGTCCAATTTGTTTTTCTCAAGGAGCTTTGAGAAACTTGTAGAACGTTTGAGCTGTTCTGCCATCTCGTATAAGTTGAATTGCGCTCCTTTAAAAAAGCTCACCTTTGCCGCCGTTTCAGGCAGACGATAGCGTCCATCGGGTAATCCTGAAATCTCCAGTAGTTTATCCGGTTTCAGAGCCAGCGACGCAAGCTCCTGTACCATTTTGGAACCATCCCGCCGTTTACACCGCACCCCCATGACGGCTATTTGTTTATATTTCTCAAACTCGCGGTCCATGAACTTCCACACAGAGATGTCATCGAAGTTATCGCACAGCACTCGGCATATATCACTGGTTAGCCGGTAATATGGAATGATGTATATTAGTAGACCACCATATAATAAATGGGTAAAACACTCCATCAAGAACCGTTTTTCACTTCTGGCATTGCTCCCGCCTTCATTCATGACGGACAAATAAGGCGGATTGAGCAACATTAGGTGAAACGCTTCCTGGGAGATTCGGGAGTGGAAGTAAGAGCCAAAACCAACCCGGTTGAGCCTGGTGAGAGCTTCCTCCGCACGGTGTAGGTCAAGCTCAACCCCGTAGGTATTGCACTCGCGTCCACGAGCTAACATTTGCAAAGCAAGCCCACAGCCGCAGCAGGGATCAAGCAGGTTAGCGGTCACGCCATCGGAGAACTCAACACCCCGGGCGATTAGCCTTACGTGTTCCGTTTCCGTGGGGTAATAACCCATCTTGACGCTTGCCATCAGCCTTCCGATGATTGCAGCGTTGGTGGTTTTTGCCTTGGATTCAGAGAGAGGGAGTTTAGCCAGATAATCGCTTAACGCTGAGCACAGCTTACCGTAGTCCAGTGTCATAAGGTTATACCCTGTGACGGAGTGGGCAAGTTTCGCAGAGTAGTCAGCTATGCCCGGCAATTCCATCTCCAAAAGAGAAAGCGTGGAAGTATCAAGCGCATTTTTGAGCTTAGCAAACTGCTGTTGCAAATCTGCATAGGCTTCTTGGGCCTTTTGCTTATTTGCCTTGCTCTTGTCCAGCTTTTTACGCAGCGATGAAAGCTCATTGACTGCCTGTTTGATTATTCTGGAGGCTTCTTCCAGTTTGGCGATGGCATAATGGGTTTGCTTGTTATCAGGCAGCATGGCTTTTCTCCTTTGAGGTATCCCGTAAAGATAACAACATACCAAGTAGCTTTTTATAGTCGCCATTGGTGAAAATATCGCAAGGTAGCCACTGGTTACTCCCCCCGCAATAATCCTTCATGTGGGTTATGTGCCTATACAGGATCTCGCGCTGTTGCGTTATCGGTTGGGATATTTGTAGATAAAGGCCATTGCCTTCGCCCCACATACCCATCAGCGTTATCTCGCCTGATACCGCTATGCCTCCGTAATTCCTCGTAACCTTATAATCTTTGAATCCGAGATCGCTGCCCAACGCTCGCAAGAACGCCGACGATATATCGTGAAATACCTTTTTGGCTCCGTTAGGGCCGCTTTCGCGCTCACCGAAAATGTAGCCTAACTCCTGTGAGATAAGGCCGGAGATGGTTTTCATGTTTTCCCGTTGTGTTTTTAATGACATACTTCATACCTCCTTATCAGTTTATAATTGAGCGAGCAGGAAGCCGTTCATTATGTGAACAATTTCCTCATGTTTAGTACGCAAAACAACCGTACCAGTATATGCCCGGTACGGTTGCTTCATTGGTATTGATGCTATTTTTTTCTAGGCTATTTCTTCCTTGAATGGATCGAAGTCAGAAAGAAGGCTTGCATTAGTTCCGCTACCAGCTTTAAGCGCAGATTCAAACAATTCAAGCAATACGATATTCGGCATACCTGATGGTTTGTTCCTATTTTTGAACTGCTGGAGCTTATGCAAGAAAATACGTTCTTGTATGCTCTTCTTAATGTGAGGAACATAGGAAACGGCAACAGGAGAAACCTTCGCAGATAAGAAATCCGGGAATAACTCTTCCTGAACCACCTCTGTAGATACAGGTTCAGGATATTCATGTGCAATCTCTTTGAGATTAGGTTCAGGCTTAAACTTTGCCATCTTCTTGAACACCGCGCCTAAATCCTCAACCTCGTCTTTGATGCCCTGTGTTAGTTCACGCGCCAGAGCCGTAGTCATGTCAGCGCAATCGGACATAGCAGCTAACCCCTCGTCTGTAAAGTTGCCCTCAATGATTCCCGCCACTGCCAGCTTGGATGCCATCAGACTGATAGCCCGGTGCTGCATTGTGCCTTCATAGTAAGAGAAATAGACTTCAATCTTCGGCGCTATTTGGTTTATGCGCCATGAGCGCCTGGAAGATTGTCGGAGGGTAAACAGCTTGTAAGCAATGTTGTAAAAATACAATGTAGTGAAGTCATTTAAGTCTAAACCTGTTTCAACCAAACTTGGGTTTGTGATTAACACTTGAATGCCATTCCTAACCTGTTTTTCTACCCATTCTTCACGCTTGTTGGGCGGGACAGTGGATGTGAGAATAGCAACTCTGTAACCGTTTTCCGCTAGCAGCTTCGATAGTTTCCTTTGGCTGTCAATCCGTATCCAGCTTGTGTATATAAGCACGCGCCCTCCTTCTGCCGTCTTGCGCCGCACTACGTCAAGCACGCTGCAATCTTTTTCATGCAATTCGTCGAAACAGGACGTATCTCTTGGCACTACAAGGTTTTCGCCGGTGACGGGATGAACTACGGGTCTATGGCCATAAGGCTGATCAGGGTAGACAGTAAGAAGCCCCAGGTACGATGACAAAATCTTTTTGGCGATGTCCTTCTGCGAGCAAAGGATGTTTTTGAACTTCCTTTCAAGGCTGTCGTATTCCTCGGCGACATTCCCATTCATCTGGAGCTGTACGGGGATTTCTTCGTAATCAGGTAATTCTTTACCCATGTCGTTTAGGGACAGGAAAGCCGCTGAATCCATGAGGAACCTTGAATACACTAGCGGAGACACGCCCGGCAACTGCCGTTCCCGTATTTTTTTCTTAGCGGTACGGCGGTTGGCGTTATAATCAGGAGCCGCTATATCATAGACGGACTCCACTACCCCATACTCGTAATTGAAGTCTGTGGACTTGTCGTAAGATTTCCCGTCTTTCAACATCAAATCGGGAGATATTCTGAAAAGCAAGTGGAATATTCCGGATGAATATCCGTTGATGAGCGTCGCGGTCATGCCTACGACCTTCTTGGCAGCTTGGAACAATTCGCCCATTGCGTCGCCCTGGCCTGAGTTGTTATTGTAATTATGAAGCTCGTCAATGATGAGGCCGTCAATTTTGCCTCTCATTTTGTTTTTGATATAAGTAGATAAGGGGAACCTCCTATATGCCCCTGCATTGAGATATTGTCCGTCTGGGTTGTCTACAATATTTTGTATCTCGTCTAGCAACGCCGGTTTCTTTGCAACGGCTTCTAGGTATTGATAAGCCATGTTACGGTGGACAAAACCTAAATCGGATACTTTAACCCATTCCGATTGCCGTTCAGGTGCCAGCGCCGTCCAAAGCAAAGAACCGCAATGCTCGCATTTATGGTTAAGTTTGTTTTCCCTTTTGAAGAAGAATTGATCGGAGGGCACCCTGTACTTCGAGTCGAAATTAATAAGTTCCATCATTACAGGCTTATAGCAGGTGGGACAAATGAAAGCCTTGCGCCTCCGGCTCCATGTTACTGACGGGCGCTTCATATAACCATCTCGTGCCTTTTCCTTTGACAGGATGGCGTAGCAGGTTTTGTTATCCTGCTGATACGTTTTATAGGCTGTGTTTATCTCGCTGATATTTGCCACTATAACGGCGAAGGTGTCGGGCAAAGATTCTTCAATTTCCCGGATCCATTTTCGCGTCATGTGGGAGGGGCAGAGGATTATATTAAAATGCTTTGCCTGGGTATCGGCATTGTTTCGATGCTGGTATGCATGGAGCGCAGTAAGGCCTATTTTTGTTTTGCCGGAGCCGCACTCGGAGATGCAGAGTGTAGATTTCATCTGTACCAAGCAACGCTTGTGCGCTTCTGCAATGGCAAGCTGGGCATCATAGAGGCTGTACCCTGCGTTTTCTTTAATATACTCGTTTACCGCCAATATCTCAGGTGACAATGCTTCATTCGCAGGATCGAATAGCGGGTTAAATTGGTTTTTAATTCGATCTGCTATCATTACACCAAAGGTATTAAGGTATTGGGTAACAGATCTGACGGCAGGGAATTGAACCGCTTTTGAACCAGGGATAGCAATAGCGCCGGACCGTAAGCCGTCGTTGACTACAAATATAACATTTGTTTCGCCTCTCGACAGGTTGAGCATCCATGCGTCAAACTTTTCAATAGACGAATAAACCAGCAGTTGTTTTAGGATTCCGCGATTTTGCAATTCGGTAAGCAAATACTCCTCGAACTCAGGTATCAGCGGCACCGCAGTTTTCTTGTCCAATTCCTCGAAAAGGCTGTTCCTGTTGCCTTGCTCGCAGAAAAGGTAGCATTTGCGGGGCTTGTCATAGGAATCTGTGTTGCCAGTATTGCCTGTCTCGTCCTCATTCTGATCTAGGCGCTGTTCCTCATCCAGAATCAATAGCGTAGCTTCGGCGTAGATGCCGTCATGGGATGATTCCTTCCGGTACTGCTTAACGCGGCTGAAAACCTCTACATATATGCCATCAATCTCAATGCTGACAGTGCCGCCGCCATAGATGGCTTCGCTCATTCCCTTGACGCTTTCGGGGTAGCCGCCAAAACGTATGGCGGTTAAGTAGGGTACATTTCCCTCTTTTTCTATCACGATGGTATCGCTATATGTTTCTAGATGGACTTCTGCTTTTTCATCGTAGTAGCTCATTTTCATTAGCTTTGTTTCCACGGCATTGCCTCCTTATCTTATAAAAACTGTATTAGTTTCGTTCTTTAGCCTTCGCCCTCAAAGCCTTCATAATCATCAAGGGCGCTAATAAGGCCGTCAAAATCTTCGGTTTCACCTAGCACATCGGCTATGATGTCAACCGCCATTCGGTCTATTCCCCGGTCGTCCGCAAGGCTGTCCAGATAATCACCGCGATCCTTATAACCGTTTGCAACGTATATCCCTTCATTGTTTGTTTTCATGTATGTTCTCCTATGGTTTGATCTCTCCAAGAAAATTTAAGCCTGGAACTGGAAAGTGAGGGTTAACTAATTCCCAAATAGTTTGAGGGTTACTGGCTTTTTAATTATTCTAGGTTCCAAGCTTTATCAGGCTTACCAAATGGTGTGCAAGCACAGGCTATCAATACGTCTTTATATTTAGACGGATTTTGCCCAATGCACCTTTTAAAATGGCCATAACTCATTACCCGCCAGCCTTTTTTATTATCAGAATGCTTTACCCATACAGGTCTATCGCTTGTATATTCCTCGCCGTATTCTGCTCTGAATTGTTCAGGCGTGGGGTGTTTGCGGTGATAGCAGGTGCAGTCGTTAAAGGCGCAATCTTTTCGAATATTTAGCAATACGAAAAGACGGCATTGCTCGCTAATATCATTGTTTCCAATGAAAGCATCAGCAGAACAATAAAAACCACTATCAAATTCGTCTTTCATTCTTCCTCCTTTTTGCCTGCTTTTTTTATGGGTATATTCCCCTGTTAAGATAAAGAAAACCTTGAGCTAACAGGGGAGGGATTGCCAATTCCGGGCGAGCGTAACGATTACTGTCTTTTTAACCGCTCTATAGCTTGCGCTATAGTTTCTTGGTTCAGACATTCTGCACAGACATCCAAATCATTGGCAATTTCTTGCCATTCGGCTTCAACATGCCATGAGATGCTATAGAGATGCAGATCCTCAATATTGAATTCAGTGGCGTTCATGTTTTTATTATCAAGCAAATAGTCATCAAGGACAGGTTCAACTTCATTCCAGCATTCCGCAAGGATGCGCCTTGTCGCTATTTGATCAAGCCTGGCCATTCCTTTATCTCGGATTTCTCCAATCGCATAAACAGGTATTTCATTAATATGAACTCCCTCTGCTTCTTTTGGGTTATTGGTCAGGTACAGGATAAGCAAGGATTTAGAATAATCTCGTATTCCAGCAAGCTCTTCTTCACTATCCTTTAGTTTACTTCCACAAATAGGGCAATAAGCGTCATGTTTTCCAAAAGTCAGTGAATGGCATTGCTGGCATTCTCTGTAGGTTTTCAGGTTAGGAAGTTTGTTCATATTATAAAAGCCCGTCCTGTATCATATCAAGTAGTTCTTGCCCTATCTTCTGGACGCGGCATACCACACCATTGAAGGCTTCTTCGCCGAAATTGTTAGCTGCTCGGCGTTCTTGCAATAATTCGATGATTGGGTTCATTGCTACCATCTGCCGCTCAATCGCTTTCATTAATCCAAATCCGTTAGTCGTCATCTTTTCCTCCATATTAATTACCTCCTCGTTGGGTTTTAAGATACTCTTCCCTTCGCATGCTTACAAAGCCTCTTTTTGAAAAAATGATGTGATCAAGGACAGGTATTCCAAGCAGTTCCCCAGCATTGTATACTTTATCCGTTATTGCATTGTCCTCTGGCGAAGCAATGAGCGATCCGGAAGGGTGGTTGTGGCAAATGATAATCGCGGCAGCCATGTCCCGTATCGCACTTATAAATACTTCCCTTGGATGGATAATCAAGCGGTTTACAAGCCCTATGCTCGCTATGGATACAGTAATCGGCTCATGGGCTCCGTTGAGCGTGATGACTATAAAGTGTTCCTGCTGCAAATTCCGGTAGCGCTTTATTAGGTTGTAGGCATCATCCGGAGTTATGACAGGGGCGGGATTGTTTTTCCGCCGTTTGGATATTATTTCATAGGTCATGGTTTTCCCCTGTGTCGTTATTTTTAATGCGTGTTCCATGGTTGGCTTAGTGCAATAAATAACTGGCCCCCTTATAGGGGAGGCCAGAGAAATCCGTCAGCCTCAGTCGTTTTCGCTGGAAAGGTAGCCTTCTTTGGCAGGGTTAGGATATTTTACAGTTTCCCTGATTTGTGGTTTAGGTTGTAAACATAATCCACCACCCGCCGTAACTGCCATTCCATAGCTTCTGGCCATTGCCGGGAAAGGCGGGCCATTGCTGTTTTTCGTAAGTTGCATGGTCGTGTTCCTTCCGCTTTGATGTCAAAAAGTAGAAATTCTACAGACAAACTGCTGGGAAAATACTTGCCTCCGGAATTTATTTCCCGTTCTTCTACTGTCATTGTATACCTCTCTCTTTGTGTAAACTTTTTTCTGAAAATTGCTAGAACGTAAAACTCGTAGAAAATATCCTTTCTATGGCAAGGCATCGGAAACCCGCACCGGTCAAGGCATTAATGAGTAGAATGGATAAGGTGGATTTGCCCGTACCACCCTTGCGATCATTTCTGCCATGCGTGGCAGGGTATTTTAGTTGAGCAAAAATTAAACCGTCTATTCAGACGGCTTAATATGATGAATATAGCCCGATAGGCAAGGGCGCATTAGAAACACTCTCTTATACGGAAGGGGTTATCCAGCCTTCGAGCAAATACACCTTTCCAGGCGGTATGCAATCGTTAGTGCCGGGGCCTATATTTACCAATGTCATGCCCACGCTCTCCGGGTGCTCAGGGGAGTTTTTATGCATGACATCGAACAGGTCAGTGAACACAGTTTTAGTTGTACGGACTTTGCTTGGGTCTACCGTATCTTCGCCATTCCAGCCAAGAGCCCGGTAGAATTTCAACAATGCTTCTACTGGGTTTTCATTTTCTGATAAACTAACTTCAGGCGCATCAACGACTGTAATAACGTGTGCGGTATACCTCCCGTCATTATTATCCATTTTCATGCTGCTTTCTCTTCTTCATCATCGTAATCATCGCCTTCATCATCTTCCGGAAAGGTTTTACTTGTGCTTCTTTCAGAAACAGTGTCAACATCGCAATAGCTCACCCTGTCATCGTCAAGCAAAAATTCGCTGATCGCTTCCTTAACATCAAACCCTTCCTGAACATACGCGGTCACTTTCATTTCAACTACTTGCATAATGTTACCTCCCTAAAAAACAGCTATGCGGTTGGATTGATTACCTTTACCGCATAGCCGTCCGCTTTTGTGTCTTACGCGCTATTAGCCATGTCGAGGAACTGCCGTTCGCTTAAGACTGTAACGCCAAGAGACTTTGCTTTGTCGAGTTTGCTTCCTGCTTTCTCTCCGCAGATCAGGTAGTCGGTGTTCTTTGATACCGAACTTCCTGCTTTGGCTCCCAAAGACTCAATCTTCGCATTGATAGAGTCACGGGTAAAACGTTCAAGTTTCCCTGTAACAACAATAATGCGCCCAACAAAAGGGTTGCCTCTGGTTTTCGCAGCCGCTGATGGGCTTTTCTTTTTTGTGTTTGTCATTGTTTGTAGCTCCTTCCATAGAAATTGATTCCTTTTATCTTTAAACCAATCGTGAATGTTTTGGTGCAGAACTGCGCCAAAATTATTTAATTGACAGAAATCAAAGCCGCTTATTGCCGCTTTTTCAAAGGCAGCCAGGCTGCCATTAAAATACCGGGACAGCTCCCTGCTGGCTGTCCTCCCAATCATGGGAATATCCATTGCCACAATAAACCGTTCAAATGTCGTGTTACGGCTCTTTTGGATTGCATCCCATAGCCGTCGCCAAGACTTATTGCCGAACCCTTCCATTTTGACAATCTCCTGAGTATGTTTATCCAGCCGATAGATGTCAGTGAAGCTATGGAGCCAACCTATACTGATGAATATCTTCAGAGTGGCCTCTGACAAGCCTTCGATGTCCATAGCCTTCTTGTCCACGAAATGAACGAACTTACGCAGATTGCGTGTAGCACATTTTGTATTGTGGCATTGTAGTATCCTGGTCTTTTTACTTTCCAGTATTTTTGTCGGCTGTCCACAACAAGAGCAGTTATAGGGAATGATGTCCCATTCTTTGAAGCGCCCCCTGTCAAGATTTTCCTCTATATGTGGGATGATCATGTTACGTTTGCTAACAAGAATTCGGCATCCCGGCATGAGTTCTAAGTTTTCGATAAAGGTCAGATTATGCAGACTGGCGCGGGACACATTACAGCCGTCTATTTCCACGGAATCGAACAAAGCCACAGGCGATAATTCACCTGAACGAGACGGAGTCCATTCAATTCCTCGAAGGGTTGTTTCATACAAATCATCCTCAAATTTATACGCCAATGAGTCTTTGTAATGGTGTCCTGTCCTTCCGCAAGAGAGGGAATAGGGAATGTCTTTGTAAGTGGCAACAATACCGTCAATGGGCAGATCCTTTTCATCGGCTTTGGTTCTCAGCTCTGAAATACAATCAGTGATTTCCTTTTCTGTGACATGTTTCCTTTGCAGAAAGAACGTGCATGGAGTGAATCCTAATCGTTCCAAAGCTGTAAGTTTCATGGATTTGCTAAACGATGTCATTACTTCCTCGTTTAGCCCTTCGATTACCGTAAATGGCGAAAACATTAATCCGCGCCCGGCACAAGAAGCAGCGTCATAGCAGCGTATCGAACCTGCTGCCATGTTACGGGCATTTTTGTAGGGATTGCCTGTACTGTCACGCAAGCCTTCTTTTAGCTTGTTAAAAGTCGATTTTTTAATGAAAGCTTCGCCCACGACAACCAGCCTTGGCATATAGGGGATTTGTAGCGGGATGCCTTCTATAGCGCAGACATTATGGGTGATAACCTCTCCTTTTTCGCTGTCCCCTCGTGTTGACGCACGGATAAGCGATCCATTCTTATATTCAAGCTTTACAGTCAAACCGTCCAATTTGTGCATCAGCAAGACTTGATGGGATCCGATGAAGCGTATGAAGTCGCTTATTTGTTTGGTCTTTTCCATTGAAAGCAGCGGTACAGCGTGAACAATTTTTTCCAACCCATCAACTGTTTTGTAGCCTACGGTCTGCGTAGGAGAATTGCTCATGATGATACCGCTACTCTTTTCCAGTCGCTGCAATTCATCGTAATTGCGATCATATACAGCGTCCGAAACAGTAGGCGAGTTTAAGTTGTAATATTCGTGCCGCCACTGGTTTAGCATGGCTGTCAATTTGCGGATTTTTTCGCTGGTCTCTTCCTGCATATTGCCGTTTCCTCCTTTTGATATTGGGCATTACATCTCATGCATTGAATAGAACCGTCAGGTTTATACCATAAGAGCCCGCTTCCGCATTTTGGGCAATTAGTTATAACTTTTCTGCCCATAGATGCCTCCTTAATCTGAAATAGCAACATGGTCCTTGATGTAAGCAAACAGTTCCCAAATGTCGAATTTGGCTAGGCTGGCGGCACACCGTACAATCTCGCATTGAAACCCCGCAGTCATTACAGTTATTACGCCATTAGCCTTATCTGCTTTATCATTTGCCATTATCTGAATGATAGCCTCGTTGACATTCTCGTCGGTCAGATGGCGAATCCCAACATCTACCAGATGAGTTAGCCCCATTCTGAATAATGCAAGCCCGTACTTGTTTTCTATGGCGGCTATTTCTTGCGTTTTACTTGGCATACTTATACCTCCATTTTAATAGAACGTGGCAAAGCTGGGCGCAAAAATAAAGCCGTCCTTTGCAGGACGGCTCTTGTGATAGCACTAACAGATTCGCCTTCCTTTTATAACCCATTCACCATACTCGTTTACTGTGGCAATAGGAAACCGCAAAAGGAAATCATCGAGGCGAGTAGAAGGCGAATCTATTGTAAGGTAAGGCGGTTCCTTTTCTGCCAATACCTGTCCGTAATACTTTTTTCTGGCGTTATTGCCTTTTCGTGGCTGGTATAAATGCTGTTTCATTTTACTTTTCCCTTAAGCTGCCATTTCCATGATGATATTTTGGGCTTGGCTTAAAACCGGGTCCCCGTCAATGAAACGCGCCATCCTGTTTTCGGCGAAAGTTGACGTTTTTCTCTTCGGCTCGGCGTTACTTCGGTAATCCGCAATGGCGTTGTAGACCCCCCATGCAGTGCCTTTGAAGTTTTGCAAATCGTCCTTTTTCTTGTGCAAGGTTTTGATTAGTTCCTTCACTTCTTTATTGGATTTAAGCTGGCGCTTTGACATATCTCTGGATACAGAGAAAAGCTTGTCCAATACCTTGCCGATATTTACCTTTTTCCCGGCGAGTTCCGACGCGAATGTTTCAAGGTCGTGGAAGTATTTGGATGCCGCTCCCATGGTCTTAATCGCTTCGTCTTTCCTTTGCTCCATAAGGGAAAGATGCCGGATAGAGATCTTTCGCTTTGCCGTGTTCAAAGCCGCTGTAAGCGTGTTGTTGCAGACAATCCGTATTCCTGTTAGGAAAATTTCCAGGCATGCTGAACCATCATGGGCGTTTGAAAGTGCCAGGTAGGGCTTATACTCATCTCCGACAATTCGCCCTTCCGGCATATTCACCAGGATGAAAACTTTCCGTCCATTAAAAAGCGAACCAGCCGTCTCGTAGGTGCAGGGGATTTTCCCGTTTCCGATAATATCGTCGGCAAATGAGAACACATCTTTGTTTTGTGCTATACGGTATCTTTCTGATACTATGCCTAAAACTTCGTTTGTGTCGTCACGCACATTTGCGAAATAGCCAGGGATAGGCTCTACCCAATTGTTTGCGGCATATACCGGCGTTTGTTCAACTTTCCAGGTCAGCTTTGCTGCCTTGATTGCTTCCTTTGATGTGAGAACGCCGTCAAGCACTGCCCCTATGCCGTGCCAAGGTACTTCGCCCCTTCCGGAAAACATATAGTCGTTTTCTAAAATTCCGTGCATAAAATTGCCTCCTAAATAAAATGAGCCACCAATGCCAGTGGCCTTTTATGATGAGAATGAAAAGATAGACTATTGCATTATCAAAATGTGATACTGCAATAAAATAATATATAAATTTATTTTCTTATTATTACGCTTTGTGTACTGTCGATTATCACTGTATGTTAGATAGGATGTATTGATTGTTAATGACGGCATTAATTAATTTTATTGCTTACTGTTACTCTATTCCTGTTCACTTTTTATCGGTTTATGTTTTCCATTCATTATAAATAATGTTAATCTCATCTTTAATATCCTCAAAACTAAGTAGTCCTTCTTTATGTAAAGCAGTATTTACAGCCATTCCCCTTTCTGAACGCATGGCATTGTTAAAAAAGCCAATTATTTCTTCGATAGTCCGCATGCTATGAAGGCGAAAGGTTGTCCTGTCAACGCTTAGTTTTATTTCGGCTGGCAAAATGTTATTGCTTACAGCCTTCAAAAGCACCTTGTTTTCAATAACGGAAAGAATCTTTGTCTTAACCTTTTCTTCTCCGGATTCCTCAAAACGTTTCTCCGGTAGGGACTTTCGGTATTTCATCCAATCAAGTTCCAGTTTTTGGATAATGGTATCGTTTGCGTTTATCAGTTTAGAAAATTCCAAAAGGCAAGAAAGGCTTTCAACAAAAACAAAATCCGACATGTCAATATCGTTTGCGTGGGCTACGATAGTTCGTATTCGATGTGCTTTGTTTACCAGTTTATATTCGCTATCGTATTTGTATTTTGAATGTTTTTTATCAAGGTATTTGAAAATGCTTTCCCAATTCATTTTGAACACGTTCAAAAGGTCTGATATATCAAGGTACTTGAAGTTTTCCTTTTCTTCGTACTGCAAAACCGGTTCTATATATTCTTCCCACCATTTAGAAGGCGATAGATGCTGGAATATCTGTATCAGAAAAATGTATGTAGGTTCCTTTAGCAGAAGCAAGTATTGATAGAGGATAGTATATTGCTTGACTGTTTCTTTTTTCACGTATTATTCAATGGGCAAGTATATTATCATCCATCCAATCGCTCGCTTCTTTCAATTTGTCAAACACGTCTTTTGCCTTTTCATTGCCCGGGTTTTCAAGAAGCTTTTCGACTATGAAATCGCAAATGCCTGTGTCTAAGACAACGCCACCTGGCGTTTTCTTCCATTTAAGATCGCCAAACAATCTTACGTCATTTTTCTTACCCATAATAGCCTCTTTATATTGCTTTTAACTTTGAAAGCAATGCTTATTTGTTGGGGAAGAAGTGCAATGTGGGCTTCCATTATAAAGTAGCATACCCATTGCCCCCGCTTTAACTTCCCTCCCGCAATATACGCAAGTTCCTGGAATCGGTAAAGCGACATGGTTTCCCGATGGCGAGGATTTACATTTAGGATTTCCCTGGTAGGTCAACTTCCCCCCCACTAGATTTTATATCCCGACCACAGTATTTACATGTCATGCTATGTTCCAGTCATTTGATTTTACAAGCTGTGACGCAATCGCAACAGTTCCTAAAACTATTGCAACAGTTACTGCCTTTTCTACCTGTATAGATTTACTTTTTCCAGTTTTACACCACAAGGCAAAATGCTCACAGTTATTGAATAGAAGGTTGTAACTTTTTTCGCCAATGCGGGATTTTGCGCGGCGAACCGTCTCCTTTCCTGAGAAATGCTTTTCTCCTGCATAATTGCCCTTTAATTGAACTATGCCATATTTACTGTCACCAGTAAATTGTTCAAGGCACGTTTCTCGTACGCCTACATTTATGCCAAAATCCCCATCTCGGGCGGCGTAGTGGATAACCTTTCCATTACCCGCATAAATGCCAAAATGCTGGTAGAGACCACGGTCGGTAAAAATGACATCACCGGCTTGTAGTTCTTTTGCTGGTTTCATTCTTGCCTCCTATAATTCTCAAGTATAACGTAAATAAATAAAAAAATGGTCGCTTACAATGCGACTTTAATGAATATTTTTGTCATCATATAGACTATTATACGCCAAGTGCTTTTTCTTTTGAACTCGTATATCCCGATATGTAGTCTTTACTGTGTTTCATACTACATCTTTAACATATAGCCACGATGCCGATTCCATTCTAATTGCTGTATGAAAATAACAATAACTAAAGCTTGCATATTCCTCCACAATTATGCCTTCTTAGCAAAATTTGATATAGAATTTATTAGAAACCACAATTATAATTTAATGCCTCTGCTGTACTAATACCATAATAGGTACATCTCTCATTTTGGTTCATATTACATTTTTTACATTTAACAGAGTATAGCCAATTTTGGTTCGATACTCTTAATTCGGGCTGTGTTGTATAGACGGTTTCTGGTGGGGACTGGTATTTTTCAAAACCGCAACTATATTTTTGAGCTTCTTTAATATTAGTGCCATAATATGTACATCTCTCGTCTTTGTTTTTAGCACAATAAGTACATTTGGTTATATTCATCATATTATGATTAAGTGAATTCTGTTCGTTTTGTGTTTCATTATATGGTAGAAATTTTCCTTCTATTATTACTTGCTTTATGTCTTCAGCACTTTTAGCTTTTACTAATCCCTCTTCTTTGATCTGAATAATTTCAGGCAATTTTGCACCGCACTTGGTACAAAATTTAGCCGTGTCTTCGATTTGTTTTCCGCATTCATTGCAAAACTTCATTCCCAATTTACATTTCCTTTGTTACACTCCATTCAATTACCTTTTTTCCAGACTCTGCCAGTAAACTCTTTCCATCTGGAGTAAAAGATACCCAAAAAGAATTCTCTAAGCTTAGTTTTTTAATTTCTTTTTCCCCTTTCATGTCCCATATTTTTATGCTTTCATTAGTAGAAAAAGCAACAACATTGTTTAACCTGGGATTGAATGAAATAGAATATAACTCTTCATTACCATCAGCTACTTGCAGTCCCTTAATACATTCAAGGTTTTTAAAATTCCAAATGAATATTTTTCCGCAATTAGTCCCAGCCGCTAAATATTGCCCGTTTGCACTAAATACGATTGATTTAAAATTTGCAGTGCTGGTACTATCCCCCTTAGAAACGATTTTTTCAATCTCTTCGGCTGAATCTTCATCCCAAATTGAAATTACATCATTATAAAAAGATATTAGCTTGTTTTCTTTTGGATGAAAAATAATTTTTTCTGCCTCTTTGGGGAATTCCAATAGCTGTTGTCCATCCTTAGCATTCCATAAGCGCGGTGTACCTCCACGAATGCCAACTATCCTCTTTCCATTAGGACTAAAAGATAAAGAATCACAAAAACCATTGTGTGAACCGCAATCAAGACCGATTATTCCTTCACCGCTTTTAATGGCATATACATTTATATAATAAGAACGTGTCTCTGAAAACAATTTTTTCTCAATAAATGAATCTGAAGCCACAATGTAATTGCTGTCAGGACTGAATGCAACCGATATTATTCTGTCAGAACACAAATCCTTTACTTCTTTGAATGTGGAAGCATCCCAAATAGTAAGACCGCCATCTTTACTATGCCCAGTTACAAAATATTTCCCATTAGGACTCATTGCTATAGTACGTATTGATTCTGCACATTCACAAGTCTTTTCAAGCTTAAATTGCAATGAAATAATGGCATTCTCATTTTCGCTTTCATGTCGCACCTTAAAAAGCTTAAATAACTTAGAAAAGCCTTCCTTTTTTGGCTGTTCCTCAACTATCGGATCGGGTATTAATTTTTCAGGACGTCTTGCGCCGCATTTATTACAGAAATTTTCGCTTTCGCTAAGTTCTTTTCCGCATTCCCTACAAAACATATGAACCTCCTTTCATAATCCACATCACTTTTCTTCTCACGTTCCATACATAAAAATTATTTTTCATTAGTCATTGATCGACAATTGATTCCGTCGGGCAAGCACCGGCACAGGCCCCGCAGCTTACGCACAGAGTATGGTCAATGTAACGCTTTCCGTTTTTTTCGGAGATTGCGCCAACCGAACATTCGCTTTCACAGGAGCCGCAGTTTACGCAGGAATCCGTAACTACATAGCCACTTTGATATTGCTCTTGAAGGGGTTTAAATATTCTGGAAAAAACTTCCGTTAAAGGCTGTACTGCGACTGTCGGTTTTGATATATCCTCTTTAGGCTGCTCCGTTTCATTCTGTATCCAATTACTTTTAAACGATTTTTTATGCTTTTTACACCAAAAGTACCCTTCGCCATCTATAGATTCCTTTTGAGTACATATCCTACAGTTTGCATTATTTATATTTGAGCAACCACTACTATAATCGCTTATAGTTGTTGCCTTTTTTTGTATCGTAGTTTTGATGTCCGGTTTTTTTTGTACTGGTTTTTCCGCAGGACGTTTTTCAGGCAGTTTTGCGCCGCATTTCCAACAAAATTTGTCATTGTTTTCATATTGTTCACCGCATTCTATACAAAACAATTTATTTTCCTTTCTTAATCCACATCTATATAAGGACAATCATTCAATTCCATACTATTATTTTCAGATGCCGCTTTCATCGCAAATTGTAAGCAGTTCTTACAACCACATTCACCACAGTTATCTTTCGATGTCATTTCATAAATTACCTTGGTTTTTTCCTTATGAGTAAGCTCTTTTTCCTTTTTTTTTGGTTTTATAACTACAAGTTTCTTAGCAACAGGTTTTTTAGCAGCAGTTTTCTTTATTGTAGCCTTAGTGTTTGTTTTTGATGTTATCGGATCTTTATATAAAGTTTTACTCTGTTTTGGCTCAGGCTTCTTAGCAGTTGACTCTTTTTTGGACGTTTTAATGATAGAAGTTTTTTTGGTTGTTTTTTCACGTACTGGTTCTATGGTGGAAGATCCTTTGACAGGAGGATTTTCCTGTAGTTTTGCGCCGCATTTCCAGCAGAAATTATTATCGTCTTTTTGTTTTTCACCGCATTCTTTACAGTACTGCATTTTAATTCAGCCTTTTTCCGCATCCAGTACAAAAAATATCTTTTTTAGAAGCTTTTTTCCCGCAACTTGAGCAGACGCTTGAACATTTTATACAAAGATTTTTGTTACCTTCAATCTGTTCACCACAATTTGTACAAAACCGCACTTCTTTGCGTTCAATACCCATATTGTCACAAAAATTATCAAGACAAGTCATGAATTTATCCCTTATCATGGTAACCCGCTGTATACGTTTATCTAAATCTTCTTTTGATTGGAAATAACGAAGCAATTTATTTAAGCCTTCTTCCAATTTACTGGAAGTGTCGTCAAGACCGATATTTCCGCTTTCAAGGGCGTTTAACAACAACGTTTTTACCTCTTTTCTTTTTGTCTCCTTTTCTTCGTGGTCTTCGTGGACTTTTCCCACATATTGCTTGAAAACATCATGCAACATTTTCTCTAATTCATCGTATTTTTTACTCGGCTTGTTATGCTCAGCAAGGAATTCATAAATATCGCTTTTCCGGCTGGCGTGTAGTTCTTTTTTCATGGAATTGTAAGCCGATATACCTGAATAGGAAATATAAGAGTTATCAAGAGTCTCTTCAAATTTTTCCAGTATGCTTTCTATGTCATCTTTTGTTTTTAGCTGGGCTTTATTGGCAACTATATAAAGTGGCTTATTCGGATTAGTGCCAAATTCCAAATCTTTCAAAAAGTCAATGTCCGACTTTGGAATGACCCCGTTTGTATCAAGGCCTACTATCCATATCAGGAATGCCGCGTCTTTTATATATTTACTCGCAGTCTCAAAATCATGAGCTGTATTCCCTGACCCGGGGGGATTATATCCAGGAGTGTCAATAAGGCATAGATTTTTAAAATATTTTTCTTCCATTGGTGTCAGCACAGTGGTATAGGTAATTATCTCTTTTAAGTCAAACGAAAAAGATTTAAGAAACTCATGAGAGATTTCCTTGTACATATCAATTGTTATTGGAAAAAGCCCTCCCCTGAATGAAATACCGTGTATCGCGGAGTCATGATCGCATATTACATAACTGGGAATAGCGGTAACAGGTTTAATGCCTTCGGCAAGTTTAACTTTGGAGCCTACAAAAAAACTGTTAATAAATGACGATTTACCGCTTGAAAAACCGCCTCCTACCGCACCGATGTCCTTACTATGCAGTTTAGGACAATTGGCGATCAATTTCATTTCCTTTAGGATTTGATCCAAAGCCCTTAAGTTTTCGGCATCATTAATACCCGACACGTCATTACAGAGCCCTCTTTTAAAATCTTTTTCTATTAATGAAGCAAATTCTTTGATAAAACTGTTCTCAACTGGTTCCGCTTTGAGCGCATCGCTTACCAGGTCGAAATTGCGGATTTTTTCTCTGTTTTCTTCAATTTCTTTGGCAAGGCTTTTATTTTCATTCTGCATGGTTTCTATAATTTCCTCCAAACTCTTAATCTTTGCCGCTTCGTTATTATGGAGTAATTGGAAGACCTTTTTTGAAAATGCTCCAATCAGACTCATATCAAGCGATTCTCTCCAGAGATGACCGACATTTTTTTAGTCTTTCAAGGGTTAATTCTTTGTTTGCAATGTCCTTCTCAAGGCTTTCAAGCTGCTTTTTAAGATCGGAAAAAATCATTCCGGACATCTTTTCCCGTTTTGCCGATTGTTCAGCTTTAGATATAAATTCGTCCCTGGCTTTGTTGAAAATGTTTCTGAGATTGGACATATACCCCATTACTTCATCATTGAATCGGTCAATATCATCGTCTTCAAGAGTTCCGCTCAAGGAACTGTTGAATTTATTTGAGCCGAGATCAAGATCGGGAAGTTCCATGTTGTTGACGAGCCGTCTCAAAGCCGTTTTCAACATATCAACGTCAATAAGGTCTACATCTTCCACTGCTGAGGTAAGCGCCTTAGTTACCCTGCTTTGTACCTCTTTTTTCCAATCTTTCTTTGCTTCTTCCACAGAATTGACAAGCATATCCTGTAATTCAGAGACAAGGTCATTCAAAGCCGACTTTACAATCCCGGTTCTGAGAGTACGAATTTCATAATTTTCTGAATGGTGTTTTTTCCAAAACAATATGCCGGTAGTCCAACGGCGTGTCTCGGTTCTTGATTGTTCTGTATTTATAATCCCTTTTTTAGTTTCTTCAAATAGATCCTTGCTTTTTCCGGTAATCACGTTGCGAATAGTTGCTTTAAAATCATCCACGCAGTCTTCATAGGTCCCATCAATGGCTTCGGTTCCTTTAGAAAAGAGTTTTTCGTTTTTTTTCTTTAGTTCTTTAACTGCTGCAATATCAGTATTGTTAACCTTGTAAATTTTAGTTTTTGCTTCTTCCACAAGTCTTTTCGAAAAATCGGTAATACTTGCAGCTTGAGCGTTTATATATTTAGCCAGTTTCTCTGCGGTAATTTCGATTCTTTTGCTTCGAGCAACATCAATTTTTTCAATTACTTTTTTAACGCCGCTTAAAAGTTCCAAACTTGCCATGGCCCCTGTATCGCTGTCAAAGTAATCACGGTAGCTTTCCTTTAGCAATCCCCATACATGGTTCATGTCATTGTCCCAGGAATTTCGTTTGTCGTAGTTGAGACTCATGGCATGGCATATCGCCGAAGTTATTATTACCCGTTCTTCGCCATCTTTTATAAGCTGGTCAAACTGTCCGTTAGTTTCTGGATTTTTCGAATTCAATGAAGAGAGAGTGGTCAAAGCATGGGATGATAAATCAGCGGTTACCTTCTGAACTGCTTTATTGAGATCGTGCTTTGATTCTTCCAATACGCTTCCGTAAAGCTGGTTATCCGTTTGCGATGCGACTAAATAGAGTTTGCTTACGCCTTCTTTCCCTAAAACACGATCCATTAGCGACATGTCTTCTTTGGAAACAAACTGCCCGGCTGAGCTAATAATAAATACCACATCGCATTCTTTGAGGTATTCGTTGGTACGCGCCTCGCGAGATATTACCGGATCATTAATGCCTGGCGTATCCACAACGCAAATATCGTGCAGGGCATCTTGAGGAAGGAATATTTCAACGCCTTTAGTAAAAGGCATCATTTTTCCTTCCGCGCCGACATATTCATTCAGCTTCCCCAACAATTCAGACAGAGAATTGGCACCAATGGCTTGTGTTTCCTGGCTTGGTGGCTGAACGCCGGATTTTTTCATGCGCTCGTATTGGTCAAAAGAGGCAAATTTAGCGGTATTTTTCATTGCGGTATCTGTGATGCGTTTGGCTTTATCTGGTTCAGGAGTTTCGCCCCTCTTTTTTGCCCTTTCTTCGACATCTTTTTTGTTCTCTTCGTATTTTTTTTCCCATTCTGTTTGATAGGAATTGTGTTCTTTTTTTATATTTTCAACATCCTGAGCGGTGAAATATTCCACTGTTGCCGAGAAAGTATCGCCGTATTTCATAACCGTAAGCGAAGCGGTCATTGGCGTAGCCGCTTTAGGGAGAATGGATTCGCCGTTAAAAAAAATTGAGTTCAAAAGCGATGACTTCCCGGCTTTTACCCTGCCGATTATGCCAATATTGAGCAAGCGGTTTTCTTCCACGAGTTTGGCAAGATGAGCTTGCATAGCATCGGCGGAAATAATGCCGCATTCCATACGCAGATCGTCTGCCTCGGTTCCTATAACATCCTCAAACTGGGCAACCGCGTTCTCAAAGCTGGACAGTCGGGCAACTATTTCTTCGTGCATCATTTCCCCCATGCCCTGATTTCGCTGTCGATTTTTTTTACATCCGAAAGGACCTCGTTCAATTTGCCTTGCTTAGCCTCGCTTTCTTCTATGTTCCCGCTTTTTTGGGCTATCTGCGAGTTAATGGCTTCGCTTTGATTTTTGATTTGCTCCTCATACTGCTGGCTGACGTTTTGTATCATGGCAGACACTTGCTCGCTCAACTTCCCGGGTATTTCCTCCCGGAGCTTACGCTTGATGGAAGGGAACACCTCTCCCGCGAATTTGGAACGTACCGCTTCCTTTTGTTTTTCTTTAGGGTCTCCCCCGAATATTTTGGCAAACGCCCCTATAATATCTGGCAGGAACATTATAACAATGCCTATTATCGGATTAACGACCGTAGCAGCAAGCCCCGCTCCAGCTAATGCTTTGAAGCCCATGTTGAGAGTATCCTTTCCCGGAAATGGTTTGACAGTTGGGCCTGATGTCAAATCCCCCGGTCCGGAAAGTAATCCGTCAATCATTGTTAAGGTAGTTTCTACTTTTTCGGTTATATTCTTTAGGTAATTTGCATCAATATCTAAGTCTTTCATAACCTTGTCGAGGTCTTTGAGCGATTCAGAAAAATCGACCGCTATTTGCCTGTTTATATCATTCAGCTTATCCCGAATCGAAGCAGTCAGCGCAACCCTGACTATTTCATTCAAATGCCGAGTCAATTCGTCTTTGTTAGCGGTAACCGCAATCCCGACCAATTCATCAAGGGAACCGTCAAGGGCTTTGCCTACGTCCGATACCAGGTCATTGACAAGAGTCACTGAATAGCGGCGTTTCATGTCATCAAGATCGGATGACTTCTTTTTGCGGAGTTTTTCGATACTGCTTTCCATTTCTTTTACAGCGGCACGAATCACTTCAGCGTCCTTTTTTGAGGCGCTTATCTGTAGGCTGATACTGGTGATTATGTCGCTGCATACATCCAGCAGCCAGCCACGGTAGAGATTAAAGAAAACCTTGTCTATATCTATGCTTTTAAGGCATCGCATTATTTCATCGGCAGAGCTTCCAAACGGCACTACCTTTGACTTGCTTTCAAACCTGTCGTTGATCTGGTTCTGAAAGTATGATTCCAGTTGTTTCAATGATTCCGGGGTTTTGAGGTTTGCTTTGCTTAAGAAAAAGGAAAAATCCCGCCCGAATCCTTCAATTTCATGAAGCCTAAGCTCAAGCGATTTTGTTATAGTGCCTTCCTCGACGCTGGAAAGCACGATGTAGTAACAACCTCGGCCAAGGTATACCTTTATTGCCGTGTTATGCAAATCTAGGGGCGAATCAAAGCCGGGCATATCTACCAGCACGAGCGGTTCAATTTCCCTAAGCCGTTCGTTGTTTAGGTAAAGCCGAGCGTATTGATATTTAGCGGCATTCGCCGTTACCGTGGCTATTTCGCTTATTTTGTAACGGTCAATCTCCCCGTTTTCTTTAATGGCCTCTATAAAATTTTCAAGCGAATAGTGCAATTCTGTCGCCAAAGAGGTTTCAGGCGTAATGTCAACAGGCAGGGTTTTCTCCCCGATAAGGCTGTTAATCATGGTTGATTTTCCCGAGCTGAACGCGCCTACAACTGGAACAACAAGCTGCTGTTCGCGGGCATTGTTTGCAAGGGCTGTAATTTTTTTTACCGTATCTTCTGGAATACCGGCAGCTTTTGCCTTTTCGGATAACGCTTTGCAATATTCGTCAATTTTTTTCTTTGCTTCAATCAATTTGATACCTCCAAAACTAATACACCACCAACGGATCCCTTGCCGTGTTGAAACTCCCGCATTCAGGACACCTTACACGAGCAAGCCCAATTAGAGAAAAAAAGCCTAGATTTTTATGAGAAGAAAAACGTTCCCCGCATTTGCGGCAGACATAAAGCCCCTCGCCGGGGCGAGGGGGCATAAAACCGTTTGCATGACTGGCGATACCTTCCGGTAGCCTTTTCAGTTTCATCATTCTGTTCCTTTCTACTGGTCCAGCACCTTCCCGGTCATTTCCAGTATCTTGACGGTTGACTCGTTTATCGCAAGCTCCACTTTGTCGCAGAGGTTCACAATAAAATCTACCGCGTCCCTGGTGGCCTTTAGGTTTGGGCTTGATTCCCACTCGGGATCCAGCCGATCCACAGCCCAGCACGATTCCTCGCCGTCTTCTCCACTAAGCTCGGTCTCTATCCCGCCGAGTTTCTCGGCAAAATCGTCAAGCGCATCCGCAATGCCGTTGCCGCACTCAAATAGCCCCTCGCCGATCCGTGTCGCTATTTCGCCTACTGGCCCCTCTGCCCCGCACAATTCCTGAAAAGCCTCTAAAAGTCCCATTTCGGTCCTCCATAAAATTAAGATGGCTTTTTTATACCATACTCAATGATTCCTGGGGTCTCCTTTTAGGCGACCAATAACCGATAATAACGATTTCTTTATTGTATTATTGGCGAATTTGCCTGTCAAGACTGAATTTTCTAGAAAAAGGGTAGGATAAGAAAAAAAATGCCGGGTTATTCCCGGCACACAACCTTTTGATCCGCTGAAAGCAGCAGGGCGTTCACGTCGTGGAGGTCATGTAGCCCCTGATCGAGGCAGAAAAGGATGACTAAATCCGCTATGGAACTGTTGCTGAGCAGGTATCCGGCACTTTCCAGCAATCCGTCCATCCCGCTACGATCCAGGTGAAGAGATAAACCGAAGGCAATAACCGTGTTTTTTGAGGGGTGGTAGTTCCTTTCTCCCATGATTTTTGAGTAAAGCTGTTTCCTTATCCATGCCCCGTTATAAAGCTGGGCAGCAGTCATCTTTTTCTCTTTGCGCAGCCGTTCCAGCATTGTGGAAAAGGTTTCGCTTTTGCGCTCTTTCCCAATAAACCGTGAAAGGGTGTCGGCGATGTCCTCAAACGAAGGGACGGGCGGCTGGTGGCTGTGCTGTACCAGTTTTCCCAATCCCTTTCTCTTTGTTAACCCCTCCGGCTGTTCTGGCGGTAAGGGTTCCCCGGCAAGTTTGTAATGCTCTTTTATGTATTTTTTTAATTGTCCAATTAGGCTGTCGTCTACCATGATTCCTCCTTAAAGCATTATGGCGCTTTATTGCTTGTTATAGGTCTCCCAAAAGGCGACTAATCATGTTTCTTCAAATTATTGACGAATTTTTACTAATCCTATTAATCTTTTGCCTCCCCGTCAATCTTTACACATAATGACAAATACAATCGGTATTAGGCAGGGAGGAAATAGGGGTAATAGCATGGATGAGCAGGAATTACGGCGTTTGTTAAGCGCAAATATCAAACGGTTCCGAAACCGGCGTGGCTGGTCCCAGGCAAGGCTTGCGGAAAAGCTGGATATTTCTACTAACTTCCTGTCAGACATCGAAACACAGAAAGGCTGGGTGTCCCCATTGACGCTGGTAAAACTCGCATCTGCTCTTGATATTGAGGTCTACGAGCTGTTCAAACCTGAAAACGCAATATCAGGCGATCTCAAGGACGTGGTCAACAAGCTGGCTAAAGATTTGACCATTGTGATGACCGAGTCCGTTGAATACGCCCGGAAACAGTATACAGAAGAAAAGTAGAACTTTTCATTATTAGTAACGCAGTAATCACACTTTATAATATATAAAAATAAGGTTGTTAAATGTACAGCATGGCCTCCAATGCTATATTTATATAAAGATGCAAGACAAAGATGGAGACTACATAAGAAAGAATAAACCAATGTATCCAGTTTCATTTGATGCAGTTAGAGTTCCTGGATATTCTAATTGTAGACTCTGTGATCCTGACACATTTGCAGCGAATAATCAGTTCTGGTTATCAAATGGAAAACCTGAAACACTAGAAAATGGAACTGAAGATTATCTAAATGTTTCACAATATTGGTTTGTAAATAATCCTTTAGAGGAAAAGAAAGCACTTGAAGAAACCGTTGGATCTGAATCATTATTGTTAGACCTTTCCGAATGCCTTAATACACAATTAACAAATAGGTGTAAAACAAAAAAAATTAAAACTTATCCAATGTATGAGAATACAAAGGTATTTCACAATATTATGAAAACTAAGTTTTAAAACTTAATAACTGGAGTACTAGGCTCCAGTTATTCCTTTTTTTTTATACCCGCTTTTTCTTCAAGCGAATACGCTTCACTTGCTAAATGACGTAATAACGACATGTAATAATGGATATTGCCCATAATCTGATCGATGGTCTCTTTTGTAAAAAGACCTTTTTCGATCTTATCTTGGGTCATATCTTCACCTAACAAGCAAAGAGTTTGTACTTCAGCACCAATCTGTTCAAGTTTTTCACTAAGAAGTTCAAAGGATGAGATTCGTTTAATACAAACTTTTGCCTCTTCATTGGGTTCTTGGAAAAAATCGCTTTCAAATCCAAATTCGTACATATACACCTCCTAAAAATTTGTTTTTATATAATCAATTATTGCTTTCTTATATTTTGCTTTCTTATTATAAACTTCATTCTCTTTATACTTTTCGGCTTCTTTTTCATTATTTTCTTTTTTTAATTTTTCATATTCATCTATATCGTAAAATATACTATGTTCTTTCCAACCCTCTGCTATCATTTTATTATATAGACCGTCAAAACGATCAGATATAATTTTCGCTCTATTAACAATAAAAGTATTCTTTTTATTCTCATCAGATATTTTAACTAATACATCTGAAAGCCATTTATTAAGCTTTATTTCTGACTTCTTTGAATTGTAAAATATCACACCTTCTTTTTCACCAATATGTTCTAAAAATAAATATTCGCTTAATCTTCGCATACAGATGCCGTTATCGTATGGATTTGATAATAAAAAGTCTTTTACGATTCTTTTACCGTTATCAAAAAATATCTTTGCTTCAGTACCAAATGCATCAAATTCATAATCTTTATCTTTAAATTCAGGATAAAAACCTTCTTGTACATCTTCAACACTAAAATTTGGATCTAAATATGGTTCTTTTTTCCTACTCATAGTTATAACTCCTTAAAATATAATATATTAATATAATAAATATTTATTTCAAGAAAATCAATGTCAAAAAATAAAAACTTATCCAATGTATGAAAACAAAGTTTTAATGCAAATAACTGGAGCCTAATACTCCAGTTATTTTTTTGCTTTAATTTCTTAAAAAGACTTGTGAAACTCGAACACACTTTATAAAACTGTTCTGGACTGTACCCTCACACATACCCAGCGGTTCTCTGGTTGAAAACCGCCCGGCTTGAGATTTTAACTTACCCTGATATACAAATAACAAGGGCACACTTTTATAGACTTCGGCACACCTATATACTATCCCTCGACGGGCAACCTTATTTCCCAGCCGTATAGATCCGCCGCAAGGTTAAAGTACAGCTTATACTCCCGCCGTTCCGCTGCTGTAAAATCATAGTTTTCAAACGCTTTTTCATAAGTTTCTTGCCATTCAGCAATGGTTCTTGTTTGACAGCCAACTGTTATGCTGTCTTTCGACGAGACCGAAAAGAAATATTTGCTGCCTCGTATTTGTAATGGCGAAACATCCCAAAAATCGCCGGAAACCCGCGCATCGCCGGAAACCCGCGCATTGCCATAAACCTGCGCATTGCCATAAACCCGCGCATCGCCATAAACCTGCGCATTGCCATAAACCCGCGCATCGCCATAAACCCACGCATTGCCATAAACCTGCGTATTGCCATAAACCTGCACATTGCCATAAACCCGCGCATCGCCGGAAACCCACGCATTGCCATAAACCTGCGCATTGCCATAAACCCGCGCATCGCCATAAACCTGCGCATTGCCATAAACCCGCGCATCGCCATAAACCTGTGCATCGCCGGAAACCCGCGCATCACCGTCTTGAGATAGGTTCTTTTTTGACTCTATCCAGCCGCCTAATTCACTATTTTCAAGATACTTTATTCGATGTAAAGTATGATCGCAAACATCCATTGTTTCTTCAGTTAATTCGTATTTCATTTTTTTCTCCTAAAAAGCGAGATTGATTTGCCCTAACAGAGCAGTATTGTTAGCATATATTTTTGTTTCTTTTAATATGAAAACTTAGTTATAATGTATAAAAAACTGGAGTATAGGCTCCAGTTATTATTGTTTCAAGTTTGTTTGCAATTATTTTCTTATTTGTCCAAAAGATTTAGAGGCTTTTTGTTCGTCCCAAACCTGCCATGAATGTTCTAAATTGTTTTGACCGTATTTGTTACTTGCTCTGAACCATTTATTAATAGCTTTCATAAGCTTGTTATTGATTGAAAAATTATCTTTTATCGATAAAATTACAATCTCTTGTTTTTCATCTTTTAAAAATGTTATATCTGGCAATTTTATCTTAGCAAGTAATAAAGGTGGTTTTGTTGCTTTTTCTAAATTTATATGAGCATCTTCATACTCATATTCGTCCATAAAAACTTCTAATAGATATTTACCACCAATTCTAGAGCCTTCAAGAACACCAAGAAGCGCCATTTCCATACTTAATTCAACACTTTTTAGTTTTTTATTTTTCTTAAACTCATCTTCATCATCAATAAAACCAAACTTACGTAAATCCTCTTCAGAAACTTGTTCTCTTTCTGGTATCATTCCTTCTAGTAAATCATCGTCATCATCACTCATAAATAAATCTCCTTATAATATAGTATAATATATATCTATTATCAAAATCAATGGCAAAAAAATTATCCAATGTATGAGAATACAAAGGTATTTCACAATATTATGAAAACAAAATTTTAATTAATTATAAGTGGCTTTTTAGGAAAGCCACTTATTTTTTTGACTTATACACCTTTTTGTGAAACGGCTCTTTGGGATGATCTTTTTTCCACATTCGTCTTAATAATGACCAGTTATATATTTCTATACCATCTTCTTCATCTTTTTCTTTTGTATTAGCCCAATTAACAATATCCTCTCGATATTCATCAAGTTTGGATTTTTTTGGTGCTCTATATTCCCAAACGTCTTCTTTTTTTTGCGGTCTTGGTCCAGTAATATTTATAAAACCAACTAAATTTTCACTTGCATCATAAACATGAGCGTGGGCAGGACTTTGACTGTCTGGAATATAGCGCTTACCATCGCCAATGTTTCCATGATCCAATGGATTTTCTCTTATATAAATACGACATTTTTTTCTACCGGCATCTCCGGGACTGCAAACGGTAGCCATTTCAATACCCATTTCAAAATCCTTATCTTTAAATTCAGGATGAAATCCTTTATACACATCTTCAACACTAAAATTTGGATCTAAATATGGTTCTTTTTTCTTACTCATAGTTATAACTCCTTAAAATATAATATATTAATATAATAAATATTTATTTCAAGAAAATCAATGTCAAAAAATAAAAACTTATCCAATGTATGAAAACTA
>Ga0268262_10000301_pt1 | contig 66096 bp, 56 predicted proteins | sample TergutNc150P3_FD_190354 | JGI IMG/M metagenome (GOLD analysis project Ga0268262, IMG submission 190354) | Nasutitermes corniger P3 segment gut microbial community from laboratory colony in Florida, USA - Nc150 P3 (SPAdes) (version 2) | ecosystem: Host-associated > Arthropoda: Insects >... | reverse complement strand
GGGGGGGGGGGGGGGGGGGGGGGGGGGGGGGGTAAGAACGTTGGAAGCGAGGTGGTTAATTGAGAATTGAGAATGGAAGGAGTGGAGAATAATATTCTGAGAGAAATGCTTTGCAGCATATCTGTTCTTTTGCATCATGTAGTTTTCTATTCTCAATTACCAACCTCCGGTTGTTCAGTCGCTTCGCTTGGTGTCTCAACTCTCCATTCTCAATTAATCAACAGCCAAATTTGCCAAGTTCTAGCCCAATAGTCACGTAGGAGCAAATATAGAAATGTTTTGCGGGTTTGTCAAGGGGGAGGCATTTTTTCTGTCGTGCTTTTTTCGTACTCAACGGCGGCATCGCTGATTTCTTCCACGGACATACCTACGCATAAATTTTTCTCTCGCCACTCTGTATAATCAAAGGGCTGACTTAAAAGAATATGAATAAATTGCTCGGATTCAAGCATTCCTAGCTCATTTACCAAGCATTTTATTCCTTTATCCAATAAAACTGCGTTATTTAACATCTTGCCTCCTCTATTCTAAGAAAATCTATGGGATTGCACACAATTATCCTATTATCCTCGAATTTTGTCATTCGTTTATCCACAGTGATAACATAATCACAATTTGCAGTAATTGCACAAGCAATATGTAAAGCATCAACAGGCTTTATACCCGTTTTAACAATATCTTTTGCCAATTCAACTATGGAATCTGATTTACGAACATATTCAACACATAATGATTGCCATTTTGCAATAGCGTCTCTTTTTGATTTTATTATATTTCGGCTATTTTCATATTCAAGAATATACTCCCATACGAGTTCAATTTTATTATTTAAAACAAGTTCTTGAATATATAATTTTGCAAGCGTTTCCAATATGACAATTTGTCCCGTTTGAGAATCAAACGGTCTGTTATAACAACAATTATCCAAATACACTTTCATCTAGTGAAATATAGCAAAAAGGCAGGCACTTATGCCTGCCTTTTTGCCGTCACAGCCAACGGCAAGAATTGCCACCTTCTCCGCTACCGCTGCCTTGTCATAGTCCAAGAAACTCCATTAATAGTTTGACCATTACTGGAAGTCGCCCCCAACTCAACAGTTATGGTTTGCCCATCTGCGCTCATTGTGATTGTACAATTAGTCCAATTTGCTCCTTTAGAAACATTTGGAGTTTGGTTATCACTATAAGACCTCCATGCCTGTCCAGACCATTTCAAAGTGCCAGCGCTTGTTAAATTACGATACTCTTGCATGCCAAGTGTATAATAACCTTTGTTTATGGCATCTTGCAAAGCACCGCCAGGAGGAGGAGAACCAAAACTGCTTAATACACCGTTGCTGCCGCTGAACGTAGTAGTCCATCCATTCTCGCCCCCCCAAACGCCGTCAAGCGAAAGGTTGGGTGTTGGCGTGCCAGTAATTGTTGCGGAAACCATGTTTGACTCATCGCTTTCCCCGCTTGCGTTATATGCAGTTACCACGAAATAATACGTCCCCGCTGGGAAATTATCGGATTCGGTGTAGCTTGTTCCCAGTATATTAGGTAAAAGATACCATTCCGACTGGGAATTATAAGCAAAATATAACCTGTACCCAGAAGCACCAGCCACGGCGTTCCAAGAAGCCTGTAAATTCGTGGAGGAAAGAGTCACCCTTAATCCCGTAGGCGCAGCAGGAACACCTATCGTGCTATTGCCGCCGCCGCTGCTGCTGCTTGGGCTAGGGGGTGGATTGGTAGGGCAGCTATTGCTCAGTTGCCCTGTGCAGGTGCTGGCTGTGAAAGGCCCCGGCAAGCAGCCGATTGCCGTAATGCAGTATTCGTAGCTTACTTCATTGCCTCCGCTGCTCCCGCTGCTTGGGCTATTGCCCCAGTTGGTACTGCCGCCAGGCGAAGAGCAGGAAAAGATAAAAGCCGAGGCAAGCACAAGGATTGCCGTGAGAAGAAAACGTCTATTTGTTTTCATGTTGAACTCCTTTTTTGAAGAACAGTCGTATTTTAAAATGTAAAATATAGAAAAAAATGACAAAACTGTCAAGGGAGCTTTATATACAAGGGCATATAATGGTTTTCTATATTCCAGAAAATATGAATTCCGCATTTATAGCAATAGAAGGCCCCATAGGCGTAGGGAAGTCTGCGCTTATGGATGCCCTTGAAAAGGAATACGGCAAGCAACACCTGCATTCTTTTAGGGAAGAATTGGAACCTAACCCCTTTTTGGATAAATTTTACGAAGATAAGAGCAAATACGCCTTCCAAACCCAAATAGCCTTTATGCTATCACGCTATAAACAATACGAAGAGCTTCAAAAGAACCTTAAACAGCCAGATCTGTTTACTGGGGAAAGACTTTTTGTCTCGGATTTTATTTTTGAAAAAAACGATATTTTCGCAGAGCTTACCATAGAGAATGAACACGAATGGAAGCTATACCAGAAAATGCGCGATATTCTCTTGGAGTCATCAAAAAAATTCATAAAACCGGATTTTGTGGTTTATTTAAGGGCAGGCGAGAAAACCTTGCATAAAAGGGTTCAGGATAGGGTAAGGCAAACAGAAAGGCTAAGGCTCCGAGACGGCGATGGGGATAAAGATAAAGACAAAGGCATAACAAAAGATTATCTGCAAAAGCTAACCTCTCTTTACGACCGCTATTTTTTCCATTACAAAACCAGCCCGGTTTTGATAATAGACGTGAACGATATAGATTTTGTGCATGAATCTTCGGTAATATCCTCAATTATAGGCTACATAAAAAAAGCTGTAGATACCCCCCCTTCGCAGAACACCTATATAAAGCTGGAATGGTAAATTACAATTCCATTCCATCGCCTTGCTATGTGCTTGAAGAAAGCCGCCTTGTCCGTAATTTGGAGGTTTTAGCCAGGGTGCAAAGAGAGGGAGGAGCAAAGGTTATATGCGCCCTCAAAGGGTTCAGTTTTTGGAAAACATTTCCGCTGGTCGCGGAGTATTTAAGCGGGGCAACCGCTAGCAGCTTAAACGAAACGCTTTTGGCAAGCCAGATGGGCAAGGAAGTTCATGTGTGCGCCCCTGCATACAGAACAGATGAGATTGAGCAAATTTTAAGCCATGCCAGCCATATAACATTCAACAGCTTTTCGCAGTGGAGTTTATTCAAAAAAGAAACCCTTAAAAAAGGCATCAGCGCAGGCATAAGGATAAACCCGGAGTTTTCCACCGTGGATGTTGATCTATACAACCCGGCAGGCCGCTATAGCCGCCTTGGGGTTACAAAAAAGGAATTTAAACCGGAGTTTTTGGATGGCATTGAGGGCTTGCATTTCCATGCGCTCTGCGAGCAGAACGCCGATGCCTTGGAAGCCGTGCTGGCAAGGGCAGAAGAGAATTTTGGAGAGTGGATTCCCAAAATGAAATGGATGAATTTTGGCGGGGGGCACCATATAACCAGAGCGGATTACGATGTTGAAAAACTGATAAACATTCTGAATAAATTCCACGAAAAATATCCAGGGGTTGAAATCATTTTGGAACCAGGCGAGGCGGTTGGCTGGCAAACCGGCGAGCTTGTATCCACTGTTTTAGACATTGTGCATAACGAAATGGACATAGCTATTTTAGACATATCTGTATCGGCGCACATGCCCGATTGCTTAGAGATGCCTTACCGCCCTATGGTTCTGGGCAGCGAGATGCCAGGCGTTAAACCGCATACCTACAGATTGGCTGGCAATTCCTGCCTTGCAGGGGACATAGCCGGGGACTACTCTTTTGACAAGCCTTTGAGTGCAGGCTCTAAAATTATATTCATGGATATGATTCACTATACAATGGTAAAAACCACATTCTTCAACGGCGTAAAACATCCCTCCATAGGGATTTGGAAAAACGATAAATTTAACCTCGTGAGAGAATTCGGCTATGAAAGTTTTAGAGACAAGCTGTCTTAAATCTACCTATATATACATCTAAAGCCTACGTGCGTTCCCCAATAGCGGGTGTCCTCTTCTTCTCTGTTTTCAACGCTTAAATCTTTTTCCTTGGATTTATAGCTGCCGCCTTTGAGGAATTTATATTTGCCGTTCCAAAAGCCATCGTCCTTAACCCATTCGGCAACATTGCCGAACATATCGTAAAGCCCCCAGCCATTGCTTTTTTTGGTGCCCACAACATCGGCTTTTTTTGCGTTGAATATGGCGTAATTTTTTGCGCTATCGTTTTCTTGCCATATATATTTGTAAGGGATGCCTGCCCTGGCGGCATACTCCCACTCAGCCTCTGTTGGAAGGTCGCCGCCAAACGCTGCGCAGCAACTGTTTGCTTCCATCCAGGTGACGCTATGGGCGGGGAGTGAGTCGCCTTTTAAATTGCCAAAATTCTTTTCTCCGCATTTGGTTTTATACAGGCTTTGGCTAACCTCCCTTGTGTTGATGGAAAATGGCTTAATGTCCGCCATCTTGCCTTTATATACAAAGGTGCCTCCTGGTATTTTGGATAAGAAAGCCATGTCTGCCTTAGTTTCCTCAACGGAATCTTTGGGCAGGGAATCAGCTGGCAGAGAATCAATAGGCGATATCTTTGGGAATTCTCCCAGCTGTGCAAGGATGTAATCAGGTAAAATGAATTCGCCGCCCATTGGGATTAGCAAAGCGTTCCAAGATATATTTAATTCGTGGTATTTGTAGAAATGCCTGGAATAGCCATTCTCAACGGGGATCCATATCGTTTGGTTTTGCGTTGTTAAAAAGGCAAGGGCTATAGGAGGGCTTGCGGTTAAGGCTTTTACCAATTCGCCGCCAGTTAAAAAATCGTTTTTCCAAACACCCCTCCAAGCAACTTCTGCGCGTCCATCCGGTGAACGGAGAAAGAGTATTAAATTGCCCTTTAAGCCTGTTTGGTCGGTTGCCTGAAAATCCGCCCCCACAACCGGAACTATACCACTGATGCGTTTGCTCCCAAGTTCTTTTAGGCGCATTAAAATCGCATTCATGTTTTGCTGCACGGGGCCAGAGCAACCCGCAAACAATTCTTTAAACGCTGCCTGCTTTTCCTCGTCATAAATCTCATAGTATTTATGATATTCAGCGGAATTCTCTTTTAGCTGGCTAGGAGCAAGAGAGGGATATTCCCCGGCAAAAGAGGCTATGCAGATAGAATCTGGAATGGCCGTGGGCTTTTTCTTTAATAGGCTATCGTAAAGGCTCTCTAGCGTTTTAATGTCGTTTACGCTGGATAAGTCGGGTATCTCAGGCACTTCGTTGATGTGCATCTTACGCTTTTTTAACTTGATTTCCCGTGAAGTTTCTGCCCCTTGCTTAATGCTTGCAACAGAAACCTCTGGCCAATAACCAGGGGCACGTGCTGAGTAAATTGCCCAGCCAGCGGGCAGCTTTATTGAAACAGGGGTGTTGCCTGTAGCCTGCCTGTTAATCCAAACCCCTGCGGGCACAGAACTATGAAGGCTTAAAGTCCCATAAGAAGAACCTAAAGCAACGCTACTGCTGCTAACGCTAATGCTGCTACTGCTAGCAATGATACTGCTGCTGCTACTGCTGACGTTGCTAGCAATGCTACTGCTGCTAACGCTAATGCTGCTACTGCTAACGCTGCTAATGTTGCTACCGCTGCTCTCGCCGCTACCTATGCTGCTACTGTCTTGCGCAAAGCATAAAGCTCTAAGCAAAATTATAGTTATTATGGTTATTTTTTTAAACATGATGGAGCGTAATATAATAATTATTTTAAGCTCTCGGCAATTTTATCGCGGATTTTAATTAACTTTTCATAACCTGTATCCGGGATAACAGGGCCCATAATCTGTATAACCTCAGAGGCTACAGCAGAAGCTAATTCACCGCATTTGTCAAGAGGCCAGTCATTTAAGTAGCCGTATAAAAAGCCCGATGCCCATAAATCGCCCGCTCCCGTGGTGTCTAGCGCTTTAGCTTCCACGGCATTTATTCTGAAAATTTCGTCTTTTGTACATATTATTGAACCTTTTTTGCCAATTTTAACAATGGCTATTTTGGCCATTTTAGCCATTTCCATGCACGCCAATTCCTCTTCCACGTTTGTCAAAATTTTGGCTTCGTCTTCGTTTGCTATCAGTATATCTATGTCTCCTTCTCCTATTAACTCATCTAGTATAAAACGCCGCTCCTGTATAACCCCAAATGAACCGCAGTCAAAAACAACTTCCAAGTCGTTGGCTTTGGCAGCATTGACGCATTGCAACAATATGGTTGGGGCATAAGCCAGATAGCCTTCTAAATAAAGGACATGAGCATTGTGAAAAGGAACATCGCTAATTTCTGTGGGCACCATTTCAGCAGAGGCTCCCAAGTAGGTGTACATGGTGCGTTGAGCATCTGGAGTTACAGCAGAAAGCACACGCCCTGTTGGCGTTGCGCTTTTGCGTATATAGCCTTCCACTCCGCTGCGAAAAAGATTTTGCGAATATACATCGCCTAAATCGTCGTTGCCAACCTTGCACACAAAGCGTGCCAAGCCGCCAAGCCTGGCTAAACCTATTATAGTATTGCTCGCCGAGCCTCCAGGGATTGTTGTAAGGCGTTCAACATTGCCCAAGATGCGTCCCATCTCGCCCCAGCTCACGGGGTTCATGCCGCCCTTTGGTTTTTTTTGCCTAACAATCCACTCCTCGCTGACCGTAGTCACCAAGTCCATCAAAGCCGCGCCAACACCAACTGCTTGTTTCATCTTAACCCCTTCTTTTGTTTTGTTGCCCAAACCATTGCAGATAATCACGCTCTTCCTGGTTTAAGGATTGCAAACCGCTATGGTTTATTTTTTCCAAAATTTCGTTTAGCCGTTCCTCTTTTGTGTTGGAGTTGCCTTTGTAAAGTTCGCCTTCCAGCGGAGGAGGTTCATTTTTCTTTGCATGTTCCCTGAAGAATTCCCTTGAATAGGTTTCCTGTTTCTTTGGAGAAACAAAAAAAGATTTCAAGGAAATATTTTTAGACCAACCCAGCATGAATAGGTAGCCAGAGAGTATCCCTCCCAAGTGCATATAATGCGCTATGCCATCGCCGCTGTTTGCCATGAACAAATCTATGGCTATGAATATCCATATAGCGTATCTTATCTTCATGGGGATTACAAAGAACATCAGGATAGTTCTATCTGGAAACAAAAACGCATAAGCTGCCATAATCCCAAAGAGCGCTCCGGATGCCCCTATTATAGGGTTGTTCCCCATTATTCCAAAACTGTAAAAAGGCATACTGAATATGCCTGCAAAAACCGCTGATATTAAATAAAGGGCGGTGAAATTTTTTTCGCCAATGCTTTTGCAAACCTCCGTCCCAAACATCCAGAACATGAGCATATTGAAAAGGAGGTGCATAAAATCATGGTGCACAAACGCATAGCTCAAAAACCGCCAAAGCTCATAAGTACGGCTTGGTATAAAGGCTCCGTATAACAAAATATAACCACCTATGCCAACCCATTTGAGCAAGTAAGCAACTGCGCAGAGCAGCAGTATTGTTTGCATTGGCTTTGGCAGATATTTAAAAGGAGTGAGACCTAGCATTTATGGGAATATAGAAAAATTGCAACAAATGGAGCTAAGGAGATTCGAACTCCTGACCCTCACGCTGCCAGCGTGATGCTCTACCAACTGAGCTATAACCCCTGGGAATGGATAAATTTAGAAAAAAAAATGGAGCTTGTCAAGTTTTTTATCTTTACACCCGTGCTTCTTTCTTCCATACCCGGTCTTGGTCCAAAAAAAATAGCTGCATTAAAAGAAATCGGCATAAACACGCTTTTTGATTTGCTCTCGCATTTGCCGCGTGATTGGATAGACCAGCGGCGGATAACAAAAATAAAGGATATTAAAGCAGGCGAGCGCGTTGTTTTGGTGGGGCACATAGTGCATAGCAAGATGATTTACAGGGGGCGAGAGAGATTCAGCGCAACCTTGCAAGATGAAACGGGAAGCATTGAATTTGTGTTTTTTGGAGCACCGCACTACTGGCAGGGTAGGCTAAAAAATGGCTCGCGCTGGGTTGCCATTGGCAAAGCAACGGTATTCAACAACTCAATGCAAATGAAGCGTCCAGATTTGCAAGCTCTGGAAGAAGGTGAGGAATTCAGCGGCAGCATAGTTCCAGTTTATAAAATAACCAAAGCGATGCGAGAAGTTAGGGTGGAGAGCAAGTTTTTAGCAGAAAAATATAAATGGCTTTTTGAAAAAAATAAAAATATAAACTTGATTTTACCGCCCGAAGAGCATATTTGCCCACCAGAACTTTTAAACTTTTTAAAGATACAACCTCTCATCGAAAATTTTAAAAAACTGCATTGCCCGCAAAATTGGGAAGAAATTCATGCCGCAAAAAAGGAAATAACTATTCTTGAGCTTTTGCCCTTTTGCCTAAGAATGGCAAGGCGGCGGCGGTTGCTTGCGAACTCTGGGGTTCCAAGGGCATTGGATTTGCAAAAGATGGATTTTGCAAAAGGCAATTTGCCTTTTGCTTTAACCGCTGGGCAAGAACAGGTTTTGGAACAGATAAAAAATGGGCTTATGAGCAGCCGCCAATTCCATGCGCTTTTGCAAGGCGATGTTGGCAGCGGAAAAACCGTTGTGGCAATGCTCGCTATGATAGGTATTTGCGGGGCAGGGGAGCAAGCGGCTTGCATGGTCCCTACCGATATTTTAGCGAGACAGCATTTTTTGAGCATGGGGAAAGTCTTTGAAGATGCTGGTTTAAAGCTCGCTCTGCTCGTTGGGGCTATGGGAGCCTCGGAGCGCAGGGAGGTTTTAGAGGGTTTAAAGAGCGGGGCAATTAACGCGGTTGTTGGAACTCACGCTTTGTTTTCCAAAGATGTGGAATTTAAAAATTTGGGTTTTGTTATTATAGACGAACAGCACCGTTTTGGGGTAAATCAAAGAGAGGCCTTGCTAGCAAAAGGCAATAAACCGGACTTGCTGGTTATGAGCGCAACGCCAATTCCCCGCAGCCTTGCTATAACCTTTTACGGAGATTTGGAAGCCATAGTTTTGCGCGAAAAACCACCCGGCAGAAAGCCCGTTTTAACCAAATTGGTAGGCAGCGGAAGGCGCGAAGACATGAAAAGCTACCTCTACAAAGAGTCTCTTGGCGGCAACCGCTGTTACTGGGTTGCGAGCAGGGTTCAGGAAGATGAATTTGGCGAGGCGGCGAGCGTGGGCAAAATTTATGAGGAGTTGAAAAAATTCAAAAGTGATTGGAAGATAGCCGTTGTTCACGGGCAAATGCCAGAGACCGAGCGTGATGCAAACTTAACCGCTTTTGCCAGAGGCGAGATTTCCCTACTTGTTTGCACAACGGTGGTGGAAGTTGGCGTAAATGTGCCGGAAGCGAATTTGATAGCTATAGAGAATCCAGAAAGTTTTGGGCTTGCTCAGTTGCATCAGTTGAGGGGCAGGGTAGGGCGCGGAAATGCGCAGGCTTGGTGTTTTTTGATATGCGATTCAGACAACGCCGCTTATGAGAGGCTAAAACAATTTTCAAAAACAGATGACGGTTTTGAGATAGCGGAAATAGACTTGCAAAACAGAGGGGGTGGAAACTTAGAAGGCTCGGAGCAGAGCGGCTCTTGGATTCTGAGATATTTTGACTGGGTGGACAGCCAGCCTCTAATTGAGAAAACCATAAACACCGCAAACGAAATTTTAGACAACAAACCAAACTTCCCACCAGAAATTCTGCAAAAAATCCAAAACTGGTACAACGACAAAAAATTCGAAAAAATCGAAGACGGGGTGCATTAGCGCTTCCCAAAAAACTCCTTCATAACTCCGCATATTTTGCGAAGTTCCTCTTCTGAAATTATGTAGGGCGGCGTTGTATATGCCACGTTTAAAAACGGGCGCAGCCACACGCCGCGGGCCGCCGCAAATTCCTGAATGCCTTTATGCACGCTTATATCCGTTGTTTCAATAACCCCGCAAGCCCCAAACACCCGCGTTTCTTTGACCCCTTTTGCCTCAAACCCCAAAAGCTCTTCTTTTAAAATCTCGTTTATGCGGGCAATTTTTTTCAGATAATTTTCCCTTTCAAAAATTCTCAAAGAGGCGAGCGCGGCGGAACAGGCGAGGGCATTTCCCATAAATGTAGGCCCGTGCATAAATGCTTTTTCATAAGTTTTGCCCAAAAAGGAATTGTAAACATCATCCGTTGCAAGAGTTGCGGAAAGCCCCAAATAGCCAGCGGTTAAACCTTTGCCCAAAACCATGATGTCTGGGGTTATGCCAGCTTGCTCGCAAGCGAACATGGTTCCCGTACGCCCAAACCCCGTTGCAACCTCGTCTGCTATCAACAGCACGTTGTGTTTAAGGCAGAGTTTTTTTGCCTCGCTCAAAAATTCCGGTGGGTAAAAATTAAAGCCACCAGCGCCTTGCAACAAAGGTTCGCAAGCAAAAGCCGCGATTTCATCGCTGTGTTCCTCAAATAATTTTTCCATTTCTTGCAGAGATGGATGGATAAAAAATTGCTTTGGCAAAAATCCCTTGAAAAGATGGTGCATTCCCTCTTCCGGGTCTCCAATGGACATAACGCCCGTTGTATCGCCGTGATAACCCTTATGCAAACTTGCAAATTTGGTTTTGCCATTGACTCCATTGTTTTTAAAAAACTGCACCGCCATTTTCATAGCTACTTCCATCCCAACCGAGCCGGAGTCCGCAAAAAACACGTGGTTTAACCCCTGCGGAGTTATGCGCACAAGTTCCTCTGCCAGTTTTTCCGCAGGTTCGTGCGTTAAGCCGCCCAGCATTACGTGGGAAAATTTTTGCACTTGCTGGGCTATGGCTGCGTTTATCTCTTTGTGGTTATAGCCGTGAATTACGCACCACCAGCTGGAAATGGAGTCGAGCAACTCGCAGCCGTTTTCCAAGTAGAGCATCACGCCTTCTGCGTGGGCAACTTTTAGCGGTGCAGGCATTGTTTGCATTTGAGCATAAGGGAACCAGAGCGGAGGCATTTTATTGGAAGATAGTAAATGGTAGAATTTTAGAAATAAAGGCTAATCCCAAAAACGTGGTTGGCTTCTAAAACGGCGCGATTTTGGTAGGCGTATTCTATGTCTGCAAAACCTAAGTTGATGGCAAAACCCGCACTGAGGGCGTCGTTTTCCCCGCCAGAAAAAGGATAGCCAAACCGCAGGGAGAATACATCCCTAAACACGATTTCCAAACCTGTGCGAAGTTCTTCTGCGGAGTCGTTTCGCCTGTATAAATCCGCAGAAAGCGCACCGCTAAAATCGAGCGGCAGGGAACAGGTAGCTGTGATACCCGACTGCACGGAGAGCGGAGCCGTTTCTTTCTCCTTTGAGCGCAGCCATCCAAAATTGCTGAAAATTGTTCCGAATTCAATTTTTTTCAGGAATGCAATATTTTTTATCAAATCGTATTTAACACCGCCATCGAATAAAAAGCCGTGTTGGTAATAATCGTATATGTTTTGATTTGCATAGCGGAATGTTAATCCCGCGCTCGCGGAGTTGAATTTTTTTGCAACGCCTAGCTGCGCGGCAATAGTCCCAGCGGTATATGTAAGGCCATCTGCGGTTAGCCCATCGTCTGTGTATTCTTGGATTTTATCGTAGTTCAATGATTCTATTCCAGAGGTTAAATGCCAGCTCCCAAAAGCGATATGAGCGAGCATTGATGTTCTGCTTGCTCCTATGTTGTCTGAAAATTCCGTTTTTGAAAAGCTGAGAGAAGGGGAGTTTGCAACCACCCCCGCAAGCGGATTCCTCATAGCTTCGCCTGCGTTATATGGGCTTGCTATGCCAGCCCCCGCAAGAGCGGCTTGCCTGGGTTCGCTGGGCATTGAGAGCATTTTCATGGAGTTCGCCCCTTTTTCCACATGCCAATATTCACCGGAGTATGCAAAACCTGCCAAAAATAACGCAAACGATGTTGCATAAGGTAAAAAGGAATGGCATTTTTTTTGAGGCATAAAAATTTAAAATATAAAAATATGTTCCGATACAACCTCTTTGCCCAAAATGATGTTGGGCAGGGTTAAATACTTTGTTTTTAAAAAGAGTTTCCCCAATATATAGGTAAAAGGGTCTGTGACAACAACGGCGATTGTTGGGACTCCAGCGGAATATGTTTCCAGAACGGCAGTCCCAGGCATACAGACAGCAGCCTTTGCACCGGAAAAAGAACAGTTATCAGGTTTTAAGATAACCGGGAATTTCCCACCCAATTTTTTGCTCAAAAAATCAAAAATCTCCTTGCGCGATGCAACGAATAGGGAATGTTCATATTCTTTTGCTATTTGCATATATCTTGTCAAATTCCGTTTCACTTGCCCAATCCTGCTGCCGGGCAAAAACAAAATTTTGCCTTTAAATTCTTCGCAAATTTTTGTGTTTGAAAAACACGGGTGCTTAATGAGAGTCGCCTTTGCTCCGAATTTCTCGTAAATTTCCTTTTCAAAATCAAAAAAAACTACTACATTCACATCCTTAAAATACTTGCCTCTGTACCTTTTCCAAGCCCAGATTTTAGGCGGGGCTATGTAAAAAACGGGTTTATTCATCTTTTTTGAGAGTTTCATCAAAGGCAAATTCATCCCAGGGTAATCTATGCAGACCAAAGCCTTGCAATTCTCGTGTTTTAGAGTTTCTTGCAATTTCTTTTTTATGGAAAGAAGCTTGGGCAATTTTTTTAAAACATCAAAAAAGCCATTCACTGCCATATCTTCAAAATTTGCTATGTCTTTTAGGCCGGCATTTTTCATCAAGGTACCGCCCGTGCCAATGACTTGAAGCCCGTTCCTCCGAATTTCCTCTACAATTTCCTTGCCTAACACGTCGCCAGAATCCTCGCCAGCCACGCATAATATGTATTCTTTATCCATCATGTTTAATTCTCCTTGCCCATTCGTTTATCAATAATCCTGCGATTGCGGTTGAGTATTGATATCTGAGTTTTCCGTGAACCTGCATAACCACAATTATCAATGCTTTTTCTGGCTCTTCTTTTGATTGCGCAAAACCTGCAAACCAATCATAGCGCCCAGTTGGGGAATCTCCATCCAGAGAACCCGTTTTTCCTCCTATGTGCAGTGAGTTCATGTTATGGCTATGCACGCTTTTTTTCATTTTTTTCTGAGCGGTGCCATCTGTTATGGTTTTAGACAGTAAAACCTGCATTCCTTCATAAGTTGTTTTTTTAAAATCCCTATGCAATTGAAGCAGAAGTTTTCTGATTGCGTACGCAACTTGCAGAGGAGAAACCATATTTCGCTGCGTAAATCCGCTAGAGCTTTCTGCCAGTTCATAGCTTGAGTCCAGATAGCTGAAATTCAAAAAGCCGAGTTTTTTCGCTGCGGTTTCCAGTTTGCGCTTACCCAGTTTTATGCCTATTATCCCCATCGCTGGATTGTTGCTCTTGGCAAAAGCATCTTCCAAAGTTATCACCTCTCCGCCATAATTTTCAACAGGGTAAATCTGCCTCTTGTAAAGGGTTGAATTCCTGCCTATTCTAGGAATTTTGCTATTTGGCTCAATTCCATTTTCAAGAGCCGCCACTGCCGTCACTATTTTTGAAAGGCTTGCGGCGGGGAAGGAATCGCGTTGCAAAAAAGTTGGTTCCTCGGAATTTTCATCGTCTTCGCGCTGCCCCCAAGCCAAGATATTTCCGCTTTTTGCATCCATCAGCAAAATAAAAGCATTGGGAGGGTGGTAGCGATCCAGTATGTTTTTTACCGCCTTTGCCAAAATGCTATCCCGCTGTTCAGTTAAAATTTCCAAATCAGGGTCTTCCAAAGCGGGAACCTCCAAGTCGGTAATTTCAAACCCATCTAAATCATAATTTAAAGTTTCGTAAAAAATAAAAGATGTTGCCAAACACGATAAGCATACTATTAAAATAGCAACGGATAAACCTGCGAGTTTCATTTTTCGCAAGACTCCAGCAATGCAACAGCCTGCGCAGCAATTCCCTCTTCTCTGCCTGTGAAGCCCAGTTTTTCGGTGGTTGTGGCCTTGATGCCTACTTTAGCTTCTTCTATTTCCAATGTTTTTGAGAGAACCGCTTTCATAGCCATGCGATGAGGATTTATTTTTGGCTGCTCGGCCAGCACAACGCTATCTATGTTCTCTATTCTAAAACCGTGCTTTGAAATTTCCTCTTTAACCTGTTTCAAAAGTATTTGGCTATCTATGTCTTTAAACTTTTTATCGGTATCCGGGAAATAGGTTCCTATGTCGCCTAAGCCTGCCGCGCCTAGCAAGGCATCGCATATAGCATGAGTTAAAACATCTGCATCGCTATGCCCTAAAAGCCCCTTTGAATGGGGAATTTCCACTCCGCCTATAATACATTTGCGCCCTTCCGCAAAACGATGCACATCAAATCCAATGCCTATCCTAAACATCTTGCTACTCCCTGCTTTCTTTGAAAAAATTTTCCCACAATTCATATTTTCCGTTGCGGGTTATCTCCACAAAAATAAATGCCGTATCTTTTGGTGGCAAAAAACCGAGTACAGAGTCCTGCGAAACTTCGTTGCCAATTTGCGTGTTTGCGTTAAGCCTGTACAAGCCGCTTGTTTTTGAATATATGTTTTCGCTGTGATAAACAGTCACGGAAAAAAGGGAATCCCGCTCTACTTTTAAAATTTTCCCAGGTAAAATCGCATTAACAGGAGCCTCGCCTATAGAGCTGAATTTATTTCTGAAAATTCGCTCTGCCTTTTTGTCTTCTTTTGCGTATGTCTGCGGGATGGTGGAGCCTTTAAGCGGCATAACGGGGCAAGGGCCAGGAAACCTGCAGCCGTTCTTTTTATTTCGCCAAGCGGAATTCTTGCTTTTCACCAAATTTATCTCAGTCCCCGAAATGCCTATGGAATCCGTCAGTTTGTCGGGAAGGGAAAAAACGTGCCTAATCCTCAGCGGGAATTCACCTGGGAATCTCTCCCCTATAAATTTTGCCATTGGAATATAGAGGGTATCATCATCTTGCGAGTTTGCTGGTAAATCCGAGACAGACTCTAAATTCAAAAAACATTCCACAAAATTATTCTTTTTTGAATGCAGTTTAAATTCTCTGCAAGTTGGATTTAGTATAGTATAGCTCTGTGCATCTTGAATGGCTTTTGATTTTTTCACGAAAAAAACAACCAAAAACAGAATCAAAATGGCTAAAAACAAAATGATGAGCAAAGCTCTTGGGCTATACATCGGGCTTTATTTACACGAGTTTAACTTTATCGTAAATCGCTCTTTTATGAAAAAGCTCAATGAGTTTATCATTGGCGCCCATAATGGAAATTGAGTGCCTAAAAGTGAGCTTTTCTAAAAATCCTGCGGATACGGGATCCATAGATTGCAACTCGGAAAAATCAAATGTTATGTTGAGGAAATCCAAGATATTTTTTTGCAACTCGTCCAGCTGTTCCCCAGCAACCATATTTCCCTTGCATATAATCTTGGCATCATCTTTACTGTTTTTCAGTATTTGCCATTCAAAATTCACCTCTGATTTTGCATTTTTATCCTCTGCGGCTTTTAAGCTGGCTTTAAAATCATCCAGCGTTTCGTAAATTGAAAAAATGCTGTCCAACTGGGTTATCTGCAACAGGTTTTTAATTTCAGGGGAAACCTCTGAAAGCACAAAACGCAGATTGTTTTTATGCATAATTTGATGTATTCTGACGAGCGTTGCCAAGTGCGAGCTGTAAAGTACACCAACAGAAGCGAGCGATAAAAGCATATCATGCCTTTTTTCTTTAATAGCTTCCTCTATTTTCAGATAAATATCATGAAAATCTTCGGTCTCCAAATCAAAATTGATCTGGTAGTATCCGCCCTTGTCCTCTATAACACATTCCGACATTTTTTATCTCCGTTTTTCACATGGACTCCATTTTTATCGCGCCATTTCTCCAACTTATGGTTAAATTGGAGAAATCCTGCTTATATTCCGTGTTTAAGCCAAATATAGAAACTTTTAGCACTGGGTAAATCAAATATGCGCTTATCAGAGCGTCTTTATCTGGCATAAGCTCTATTAAATTGAGTAATTTTTCACGCCTCGATGTCAATTGTTCTTTGCTGCTGGCACAGGAGGATAGTTGGGATTCGAGCAGTTGCTTGTGGTTTTTAAGCTCTGGGGTTGTAAACGGCATGGATTGCAATTTGGATTGCAAAGCTTTCATGGCATCGCTTAGTTTCTTCAAAAGCTCGTTTGAGCTTTGCAACTCCTCTTTGAATTGCTTTTTTTCGTCATTGACATATACAAATTCGCTTATGGACTCCACTTTTCCGCCTATTTTTCCGCATCTAACATATCCTTTAAAATATACGGAACTGCTTATAATTTGCGCATCCATGGGCATTTCTAAAGTTTCCGCCTCAATATAGCAACCGTAAACCCGCCTCCATGCCTTGAATACTTTGCCAACTTTAATTTTAGAATCCTGTATATTATCAGCGATTACGTTTTTTTCTGCGACTATGTTCGCTTTATTTTGCCCAAAAACGGAACCTTTTAGGAATACGCTGCCTTTTTTTGATGTTATGTTTGCAGCTTCAACAAAACCCTCAATGGATATATTGCCGTCTGCTGTAACAGAAAAATCCGAATTTACATTCCCTCTAACAACAACATCGCCTGAATATTCGATGTTTCCCGTTTTAAAATCAACATCACCTTCCACCACATAGACGTTGCCAACGCAAATATCGCGCTCTTGCCTATATACGAACCCGTTTATGGCGGATACGAGCTTTGTCTCGTTATCTATGACCTTGGTATTTATCCCTGTAGGCAAGGCATAATCTTCCCCCGGAGCTGGTGATAGGGTAGTTCCATACACGTTAACACCTGGAGTGCCTGGCGTTGGCGGCTTGCGAGTGCATATAACTTCACCCTGCTTTATCTGCTTTATGTTATCCAGCTTTCTATAGTCCACCGTTCCGTCTTCTTTCACATAAGGCTTGGCATCTGGGTCTATTGGCAGAACTTCGGTTATCACGGCATCTTCGCCAGCTATTGGCGGGGTAGCGGCTGCAATTATAAATTCCTGCCCGTAAATTCCCCTTGATACGGCTTTTTTTATGATATCGTAATCTATTCCATAGGTAACAGCTTTTTCCGCTAAAACAAATAACACATCGGCTTCTGATATCATATAATCGGTTTTCAATATGGCAGGCTCTATGGAAAAACGAACCTGCATAGGCGTAACCTGTAGATGCAGGTATTTGCGTTTGCCTTCTTCAAACAGCTCGAATGGCGGGCCTATCTTTTCCACTTTTCCAGAAGCGTTTTTTATCACTTCTTCTATTTTTGCAATATCAAAATTGAGAACCTTGTTTTTAAGCAAGGTTTTTTTTATCTCTTTTATATTCCAATTACTGGGAATAAACTCTGGCATAACGGCTAGATATGTACCTTCTGGTGATACTTTCCAGATAAGCCATTTTGAGTTCTCGTCTGTATTTACATTGCCAAAGAATTCCATACAATATGGAATATAGTAAAATTAATTGACGACTTTTACATAAACCTTTTGCTCTCCTGATTTGATTTGCACTATTTGCGGGCAGCTTTGCTCAAGTTTAACGAAGGTTGAGCCTTGGGCGTAAGCTCTATTTCTTTGGATTTCCACGCCTTTAAAATTATACGCTTTGATTTCAAATTCTCCGTTTAAACCGCTAATTTGCAAACCGCCGTTAACGCGCATGGCTTTAAAATTATGCGTCCGCGAACTAGTTGCAATTTTATCCAGCGAATTTAATTTCTCAGGCATTAAGGTTATTTTACGATATTTTACCTGAGAATTTTCCGTGTATGCAAGGAGGATATCCACAATTTCAACTTTTAGTATGTGCAGATAATCGCCTGTTATCTCGGCATACTTTTCAAGGTCTTTCTGGATTATGTCGTAGGTGTAGATATTTTCGTCTTTGTTTGAATGCGGCAGGGCAATATATCTTTTTTGCGCAATGTTCCATACGGTATCGCTGTTGGAGGGATTTTCTGGAATCCCGTTGTTTAGAATTTTTGATGTATCTACTACGTGAATGCGCACAGGGTATTTGCTTACAGCCGATGCAATTGAGAGATTGAGTACGATGGTGTCTATGCCTTCTTTTTGCGAAGGCGAAATTATTGAAAGTTCATTGGGCTTGTTGTTGTCTGTTGCTGTGCTAAATTTTAAACCGTCTGAATTCCAACTTATTTTTGTGCTTTGCGAGTTTGGGTTTTTAAAATGGGCAAGCGATTCCAAATTGAAAGTTTTCCGCCCAAAAAGTGGGATTACAATGTCTCTGGGAATTCTAAGCGCGGTGTTCTGGCTTTCTTCTTGCGTACGCACATAAACATATATCGTGTCTTTTCTTTTGCATTCTCGGTAACGGTTGCAAGTGCTATTGCTGGAAAGCTCCACCTCGCTCCACGAGCCTATTGAGAGTTTTACTTCGCTTTCGCATAAAAGATTATTGTTATGAGTTCTGCATTTTACCAGCCCGGATAAAGTTTTTATGGAATATCCTAAAGTTTCGTTTCTGTAGAATAAGCTGTCCAGATTGACTATCTTTTCCGAGTTGCCAAACCCTATGGAATAATTTTTTGAATAGTCCACGTCCATAATGGGAAAAACTAGCATGGAGACAAGGCTTCCACTAATGAAATTTGCAGGCCCCTCTGTTAAAATTGAAACGGAATGCGAATAATTCTTATGATTTTTTATATAAAGAGGATTGGACCTAATAAAATATAGGTTATCGCTTGGTGAATTTGCTTTTCTGGAGAAAAGCGTGGTTGAAGTTAAAATTCCAAAATTTGAATCCAGGACTATGTCTTTCACAATTATGTTTGCAATTGATGACTTAAAGAAATAGCAGGATACAAGCAAGCGAGGCTTTTGCCAATTCGCAGTGCTTAATCCGGTACAATTCTGGTTTTGCCCAGATTCTTCCACCCAAGGCATTGATTTTCCTGTTAAAATAATTGGAGGCTTTTTGCTTGGAGTCCACCCGTCATCCATGGAGAATATATAGATTGCGCTTTGCGGATATTGCGACGATTGCGGCAAAAGGACGGCGAGCGCGTTCTTGCCGTTTTTATCCATAATCGGGACCAAATCTGTTCCAAACATGCTTCCTGCTTCAAAAGATAACCCGTCAATGCCCGAAGCCAAACCTTGGGTATTGGATCGTGAAAAATCCCATGTATCTTTTTTTAAAGAAAAGAAATCAACCCTGCCTCTTTTGTTAAAGTCATAAGAGTTCCCTATGGCTATGTAGTAAACCATATCAGAACCGCTTTGACCTGCGCCTAGCAATGCTAAACGCCTATTCTCACCCGAAGTGCCACCTATTATATACCACATGTCTGATGGCAGATTTATTTCTTTTAGAGCTTTATAAGATATTTTATTTGCGTCAGTTAGGGTTATTTGTGTCACAAATAGCTTAGTTAAGCTCGAAAAAAGCACTATTGCATCTTTTTTGCCATCATTGAGCGAATCCAAAACCAACACGGCTCCTATATTGTTATCATAAATCTCTTCGTCTTTTGAGATTCTGACTTTATTTCGAGTAGGTGCAGGAAAAATGGTACCAAAAACAGTTCCGTAGCTATTCACTATGTTGTAGGAATGTATCTTGATACTTGAGTCTTTACTTGAACCGACTGATGAAGGATTTGCCAGAACTGAATTATATTGACCTTCAACTAGCATCAAGTTTGCATAAGAGGAATTTATTTCCCCAAGCCTGGCGATTTGTTTTCCATAGGGAGGGGGCCTATTATGGTCTTTGTTGAGGTTTGTAAGACCCGTATATATTGAGTCTATAGCCCCTGCGGTGAACTTCTGAGCGTATATCTGCGCTGTTAAAATTAATAGCAGGCACAGGTTTGTCCTTAAGGTTTTCATAAAAAATCTCCTATATTTTTGAAATCCATTACCTTAGACGCTTGTAAACGGAAAAAAAATTCAGAAACCTGCATTTTGCAAACAACTGTTGACGTTTTTGTTAAAAAAGTTGCCATTTGAGGGGGATTTTACTATATTTCCCTCATGTCTGAGTTTTTTAGGCAATTATTAACCCAGTTTAGGGATATATGGCAAAGGTTTAATGCCGTTCAAAAGGCTATTTTAGCCTCCGCATTTATTTTGATGTTTGCCGGGATGTTGATTGTTATATCGCTGCAAGCGGTAAATGCAACGGATTCCCGCATGGCAACGCTTTATGCGAACATGGATGTTGGGGCTGCGGCAGATGTCACGGCTTTTTTAAAAGAGAGTAAATATGAATATAAATTGGATAACGATGGCCGCACAATTTTAGTCCCAAAGGAGTTAACCGCCGAAATTCGCATGGCTATGGCAAGGGCAGGGCTGCCGAGGGACCAGGGCAAGGGCTATGAGCTTTTTGACAAAAACCAGTTGGGCATGACGGATTTTGCGCAAAATTTGAATTACCGCCGTGCTGTTGAGACGGAGCTTGCGCGTTCCATTGAAACTTTTAACGAGATTGAGCAAGCGCGGATACATGTGAGCATTCCCAAGCAAACCCTTTTTATGGAGAAAAAGGAAGAAGCTACCGCCAGCGTTATAATTAAGCTGCGCCCAGGCGGGGATTTGAATGAAAAGCAGGTGAAAGGCATTCAGCATTTGGTTGCAAGCGCGGTAGAGGGTTTAAAGGCGCGGCAGGTAACCGTTTTGGATGCCGAAGGAAACATGCTCACAAAGGGCTATGCGGATAATGCCGTTGCCGAGCTTACAGACCACAATATGGAACTCCGCCGCACAAAGGAATCTTACCTGAGGAGGCAGGTTCTTTCAATTTTGGAAGGATTTTTAGGCCCAAACAAAGCGACTGTTATGGTTTCTGCGGATATGGATTTTGACCAGGTTAACAGGACGGAAGAACGCTATGACCCAACGAGAAGGGTTGTGCGTTCCGAGCAACGTGATGAGGGAACTCGTTCAAATATCCCACCGGAAGACGGCAGTGCAACAACAGATGCTTCCATAACCAACTATGAAATTAATAGAACGGTGGCGCAGATAGTTAGCAGCCCAGGTTCAGTTAGGAGGCTTACGGTTTCTGTTATGGTGGATGGCATTTATGAGCGTGATTCCGTTTCTGGGCAACAGATTTACCGCCCTCGCACCGAAGAGGATCTAGCCATACTCACAGGGATGGTTAAAAATGCCGTGGGTTATTCACAGGAGAGGAATGACAGCGTTTATGTTGCAGCCTGGCAATTTGACCGCAGCTTCTGGAAAGACGAGCAGGATGCTATGGCTCAGATTGTAAAAGAGGGATTATGGGAACAATGGGCGCTCAGAATAACGATTGTCTTGATTGTGATTTTGGCATTTGTTTTCCTCAGAAAAGTTGCTATCAGTTTAATAGAGGCCATGAACCCGCCTGTGCCGCGCTATAAGAGCATTTCCATTGAATCGGAAACCGAGCACGTTCCAGAGCCAGTTCGCAAGCAAAACGAGCTGATAGAAAAGCTAGAGGAGTGGACCATGGCAAACCCTGACAATGCGGCTACTCTATTAAAGATGTGGCTAGCCGAAGGTGGGGAAGTACAGACCTCTACCAAGAAGAAGAAGTAAGTTGTCTGAACCAAAATTCACAGAATTAAAGAATTTCCAGGATTTTAGGAAAATAAATCTAATCCCTTTTTGCGAGCCTCATCTATGGGGGCAAAGTTTTCATCTTTTTTGTTTTGGGAATCCCTGAGTTTTTTCTGCTTTTCGGAGTTTTCTTGCAAAAAGGCGACTCGCTTGGTTTTGTTTAAAAGCTGCTCCGCAACAAAAACCGCTTTGCCAGCATCTTGAACATAAACCACGGGTTGCTTGCCGCTCGGTGCTATTTTAACCGCTGTGTGGAGCGCAGATGTTGTTGCGCCGCCTATCATAACCGGAGTGTCCAAATTTTCTTTTGAGAGGCTTTCCGCAACGTAGCTCATCTCCGCAAGGCTCGGTGTTATAAGACCGGAAAGCCCTAGCAAATCGGGTTTGTGCTCCTTAACGCCTTCCACAATTTTTTCCGTAGGGCACATAACCCCAAGGTCTATAATCTCGTAGTTGTTGCAAGATAGCACCACCGCAACTATGTTTTTGCCTATATCGTGCACATCGCCCTTGACGGTTGCCAGCAAAATTTTCCCGGCTCTTGCGCCTGTTTCTTTTTGCTCGGTTTCAATATACGGCTGCAAAACCGCAACCGCCTTTTTCATAACACGTGCGCTTTTAACCACCTGTGGCAAAAACATTTTCCCCTGGCTAAAAAGTTCGCCAACCTTATTCATGCCGCTCATCAAAAACTCTTCTATAACCTTCAACGGGCTGCCAAGCGCAACGCGGGCTTCTTCCGCATCGCTCTCCACAAAGGAATCTATGCCCTTCACCAAGGCGTGGGAAATTCGCTCCGCCAAAGGCAAGTCGCGCCAAGCTAGGGCGTGGGTGTTTGCGTTTTCGCTTTTGCGTTCCTTAACGCTTTCCGCATAAGCGAGCAACCTATCGGTTGCGTCTGGCCTTTTGTTGAAAATCAAATCCTCTATCAAATCCCTTTCTATAATGGGAATATCATCGTAAATGGGGAGTGCCCCTGCGTTTACAATGCCAAAATCCATTCCGGCCCTTGAAGCGTGGTACAAAAAACAGGAGTGCATACTTTCCCGTATGGCGTTGTTCCCTTTAAACGCAAAGCTCAAATTTGAAACACCACCTAAAATATGCGAGTGCGGTAAATTTGCCTTTATGAATTTGCAGGTCTCTATAAAATCCTTTGCATAGTCGGCGTGTTCCGCAATGCCTGTGCCTATGGAGAGAATATTGGGGTCAAAGAAAATATCACAGGGGTTAAAATTCAGTTTTTGGGTGAGCAAATCGTACTGCCTTTTGCAAACCTTTATCCTTTTTTCATAGCTGCTCGCTTGCCCTTCTTCGTCAAAAGCCATGCACACAAGCGCAAAGCCCCTCTGCTTGACCTCTCTTGCTTTTTTTAAAAACTTCTCCTCGCCTTCCTTTAACGAAAGCGAATTCACAATGCCCTTGCCGGGGAAACATTCCATGCCAGCCACAAGCACTTTCCAATCCGAGCTGTCTATCATTATAGGGCATTTTGCCGCTGCCGGTTCAGAAACATATAGGTTCACAAAATGCTTCATCTTCTCGCTTGAATCGAGCAACCCGTCATCTACATTTATATCTATTATCTGCGCACCGTTTTCAATTTGGGAAATGGATAATTGAATTGCCTCGCTCCAATTATTTTCCCTCACCATCTTTGCGAACTTCAAGCTGCCTGCCATGTTGTTTCGCTCGCCGATGTTCATAAAATTGCTCTGCTCCGTTATATTAACGGGTTCCAAGCCAGAGAGCCTGGTTATATTTTTTATCTCCGGAATTTTTCTCGGTGCTTTGCCCTGCACTGCTTTTTTCATAGCGGCTATGTTTTCCGGCGTTGTGCCGCAACAGCCGCCCACTATGTTCACCCAGCCGTTTTGCGCAAATTTCTCTATGTGGCCAGCCATGCCTTCCGGTGTTTCGTCGTAGCCGCCGAGCGGGTTGGGCAAGCCCGCATTTGGGTAAGCGCTCACAAAAACATTTGCAATTCTGGAAATCTCCGCAATGTGCGAACCCATTTCCTCTGCGCCAAGGGCGCAGTTTAAACCAACGGAAAATAAGTCGTAGCCACAAATGGAATTCCAAAAAGCCTCCATCGTTTGCCCCGCGAGCAACCTGCCGGAAGCATCGCTTATGGTTGCGGAAAGCATAACGGGAACTTCTATTCCTCGCTCTTCCTGCTCCTTAGAAGCTGCGTATAAAGCGGCTTTGCAGTTAAGCGTGTCAAAAATTGTCTCTATCAAAAGGATATCCGCGCCGCCGTCTAAAAGCCCTTTTATCTGCGTTCTATACGCCTCTGAGAGTTCCTTAAAAGAAATGGCTCGCCCCGCTGGGTCTTCCACGTCGCTTGCCATGCCTGTAGCTTTGGATGTTGGGCCAATTGAACCCGCTACGAAATGCTTACCACCAAATTCAGCTTCATATTTTTCAATGGCTTTTTTGGCTACTTCCGCACCTGCTTTGCTCAGTTTGTAACATTCGCTTTGAAGCCCGTAATCCGCTTGGCTTATGGCGTTTGAGTTAAAGGTGCAGCTCTCTATTATGTCTGCTCCGGCTTTGAGATATTCCAAGTGGATGCTCTCTATAACATCGGGGCGGCTTAAAACTAGAATGTCGTTATTGCCGCCATGCCCCCAAAAATCTTTGTCGTTTAATTTAAAACGCTGGACCATTGTACCCATTCCGCCGTCTAGCAGCAAAATGCGTTCTTTGATTAGGGAGCGGATGGCGATGTATGAGGCGGTAGGCTGCATAATGCAAGAAAGTAGAAATTTTTTTCTATATTTACAATTATGCGCTATTCTCTTTCTTTCGCTCTTTTTTTCGTGGTTTGCGCTGTTTCCTCTGCTTTTGCCCAAGATATTCTAGTCAATGAAGTGGGGTATGAGCTAAATGGGCCAAAACGCGCTGTTATACAATCTTCTGCCGCTATTGCGGATACCAAAGCCTCTTTAGTTAATTCAAGCGGCACCACGCTACAAGAAATAACTCTCGAAGCGCAGACTTCCGTGAGCGGCTGGGGCGGGCGCAATTTCAAGATAGCGGACTTTAGCAGTTTTAAGCAAGCAGGGACAGGGTACAAGCTAAAAGTTGGTTCCAAGGAATCGCCACCATTTAAAATAGGGGAAAAAATCCTGCAAACGGAAACCGGGGCTTTTCAAGTGAGCTTTTTCAATGGAATGAGAAACACATCAACAGGGGATAAAAATTTAAAGATTTACGGAACTAGCCAATACCATGATATATACGGCGGCTGGAACGATGCCGCTGGCGATGAAGGCAAGCATCTCTCACATTTGTCTTTTGCGAATTATTTTAATCCTCAGCAAATTCCGCTTGTCTCATATTCCTTGCTACACGCCATTGAAATGCAGCCTGGAACTTTTGGTACTTCGGCAAAAAACGAGGCCGCTTGGGGTACAGACTATCTTTTGCGCTCTCTCTCAAAGGATAATTATTTTTACATATCCGTATTTGATAATTGGGGGCAGGGTGGATATTCACGTGAAATCTGCAATTGGTACGATGATGATGGAAAACGTAACGGCAATTTTCAGTCGTCATTTCGCGAAGGTGGCGGAGTTTCCATAGCGGCTCTTGCTAGGGCATACAAAATGAATGTTCGCGGTGACAGTACTATTGAGCAATACTTAGCAGCAGCAAAACGGGCTTATGCCAATCTTAAAACAAACAATATCTCTTATTTAAACGATGGCGTAGAAAACATAATAGACGATTATGCCGCGCTCCTTGCCGCCGCTGAACTCTATAACGCCACGCAAGATGCTGCTTACAAAACAGACGCAGATACTAGAGCGCAATCGCTTATGAGCCGTCAATCCAATGATGGATGGTTTTACACCGTTAATAAAAGCGGAAACATCCGCCCATTTTACCATGCCGCCGATGAAGGTTTGCCCATAGTTGCCCTTGCACGTTATGTGGAAGTGTGCAACCCAACCGCTACAATCAGAAATAACGTACGAAGTGCTATAAAGAAAAATTTACAGTGGTATGCAAAAATTACTTATGAAAGGTCAAATCCATTTGAATATGCTAAAATGTACGGAGATGCTTCGTCTAGCGCAAACCCCGGCGAAATAAACCTTGCGCTCAGCGGCACGGCAACGGCTTCTCGCTCGGAAGCAAGCTATACACCCAACTTGGCAATTGATGGCAGTTCCACAACTCGCTGGTCAAGCTACCAAAGCGGAGCTGAAAACGATAATCAATGGATATACATAGACTTAGGCAGCACTTATAAAGTGAACAAAGTGGTTCTCAACTGGGAAGCAGCGTATGGAAAAACTTATAGAATTGAAGTTTCCACCAACGGAACTAACTGGGCTACGGCTTTAACAATCACCAATAACACAAGTGCTGGGGCCAAAACGCATACCCTTACTCCCGCTGATGCTCGTTATGTAAGGATGTATGGCGTGGAGCGTGGGAATCAAAATGGCGGATTTTCCCTTTATGAATTTGAGATTTACGGTGAGCAATCGTGGCAGCAACCCTCCACTCCGCACAATGCGAGATTTTTTATGCCTCATACCAATGAAACTGGTTATTGGTGGCAAGGGGAGAACGCTCGCATAGCCTCCCTTGCATCGGCATTTATAATGGGCGCGCAACTCGCAGACCCAAGCGGCAAATTCTGGGCAGACACCTTATTTGGCATGGCTTATGCGCAGCTCGATTGGATACTTGGGAAAAATCCTTTTGCAATAACCTCGATGTTCGGTTTTGGAAAAACAAATTATCCGCAGTACAATTCATCAAAACCCAAGCCCAACATAAAAGGCGGAATATGCAATGGAATAACCGCTAAAGATGGAAATGAAAATGATATAGCATGGAAACCTTACACCGATTCTGACTGGCAAAATTGGCGTTGGATAGAGCAGTGGCTTCCGCACAACGCTTGGTATTTGATTGCTATATCGTCTCTTTCCAACAGAATAGATAATCCCATTGTGCCGCCTGACCCAGGTACCGATCCAGGACCAGGCACCGACCCTGGCACTGACCCCGAACCGCCAGAGGCTATTAAAAATAGCAACCCCGCAAACAATCCTGGCTTTAATATTGTAGCTGTAAATGCGCGGAATATCACGGTGGAACTGCCTTTTGCCAGCCGGAACTCCGTGGTGAGCATTTATAACATACACGGGCAAAAATTGGTTTCTTACAGCATACCAGCGGGTAAATTGTCGGCGACAGTTGAACTGCCTTCAAATATGAAAAGCGGCATATATTTACTAAAGCTGAACGGAACTGCAAAGAAATTTGTTTATTAACGGCCATGCCCCAAATACAGCTTTTGCCGGATTCGGTAGTAAACCAGATAGCAGCGGGCGAAGTCATTGAAAGGCCTGCGTCTGCGGTGAAAGAATTGGTAGAAAACAGCCTTGATGCAAAAGCTACTCAGATAAAAATTTCCGTTCAAAAAGGTGGCAAAGATTTAATACAAATTTCGGACAATGGCTGCGGAATGGAACCAGAGGATATAGAAAAGAGCGTTTTGCGCCACGCCACATCAAAGTTGAGAGATGCAAGCGACTTGTTTAAACTAAGCACAAATGGGTTCAGAGGCGAAGCGTTGAGTTCCATAGCTTCCATATCAAAGCTGACTATAGAAACCGCGCTACGCTCCTCGGTCACCGGTGTTAGAGCGGAGTTTGAAGGCGGGGTTTTAAAATCAAAAGAAGAAGCTGCAATTCCTTTTGGCACCACGATTATTGTAGAGGATTTATTTTTCAACGCTCCTGTGCGGGCGGAATTTTTGAAAAATGACTCTGTTGAAAATTCCAGAATTTTGGATTGCGTAACAAGATTAGCGATGGCAAACGAGGATGTTCGCTTTGAGTACAGAGCGGACAACCGCATGTTATTCTGCACAGCGGAAGGCAATTTGCAAGCGAGAATTTCCGATTGTTTAGGGGCTTCTGCGGCTCGTTCTTTAAAAGAGGTTGAATGGGAGGAGTTTGGCATCAGGGTTTTTGGTTTTATAAGTTCGCCGGAAAGTTTGCAAGCCGGAAAAAGAAATTCTCACTACATATTTTTGCAAAAACGCCCAATTTACAACGCTTTAATAACCAAAGCCATCAACCAGGCTTATTCCCCTTATGGCGATTATTCTCCCATTGCCGTTATTTTTTTGGAAATGCCCTTGGAAACTTTTGATGTAAATGTACATCCAGCAAAAAGGGAAGTCCGCTTCTCAAAAGACAACTCAGTTTTCCTAGCCGTAAACCACGCCGTCCACAACGCCCTGCAAAACGCAATTTCTTACCCCTCAATCTCCATAACAAACGTCCTAAGAGAAAACCCACCAGCCTACACAGCAAACAAACAAACCTGCGAACAACCACAACCTAACAATTCTGAAAATCCTGCAAATTCTGAGAATTCTGGTTCAGACAACAGCAATGAACTCTTCCCCGATGAGCGCATAATTTCGCTCCCTCAAGCATCAACAACAGCCTACGCCTTGGAATGCCTGCAAATAGGCAAATCGTTTATAGTCTGCGAACAAGGGCAGAGCATGTTGATAATAGACCAGCACAGGGCGCATAAACTTATCCTTTACGAGCGAGCGTTGCAAGCCTTGCAAAAAGGCGAAAACTTAAACAGCCAAGAACTTCTATTCCCAGAAACCGTTGAAATTCCCGCTTATCTATCGCCGATTTTAGAAGAGCAAAAAGACGGGCTTAAAAGGCTGGGTTTTCACTTAGAACCCTTTGGCACCAACACTTGGCGACTGCGCGGAATACCGTCTCATTTAAAAATTAACGCAGCAAGAGATGCCATAAGAATCTTTTTAGAAGATGCAAACGAGAGCAAAGAGAGCAATATATTCAAAAAAAACGCCCTTTCTTTTGCAAACAGCTCGGCCATCACAAGCGGAACGGAACTTTCTGCCCTGGAGATGAAAACTCTGATTTCCGATTTGCTATCTTTGCCAAGCCCTTATGAAACGCCAAAAGGAGAAGCTATTTTTATGAAAATGCCTTTAGAAGACATAAAGAGGAAATTTTAGGCTAAAGATGATTGGCCAGAATTCAAGGATTAACAGAATATGAATAAACAATTTCTTATTTTACTGCTACTCGCCCTTGCTGCCTACGGGCAGCAGCCGGAAAGAGTGGCTATACTCAACACCGTGGACAACCGCCTACGCGAGACGGCGGTAAACGTTTTGCCCAGGCAGCAATACGGGGTTATGACCACGGAGAGCATAGTTGCCTTTTTGGGTTCGCAAGAACGTGCCGCTAAGGAATGTAGGGAAACGAGCTGCCTTGCTGAGTTGGGCAGGAAGGTAAATGCGGATTATGTTGCGCAAGCACGTATAGGGCGTTTTGGCGATCAGTTGTCCAGCCGCCTGCTGCACTTATATACGAGAAGCCACCTGCGGTAATTGCTGGCAGGGATGATGAGGATGAAGAAAATAAAGAAAATAAAGATGAGAAAAGTAGAGTGTCTTTTGGTATCAGGGCAGGCGTTAACTATTCGTACACTTATGAGGAATACAGAGATTATACTAAATATGTTGTATTTCCTGGGATTATCCAGCCTACTGATTCTATTAGTGGTAGTAGAAATTCCGGTTTCAATCTCGGTTCGCAGGTAGGTGTAGTAGTGGATCTTACACTTTTCGATTGGTTACATCTCCAGCCTGGCTTGATGTATATTCAGAAGGGAATGGATAATCTTACCGCTCATTACATTGAGTTTCCCTTGTTGCTCTCGCTCAAGTTTTCTGACCTTAGGCTTAATGTCGGTGCGTATAGCAGTGCATGCATATCCAGCGACTATTCTAACTGCGACTATCTCACCCGTGATTTCGGTTTGAACGCGGGCATAGGTTGTGACATAGAGAAGTTCTACATAGGCGTATTTTACGACTATGGTTTTCAAGATGTGAGCACCACAAGTGGTCATTACTTCTACAATCGCACGGGCGTCTGATAATCGGGGGTATCGAGGTTCTGACGTTTTGTTAAGATAAACCCATCTTTTTTTCAGCTTCGTCCACAGAATAGCCTTGGCGCCAAAGGGAGAGAACTTCCTGTATACCATCTTTCCTCGCCCCCTCTAACCTAGACTGATTATCACGCCACTCCTTCAACCGTGCCTCATAAAGCATACGGTTATACTCGTCCGCACTAACAGTGGTCAAAACATCTACGGCTTTCTCAATCACAGGATCGCTTTTTGCCAACTTCATAAAATCCTCTTTGCTCTCAGAGCTAATAAATCTTAACCATTTAAGTAAACCCTCATTATCTAATTTAGATAATTTTTCCAAACAAAGAACGTGTATCTCCTCCAAATCGTTGAAAGGGAAATGCTCGTCCTTTTCAAGCGTTTGAAAAACAGTGTGGCACTTCTCAGATTCTGGGACAAAATCAAAATCTGCCACTATTATGGATTTTACGGGTTTTAGCTTTGAATACGGGTCTCCCGTACCTAGCTGCTCGGTAAGCAGATGCGAGCCGTAATACGATATACGGCCTCTTACGTCAGGAACGCTGTGTGCCTGCATCTCTATGTCTATGATATTCCCGTTAGACAGCTTGGCTTTCACATCCAAAATCCCCAGCCTATCGTCCACACTCTCCCTTTTCAGGTGGGTATCATAAAAGAAAATGTTTTCCAACTCGCCTTTCTTGTAGCCCAGAACAGCACTTATGAAGCTGATTGTCAAATCCTTGTTGCGTTCATCGCCGAACAGCAATTTGAATATCACGTCCACTTTCGGGGACAAAAGTTCAGGTAAATTGTCATTATGCATGGCATATTCTCCATCTAAAGGTTTATTACCTATTAGACGGAAGTTATGGCGAAAAAAGTTCAACTCTCTGCATTTTGCAAACAGCTGTTGACGTTTTTCTCGAAATAGCCATCATTTACTATATTTATCCCACATGCAACCGATTTTAGCCTTAGTAGTGCCGTGCTATAATGAAAAAGAAGTTCTGCCAATGACGGCAGAACAATTGCAGGCTCTTATGCGGCGGCTTATGGAGAGCGATGTTATTTCAAAAGAATCAAAGGTAGTATTTGTGGACGATGGTTCAAAAGACTGCTCTTGGGAACTGATAGAAAACTTTTGCAAAAATAATCCAGAAATTTTTTCCGGTATAAAACTCTCAAAGAATAGGGGACACCAAAACGCGCTTTTGTGCGGCTTGCTTTCTGCCAAGGAGTTTGCGGATGCCTGTGTTTCCATAGATGCGGATTTGCAGGACGATATTTCCGTCATAGATGAAATGCTGAAATTATACTGCTCCGGCTGCGAAATTGTTTATGGAGTGAGGTCTAAAAGGAGCAGAGATTCATTTTTCAAACGTGCAACTGCGCATGGCTTTTACAAACTGATAAAATTTTTAGGCGCAAATATAGTTTACGACCATGCGGATTTTAGGCTTATGGGCAAAAACGCTTTGAACGCCCTTGCGGAATACAAAGAGGTAAATTTATTTTTGCGCGGCATAGTTCCCATGCTCGGTTACAAAACGGGAATAGCATATTACGAGCGCAAAGAAAGGATGGCAGGGGAGAGCAAATATCCGTTTAGTAAAATGCTGAGATTCGCTATTGAAGGCATAACATCTATGTCCACAAAACCTATAAGAATGGTGACAATTCTGGGCATTATGATTTTTATAATGAGTTTAGCTATGATAGCTTATACCATAACCGTGTATTTTATGGGCGACACCGTTTCCGGTTGGTCTAGCATGATTTGCTCGCTTTGGAGCATAGGTGGCTTAATTCTGCTATCCATAGGCATTGTTGGCGAATACATAGGCAAAATTTATTTGGAAACCAAACAGAGGCCCAGATTTATAGTGGAGAAAAAATTGCCATGATTCCGATAATAAAAGCAAATTCAAATTCGCCCGAAGTTCTAAGGCTCTGCTCCCGCCCCGCTGCGCAAAACAGCGAAATAGAAAAACTTGTTAAAAAAATCCTCGCGGATATTAAAAGCAATGGGCTTGAAGCGGCTCTTGGCTTTGCAAAAAAATACGATGGCTTGACAAAAAACACTTTACAAGTCAGCACGGCAGAGATAAAAAAAGCCGCTTTGAAAATAACTCCAAAACTGAAAAATGCCCTGAAACAAGCCATTGAAAATGTCAGAGTTTTTCACCAAAAGCAGATAGAAAAATCTTGGAGTTTCAAGGGCAAAGATGGCGAAATTTTGGGGCAGAAAATTCGCGCTTTGAAAAGGGTAGGCTTGTATGTACCGGGCGGGGCAGGGGTTTACCCCAGCACCTTGATTATGAACGCAGTGCCCGCCATTGTCGCGGGAGTTAAGGAGCTAGTTGTTGTTAGCCCTGTAAAAGGCGGTTTGCACAGCTCCGTTGCTTTTGTGCTTCAAGAACTCGGTATAAAAGAGGTTTACCACATTGGCGGAGCGCAAGCCGTTGGTTTGCTCGCTTATGGCGCAAAGGGGATTGCTCCCGTGGATAAAATAGTTGGCCCGGGCAATGTGTTTGCGGCTTATGCAAAAAAAGAGGTTTTTGGAACCGTGGATATAGATATGATAGCAGGCCCATCTGAGATAGCGGTTTTGGCAGACGGCACGGCAAACCCGGAGTGGGTAGCCGCGGATATGCTTTCGCAGGCGGAGCATGGCTCCGGTTTTGAAGCCTCTGTTTGCGTGACGGATTCCCAGGCTTTTGCAAAAAAACTTGCAAATTGCATAGAGAAACAGGTAAAGGCAAGCCCAAAGAGGGGAGTGTTAGAAAAATCGCTCGGTGCTTATGGGAGCATTTTCATAGCGAAAAATATGAATGCCGCTGCGGAAATTGTGAACAGGCTTGCGCCGGAGCATTTGGAGATTGTGGCAAAAAAACAGGACGAATTGGAAAAGCTGATTGAAAATGCGGGAGCCATTTTTGTTGGGGCTTATTCCTCCGAGCCGGTTGGCGATTATTTTGCCGGCCCAAACCATGTTTTGCCCACAAACGGAACCGCCAGGTTTGCAAGTCCGCTTGGGGTTTACGATTTTCTCAAAAGAACCAGCATAATAAGGTATAACCAAAAGGCTTTGCTAAAAAACGCCGAGAATATAGCGGGAATAGCATATTCTGAGGGATTTTACCACCATGCAAAGGCTGTGGAAGTCAGAAAATAAAATCTATATTTGATATAAGGGGTTATATCAAAGGAGGTTTTTAATGTTGCAACTTGCTAAAATGCTTGTTCTCTTGCTCGGCTTTGCCAGCTTTTCTTTTGCAGGTACAGGTCCGGTTTCGTACTATGGTGAACTTCAAGTCAATGGGAATAAAATAGTCGGTTCTAAAACAGGAACCGAAACTCCGGTGCAGGTAAGAGGTGTAAGCCTTGGCTGGAGCAATACCACCTATGAAAGCTCGGCATTCTATAATCAGGTAACGGTCAATGCGATGATTGACGACTGGAAAGCCGAAATTATTAGAGTTTCTTATGGAGAGAATAATTCAGCCAATGAAACCAGAATTAAAACCGTCATAGATGCTGCCATAGCCAAAGATGTTTATGTGATAATTGATTGGCATTCCCATAATGCTGAAAGCCAGGGTACTAATCCGGCTGTCTTTTTTGGTAAAATGGCTAGGGATTATGGCAGTATGGATAATGTGATTTTTGAAATTTACAACGAGCCTTTGGCTGTTTCATGGGCAACAATCAGGGATTATGCCATTCCAGTCATTGATACAATCCGCAAATATTCAGACAACCTTATTTTAGTTGGCACTCCAAATTGGGCTCAGAACATAGATGCTGTAACATCTAATCCAATTTCTGGCAAGGGCTCTATAGCCTACGTTCTTCACTTTTATGCATATAGTCATCCTCTAAGTGGCAATACAGCTTCTGGAGGAGGCAATACAAGCAGAAAATTTGAAGCCGCTGCTAATATGACTTTGAATGCTAATTTACCTATTTTTGTCAGCGAATACGGAACAACCCATGCAGACGGTGGAGACCCAAAGAAAAATAATTATAATACCCATAGTGCCATAAATACAGATGCGTGGCATACTTATATGGATGCCAACAAAATATCTTCATGCGCATGGAGTGTAAATGACAAATATGAAGGTTCAGCGTTTTTCGGGACAAATTCCGGCACAACTTCCAGCGCAAACCGTTTTCAGCAAACTCCCGAAAATTTTCGCGATGAAACTAAAATGACCGAATCTGGGAAATATATTTTTAATAAATTGAATCATTATGCTACTACTGCGCCCTGGCTTAATCCACCACAGCCAAGTTCAAGTTCTGAGACTCCGAGCAGCTCAAGCGTAGCCGAGGAGCCGAGCAGCAGCTCCAATGACGATGGCACGCCAATTATAACGCTTCCAAAAACCGCGCTTTTGAACTCCGTGGCAGCTTCCAAAAACGGCATCAACCTTGCCGTAAAGAGCAACGCCGTTGTGGAAGTTTTTGGTCTAAAAGGGAATTCCATGCGCAAGTTCAGCTTCGCAAACGGGGTATATTCGGTTTCATTCTCCGACTTGCCAAAAGGCCTGTACATAGTAAAAGTCTCATTTGGGAGTGAAAAGATGATTTTGAGAGTGCCGGTGAACTAGGCAAACTTTTGCCGATAATGGCTATTATGTTAACTAGAAATTTTGCCCTAACCATAGCCGGGTTTGACCCTAGCGCAGGTGCGGGCGTTTTAGCGGATATAAAGGCTTTTGAGCACTGCAAAGTTTATGGGCAGGCGGTTTGCACAGCTATTACAATTCAGAACGAAAACCTCTTTGCAAAGCCAAATTGGCTGCCTTGGCAGCAAATAAAAGAGCAGTTAGAAATCCTTTCTAAAGCTCGCACTTTTGGCTATGTAAAGATAGGCTTAGTGGAAAATCCCCAAATGCTGGAAAAAATCCTTAAATGGCTCCACAAAAAATACCCCAAAGCCTTTATTATATGGGACCCAATTATAAAAGCTAGTGCAGGTTTTGAATTCCATAAGAAAAACGCCGTAAGTTGGCAAAAACTCTTCACTTACGCAAACCTTATAACGCCAAATCTGCCCGAAGCGGAGTTCTTGGGCCTCTTAAAAGGCTCGCCAAAAACCGCCGTTTTGGTGAAGGGCGGGCATTCTGCCAATCAAAAAAGCGATGACCTGTTATTCCTGCCCAACTCCCCTGTCCCCATAAAATTCACATCCAAACGCATAAACGCACAGCGGCACGGCAGCGGCTGCACATTATCAGCATTAGTCTTAGCTAACTTATTGAAATATAAGGAGTTAGAGAAAGCTATTCGCGAGGCAAAAAAGGCTATGCAAAGTTTTTTCCAATATGGCAACGGCAAATTAGGTTCCCTCAAATGCGTATTTCCCCCCTTCACTGCCTAACTTGGGATGCTTCCCCGCTCGCCCACCTTGAGCAGGTTGAGCAACTCCTAGACGCAGGCGCAAACTGGATTCAGCTCCGCCAAAAAAAGGCAACGGAACGGGAAAAACTGCAAACCGCCATAGCCGCAGCCAAGCTCTGCCAAAAATACAAGGCAGTTTTGATAATCAACGATTCCCCGCAAATATGCCTGGAAAGCGGTGCAAATGGAGTCCATTTAGGACTAAGCGACTGCCCCGTTCCCAAGGCTCGTGAATTGCTGGGAAAGGATGCCATAATAGGTGGCACAGCTAATACGCAACTCCAAGCATTGCAGCGGGTTACCGAAAATTGCAACTACATTGGCCTAGGCCCTTGGAGGGCAACCAAAACAAAGGAAAACTTGAGCGAAATCCTCGGCGAAGCTGGCATAAAAAAGGTTGCGGATTTGAACCTAAAAATACCCGTAATCGCTATAGGCGGAATCGCTTTGCAAGATGTGGGCAAAATTCTATCGCTTGGGGTTCAAGGCATAGCCGTGAGCTCCGGCATCGTAGCCGCAAAAGATATAAAAGAGGCTTTTGTGCTTTATATAAAGAACTTAAAGGAATTCTCTGGCGTCCTTTCCCAGCTTTAGCAACTCCCGGACAAGCGAGCTGGATACGCTCAGATGTTCGGGCTTGGAGCTTAAAAGCACGGTTTCTGTGCCGGGTAACAGCTTGGCATTGTTCCAGGCAACGGCCTGTTCCCATTCCAAATCGGAGCTTCTTCTAACTCCCCTTACCAAAAATTTCATGCCATTTTTTTGCAGATAATCAACCGTCAAGCCATCCCAAATTTCAACGCTTGCCTGAGGGAAATTCGCCATCGCTTTTTTTGCCAGCTCTGCCCTTTCCTCTGCGGAGAAGTGAGTTTTTTTGTTTATGTTGTTGGCTATTAAAATTATGAGCTTGTCAAAAAGCGCGCAGGCACGCTCGGCAACATCTTTGTGCCCAACGGTAAAAGGGTCAAAAGAACCCGCAAAAACAGCTACCCGTTCCATCTGCCACGCTCCTTGATTAAGTTTTCCAAAGCATCCAAAGCCTCATTTTGCGGAATGTTTTTGCTAACGGGATTTTTCCCCTCGTAGAGGGTTATATTGCCAGCAGCCGCTCCAACATAGCCAAAATCCGCATCGGACATTTCACCGGGGCCGTTCACTATGCAACCCATCACCGCTATGGAAAGGTGCTTTAAATGCGAAAATCTCTTTTTGACCTCTGCGGTAACGTTTTGCAAATCAAAGAGCGTTCTGCCGCAGCCTGGGCAGCTTATGAACTCCGCTTTGGTTTTGCGAAGCCCCGCCGCTTGCAACAGGTTAAACGCAACGGGAATCTCTTTAACCGGGTCTTCCGTTAGCGAAACCCTTATGGTGTCCCCTATGCCGTCTATGAGCAAAGCCCCAATGCCCACAGCGGATTTAATTCTGCCATCTTCTCCCTCCCCTGCTTCCGTCACTCCCAGATGAAAGGGATAGGGCTTGTGCTTGCCAGCAACTAACCGCTCCGTCATCAAGCGGTTCGCTTCCACCATTTCTTTTGGCCTGCTGGCTTTTAAGCTGAAAATTATTTGGTCAAAACTTTCCGCTTCGCACATACTCAAAAATTCCAAAGCGCTCTCCACCATTCCAAGCGGTGTGTTGCCGTATTTCTCAAGTATTCTTGCGCTTAAAGAGCCGTGGTTAACGCCTATGCGAATGGCGCGCCCTAATTTCTTTGCCTCTTTGACGAACAGCGGGAAGGCATCATTTCCAAAATTCCCCGGATTTACGCGCACTTTTTCCACCCATTTTAGAGCTTCAAACGCCGCTTTGGGCTGAAAGTGTATGTCTGCCGAGATGGGAATTTGAATGCCTGAGCTGCGCACTTTTTCGGAAATCTCTTTTAATTTTTCCGCATCGGCAAGGGTTGGAACGGTTATCCTAACCAATTCGCACCCCGCATTTGCCAACTCTATAATCTGTTTTACAGAACCCTCAACATCTTTGGGGCTTGTGGTAGTCATAGACTGCACAAGCACGGGAGCGCCGCCGCCTATAACGGCACTGCCAACTTTAACTGCGATGGTTTTGCAATATGCCATATTTCTCACGTAGCGGAAGTAACCGTTTTTTTCGCACCGAACATTTTGCCAAACTCACGTGCCGAAACGCCCAAAGCACGAAACGCTCTGAAAAGCGAATCTAATGTAGTATTTTCCGCATTTTCCAAAGCTACGATGCGAGCTTGGGAAGTTCCCATTTTTTTAGAAAGCTGTGTTTGCGTAATACCATTAACTGTTCGCAAATCTTTTATTTTTCGAGCCATTTGGAATTTTGTTTCCTCTAGCTCTGCTTCTTCAGGGGATAAACCAACAGCTTCCCACGCGGTATCGTAGCATTTCCAGCCGTGAGATTCCCAAAACTCTTTTTCCGACATTTTGCGTTTGCTCATAAAGCCTCCTTTTTTAATTCTTTTTCCGCCAGTTCATATGAACGCAAGCGACTTTTGCAAGTTTCAATTGTGGATTTAGATATTGAATCAGATTTCTTGTCTTCGATAACTAAAACCACTATATCAGTCCGCACAGCTAAATAGACACGCCAATTATGTTGTACTGATATATACCGTATTTCATAGCACAATCTTCCTATTTGACGAATAGGTTTAACCATAGGCTCGCCAAGAATTTCCCCTTCTTGGAACGAGCGCAAAATTCCGCCTATTTCCAAACGAGCCTCACTTTCAAAAGGCGGACTTTTAATTTCGGCATAGAATTTTATCTTTTTTGCCATATAATATGTAATATACTAAATTTGAAATAATAATAAGAGAATATACGAGATGTTTATTGCTAGTACAGCCTGTTATATGGAACATCAATATATCGGCACTGCTGTGACATTTTTGCCAATCGGTATGCTGTCGCGGCGGAGGCAAAGCACTGTGCCGTGGCCTATTTCTATACCAGTTTCTTGCAGAGAAGTAAAATTTTTAATGTCCAGCAATCCGGGAGTGGCGGTTTTTTTAACCTCTATTGGATATAGTTTGCCGTTGCTCTCTATTAAAAAATCTATTTCCTTATGTTCTGAATCTCTGTAAAAGTATATGGAAACGTCCTTGCCGTTATGCCAATAGCTTTTCAAAATTTCAATAAAAGCATAAGTTTCCAGCATTGCCCCTGCCATTGCTCCCGCTTCAAGAGTTTTGGGAGAATCCCAGCCAGTTAAATAACTTGCAAGTCCCGTATCTAAAAAATATATCTTTGGGCTTTTTATCATTCTTTTATTTATATTCCTGTAATACGGTTCAAGCAGTTTTATCAAACCGGAACGTTCCAAAATAGAAAGCCAAATCCGTACGGTTTTTGCGTCTTTATTTATGTCTCTTGCCAAATCCGCATAATTCAATATATTTCCAGTTCTCGCGGCAATGGCTCTCAAAAAATTGTAAAAGGCTAGATTATCGCTAACCTGATAAAAATCCTTTACATCTCTTTGGATGTAAGTTTGAATATAAGACCTATAAAAAACTTCGCGGTTTTTGTTTTTGCTTGCAAGCAGCCTTGGAAAAGAACCTTCCCATATAGCCTTATATATACTATGAACGTTATGACCTTCTTTATGGATTTTTGAGGGCAAAAAAGGAATATGCATTTTAGCTTTGTTGTTAAGCTCATAAGCGGAAAAGCCGAGCAAGTCTAAAATCGCTACGCGCCCTGCAAGGGATTCTTGCAAACCCTGCATTAAATGGAATTTTTGCGAACCTGTTAACCAAAATTCGCCATTTTTCCCATTTGAATCTATATGCATTTTTATGTATGGAAATAAGCCAGGAGCATATTGAACCTCATCTATTATCAAAGGCGTTTTGTGTTTCTGCAAAAATCCGGCGGGGTCTGTTTGAGCAAGTTTACGCTCTTCCAAATCATCTAGGCTAACGAATTTTCTTTTTGCATTGCTTAAATTTTTAAGCAATGTGGTTTTGCCAACCTGCCTTGGGCCAGTGAGCAAAATAACAGGAAATCCCTTTGAAATGGATTGCACAGTTTTTGAAAGCGTTCTTTCTAGCATAGCAAACTCCGTAAATCGGGAATTCAATTCCCGATTTACAGAATATAGCAAATGTAAATCAGCAAAAAAACTACATATCCATTCCGCCCATGCCGCCCATTCCACCCATGCCTGCGCCAGGCATTGGCGGTTTATCCTCTTTCTTTTCGGCTACAACGCAATCCGTTATTAGAATCATAGAAGCGATGGAAGCCGCCTTTAAGAGAGCGGTTTTGGAAACCTTTGCTGGGTCAATAACACCCGCTTTGGAGAGGTCTTCGTAAACATCGGTCTTGGCATTGTAGCCAAAATCGCCTTTGTTTTCCTTGACTTTGTTTACCACAACGGAACCTTCCAAGCCTGCGTTCTCTGCAATCTGGCGCAAAGGCTCTTCCAAAGCGCGGCGGATAATCGCAGCGCCGGTGTGTTGGTCTTGATTTTCCAATTTCAAGGAATCTATAGAGGAAGCAGCGCGTATAAAGGCTACCCCGCCGCCAGCCACAATGCCCTCTTCAATAGCAGCGCGGGTTGCGTGCAAGGCATCGTCAAAGCGGTCTTTTTTCTCCTTCATGGCAATTTCTGTATCTGCGCCAACTTTAATCACAGCAACGCCACCGGAGAGCTTTGCCAAGCGTTCCTGCAACTTTTCGCGGTCATAATCGCTTGTGGTGTCTTCAATCTGCTTTTTGATTTGCCCAACACGAGCTTTGATGTCATTGGGTTTCCCAGCGCCTTCCACTATGGTGGTATTGTCTTTGTCTATGATTATGGACTTTGCCTGCCCAAGAACACTGGACGGAACATCTTCCAGCTTTGCACCGGTCTCTTCGCTGACGAGCATACCGCCGGTTAAAATAGCTATGTCTTCCAACATAGCTTTTCTGCGGTCGCCAAAGCCAGGGGCTTTAACGGCGGCAACTTTAAGCGTTCCGCGCATCTTGTTTATGATGAGCGTTGCCAAAGCCTCGCCATCAACATCTTCGGCAATTATCAAAAGGGATTTGCCAGCTTTTGCTATGTTCTCCAAAGTTGGGAGCAAATCTTTCATGGTGCTGATTTTTTTGTCGTATAGCAAAATGCTGGGGTTTTCCAGATTTACTTCCATAGTCTCTGTGTTGGTCACAAAATATGGGGTTAAGTAGCCACGGTCAAATTGCATACCCTCAACAACTTCAAGAGTGGTATCAGCGGTTTTGGATTCCTCAAGGGTTATTACGCCGTCTTTGCCAACCTTTTCCATCGCATCTGCTAGGAATTTGCCGATTTCCGGATCGTTGTTTGCGGAAATTGAAGCGACCTGCGTGATATGTTCCTTGCCGTTCACCTTTACGGAAGCCTTGTTTATAGCCTCGGTAACCACCGTGACTGCTGAATCAATGCCTCTTTTTATATCCATTGGGTTTGCGCCAGCCGCAACATTTTTCAAGCCTTCGCGGGCTATGGCTTGCGCCAAAACCGTTGCGGTTGTTGTTCCGTCCCCTGCGATGTCGCTGGTTTTGGATGCCGCATCACGCGCCATCTGCGCTCCCAGGTTTTCAAAAGAGTCTTCCAACTCAATTTCTTTGGCTACGGTCACGCCATCTTTTGTGACGGCCGGTGCGCCAAAAGACTTTCCGAGCATAACGTTGCGCCCTTTTGGCCCAAGCGTCACTTTAACCGCGTTTGCGAGTTTATCCACGCCGCGCATCAATGCTTCGCGAGCCTGAATATCAAATTTTAGTTGTTTTGCCATAATCTTCTCCTAGTTTGAAATTCCTTTTGCCTGTTAAAGAACCGCCAAAACGTCGTTTTCTTTAACAATTAGATAATTTTTCCCATCAACGGTAACCTCTGTTCCGCTGTATTTGCCGTAAAGCACCTTATCGCCAACTTTTAGTTCCAAGGCTATGGTTTCGCCTTTGTCACTCTTGCGACCTGCGCCAACCGCCTTAACTATGCCCTGCATGGGCTTTTCCTTTGCATTGTCCGGAATGAAGATCCCGCCCTGCGTTTTGGTCTCCGCTTCAATCGGTTCTATCAAAACTCGGTCTGCAAGTGGTTTTATGGACATATTCTACCTCTTGGTTAAGTGAAAAATCTGTTTTGCCTCTATTAAAGCAAAAGCTATGCCACCTGCAAAAACGGCCTTTTTGAGCGAAAAACGGCGATTACTGATAAGCCACGTTTCATTTTGAAACGTTCAGAGCAATTTAAAAGTTCCATTTTGGAACTAAGCCGAAATCAGGCTGAAATAAATTTTTTTGTTAATAAATAGATAGTTTATTATAAAACAAACATATTATTAGTTGTTTATATCATGTTAATAAATCTTTAACATTTTTCTGAAAAGCGAAAAAAGTCAAGAGTTATTGGCTTTTATAGACAGGTCCCATTTTAAGCCTGTTACGAAACCTATAAAATTTTTAGATATTTAGGGTGTGTTTGTGAATGTCAACTTAAACACTGCCGAGCCTGTTCCCTCTTCGATATGGGAACAGTGCCTCTCGGCATTTTTGCTTTCAAAACCCAAAGAATTGCGGGAATTGCAGTGGCTTTCGGCTATAAAATACATATCTGCGGAAAACGGAGTTTTGAGTATCGAGGCTCCTAGCAAATTCGCCAAAGAGTGGTTTTTGCTCCATTTTTGCCAGTATTTCTTGGAAATAGCCAAAAACATAGACCCTAGCATAGAGCAAATTTCCGTACTGAGCCAGCAGGCAAAAGAGGAAAGCGAGGTTATAGCGGAGCCGCCGGCGCTTAAAAATCCAGAAAAACCCAAGCCCCTCAATTTCTGCAAAAAATACAGGCTGGATAACTTCATCGCCGAAAATTCCAACGAGCTGGCCCTGGAAAGCGCAAAATTCATAGCCGCGATGCCGCGAGCGCAGGAAAATTTTCTGGTTATAAAAGGCGCTTCGGGGCTTGGCAAAACGCACCTGCTCTACGCCATTGGGCGAGAAGCCTCGGCTAGCTGGGCCAAGAAAGCCATCTTATGGGATTCAGACCGTTTTTTCAAAGAAAAGCGCAAGGGCAATCTGGCGGATTTGCATCAAGCGGATATTTTGCTTTTTGATAATCTGCAAAATATTTACAGCAACGAAAATTCGCAAAACGAACTTTTGAGCGTATTGAAAAATTTGAAAAACAAAGGGCGTTCCATAGTTGTAGCTATTAACCCAAAAAGCAAAATGCAGCCTATAACGGAGTTCTCCGATTTTTTGAAAATGGGCATAAGGTGCGAGCTTAAAGTGCCTGATCTGCGAACCCGCATAGCTATTTTGCGCCAAAAAGCGATAGAGAAAGGCTTGCCTGCCAACTCCCTGGAAGGTTGCTGGAAGGCCATAGCGGAAAAACTAGGCGAAAGCGTTTGCTCGCTCGAAGGTGCGATAAACGATCTGGCGGCTAGGCAGGCTCTTTTGAGGTGCGAAATAACCCCTCAAATAATCCGCTCCATCTACGAAGAAAAAAACACAAACGGAAAGGTTCCAACCATAAAAGCCATTGCCGCCGCCGCCGCCCGTGCCTACAACATCCCCCTTGAAACCCTTTGCGGAAAAAGCCGCATGGCTGCGGTGAACAAGCCCCGCCAAATAGCCATTTACCTGTGCAAGCAAACAGGGCTTTCTTTAAGCGAAATAGGCAAGTTCTTCAACAGAGACGCTTCTTCCGTTGCAAATGCAGTCCAGTCGGTTAAAAACAAAATCGCCGGAAAAAACGGGTATTCCTACGAATTTGAAGTGAACGACATTTATAATGCGGCCAATGGGTGAAGATTTCAGGGGAAAATTTCTATATTGATTCCACAAACGGAGAAAAACAATGGGAAATAAACTATTACTGGCGGCAGTCTTTGGGGTTGCTCTGTGCTTTGCGCAGGAAACCCCTGAAAAGCTCGCTGTTTTTGTATCTGGAAGCGATGCCAGCATTAACAAGTCGCTCGGCAATAAGCTGCTCTTTGCAATGTCGCATGGCGGCAAGTATGCCGAGATAGCAGACCCTGGATCATTTCAAGACGAACTTGCCAAGAGCGGCAAAAGCGATATTGCCTATATTGCCCAAACCGCCAAGCGGTACGGCGCGGATTATGTTTGCGTTGTGAACATGATTGAGACATTCGGCGCCTATTCCATAACCGCCCGCATAGTTAAAATTTCCGATTCGCAGGTGCTTAAAACTAGCTCGGTGGACCACGCCCTTAAATCGCTGGAAGACCTGACGGCGGTTTCCACTGAGCTTACCCAGCAGCTCCTAACGCCGAAGAATGCAGCTGCTCCCGTAAAACAATGCGCAAAAAAGTACAACGTCAACGAGCTTGTTTTCAAGATAAAGGAAGGTTTCCCAAACAAGCTGAAAGATTGCTCCTCCGAGCTTGCCAAGGATACGGTGGCCGCCTCGTATGTGATGCTATGCACGGTGGATGAAATGAGAAAAGAATTGCCAGAGGGCTTCCCCAACATGGATAAAATTATCGCTGGTTTGGCAAATTTTGTGCAGGGATTTTTGAACTCGGCCATAGAAGGTGGCAGGCTTGACTCTAGCAGGCTTGCCAATACGGCTGCCAACGTGAACATGGGTGAATTTTTGAGCCATGTAAAGAAGCTAGCCGCAGACGACTGCGTTGTGGATAAGCCTTATGAGCCTAACGTTGCATTAGCAGACAAGGGAGGCTCATCATCGAATACCAAATGGAAAAGGGATGACCGCTCTAAGTTTTTCAGCATCAGAACGGGTATCAATTTTTCAAACGCTTATGCGAGATACAACATACCTGGTAATAATGGCAAAAGCAATAATGGTAAAGGTAATTACGGCAGCATTGCCGGGATACAGGCTGGCGTGGTAACGGATTTTGCGTTAAACAACTGGTTCCATATCCAGCCTGGCTTGATGTATATACAAAAGGGAATGGACGATAGCAGCGGTGCCATAACCACCCATTACCTAACCGCCCACTACCTTGAACTCCCCTTCTTGCTCTCCGTCAAGTTATCTGCGCTTAGGCTCAATGTAGGTCCATATTTTAGCTTGTGTTTGGACAGCTATGGCGAGCCAGAAGTTTTTGACGATATGAGTTTTGATATTGGCTTGAGCGCAGGCATAGGCTTTGATATAAAGAAGTTTTTCCACATCGGTGCGTTCTACGACTACGGCCTTACCAACATGAGCAATATAAGTGGTTACAAATTTTACAATCGTACGCTTGGCTTTAACGTGGGGATAAATCTATGAGAACATTTTTGTTTTTGCTCTTTTCAGCATTCGCGGCTTTGCTAGTTCTGAGCTGTAGCAGCGATAGCAATATGCCCTGCATTACCTGCCCTCAGCTACCTCCTGAATACATAGGCGGTTCTTGCAAGATAGAAGATTACGGAGAAGTTCCAATTGGCGAGCAAATTTGGATGAAGAAGAATTGGGGTTGCTATGCCAAAGGCAGCAAGTGCTATGGGGGCGATTCTATCAACTGCAACAAATACGGCAGGTTGTATGATTGGGCAACGGCTACGGATACGGCTAAGGCTAATAGGCTTTGCCCTGCTGGTTGGCATTTGCCAACCAGGTCTGACTGGGATAAGTTGGTAGGATTTGTTGAGAACGACAGCAGATGCTCAGATTGCGCTGGGTACCTCTTGAAGGCGAAAGAAGGTTGGAACGACAACTCACAAGAGCAATCTGGCAATGGCATAGACAAACATGACTTTATGGCTCTGCCAGGGGGCTTAGATTATTTCTTGGAAGGCGACTATGGCTTTTGGTGGAGTGCTAGCGAGGACAACAGCAAGAGCGGCAATGCTTTCAGCCTGTACATGGTAAACTATAGTGACAAGAGTTCCTTCACTTCCAACAAAAAGGCTTCCTTGCTAAGTGTTCGTTGCTTGAAGGATTAAATTATGCTGCTCGCTTTCCCAAAGCAAGCAGTGCAGATTCCAATCGCTTTGAGAATATTTCTACATTTCCCTCATGGTTTCTAAAAACGTTAAAGTTGAACAAAAAATTCTTGTGATAGCGGAAAAGCCAAGCGTGGCAAACGACTTGGCAAAGGCATTGGGTGGAAAATTCCACAAAGATAAATCATATCTGGAAAACGAAGGCACAATAATATCATGGGCGCTTGGGCATCTGGTTGGCATAGCAGACCCAAAAGACATAAGCGAGCAGTATAAAACTTGGAATATGGCTACCCTGCCCATAATCCCAAAGGAATTCAAACTAACCGCCCTGCCAGATACCAAAGCTCACCTTGCGGTGCTGGGCAAGCTCATTCGCCGCAAAGATATAGGCACAATAATAAACGCATGCGATGCCGGCCGCGAAGGCGAGCTGATATTCCATTACATATTGGAACACGAGCAAGGGAAAACTGGGCTTTCCGGTAAAGACATAAAAAGGCTTTGGATGCAGAGCATGACCCAGACTGCGATAAAAGAGGCCTTTGAACATCTGCGCACAAACGAGGAGATGAAGAACCTGCAAGAGGCGGCTCTTTCCCGCTCCGAAGCGGACTGGCTTGTTGGCATAAACGGCTCGCGTGGGCTAACCGCGTATAACAGCCGCTTCGGGGGCTTTCAGCTGACCCCGTGCGGAAGGGTTCAAACGCCAACGCTTGCCCTTATTGTAAAACGCGAAGAAAGCCGCATGGCTTTTGTTCCACAAACCTTTTGGACCTTGGTCGCGGACTTTGAGGACTCTTCCGCGCACTACGCAGGCAAATGGATAAACCAAAAAGAGAACAGCCAAAAAATCTGGAAAAAAGAGGAAGCGGAAAACATTCTTAAAAAATGCCAAGGCAAGCACGGAGAGGTAAGCGAAGAATCAAAGCAGGTAACTCAGAAATGCCCGCCTCTTTACGATTTGACCTTTTTGCAAAGGGATGCGAATAATAGGTTTGGATTTTCCGCAAAGACAACCCTGCAAATAGCCCAGAGCCTCTATGAAAAGCACAAGCTCACAACTTATCCCAGAACGGACAGCAAATTTTTGCCAGACGATTATGTGGCAACGGTAAAAAACACTATGGGTGCTTTGACAGGGAAAATAGCCAAGCATGCCGAGTTTGCCCTTAAAAACAACTACATCTATAAAACCCCAAGGATTTTCAACACCGCAAAGGTGAGCGACCATCACGCGATTATCCCAACCGGCAATGTTCCAGAAACCCTGAGCGAGGCGGAGCAAAAGATTTTCAATTTGATATGCCAAAGGTTCGTGGCCGTTTTTTACCCGGCGGCGGAGTTTTTGCACACCACCAGAATTACAACCGTTGAAGGGGAAACATTCATCTCCGAGGGCAAGGTTTTAAAGGAACCGGGCTGGAAGGCCGTTTACGGCAAGGAGAGCGAGGACGAAGACATTATGGCGCAGCTGTCTTCGCCAAGTGCAAAGCCATTAGCAAAATCCATAGAGATGACGGAGGACGCCACAAAACCGCCAGCGCGCTACACGGAAAGCACATTGCTCTCCGCGATGGAGAGCGCGGGCAAGCTGGTGGAAGACGAAGATTTGCGAGATGCCATGAAAGAGCGCGGGCTTGGAACCCCAGCCACACGCGCTGCGACAATAGAAAAGCTGATTTCCGATAAATACCTAACAAGGGACGGCAAAGAGCTTTTGCCAACTGGCAAGGCTTTTGATTTGATAAACACGGCTATTTCCATGCAGATAGAAAACCTTACAAGCCCAGAGCTTACCGGAGAATGGGAATACAAGCTCGGTTTGATGGAAAAAGGCAAGGTTTCCAGAGATGATTTTATGCGGGATATTGAGAATTTAACTTCTCAGATGGTGGACAAAATAAAGAATTTCAAAGAGAGCGATACAAAAAAGGAAGGCGTTGCCGAGGTTGCTGGCATTCAGATAAACGAAACCGTTTCCAATTACGAAACCAGCAACGGTATTCGCATAAGAAAGATTTTAGGCGGCAGGCATATTTCCATAGAAGAGGTTAAGGAACTCTTGGAAAAGAGAAAAATTGGCCCCTTAAACGGGTTCCGTTCCAAAAAAGGCAAGGAATTCAGCGCAGTTATAATTCTCAACGACAAGGACAAGGTTGAATTTGTATTTGAGGATTTAGGCGAAGGCAAGGAAGGTTTGAATTTTAGCGGGCAAACTCCTATAGGGATTTCTCCTGTGGACGGCTCGCCTGTTTATGAAACTATGACGGCTTTTGTTTCGCAGAGCTATGTGGAGGGCAAAAACACGGGATTCCGCCTGACAAAGAGCATTTTGGGAAAAACATTGGATAAAGAGCATGTTGAAGCGATGCTTTCCGGCAACAAAACCACCTTGATAAAAGGCTTCCGCTCCGTAAAGACTCGCCGCCTTTTTGACGCTTTTTTGAAAATAGATAAGAAAGGGAAAATAGGGTTTGAATTCCCTCCCAAATCGACAAAGCCAAAGTCAAAGTAGGTCAAAGATCCGCCACTGCGAACACAGCAACCCTGTTGTATTTTTCGGCTTTCCAAGTTAGAATCCCAATGGAAACCTCTCCCGTAAGCCTGCAAAAGGCAAGCCCCAATTCCAGCTTAGGCAAAATATCCAGCATGGCGTCATCTTTAAAATGCCCAATGCTAAATGAGCCTATTGTTCCTATGGAAAGCCTAAAAGACTCCCCTATCTGAAAATACGGGACAAAAGCCGCCGCCGGCTTTACATAGCTATCTTTTTCGCTAGTTGCCCCGCCAAAGCCCAACCTTCCCTCAAATAAAAAAGAAACATTTTTTGTATAGCCATCCCATTGCGAAATGGAAAGCACTCCGCCCCAATCCCTATCTTTGTTGAGAGCGATGGGAGCATCTGCTTGCAGAGTTAAATGCGGTGAAATGGCATATTTGGCTCCGATGTTTATCAAATGCGATAAATCCCACGGGTCGTGTCGTTTTTTATCCAAAATCCACTTGTTGTTTGTGCCACCTATATATTTAGCTCCTATTTCAAATTCTCTCGTTATACCCAGCTGAAAATTGATGACACTCGTAAAGTCCTCATTCCAGTAGGTAAACGCGCCAATACTTCCATGAAAAGCATCCGGCACCAAAATCTCAGGGCCAAGCGTATAGCGATAATCGTACATCGGGTCAAGGGCATAAACCGCCTGAGCCATAATTAGGATTAGTGAAATTCTTAAAATTTTCATAAAAACACCTTTACCTTATCTTTAAATTCTTCAGGTATAATTCTATCCACAGCATTTAAAATATATTTTTTTGAATATTTCATGGAAAAATGAGTTAAAATTATGTTCTGGCAAGAGATGGAATCGCCAACCTTGGTGAGCGCCTGCGCTATATGCTCTATATGCGTATGCCCCTTTTTTCGCGCCATGCCAATTTCGTCCGGGTCTAAAAAAGTACATTCGCAAACCACCACGGGCGAGTTCCATATATGCTGCTCTTCCCATAGGGATTCGCCAAGGCAGTCGCCCATAAAAGACACAATGGGTTCGCGAATATCGTTTGTGACCTCTGTGCCGGATTTTTTCAAGGATATAATTTGCTCCCTTGAATAGTCCGTATATTCTTTTTTCAATTTTTTCTTTTTGCAAAAAATGGTATAGCCGTAAGCCGGTATGGAATGTTTTACGTTAAACGGGAAGGCTTCCAAATCTTTGCGATATGCTAGGTCAAAATTTTCACCTGCTTTAACACATTCAAGGCGTGGCAAATCAAAACGCTCCTCAGAAACGCCTTCAAACAAGGTCTCGGCTTTTATCAAATCTATGGCCAGCGAATAAACTGGTTCGGGTATGTAGTAAACGGCTTGGGTTGGGTTTTGCATCATGCGGCGGAGCGAGTTGTGGCGCATAAGGCAGCGGCTGTGGTCGCCATGCGAGTGGGTTAAAAGAACGTGGTTTAAACTGAGCGCGCTCATAGGGCATTCACCCATGTCCACGCATAAATCCAACTCTGGAATTTGAAAATAAGTGGAAAGCCCGGAAATGGAAAACCCATGCAAAGACCATCTCTTTTGCTCAATATGTATTTGCCTTAAAGCGTTATGGGTATAGGTGTAATCAGATTCTGTGGTTTTCATAACACTCACGAAATTTGCTAACCGTTATTGGTACTTCATCTCTATTTTTTGAAAATACTTCATAAGGAACCGGGTTTGAAACTTCCCATGCCCCATCTAGAATTTCGTCTTCTAACTGCCCTGCTGACCAACCGCTGTAGCCAAAGAAAATCCGCGCTGTTTGGTTTTGCGGAGTTATCAGCTTAGAGACCGGCAGCTCCATCTCCAAAGGTATTCTAGATACAAAAACCTTATCCGAAACCTCATAAGCCCCGTTGAAAACGGAAGAATCCGCTTCTAAAATGCAGACGGAGAGCTTTTGGAAAGGGTCGGTGTTCTGAACAGGCCCGCCAAAAAAAAATGTATAAAGCGGCCTTATGGCTCTAAGCATTTCCAGCGGAACAAACTTGCTCATCTCTATGGGGCTTTTTTTAAAAACCTCGTCTAGCGGGATATGCGCCCTATGATTTATCACCAAGCCCCAGCAGCCATTTTTTGGCGAACATTCCACCATGAAAATTATGCAGTCTTGGAAATAGCTACCGCTGAGAGCTGGTGTTGCCAGCAAAAAATCTCCGGAGCGAACTATTTCTTCTTGCATATTTACCAATTCCTCGTTTTTAACTACCTTCGCAAGGGTCCCCTGGTTGCCCTCTTAGCCTGATTTCTATTCTGCGATTTTCGGCTTTGCCCTTTTCTGTATTGTTGGATGCCTTTGGTTGCCTATAGCCATAGCCTACGGCTGTGATCCTTTCCCCTGCAATGCCTTTTTTAACCAGATAGCTGCGAACCGCATCCGCTCTTGCCTGGGATAGTTTCTCGTTGTAGTCCTCGCCGCCAACGTTATCGGTATGCCCTTGAATCTCAACATTTGCGGCGCAGAATTTACGCAAACCCTTTACGGTTGTCTCCAGAATTTTGAACGAAGAACTCAAAAGCTCTGCTTTCCCGGTCGCAAAATTCACGCCTTTTAATTCAAAATGGTCATCATCATAGTAAAGGCTCCAGTTTCCAGAACCAGCATCATGAGGAACGGTTAGGGTATTGCCAAAGCCGCAATCAAATTCGCCAGTTATGCCATCGCACCAGAAAGTATATGTATCGCCATCTGCAACTTTAACGCGAGCTATGCCGTTGGAATTTGTAGTGGTCTCAAAGGCCGTGCCTTTTTTGCCCCTTAGAATTATAGTTTTATTGCGCTGCGGATATTCCTGCTTAAAATCCGTGACTGTGATGGTCATGTCTGCGGAAAAAGCGACAGAAGCGCAAAGAGCCAAAGAAAGAAGAAATTTGTTCATAGCAATTAAATTAGTAAATTTAATTTTCAAAAACCTATTCTCATAGACATATTGAGCAGGCCGTCCATAGGCTGCATACCTTGCAAAAGCGCGTAATAAGTAGCTATGCTGGCGTTAGAAATGCCCTGTTCCCAGCCCAAGCCATAAGTGAGCAAATGCTCCCAGCCTGTAAAAGGAGGCGTATTCCTATAAATCCCGTTTTGCCCAAATATGTGCAGAACCGTGTTTTTCAATCCATGCCACTGAAAATCCATTTCAGAAACCGCATAAGCCCTTGTTTTTATGCTGCGGGGCACAAGCCCTATAAAATCGTTTTTGCCACCTATAAAGAATAAATCTTCCCTTGCGTAATTCTTTGGCGGCAACATTCCAAGACCCTTTGAAGCCAAAAGCAAGGTCCAGTTTTCCGAAAATGGCTGGTAATATTCCCCGCTTATGCCAAGAGCAGCAAATTTTGAAAACTCAGCGGATGCCTCTGTGAATAAACCCTTGAACGCAAGCGGGACTTTATCTCTGCTGTCGTAGCCGAGCGAGAGCGAGGAGAAAAAATTGTCGTTTTTATAGCCGCCTCCAATGGAGTACTGCCATTCCCAGCCCAGTTTTTGAAAATACTTCAAGTCCGCATTTCTCTGCCTTGTGGAATCGTATTCCAAAAATTCCCCATGAAGTTTTAAAGAGCCGTTTAAACCTAGTATAAAGGGTTCTTTGTAGGATATTTCCGCCAAGCGATAGTTTTTTGAATTTTCCCCGCCAAAGGAAAAATCCCTGGCAGTACCCGCGATATTCAAGAGCTGCACCCTCAAAAGCCCGTTATAGTCGTTGTTTTCCGCATCGTAGGTAATTGAGGCTTCTGCGAAATTCGCGGTTGCATCCGTCAAATCAAAGACCGGAACAATGATGTTTCTGTTTGCTATGCGATACATTTTTGCATCGCTGTTTTTTGAAAAATATCCGAGCCTTAGCAGCGAGCTTTGCGCCCTTGGTATTTGAGAGAGAACAACGGGGCTTCCAGCCTCTATTTGCGCAAGCCTTGCAAACACAACCGAATCCGTTTTCCCCTTTTGATACTGAACCGCCGCGCTCCAAACCCACGCCTCGCCGTTGTGTATGAGTACATCTTGTGCATTTGTCACTCCTATTCCTAAAATTAACAGGAGAATTGAGAATTGAGAATTGAGAATTGAGAATATAATATTAACGGCTGTTATTCTGGAAATTCCTAAATTCTGAGAATTCTGGTTCAGACAAAAGGTAAGCGTATGGGCATCTCCATTCTCAATTATACTTTAAAAGACTCTGCGCTTTTTCTTTTATCAGCTTTTGTATGCGGGCTTCGGCTTCGGCTCCGCGCTCGGTGTCTTTTACGTGCACCAGTGGGAGCAAGAGCGGGCTGTTGAAGAAAGTTCCTAGCGGGATTGGATTTTTGCGGCAGAATACGGCTTCCACGTAATCACGGGCTTCGTCCTGCAATTTATCGCATTTCTCAGCTTCGTTTTTTTGAAAAGAGTTGTAAAGATCAACAAAAATTTTTGCCGCCTCCGGTATGTTTGACGTTGCGCTTATCAAACCTACGCCGCCCAGTTCAAGCATGTCTATAAACGCTCCGTCTTCGCCGGAAATAACAGCAAAGTCCATTCCCTTTGTTTGATTAATTATGCTTTTGGTGTCTTCGTGATGCTTTTCGCCAATTCTAAATTCAACGGATTGCTTTAAGCCTATTATGTTTTTGTCTTCGGCAAGTTTTATAACGGTATTGGGATGTATATAGCTTGCGGTACGCCCTGGCACGTTGTAGAGGATAATTTTTGCGCCTGTTTCGCTGCTCAACGCCTTGAAATGGGCGTAAATCCCCTCTTGCGGAGGATTGTTGTAGTAGCCTGTAACGCAGAGCATTGCAACTTCTTTAATTTTTAGAATTTCCTTTATCATCTCAACGGATTCCCTTGTGCTATTGGAGCCAGCTCCCGCTATTATAGGCACTCTGCCATCCACATAATCCAGCACAAATTTCATAAAATCCAAATGCTGCTCGGTACTGAGCGTTGCGCTCTGCCCTGTTGTTCCAACGGGCACAAAGCCGTGCACACCTGCATTTATAAGGTCGTCTATCATTTTTTTGGCTTTATCATAATCTATAGAGTTGCTCAGGCAACGGGGGTCATCGTTTTTCAAAGGGGTGAAAAGAGCGGGAAACACCCCGCGAAGCTGTGAAGAGGACGTGATTTGCTGCATGAGGAGAATGTAGAAAATTTATTTTACTATTTTTCTGCAAAGAGGCTTTATGCAGAGAGTTGTAAATTCAGAGGATTCGAATAAGATAAGCTTTATCGCTTCTATTATTCCTGCTTTTGCAGATGCTTATAAAATGAATGTTTCAAATGCTTATGATTATTTAAAAAAATACGGAGGGTTGAGTTATCTGCTCGAAGAATGGTGGGCTTTGCATACAGAAAACATAGTTTGGGCGGTTAGGGATATTTACGAGGTTTGCCGGAACAACGGGGGGCTTAAATAGTGCTTGTATATCACGGAGGTTATGTCCCTATAGAGGAGATTGACCTTGAAAAATGCAGACCCTATACTGATTTCGGCAAAGGTTTTTATGTGACAAAATTCAAACATCACGCCGAGAATTGGGCAAAAAAAACAGGCAAATATCGCAACTCCGAAGGCTTTGTTTCGCTTTTTAATTTTATAGAAAGTTCTTTTGTGGATTATATCTGCAAAAAGAAAACTTTTAATGGCTATACCGAGGAATGGCTTGATTTTATTGTTGGGAATAGAAACGAGGAATCAACTGGGCCGCTTCATGATTTTGATATTGTGGAAGGCCCGGTTGCAAACGACAAAGTTCAAAACAAGCTGCAATATTACATAAGAGGCGATATATCAAAGAAAGATTTTTTAGAGGATTTAACATACCACGAGGAAACCCATCAAATTTGTTTTTGCACTTTGGCTTCTTTGCAAACCTTAAAATATGTAGATAGAGATTTGACCAAATATATAGAACTGATAAGCGAAAATGTATTAAATGCCCTTGTTAAGGATAAGAAGATGGATGTAAATTTAGCTTCTGACTTATTTTACTCCTCTAAAATTTTCAGAGATATAGCGGATAAAGGCACGGGGATTTATAAGCAAGATTGGAAAGAAATTTATAAAATGCTAGATTCTTCTTTATGAAATCTTTTACGCGAAGGGCTTGCGAGGTGCTTGAAAAGCGTGGCGAACTTATTCGCGTAAAAGAGCCGGTTCAGCCCGGTTTGCTTATGCCTGCAATTGCCCGCAGGGCCTTTGCAAAGGGAATGCCTGCGATTTTTTTTGAAAACGTGATAGGCAGCTCGTTCCCCGCTGTTTGCAATTTGTTTGGCAGCGAAAAAAGAGCAAAACTGCTTTTGGGCGGGGAACTGAATTTTTTTTCGAGGGCCTTTCACGCCCTGCCTCTTAAAAGTTTTAGCAAACCCGTTATGCAAAGGGAAATTAAATTAGAAGATTTGCCGCAGATAAAATGCTGGCCAAGAGACGGCGGGGCTTTTTTGACCTTGCCACAGGTTTTGACTATAGAGCCAGGGAAAAAATCTTGGCGACATTCCAATTCGGGGATGTACAGGGTGCAAATCAGCGGCAACGATTATGTTCCAAACGAGGAATGCGGGCTGCATTACCAAATTCAGAGAGGCATAGGCATTCACCACCAGCAGGCTTTGGCAAAAGGTTGCAAATTGAAAGTGAGCATTTTTATAGGCGGGCCGCCTGGGAACACGCTTGCCGCAATTATGCCGCTCCCAAACGGAATGCCCGAATTAGCGTTTGCGGGGATGCTCTCCAAAAGAGCGTTTCGCTATGCTTGGCGCGAGGGCTGGTTTATTTCCACGGATGCCGATTTTTGCATTTTGGGAGAAGTGCAGGATGGGTTAAAACCGGAAGGGCCTTTTGGCGACCATTTGGGTTATTACTCCGAAACGCACCCTTTTCCTTATCTAAAATTGCACAAGGTTTTTGCCCGCAAAGACGCTGTTTTTCCGTTTACCGTTGTTGGCCGCCCACCGCAAGAGGATACGATTTTCGGGAATATCATTCACAGAATAACCGCCCCTTTTATCCCACGGGTGCTGCCCGGAGTGCATGAGGTAAACGCGGTGGATGCCGCTGGTGTCCATCCCTTGTTGCTCGCTTTGGGAAGCGAGCGTTATTTGCCATACAAAAAAAGAGAACCGCTTGAACTGCTTGTGCAGAGCAACGCCATTTTGGGTTTTGGGCAGCTCTCCCTCGCCAAATATCTGTTCATCGCGGCAAAGGAGGATAATCAAAATTTGTCTGTGCGCGATATACCCGCTTTTTTTGAGCATATATTGTGTAGGCTTAATTTGGAGCGAGATGTTCATATTCAAAAAAACACTAGCATGGACACGCTCGATTATTCCGGCACCGGTTTGAACCGTGGTTCAAAAGCGGTGTTTGCCGCAGCAGGCGAACCTTGCAGGGAGCTGGGAGAGGCATCCCCGATAAAGGGGATTTTGGTTGTTCAGGGGAACAAGCCAGAAACCCAGGAAAATGCTGGGCAATTCCCCATAGCCGTGCTGTGCGATGATGCAAACTTCACCGCAAAAAATCTGGAAAACCTCTTGTGGGTAACGTTCACGCGCTCAAACCCGGCGAGCGATATTTCCTTTAACGGCACCCAACTGATAATAGACGCCCGCAAAAAACCGCACCATTCGGCAGAGCTGGAAGAAGACGAGGAAACAGCAGAAGAAGCGGAAAGAGTGATTGCTATCTATTATTGAATCTATTTCTTAGCAGGTTCTCTTGGTAATTGCCTAGCCAGGCTTCAAGCTCCGAAGTGATCGTAGTTCGATCTGCCAAAATCAAGTACTTGGAGTTCCGTACTTTCTCCAATATTTTCTGCATATCGCCATAGTTGATGTTTCCAAGCTTTTCAAGAATAAGCCTATCGTCCAATTTGTGAGCTTCCGAACAGCCAATAAAACTGCGCTCTTTGGTCAAAAAAGAGTATTCAGAGGTATCAATCTCAAAATCATCATACATTTCGCGATGCTCTGAATTGATTAAAAAATACTTGCCGTTGCTTGCAGACACGCATATTCCATATTTGTCCTTGCAATGCGGTAATATAGACGACAAATCCATCCGAAAAACCTCGGATATGCAGGGCATATTAAATTACCATAGAGTAAGAACGCCACTCCAACTCTTCCCTCAGCCAAGCCTCATCTACAAGGTCTTCGTATGGTATTGGCACTTTTTTTAGTGATCCCCTGTTTTCCCAATGCTTTACCCAAGCAGCCTCTTTATGGTTTTTATCCATAACTTCGCCAAATGTCAATGATCCTGAATATTCTTTGTAGCCATATTCCAAAGCTTCTATGTCAGTTTCCGAAAACAAATCTCTTTTAAAAGTCTGCTCAGGTATCAATGAGTTTTCGTCTCTGGTAAATCCAACTCCAGACTGCTCTACTGCTACGTCATACAGCCAAACTGGAACAGTTCCGTACTCCATAGCATAATAAGTATCACTAGTTATTGGCCTGCCGTACTTGTTTAAGTGATATTTATCCGCAGCGAAAAGCATTTTCCATATACGGTACATATCCCGTTCTCCCCTCTGTATTAGCCAAAGAACAGAGTGGACAGCTTTGTGCTTGTTAAGCTGAAATTGTATCGGCATAACCTTCTCCTTGTTGGATAATATACAAAACTAACTCCCTTAATTTTCTATTTTTATACATATTGTAGCCGACATCCACCAACCCGTCAAAGCCCGCCAGCCATCGCTGTTTATAGCCACATCGCCAGTGGCGTAGCCGCGTATCAAGGGCAGCAGCGTATTTCTACCTCGCCATCTTTTACTGGCGACACATTTTTGCAATGGGCGTAATATCCCTTCGAATAGAAAAGGAAAATTTTCTAAATTACCTTTATGAAAAAGAAGTCTAGCCCAAAAGGTGATTCTGCAAAAGAGAGCCAAGGCCCGAACAAAAGGCAGGCAAATGGCTGGTGGGGCGAAGGTCCTGTTTTTGTGTTTCTATATGATAAACGTAAAAGAGAAGCCATCACAAACGGAGTGGCTGAGGAAATTCTGCAATTCATAAAAGAATCCGAGCATTCGCTGCATGAGTCAGAGGCTTTGCGCGTTATAAGAATAGACAACGAATATTCGCATCCCGTTCTCTTTGTTGACACAGGCAAGGAAACAGGCTTGGACCAGCTTGACCACCTACGCATGGCGGGTTACCGCCTAGCGAAGTGGGCGGAGAACAATGCCATTAAAACCCTTATGATTCCGCCGCTCAAAGAGGACTCTTTGGAAAAGAGATATGCGATTTTGCAGGGACTTTGCCATGCAAGCTATACCTTTGACAAATACAAAAGCAAAAAACGCAAGAGAACCGATGTGGAATATCTTTTTGCGGACAACATGGAAATAGACGGGAATTCACTCCAAACCCTGTTCTCCGGGATTGATTTTGCAAAAGATTTGATAAATGAACCAGGGAATGCGCTAACACCCGAAATAATGGCGAACATAGCCCAGAGCATAGCCAGCAAGCACGGATTAGCCATAAAAATCCGCAGGACCAAAGAATTGGAAAAAGACGGTTATAACGGAATTTTAACCGTTGGGCGCGGGAGCAAAAACGAACCGGCGATGGTTACACTCAGCTACAGGCCCAAACAAAAATGTATATACCATCTGGCGTTTGTTGGCAAAGGCATAACTTTTGACACAGGCGGGATATGCTTAAAACCCCAGGACAAAATGTCTGAGATGAAATGCGATATGTCCGGAGCGGCAATTGTGCTGGCTGCCATTAAAGTTATAGCGGAGCTTAAATTCCCAATAGAGGTGGATGCCATTCTGTGCTTGGCAGAAAACCGCCCAGGTGAAAACGCGATGCTGCCGGGAGATATTTTCAGGGCCAAAAACGGAAAGACCGTAATGGTGGAAAACACCGATGCGGAGGGCAGGCTTGTGCTGATAGACGGGCTTGCGGAGGCAGCGGAACTTGGCGCAACTCATATCATAGATATAGCAACTTTAACAGGGGCCATAAAACGCGCACTTGGAACCTCCATAGGCGGGCTTTTCAGCAACAGCGAAGGGCTAACCGAAACCTTGGTTGAATCCGGCGCGGAAAACGGTGAGAAATGGTGGAGAATGCCGCTGGACGAAGAATACGCAGATAGTTTAAAAGATAGTGTTGCAGATATTCGCAACATAGCCGATGATGGGCCAGGAGCTACGGTTGCCGCGCTGTTTTTAAAGGAATTTGTGAAAAAAGATTTGCAATGGGCGCATTTGGATATAGCGGGCGTTGATTTTGTGTCGAAGAGCTACAAATATACAGAATACGGCGCAACGGCTTTTGGGCTTAAAACACTGGTGGAAACCGCAAAGAAATACTCTATGGACGAAATTCGCAGCTGAGGAGCGCCATGAGCATATTTGATGAAAACAAATCCCTTCCTGCGCTTTCGCTGAATGCTTATGGGAGCCAGGGGTTCAAGGGATTTTTTCACCGAGTTGGCGAAGAGTGGATTTGCTACGACCCAAGCAGTTTAAAAGCGAGCATTTATTTTTTGAGCATAGCCCTGCGAGAGCTTGGCGTGGGCAAGGGAGTTGGGGTTGGGATAATTGCGGCAAGTTCGCCAAAGTGGGTTATGCTAGACCTTGCAACGCAGATTTGCGGCGGTTACACCGTTCCCCTATTTTCAAACATATCTTCCGAGCATTTTGAATTTCAGGTAAAGGATGCCAAGGTAAAAGTATTGGCTATAGACTCTTGGGAAAATCTCTCCGAGCAGAACCAGCCGCTTGTTAATTCAATAGATTCTCTGATTCATTTTTCTCTGTTGCCAAACGGGGCAAAGCACAAGAACATGCTTTCTTGGAATGATTGCATAAAAAATGGGGAAAAACTGGATTCGGAGCTAGAGCGCGAAAACTTTGCAAAGCGAATAAAAAGCATAGATGGCGAAGAAATTTTTTCAATAATTTACACCAGCGGCTCAACAGGAACTCCCAAGGGAGTTCCCTTGACTCAGAACAACATGGTTTTTCATCTAAAAGCCATATCCGATTTTTTCATAGTTAAACCGAGCGATGTGTGCATGAGCATTTTGCCCATAGCACACGTGTTTGAGCGGATGGTTATCTATTACTTCTCCTCTTTTGCCCTGCCTATTTATTTTGTGGATAACCCCAACAACGTAGGGAAATACCTGCCGGAGATTCGCCCTTCCATTTTGACCGTTGTGCCGCGAGTTCTGGAAAAGCTCTACCAAAAATTGATAGATGCCTCAAATCAAAAGCGAGGCCCCGCAAGATGGCTTATGAAATATGCCATAAACAAAGCCAAGGCAGTGGACCCTGGCAAGGTGAATTTGCGGGGAACTATTCTGGATAAATTGGTTTATTCAAAAATGCGAGCTGCGCTTGGAGGCAATTTTTATCTGGTGGTTTCCGGTGCTTCTGCCCTGAGCCTTCACGTGAACAAATTTTTGAGAAACATAGGGCTGCCGTTATACGAAGGCTATGGGCTTACGGAATGTTCTCCCGTTATCTCTGCGGAATGCCCAAAGCATACAAAAATGGGTTCTGTTGGCAAACCGCTGTTCAACTTGGAAGTGAGAATTTCCCCGGAAGAGGAAATTCAGGTTAAAGGCCCCAGCGTATTCAGCGGGTATTTCAACAGGCCGGATTTAAACTCAAAGATTTTCACCGATGACGGCTTTTTTCACACGGGGGACAAAGGCCGCATAGACAAAGATGGCTATCTCTGGATAACAGGGCGTTTAAAGGAGATGTTCAAAACCAGCACGGGCAAATATGTTAGCCCAATCCCAATAGAGCAAGCACTCTGCCAGCGAGCCTCCATAGAGGCCGCGCAGATTTTTGCTGAGGGCAGAAAATTCACATCCGCTCTTCTGTTTTTGAATCTGGATGTAATCAAGAGCAGGCTTAAAAAAAGCGAGCATGAATTTGATGCCGAAAAAGCCCTGAAATCCGATAGATTGAACACAGCCTTGCAAAAGCATATAGATTCCGTGAACGAACATTTTAACGAATGGGAGAAAATCAAAAAATGGAAAGCGCTTTTTGCCACGCTCTCCACGGAAAACGGGCTTTTAACCCCGACCTTAAAACTTCGCCGTAAAGCTATTGAGAAAATGTTTGCCAAAGAAATAAACGAAATGTATGAATAAATTAGAGGAAATTTCCCGCATTCGCATTGCGGACGTGCGCGGACGAGTGGTAAAGATAATAGGCTTGGTTGTTGAGTGTGAGGGGCCAAATGCAGGCATTGGCGAGTTTTGCGCCATTGAGCATGGCGGAAGAATAATTTGCTACGCCGAGGTTGTTGGCTTTAGGGACACCAGAACCCTTGTGATGCCCTTGGGCGCGTTGGAGGGCATTAAGCCAGGCATGTCCGTTGTGGCAAAAGGGGAAACCCTTACCGCTCCCGTTGGCTTTCAACTGCTGGGAAGGGTTTTGGACGGCATGGGAAACCCTATGGACGAGCTAGGCGACATTAAATACGAGGGACGCCGCTCCATTTACGCGGAACCACCCTCTGCCATGCAGAGGACGCGCATAAAAGAACCCATGTACACAGGGCTTCGCGCCATAGACGGCTTTTTAACCATTGGGCGTGGGCAGAGGATGGGCATATTCGCAGGTTCCGGCGTTGGCAAAAGCGTGACTATGGGCATGATAGCGAGGAACTGCCTTGCAAAGGTGAATGTCATAGCCCTGATAGGCGAGCGTGGCAGAGAGGTAAGGGAATTTATAGAAAAGGATTTGGGGCCAGAAGGGATAAAACGCTCCGTGGTTATAGTTGCAACAAGCGACCAGCCCGCCCTTATCCGTTTAAAAGCGAGTTTTTTGGCTATGAGCATAGCGGAGTTTTTCAGGGACGCCGGCGAGGACGTGTTTTTTTTGATGGACTCGGTTACCCGCTTGGCTATGGCGCAGCGCGAGATTGGCTTGGCGGTTGGCGAGCCACCTGCCACAAAGGGCTACACGCCATCTGTTTTTGCGTTTTTGCCAAAGCTATTTGAGCGGGCGGGCAATAGCAGCAAAGGGAGCATAACAGGGCTATACACCGTTCTGGTTGACGGGGACGATTTGGACGACCCCATAGCGGACGCCGTGCGCTCCATTTTAGATGGGCACATTGTGCTTTCCCGCGCCCTTGCCAACAAGAACCACTACCCTGCCATAGATGTCATGGCGAGCATAAGCCGTTGCCGCACGGACATAGCCAATCCTCAATTAAAAGAGCTATCCGCAACGCTTTTGCGGAGCCTAGCGGTTTATCGCAAAAACGAAGACATGATAAACATAGGCGCGTATGCCAGAGGCTCAGACCCAGATGTGGACTTAGCCATTAAAAGACATTCCGCCATAGATAAATTTTTGCTCCAAGGCATTGGCGAAAATTCAAGCTACCAAGAAATAGAAGCAGCGATGAGAGAGATTGCGAGTATCATTTAGCATCATTCTCGGTTTTATCCAGCCACCAGTCTTTGTAGGTGCTTAGGTTTGCTTTGGCAAAGTCTGAGGCATCGCGCATTTTGCCAAAATAGCCTACGCGCACGCGGTAATATGTGCCTATAAGTTTGCCTGGGTTGGTCACCTGAACGGAATAAGCGTTAAAGCCTTTTCGCTTTAGCGAGTTGACTATTGCGCCTGCCCTTGTTTTTTGCATAACAACCGCCACCTGAACAACCCATTCGCCATTGGCATTCACCGAGTCGCGCAGGGCGGTGCTTTCCTGTTCGGGCAAAAGCGGAGTTGGCTCAAAAGGCTCAAATTCATAGTCTGGCTGCGGGGAAGAAAGGCGTGCCACTTCCTGCTCTATCTGCGGTGTTTCTGCGGCAAGGCGTCTCACGTCTTCGTTTCGGGCTGCGTTAAGCCTGTCGTTGAGCGCCAACTCATAAGCTAGACGTGCATCTTGCAGCAATCTCTCGGCTGCCGCCAAGCGTTCTGTTTCGCGTTCTATCAACGCTTTCTCAGCCGCTTCGGAACGCGCCAAGTTCAATTCCATTGTGCGTTTTTCAGCTTCAATCTGCCTGGCTTCGGCGGCGGCGGCGAGCTTTGCCTTGTCTTTGTTCGCAAAGTAGTCCACGCCTTGGCTTAGGGATAATTTCACTTTGATTCCTATTGCCATAGGCATTACTTTATTGATAAATGCTTGCTTGGGCGCTATTTGCTCATGGTACGAATCCAACATGCTGTTCATGGCAAAGTTCTGGGGGTTTGCGCTATTGTATTCAACCATTCTGGACAGTTCTTCCAAGTCCTTTTTTTTGAGGATATTGCCCAGACCGTAATCAAAATAAGCGGCTGTGTAGAGCGATAATCCGTCTTCGAACCTCCATTTCACGCCCATTTCCATAGAGGCGAATATGGAGCTTTCAAAATTTTCGTGGTTTTCGTTTTTTTTGCCTTTGAATAGGCCAAATCCCCTATCGCTCCACTGATTAGGCCCGCTTTGCGGCATTTCTATACAGTCGCTTATGTAATATTCGCAGTTTTGTTTTTCGTAATATCCAGAATTTTTAAGGTCGCCTTTGCCGCTGGCGTTGCCAGAGAGAGGAATGGCAAATTTTACGCCTGCCATAGCATAGAATCCCATTTCCGTTTGGAATTGCATCATAAGCGGGATTTGCAGCATAACTGCGCTTTGCTCTTCCGTGTAATTGCTCAAATTGCTGCGGAATGTAAAATCAACTGCCTCTACCAAGTCTTTGGCTTGATATACCATTTCAACCGGTTTTTTCAATTCAAAATCCGCGCTGTAAAAAGCTAGTTCCAGCCCGGTTGCAAAGCCAAACCTTGGCGAGACAAAAAAGGCATAGCCAACCCCAAATTGCTTGTCAAAGTTATTGCTCTGCTCGCCAAAAGTTGGGTCGTATCGCAAGGTGGACAGGCCACCTCCTATATGCAGGGAAAATTCATGTAAATCTTGTGCATAAACTGAACAAAACATTACAAAATTCAGAATAAGTATTTTTGATATTTTTTTCATATCTCTATCTTTTTACCACAAATTTTGCCGAGTAGCGGTAAATATTGCCGCTTTCCCCTTTTGCCTTGGCGGTCACAATGTACATACCATTGGAAACGTTTCTGTGCATGGCATCGGTTAGGTTCCAGTTAAAATTATAGTTCCCTTTTTGAGTAAATACCAGTTTTCCGGTTATATTGTAAACCGCTATTTCCATTTCCGATGTTTCTTCGGGGGCAGAGACGTCAATTCCAATATTTGAGTTTGCCGGGTTGTTTTTCAGCAGGATTCCATACCCTTGCAATGTTGCGGCTGTAAACGCAACTTCGCAGCTACGTATGGATTTTCCATCTTCGGTTATGGCTTCAACAAAATACTTGTCTCTGGGGTTCAGTTTTTCGCCTGTCCCTGTTGACCAAGAGCGTCCTGAGCCTACTTCCCTATCGTTGCGATACCATTTGTAATTGGTAAATTTATAGGGGTTGTATCTTGTGTTGTCTATAACCGTTAGCGTGTTGCCCCAGCTGATTTGTATCAAAGAATCTGCGGGGAATGGTTTTTTTACCGTGAGCGTATATACTTCACGTGCGCCCACGTCAGGGGTTACCGCGATGTTAAATGGATTGTCGCCATAATCCAGCGAAGTGTTTATAACATTTTGGTTTATCCCTATAGTCCCGCCGTTCACTACTATTTCCGCATCTTCTTGGGATATGTCTATATTCACGCTTGTTTCTCCGCATTTGGATACAAAGGTGAATTTTTTGCCATCTGTGGAATCCACGGCGACTGTTTTCCCTGCGATAACTATAGTTGGGACAACCTTTTTAAGGACTATTAGGTTGTCTGTATATGCCCGCAAGTTTGTTTTGTTGTAGGTGTATGTAACCTCAACGCGTGCATTGTTGTGGGCAGAGCTGGTGAGCAGTGCGCCGTTGATTGGGTTTGTGGTTATCCTTTTTGAGGCAAAGCTGGAGAGCTTAATATCTTCGGTTCTGTTGTCGCTGTATGTGAAGGTAACTTCAAGCCCGGACAGGTCGAGTTGGTCGCCGTGGGTATATACCATATTTATGGGTTGTGTTTTTATAGCGACTTTGGTGACCACGAGCGAAGGTGTTGCCAGGGTTTCCGGGAATTCGTAAGAAAGCGTTATGGTTCCGTCTGGGTTATTGGCGACTGCGGCTGTGGAGTCGTTGATTGTTGCCGTATCGAGGGGCAGCACGAGTTCATATCCTTCATTTACTGCGAGCGATACTTTGGCTGTGTATCTTGTAAGTGGTTTATAGGGATTGTCGGTTGGCGACCAGAAAACGGAAGATGCGGTAAAAGCAGGCCCTGCGTTTGCCACCATATTAGGTATGCCGCCATTTGCAGGTTCTACAACCGTGACTATTGCATTTTTGATTTTTATTTTGTTAACCGTTATGGAGCCTGCGGATGTTTTGGTGGTATCGGTTCCTTTGATATACATCACTTCAATGGCTTGTCCGTTATCTTCCATTTTCAGCGGGTTGCCTTTATTGCCATTTGCGAGGGCTATGGTTATGCCTTTTCCAGCGTAGCCGGCTTTCACCGTATCGGTTGTGTTATCGTCATAATTCAGCAGCACTATAAGGCTATCCAATCTGAGGGATTCGTTGAAGTCATAAACCATTTTAGCAGGTGGTCTATCGACTGCGATGTCGTTGACTGTTTTAGCTGGCGTAGCTGGGAATGCGTATGGGAGCGATACATTTTTGCCATTGTTGGAGAGCGCGGGAGTAACGTTGTTGTTGTTTATTTTAGCGGCAACGCCAGTAAATGTGTATCCAGACGCTGCTTTGAGGTAGGCTGTAACTGTGTATGCGGTATTGGATTGGAAGGGGTCGTGGTTTGGGGTCCATTTCACGGAATCTACAGTAAACTGAGGCGTGACTCCAGTGAGTGGTGCCGTGTTTGGCGATGCGCCTGTTGCGGGGGCGTCAAATGTTAAATTTACGGTTGTTATTGGTGCATCGGCAGTTGCTGGGAACACACCTGAAAGTTCTTTTGTTCCTGTGACAGTGCCAGCAGCAACGGTAGTAGCGGCGCTATCGATTGTAGCGGTGAAAGCCGAACCGAATTTGTATCCTTCATTTGGAGTGAGCGTGACTTTTGCGGTATATACAGTGCCTGGCAGGAATGTGCTGCCAGTGGCCACAGATGGCGTCCAAGTCACTGCGCCAGTTGTAAAGTCCACCGTGCCGACTGGGGTTGCAGTTGCGGCAGGCGAACCAGTAACCTTGGGAGGGGTAATTTTAACAACTGCTGCGGTTATGATTTCTATTTCGGTTACGGTTAGTGTTTTTGTTGTTATAGCCTTTTTGCCGCTATACTCTACTTCGATGTTTTTGCCATTATCATTAATACTCACTAGAGCTGTAGGAGCTTCAGAAGTCCCGCCTACAACCCTCACTTTTCCGCCCAGGGCCTGAAACTGAACATCCGTTAGAACATCAGTGGAATTATCATCGTAGGTAAGCGTTACTTGGAGACCTGATAATTTATTAAGGGGTTCATTGTGGGTATAAGCCATAATAGTTGGGTCGCTTGTTACAGCAATAGTACTGAGCGTTTTGGTTAAAGTTATCGGGAATTTGACCTTCAGCTTTACATTAGCTCCGTCTGGAGTCCAAGTAGCAATGATATTGTTAATTTCTGCTGTGGTCGAAGATGCTGCAAATTCGTATCCAGGCTTTGGGGTAAGCACAAGTTCATATTCATATTCTATGTTGGGTCCAAAAGGATTGCCAGACAAAGATGGAGTCCATGTACCTGGCGTGGTGATGCTATATCCTGGATCGGTTGTGGTTGGGCTTGATGCATCCGATGCTCCGTTTGCGGGAGTAGTAACGCCGGTGATTGTTGCGGTGGAGATTGTTATTTTGGGGGCTACATTGATGGATATCTGCGCAGCAGCGGTATTGTAATTAGTTCCATCAGTTGGAGTAAATGTCGCAGGAAATGAATTTTGCCCAGCGGAGCCAACCGAGGTTCCTGAATTGTCCCACGCAAAAGTTCCCGCCACGCCGCCGCAGGTAGTAAGACTAGCAAGCGACACCTGAGAGAGTGTCTGCCCTTCCGTTGCGGATATACCAGACAAATCACCAGCAACGCAAACAGGGGTGGCTTTTGCAATCGTAATGCTAAATTGCTGCTCGCCTTCAATGCTATTGTTATCTACAGCTTTGATTTTAAATGTAAATGAGCCTGCCTTTGCCGGGGTTCCAGATATGGTAGTAGTGGAACCAGTTGCAGTCTCGTCTAAATCTAAGCCATCTGGCAAATCGCCGTCTGATATAGACCAAGTAAAAGTAGTTCCAGTGAACCCAGTGGTTGCCGTAACATTTCCAGTGTATGCCACACCGTAAGTGCCAGGGGTCGGTGTAAAAGTTATAGTGCCCGTGCCTGGCAACGCCGCGCTTACATTGATAGATATAGATGCAACAGCGGTATTGCAATTAGCTCCGTCAGTTGGAGTGAATGTCGCAGGAAATGGATTTTGTCCGGCAGAGCCAACATCGGTCCCAGGAGCGTCCCACGCAAAAGTTCCCGCCACGCCGCCGCAGGTAGTAAGACCAGCAAGCGACACCTGAGAGAGTGTCTGCCCTTCCGTTGCGGATATACCAGACAAATCACCAGCAACGCAAACAGGGGTGGCTTTTGCAATCGTAATGCTAAATTGCTGCTCGCCTTCAATGCTATTGTTATCTACAGCTTTGATTTTAAATGTAAATGA
>Ga0268262_10000300_pt1 | contig 66230 bp, 42 predicted proteins | sample TergutNc150P3_FD_190354 | JGI IMG/M metagenome (GOLD analysis project Ga0268262, IMG submission 190354) | Nasutitermes corniger P3 segment gut microbial community from laboratory colony in Florida, USA - Nc150 P3 (SPAdes) (version 2) | ecosystem: Host-associated > Arthropoda: Insects >... | reverse complement strand
GTCCGTAGCTAACACCAACATCCAATCCCAAAGGTCCGATAGGTCCGCCGAAATAAAGGAAAACTTTTCCGCCGTCGCCGTCGCCATCATAAGTAAGGGCGATGTTTCCAAATTCAAGATTAAAATCCAACTGGGCTTTGACATTTGGTAACACGTCACTAATTTCATTTCCGGCATCCCAACTATTGCCCCAGAATGGAAGAACAAGGTTAAACGTAAAAATCTCAACGGGTGCAACGTTCACGTGTAAGGCATTGCCGCCATAGCCGCCGAAGAAGACGTCTCTGGTTTTAATGCTGCTTTGCATACCACCGCCCCATACGTTGCCGCCAAAAATCGCGACTCCGCCGTCATAGGGATTTTCATGGAGCATCCAGCCGGTTACGCCTTCTTTCCCGTACATTCCGTCAGGATTACCACCGATGAGCACCTTAACTTGGTCAATGGGTTTCCAAAACGCATAAGCGCCAAATCCGCCACCTAAATCATATCGAAACCATCCGCCAAATGCGCCATCGGCTACATCACCGGAACCGCTAATACGTGTCCGTTGAAAACCTCCGCTTGATGTAATGTCGCCTCCGTCGGTGTCGCCTTGTACCGGTGTTACCAATCCAAATACGTTAGCGCCCACATCCACAGCAAAAGCAGCTGAAGCTACCAATGCGAAAACCACTGAAAGAACAATCAGTTTTTTCATTTCCAAAATTCCTCCTACTATTTAGATAAGAGAGAACGCCGAACGAGCGCCCTGTGCCTCTTTATCTCCCGCTCCCCTCCCTGTAAGGGAGGTTTTTGGACTCGTCTTTTTCCCGCGTGGAGTGCTTAAAAAAAACGAACCTTTTTTTTGAGCGGTTTTTTGTTCTTTGCAAGAGGTCTTTTGAAATAAATGTTAATTTAAATATTTATTCAGTTTTTCAAGAACTTCTTTAAAATCAAGAGGTTTCCCGACATGATCGTTCATACCGGCTTTAAGGCACCTTTCAATGTCTTCGCGGAATACGTTAGCTGTCATGGCTACAATAGGAATTGTTTTAGCCTGTGGAAAAATCAGTTTTCTGATGCACTGCGTCGCATCATAGCCGTCCATTTCAGGCATCTGCACGTCCATGAAAATCATATCATACTTTTCCGGAGCTTCGGCAAACTTGCGCACGGCTTCCAGACCGTTTTCCGCGCAGTCTATCATTAACTTTGTAGGTTCAAGCAGAGCACTTACAATTTCGCGGTTTATCTCCACATCTTCCACCAGAAGTATTCTCCGTCCCTCAAATACGCCGTCAATGTTTTCCTGCGCTGTTTCCAACTGCCGCCTGTCGACGGTTAAACACATGTCTATCATCTCCGCGATGGCGGACGGGAACAACGGCTTGGATAAAAAGTTGTCAACTCCCGCTTTTTTCGCATCGTCCATAATTACGCCCAATTCTGCGGCGGTAATCATTATCACTACGGAGTTATCGGGTATTAGTTCCTTCAATTTATGCGCCAGCTGCATTCCGTCCATGCCTGGCATTCTCCAATCAATAAAATAAATATGGTAGGCTCCGTTCTTCTTTATAAGTTCAAGCGCTTTTTCCCCGCTTTCGGCAGTATCGCAAAATACTTCTAATCTTTGCGTAATATCGCAGAAATAAGTTAAAACATCCGGGTCGTCGTCTACAACTAAAACACGGACATTTTTTTTATTAATATCAGATTCCAAAAGGCCGACTTTCTCCTGCGTACCGCGTTGCAGCTTAACGGAAAAATAAAAAGTTGAACCTTTTCCCAGCTCGGACTGAACCCCTATCCCGCCGCCCATAAGTTCAACAATGCTTTTTGAAATCGCAAGTCCCAGACCTGTACCGCCGTATTTGCGCGTCGTACTGGACTCAGCCTGTTCAAAAGATTTAAACAGCTTTGCCTTCTGTTCGGAACTAATGCCGATTCCTGAATCACTTACGGAAATCTCTATGGTACAGACGCCGTTTTCTTCCTCTATAAGGCGCGTAGTAAGAGAGATAGAACCTTTTTCCGGCGTGAATTTGATCGCATTACCAAGAAGATTGGTAAGGATTTGAGCAAGCCGTTGGTCGTCTCCTATCAGCATACGCGGAATGGAGTGGTCAATGTGTACGGAAAATTTTTGATGTTTTTCGTCTATACGGAAATTGACGACATTTACCACACGCTGGAGCATCTTTTCAAAATCAAACTCAACAGGCGAAAGTTCAAATTTGTTGGCTTCAATTTTAGACATATCCAGAATATCATTGATAACACCAAGCAAATGATTTGAAGCGTCTTCTATTTTATTAAAACAATAATCTTTACGTTCAATATCAGGGGCGGACTTTCCTATTGTGAGCATGCCGATTATTGCGTTCATCGGCGTGCGAATCTCATGGCTCATGTTGGCAAGAAAAGCGCTCTTGTGCCTGCTCTCCCTGTCCGATTTATTTCTTGCGCCTTCAATCCGAATCAGCACTAAAATCATTACCGCGCTCAATATGCTTAAAATCAGGGCCATATTCCTTACGTCTTTATAATAGAGATTCTTTACGGCCAAAAGACCCAAATACCAACCGTTAGAAAGCGGACGGATAAAAACAATGCATTTTTCTCCCTTCCAATTTACCAACGGAGCTTCTGTAACTCTTCCGTCTCTTTTTAAAACATCCACCAGCATTGAAATCGGAATTGAAGGATCGGATAATTTCATTCTTTCAAAATCAGGATTGGGATGGGCAAGTAATGTCAGATCATTGGCGGCAAGGAATCCGTAACCGTTTTTTGTAAGAGACGTATTAACAACTTTTTTCCCGATACAATCAATACGGACATCAATACAGGCAACGCCTAAATAACCGTTTTCATAATCATAAAGACCGTATGAATACGTTATAATATATTCGTTTGTTACCGCATCATTGTAAGGCGGCGTTTCAACAATACTGTCACCGCGCGCGCGGGCAAGCCTATACCAAAGATGATCTGCGGGTGAAAAGCCGCCCGGTGGAACAATATCAATACCGTTAAAAAAGACAGGTCCGCCAGGAAGTCTTTCAATATAAGCGTAAAGTTTGTTTATATCAAGAGCGATGTTTTCCCTTGCCTGTAAAAAAGATAATATGTTATTGGCGTAATTATTCATCCTGACGACATCTTCACCGTTCAGGAGCATGTCGCGTATGGTTTGCCCAAAACTGCCAAGAATCGCCTGCGATTCAAGAAGGTCGGATTTTATTTGGGCTTCTACAAAATCAAGTACGCTTTCCGTGTTTCTTACTAAATTATTCCGCACAATTCCGGCTACAAAATTGTAGCTTAAAATAACCATAAGAAAAAAAGTGAATATCGTAAACAACATTTGTAAATGAATCGGGCGTTTTGGAATTATTCTATTTAAAAAAGCAGGAATTTTCGGCATCCTTATCTCCCATTAAGGAACTAAAAAGCTATTTAGTTTATCCAGAACTTCATCAAAATTCAGAGGTTTTCCAACATGACCATTCATGCCGGTCTGAAGACACTTTTCAATATCTTCCCGAAAAACATTAGCTGACATTGCAATTATAGGTATATTTTTGGCTTTTGGCAGGTTCATTGCCCGAATGCGCCGTGTCGCCTCATAACCGTCCATTTCCGGCATTTGTATGTCCATAAAAATTAATTCATAACTGTCCGGATTTTCGCTGAATTTATTCACTGCATCCTTCCCATTTACAGCGCAGTCTATCTCCAACTTGGTAGGCTCAAACAGCGCCAGTAATATCTCACGGTTTATTTCCACGTCCTCGGCTAAAAGTATGCGCCGTCCCGCAAAAATCCCGTTAATATTAACCTCTTTCTCTTTTTTTTCATTCCCTGTCGGGGCAAGGTCAGTTTCATTACTGTTGCCTTTAGTCGCTTTTATTTTAAATGTAAAAACAGAACCTTCTCCCAATTCGGATTTTATCCAAATTTCTCCGCCCATCATTTCAACAATGCTCTTTGAGATGGCAAGTCCCAGTCCCGTGCCTCCGAATCGGCGCGTTGTAGACGCTTCCGCCTGCTGAAATGAATTAAACAGGCATTTCTGCTGCTCGGCGCTTATGCCGATTCCGGTGTCGCTTACTGAAATTTCTATGGTGCAAAGATTGTTTTCTTCTTCCAAAAACCGCGCGTCAAGGCAAATAATGCCCGCTTCCGGCGTAAATTTTACCGCGTTTCCAAGCAAGTTGGTAACAACCTGAGCAAGCCGCTGGTCATCGGCTATAAGGGTTCGCGGAATGTTATCGTCTATATGCACATTAAGTTTTTGCTTCTTTTCATTCACGCGGAAGTTGACAACATCAACTACCCGCCTAATCATCTTTTCAAAATTGAACTCCTGGGGCGACAGGTCAAATTTTCCGGCTTCAATTTTTGACATATCCAGAACGTCGTTGATTACGCCTAAAAGATGCCTTGAGGCGTCTTCAATTTTTGTAAGACAGTAATCCTTGCGCTCAATATCGGCAGCGGGTTTTCCTATCGCGACCATACCGATAATGGCGTTCATCGGCGTGCGCATTTCATGGCTCATATTGGCAAGAAATGTTGATTTGGCGCGGTTTGCCGACTCCGCGGCTTCCAGCGCGGTTTCCAGTTCCACCTGAAGCTTGACAAGTTCAGTGAGGGTACGCCGCATATCAAGGGCAATTTCGCCGCGCTGAATAGATCCAACGGCAAGCAAACCCCAGGAACGAAGAATAAACAATTCAGTTTCAGGGAAAATACGCTTGTTTTTATAATCATCAAAACTGATATATCCCCAGAATTGTTCCTTTAAGAAAATAGGAAACACAAGGATAGATTGAATTTTAAAAGCGGCCATATTTGTCCTCTCCGGCTCGGTAAGGTTATCAATAATATCGTTTACATACCCTCCTTTATTAAAGAGAACTTCCCAGTTTGGCATATTGTCCTTATACGAGAAATCAACATTCGATTCCAGTTCAGGCAGCCCATTATTTGCCCAGCTGCATACAAGCCTGTAGTGGAGTCCTCCATTTTCTTTTAGGCAGTTTTGCCATATGGTTACACGGTCAACTTTAATATGCCGGGCAATCATCTCCATGCCTTTGCTAATCGTTGTTTTATACTCCCATGCGTCTGATTCCAGCAGAATGACCGCGACATTATTGACCAGACTTACAAGTTTATGCTGTTTGTGAATTTCTGTGGTGCGTTTATATACAACGTCTTCCAGCCATATTTCAGTAAGGCGTCTTCTTTGAAAAAAGAAAATTAAAAGCGCCAGTACAAATAAAAGTAAAACAGCCGCGGTAATTAACAAAAGACGCTGTAAACGCCCCACCTTTACCCTGTAATCAAAAGTCTTGCGCATCCATTGTCCTGAGATTCCCTTTGTATCAATAAGGCGAAGCGCCTTGTCTACAATAGAACAAAGAACTGTCTCGTTTTTATTAAATCCAAATTTACATTCGGAAGAATAATCGAACACGATATTCGCCTTGTAGCCCGAGCGTTCATAGTAATTGGTCAGCATAAGCAGTTGAATTAAATTTGCCATCACCAAATCAACTTTGCCGCGATCCAAAGCGTCAAAGGCGTCACTTGAGTTTCTGTACTCAATATTGTTTTTATGATCCGGAAACCATGCCAGGAACAATGAGGTGTAGGCGCTATCCTTCATTAAGCCGACTCTTTCGCTCAGTAAATTGTTTATCCTGACCCCCGGATAATCCGACCTTGATATGAGCGCGAAATTATCCGTCATAATCGTGGACTTTGGCCAAATGAACAATCCGGCGCGGTCTTTTGTCTGTAAAAGATCGGTTATCATGGATACTTTTCCAGTTTCAAGCGAATGCAGCAGTTCAGGCCATTCAGCGTTTTTACCATTTGTAATTTTAAAAGTTAAACCTGTAAGCTCTTCCACTTCCCTTAACACGTCAAAAGCAATTCCCTGAAATTCTTTTTCATGTTTATTGTAAAAGCTGATTGGGTAATTATCATACTCGGCGGCAAATGATATTACAGAATGATTTTGCATATACGCTTTTTCTTCTTCTGACAGGCGTATTAACAGCGTATGCTGTTTATATTCGCTTTCTCCCTTTTTATACAGGGCGGTTAAATAATTCAAAGCGCCGTTTTGCAGGGCTTTCTGCATCACCGAGATAAAAGGTTCGAGGACGGCGTTTCCGGTCGCCATGGAAACCGGACTGTAAATTACGGGTAAAAAATCTTCGGATATTATATCGTTGAAAGCGCTAAAAGAGCTCTCCATAGAACTCTCTAAAAAAAAAGCGTCAGCTTCAAGGTTTTTGAGTTTCTGATAAGCGGTATAATGATCGTTCACCTGAATAATTTCATACTCACCATGCAAGCGCGAGGTAACGTCTCTTATTGTGATAGTGCCTTCAAAAAAGCAGCATCGAAGCGGGCGCGAATTTATGACTTCTAAAATGGGCTCACTGTTCACAAGCCGTAATGTTTTTACGGTACGGCCCGCGATAGTGTCCGTCATTAACCATGTTTTTTTCCGTTCATCAGTAGCGGTCATTTCTCCGGTAAAATCAATTTTGTTTGAATTTATCCCCGCCATTAAATCTCCCCATTCATAAATAGCGGGCTCAAACGGGATTCCAAATAACCGCGAAAGCCAATCGCATAACAAAGCGGAAAATCCTCCGATTTTACCGTCTTCCATTTCGAAAGTTTCAACGGTCGAAAGCATACCGTAAACAAAGGAAGTTTTTCTTTCTTTAAGAGCTTCAATAGCGGCTATTTCTTCAGATGTTACGCCCGGGATGTCACGGTACGAGGCAAACGCGAAATGTTCTCCATCCGTTTTTTTTAATGATTTTCCGCATCCTGAAAATAAAACCAGTGAAAAAAACAAAACTGTAAATAATATTTGTATATAAAAAGGAGGCTTATGTATTATCCTTTTTTTTAGTATTTTAACTGACATCAGTTTTCCTTATTCTAACAAATATTTTCTTAATTTTCCCATGACCTCTTCAAAATCAATCGGCTTGCCAACATGGTCGTCCATTCCCGCGTCAAGGCATTTTTCAATGTCCTCGCGGAATACATTTGCAGTCATTGCAATAATCGGAACTCCCTTTGTCCGCCCGGATTGCTTCTTCTCGCTGAGTTCCGCTTCTATAACCCTGATGCGCCTTGTCGCTTCATAACCGTCCATTTCGGGCATCTGTATATCCATGAAAATCAAAGCGTATTTGTCCGGCTCATCCTTGTATATACGCACCGCTTCCACTCCGTTTTCAGCGCAATCTATATTTAACTGCGTTGGCTCAAGCAGGGCCATTACAACTTCGCGGTTAATTTCCATGTCTTCTACCAGTAAAACGCGGTGTCCCGCAAAAATACCATTAATATCCGTTTGTTTTTCCTTGGATTGATCTTCGTCTATACCCAGACATTCATTGATGATTTCAGCAATGGTAGACGCAAACAGGGGCTTGGACATGAATTTATCAACACCCGCTTTTTTTGCCTCTGTTTCAATGGCGCTCCAATCTTCGGAAGAAATTAATACAATTACGGAATTTTCCGCCTTTCGCGTCTTTATTTCACGCGCCAGTTGTATGCCGTCCATATCGGGCATTTTCCAGTCAATAAAATAGATATTGAAGCTTCCTTTCTTTTCCATTAAAGAGAGAGCTTCATTGCCGCTTATGGCCGCATCACACGATATACTGAAACCCTGCGCTATCTCCTTGAAATATGATAATATTTCCGGGTCGTCGTCTACCACAATGACGCTGATGTTATCCCAATTAACATCAGAGGACAAAAGTCTTTGCTTCTCATTTATCGTACCGCGTTTGACCTGAATAGTAAAAATAAAGGCGGCGCCTTTTCCGGGTTCTGATTCAATCCAAATCTTGCCGCCCATCATTTCCACAATGCTTTTGGAAATAGCAAGTCCAAGCCCCGTACCTCCGAACTTGCGCGTCGTACTGCTTTCCGCCTGTTGAAAAGAACTGAACAGGCGTTTTTGCTGTTCGCGGCTTATGCCAATCCCTGAGTCTTTTACCGAGATTTGAATAGTGCAAAGCCCGTTTTCTTCTCCCAAAAAATGCGTATCAAGGGTGATGGAGCCTTCTTCCGGCGTGAATTTTACGGCGTTACTCAACAAGTTTGTAATGACCTGCGCCAGCCGCTGGTCGTCGGCAATCATTGTTTTGGGAATGTCTTTATCAACATGCACTGAGTACTTCTGCTTTTTTTCGTCCATGCGGAAATTAATTACCGTGGATACTTTCTGAAGCATTTTTTCAAAATAAAATTCAGTGGGAGACAATTCCATCTTGTTAGCTTCAATTTTTGACATGTCAAGAACGTCGTTTATAACGCCAAGCAGGTGCGTTGACGCGTCTTCTATCTTGCCTAACGCGTAATCTTTGTGTTCTATGTCCTTTGCGTTCTTGCCGATTGTCGTCATGCCGATTATCGCATTCATAGGAGTGCGCATCTCGTGGCTCATGTTTGAAAGGAATTCGCCTTTTGCCTTGCTTGCCTGAGTCGCCTTGTGAAGAGCGTCCCTGAGTTTTGTATTGTAAATATCGCGCATGATTACGCCCGCGATGGTGCTTGCTATCATACCGACGAAATTTTTCTCTACGCTGGTCCACTGGCGCGGTTCAGACTTTTGTTCCACGCTTAAAACCCCCCACAAACGGCCTTCAACATAAAGCGGAGCGGTAATAAAAGCCTGTACGCCAATAGATAACATAGGGCGGAAAACTTCGTTTGTACTGTTGGCAATATCATCACAGAAAACCACCGCCGTCGTAGTGTAGTCGGGTAATCTTTCAGGAAAATATGATTTGATTATGGACAATAGATCAAATTGCGCAGTGACCGGAGAGGAGTTATCCGCAACCCAATGATACGCCAGATATGTATTTTTACGGTTGTAATCAATGCCAAAAATATACACCAGAGAAACCTTGTGGTACCGCCCCAATTTTGAGATGGCTTCCCTTACATAGTTTTCCGAATCGCCGGATGAAATAAAGCCTCTTGAAATTTCAGATATCAATTCCTGCTGTTCCAGCCTGATTTTAAGCAATTCGCTTTGTACCTGTATATTTCTTTCCAAATTTTTAAAATTGCGCAGATCGTATTGATAACCCATCACCACATATTTTCCGTTATACTTTGTGCGCGTCAGCGTAACTTCATAAGGAACAGGTTTTCCCTCGGTAGTAATATTCACCCATTCCAGAACCAGCTTTTCCCCGCTCAGCGCCCTCTTAATTACATCCGGCACTTTATCTGTGGATTTTCTTCCATCGTCCTGAAACTCAGGCGAGAATTCATAAAAATGCTCGAGATAGTATTCCTTTGTCGTTCCCAATCCTTTTAAAGTAATGTCATTGCAGTCAATAACGCGGGCGTTTTCGTCAAAAACTGTAAAGCCAAGCGGCGAAGCGTCAAGAACCGCGCGGTTAAATTCGTTAACGTCGACTATCGTACGCTCCATTTCAGAACGTATGACGGTATTTGCGCACAGGAACGCCGCCGAGCGCATCATATCAACGCTGTCCTCTTCAAAAAAACGTTCACTGTGGCGGTCTTCAAGAAGGGCAAAACCCCAAAAGGCTTTATTAAAAAACAACGGCGTTACAAACACCGATATTGAGCCGAATGAACGCAACATTTCCGCTTCGGGCAAAAGGCTTGCCGGACTGTTAATTGTCACGCCTGAGGATAAAAGATCCGCCCAACGCGGCGCAAACTGTTCATAAGTGACATCTTCCAGTCCTTTAGTCGGGATTGTAGTGCCGCCTGATTCCCTGTCCCAGCGGTATATCTGCGATACGCGCAAATTGTCATATATGATAAAGTTACGCCAAATTGAAAATCTGTCCAAATCGAACACGTCGGCTATTTCTCTTACGCCTGCCGTCATGGTCTCTTCAAACTTTTCTTTACTGTTCGACAGGAATATTACAGACGCCCTGTTCAACGTATCCGCCATTTTTTCTCGGCGTTTAAGGGATTTAATGGCTCTTTCGGCGGTGTGTTCCGTATTTGTCCTGATAACCGCGTTGGAGAATACGCGCGCCGCCATGTGTAATAAATCAATGCAGCCTTCGTCAAAATAACGGTCGTTGTTATGTTCCTGAAAGGTTACCGCGCCCCATAAATTACCATGTGTTAAAATGGGTATCAACAACATTGATTTAATGCCATACACGTTCAGAAAAGCCGCCTGCGCTTCGTTATAATCGCTTTTCCGCATTCTTATATATTCGCCTTTCTCTGCAGCCGCTATCCAATCTTCCAGAACCGGAATTGTGGGTAAAATCCGCAGTTCATCGGCAAGAGACATCAAACCGCCTTCCGATTTGTCCCAGCGGTAGACTTGCCCAAGCCGTTTGCCGCCTTCAATGTCAACCATTATATAAAAGACTACGCGATCCAGTCCGACTGCGTACGCAAAAGGCCGTATGCCGTTGGTCATTACTTCTTCAAATGTTTTTTCCTGATTAGCTGAAAATATTTCTATTGATTTATTCAAAGCTTCAATAATGGCGGCGCGGCGGGCGAATAAAGCCTTCGCCTCTTTTCTGGAAGCCTTTTTGGCAGGCTTGCCATCTTTTTCAGCCGCGCCGTTTTTTGAATTAATTTTTTTTATTAACGCATTAAATATTGACATATATTTATCCTTTAACAAATTGGGGAATATTATTTTCCATATAATTCCCAATAATGCCTGCAGCTTCGTCAAAATCACTATGCAGCAAATATTCAGAAATGGCGCCCAGCAGTTCTTTAATAGAATGCGGCCACTTTTCCCGAGTCAATTCTTCCATTGCGGAATTGGCGCCTTGTTCATCATACTCCTCGCACGCTGTTTTAATAACGAGCAGTTTTTCTCCCAGAAAATCAATATCACTATTTGAATCTTCCGGTAATTCGCCCGAATCGTCTACATTTAATTTTAATTTTTCTATTACTTTTTTCAACTCCTCTAAAAATAATGGGGTTTTTCCCAATATTAAAGGCATATTTTCCGTTCTTCCCGCCTTTTCCAATTCAAACGCGTCGGCGGAAAGAGCGGCTTCGCCAATACTCGCAAGCGTACTTTTCATCGCATGGACATTAACAATAAACTGCCGAATATCATCCCCTCTGCGGTACGCGTTATTGTGTATTATGGTCATTCTTTCAAAGGCCTTTTCAGCGTCGCGCACAAAAACCGTCCTTAACCCCTCATCGGGCGCTTGTTTTTCCAGCGTATCGCCAGATATTTTAATAATGGCCGCCTGTTTCTGCGCCGCTTGAACCACTTCAGGCGGATATTTGTCGCGAATAAATTTATTTAAATAAAAGTTCAACTGGCGTATATCTATCGGTTTGGAAATAAAGCCGTCGAATCCGTTCGCCATAAACATCTCCGCCATTCCCGCCAGGGCATTCGCCGTCAACGCGACTATGGGCTGAGTATAGCCCAATTCCCGTATGATTTTTACAGTATCAATACCGTCCATTTTAGGCATGAAATGGTCCATAAATATTATATCGAAAGTGGAGCCTGATTTTATTTTTTCAATCGCTATAAAACCGCTTGTGGCAGTTTCAAGCGACAGGCAGTACGGCGCCATAAGACCGCGCGCGACATACAGATTTGTTTCCATATCATCCACAATCAAAACCCTGCCGTAGGGCATATACTCGCGTACCAACTGCGACGTTTTATTTGCCTGCCGCTCCTGCGCATGATGAAACTTCATGAGATTTTCAGCCGCTTCTTTGCCCAACACGTTTGAGTCCGCAATACCCTGCGGCAGGCACACGGTAAATACCGAGCCTTTATTAACTTCGCTTTCTACAGAAATTACGCCGTTCATCAGTTTTACAAGATTACTGGTAATACTCATGCCCAAACCGGTTCCCTCTACCGCGCGGTTGGTTTCCATATTAAAGCGCGAATATTCGTCAAACAGTTTATCCATCTGTTCACGGGTCATACCCTGCCCCGTGTCAGTCACACGGAACACAAGCGTCAATTGATCCGAACTTTCCCGCTGAGGATATTCAGCGGCGACCGACATGGTAATACCGCCTTTATCCGTGTATTTATAAGCGTTGGAAAGCAGGTTATTTAAAATCTGCTTTATTCTTAGTTCGTCACCTAACAGTTTAACGGGAATATTCTCATCCATAATAAGGCTAAATTCAATCGGTTTATAATCATATTTATAGATATTCATATTCATGGCATCGCTGATAAGGCTTGTAACTTCGTAGGGAAGCTGCGCCAGTTCCAGCTTACCCGCTTCAATCTTGGACATATCAAGTATGTCGTTGATAATGCCAAGCAGCAAATAACCTGAAGTGTTAATCTTACCCAAAGCTTCCTTATATTCGAAAGGAAGCGTTTTATTTTGCAATTGTATCTCTGCAATGCCAAGAATCGCGTTCATTGGAGTGCGGACTTCGTGGCTCATACGGGACAAAAACTGGCTTTTATAACGGCTGCTCTGTTCGGCAAATTCCTTTGCGGCTATCAATTCAGTCATATCAATAGCATGCTGGATATGGACGGTTCTGCCGTCATACCATTCAATATACCTGTCCATACAGCGGTAAATGCGTTTCGTTCTGGTGTAGTGTACTTCCCATACGATTGTACTGTCCGGTTCTTTATCAAGTTTGTGACAGGGGCAATAATCACATTTTTCATTAACATTCTGTATAACATTATAACACATTTGCCCGATACAATCCGATCCCAGACTCAATTCCTGTTTCATATAGTCATTTACAAAGAGAATCTCTCCGGTATCGGGAACGGTAACATAGACTACCGCGTCAATGCCATTTAAAATATTTTCCATAACATTAAGCGATCTCTTGGACGCGTTCATTTGCGCGACTATCTTTCTTAACTCGCGTAAATCGTATGTATATCCCGTAACAATAAAATTATCCTCATACTTAACGCGTACAAGGGTAATATCGCAGGGTATTATCTCGCCGTCCAGTTTTTTATGCATCCATTCAAAACGGCAGTAACCTTCGTCAAAAGCCTTTTTTACATATTCAAACGCTATATCTTTTGACAGATGGCCATCCGGCTGATATTCAGGAGAAAGCTCATAAAACCTTTCGCAATATTCATCTTTACTTGTCAGTTCAAATAATTTTACCAATTCCATATTGCAATCAATAAGATAACAATTACGGTCCCAAAAATTTGTTCCAATAGGGGCGGAGTCAAACATAACCCGCATACGTTTATCCGCCTCGCGCAGTTTGTTGGTCTGCAAATTCCGGTTAATGGCGTTGCTCATCATTAAGGCTACGGATGTTAATATGCGTATTTCATCATTTGAAAAAGTCCGCTCCCGCCGACAGTCGTCAATACTAAAAAATCCCCAAAAATTATTGTCTATAAACATCGGGATGGCAACGAGGGCCTGTATCCCATAAGTATCAAAGAATTCCCTCTCGCTTTCCGGAAGCGCGGACAGGGGCGCGTTTATATGGTCGCCGCGTAAAAACATTTTTTTCCAATCCGGCTTTTCCTTTTCGGGAATATGAAAACCTGCGGGAATCTGTTTACAGCCATGGCCATAATCGCTAAGCCATTCATATTTGATTGCAAAACACCATTCCTCATCAATAGGCTCATAGCTCCAAATATGAACGCGGTCTACGTCCAGACAGTATCCCAAAAGTTCAAAACTCTTTATCAGCGACGAATTAAAAAATTTTTCATCATTAATGGACAAAAGGATATTGGCCGCGGCATTCACCGTATTTAATAAATGCTCTCTGCTTTCAATTCCGCTCATCATTTGTTTTAATTCGCGCAAATCACGCAGATAGAACGCTAAAGCGTATTCATTATTAAACTTAACGCGCACTCCTATAACATCACACGGTATCTGCTCCCCGTTAAGCTTTTGATGCATCCATGTAAAGTAGTAGTAACCTTCAGAAAGTGTTTTTTCAATGTTTTCACGCATTTTCCTGGATGACAGACTCCCGTCCGGCTGATACTCGGGCGAAAGCAGATGAAATTTGTCAAAATACTCCTGTTTGTTGTTTGGCAACTCAAACAGACTAAGCGCGCTCTCATTACAATCAATAAACTTGGAATTTCTTTTTAAAATATTTACGCCTAAAGGCATGGCGTTAAATAAAATTCTTAAGCGTTCTTCAACATTGTTTCTCTCCGAGGAAATACTCAGCAATATAATAGTCAGTAAAACCGACAGTACCGTACCCAGAGTGATAAGAATCAAAGCAAGGTTTCTTGTGCCCTGATAATACAGGTCTTCGGGCGTTATAACCCCTATGTACCAGCCGTTATAGAGTTTTTCAACAAAGAGAACGCTTTTAACGCCCTTGTAATTGGTTGTTTTAAATTCAGAAACAAAACCCTGACTCTCCAATTCAACGATAGAAGACGCAATACCGATATTAACGTCGCGTAACGCCTTGCCAGGCATTGAAGGCTCCGGATGTGCCAGTATCATCAGGTCTTCGCTTAACAAAAATCCAAAACTTTTTTCGGAAAAAGGCGCATTAATGGCAAGTTCTCCAATCCTGTCAAAATTCATTTCCAGACAAACGATGCCCAACTCCCTGCCATTTTCGTTAAAAATACGGCGGGAAAATGTAATGCGGCCTTTTTTGGACATGCTGTCAAAATGAGGCTGGGTAATTCCTATATCGCCTTTTGCATTTACAGCCGCCTTATACCAGGGAATGTCCTCCAGTTTATAATTTTCTTTCTGAAAATAACCCGCGTCTCCGGCGGTAAAAACCGTGCCGTAAACATTAAAAAATCCGAAAAAACCAATTACTCCGGAAAGACGGTTTTCTTCGTTACTTTGCACATAACTATTGATATATAGTACATATTCCTGTATTGACCGGGCGTCGCCGCCCCATATAATCATACCGCGTATTGTCTGCGCAATACCCGCCAAAATTGTTTCAGGCTCCAGCATGGCGGCTTTAATATTGGCTTCCGTATGGGAAATAGATTCTTTTAACCTTTTCCGCAAATTTTCATTTTCAATTCTGCTTGCAAAAAAATAACTTGTAAACACCATCAACGCAAAGGCCAGGAAAATCGCCGCTACCTGCGCATGAAAACGCAGCTTCTGCAATTTCTCAAAAAAAGAATTCATTATAAGGCTCCTCTGACAGCCTTAATTTGATCTTTTACCTTAGTAAATACTTCTACTATTTTCGGGTCAAAAGCCTTGCCGGATTCCGATTCAATAATACTTGCCGCTTCCTCGTCAGTGGCCGGTTCTTTATACGACCGTTTTGATACAATCGCGTCATATACGTCAACAATCGCCAAAATACGCCCCTGTAAAGGAATCTCCATTTCTTTAAGCCCATGCGGATAACCTTTACCGTCCCATCGTTCATGGTGAAACTCCGCAAATAATTTAGCGTAAGACAAATATTCCTCTTCGCCAATTTGACTAATCATTCTGTCGATTATCCGCGCGCCTCCCGTGGTGTGAAGTTTTATTTGTTCATATTCATCATCAGTCAATCTGCCGGGCTTATTTAAAATCGCGTCTTTTACATGTATCTTTCCCAAATCATGCAATCGGGCGGAGGAAACCACTTTTTCCATATCCCAATCGCGCATTTCATCGGTATACACTTCGTAATTTATCATCCCCTCTATCAGTATCTTAACATACGCAGCCGTTCTGTCATTATGCCCACCTGTCTCTTTGTCCCGTTCTTCAACAACATCCGCCAAAACGGTTACAATGCCGTTTTGCAGCCGCTTGATCCGGGTCGTGCGTTCGCGTATCAATTCGTCAATATCCAAATGTGTTTTTATACGGTTTAGCAATACATGCGAGGAAAACGGTTTTGTTACAAAATCTACCACGCCCAATTCAAAGCCGCTGGCTTCAATTTCATCGTCTGAATAGCTGGTAAGAAATATAACGGGAATATCCGCGTATAAAGGATTGGCCTTTAAAATCTGTAACGCTTCAGAGCCGTCCATTCCGGGCATTTCTATATCAAGCAGGATTAAATCAGGAGTAATTTTTTTTAAAAGCGAGAACATTTTTACCGCTGAAGGCATAGTCAATATACGATAATGGTTTTCCAGCGCTTTTTTTACTATTGACAAATTAGTATCACTATCGTCTACGGCAAAGATAGTTTTCATCACTTTACCGCATTAGCGTATTTTTCTACAATTGATCCTATCTTGGATAAAAGTTCGTCTTTCTTGCATGGTTTCCTGATAAAATCAACCGCTCCCACTTCATTGGCTTTGGTTATGTCAGCCGGATCATCCGATGATGAATAAATTACTATCGGGACAAAATGTAATTTGCTGATTTGCCTTATCCTCTGGAAGATATCCCATCCGCCCATACCCGGCATAATTAAATCAAGCATAATTATATGGGGAACAAGTCCTTGATAGAATAATTTTAAAGCGTCATGGCCAGAACCGGCGGTAATAACTTCATAGTCTTTTTCCAACATTCCTTTGATTGCGACAAGATGGGTCTCGTCATCATCCACCGTCAGCACAATTCTCTTTTCGTCGCCAGTTTGAACTTTAAACTTTTCAGTTTCTTTTTTCAAATCGTCAAAGTTACGGTTGTTTTCATCGTTCATTTCATTCACATTCTCAACCGCAATCTTTATCTGGGTCATAGCGCCGCTTACTATTTGATTCATGCCTTCGACAACCTTATTGCTTATCTTAATAAATTCACCGGTTTTATTTACAACGTCCCCTCCCGATTGCGCCATGTCTTCAGCGCCTTTTTTAACCGATACGGTAATATCTTTAAGCCGGCCTACTGATTCAAGGATCTGTCTTCCCCCGGTTTCCTGCTCTTCCATTGCATTACGGATATTTTGTTCATGTTCCGCTACAGTCTTCACGCCTGAGTCTATGGCGCCAAAACGGTCAAGCACGTCGTTGGAGGATTTGGTAATGTTGTCTATGGAAGCCTTTATCTTTTTTAACATTCCCGCCGTCGTTTTGGACTGACCGCTTGATGATTCTGCAAGTTTGCGAATCTCATCGGCGACTACCGCAAAGCCCCTACCGGCTTCTCCGGCGTGAGCCGCCTCAATTGCCGCGTTCATGGAAAGAAGATTCGTCTGGGCGGCGATACTGTTCATTAGCGCGTTAATTTCCAAAAGCCCCTCGGATTCCTGCGCGATTTCATGTATTTCCTGCGCCACCGTCTGAAGCCCGGTCTTGCCGATTTCGGACGCGTCCGCAAGGGCGCTGACATTTTTACCGTTTTCCACCAATGTTTTGGTTACCGAATTAATGTTAGCTGTCATTTCTTCAACGGCTGAAGACGAAGTATTAACTCTATCAGATTGTTCTTCAATCAGCCTGTTAAGGTTCTCGATATTGTTCTTGATTTCGTCACTGGCTTTGGCCGCTTCATTCGCTTCCTGTTCCTGCTGGGCTACAAGACCTTTCATACTGTCAAACTGCGTTGAAATCTGGGAGACGGCAACTCCTGTTTTTTCCATATCGGTGGAAAGCTCCAAACCGGTATTGGTAAGCGCGTTTACCTTATGTTTTATAGTACCTATAAGATTTCTAATATTTTCGAATGTTTCGTTAAAATACATGGCCATGTCGCCGATTTCATCTTTACTTTTCACATTTAGGCGTTTGGTCAGGTCTCCTTCGCCCTCGGCAATTTCCATTAGCATACCGGCTGCGGTATTAATGGGCTTTAATAAGATAAACTTGTAACTTAACGTGTTGACCAAAATGGAAATCAATAGAATTACAACCGCGAAAAGCGCAATTATTTTTATCTGGCCGACTATGTTGTTACTGATGACTTTGTTTATGCCCGTCATCTCGTTGCCGATAAACAAAATGCCGATAACGTTTTTGCTTCCCGCCGCGAAAATAGGACGATATTCGGTAAGATATTTCTTGCCAAGGATGACCGCTTCTCCTGAATAGCTTTTGCCGGATTGTATTGACGGATACGCGGCGCTGGTTGTTCCCAGCTTCGTATCAACCGCCCGTTTTCCGGAGTCGTCTACAATACTGGTGGTTATCCTGCGGTAATCATCGCCATCCTTGATAAAAACAGTCGCCGCTATGTTAAGGTCCGTACTCAATTCGTCTATCAATTTATAATTATACTTTAAAGAAGTGCCGTCTTCTCCAATAAGATCATCGTCTTTAATGCTTAATTGCCCATATTCAATGTTCATTCTGTGCGCGAAATGAATCATATCGCTTGCAAGTTTATTCTTCCCCATGATAACGGCGGTTTCAAGACTGGACTCCCGAATGGAATTTATACTGATGACCGAAAAAATGATAATCGCTAAAAGCATAAATGTAATTGATATGCTTGATAATTTTAGTTGTAGGCCTAAACGTCCGGACTTTTTAATGTTATTCATAAACTGCCTCTTAATGTATTGTTCTTAATAGTATAATGTCTTTATGGAATATTTATCAATATATTTGACTATTAATTGTAGAAAATTTGTTCAAATTTACTATTTTTTAGGTCTAAATATTGGAATTTAAACTTATATTACGATCCAGCCAAGCCCCTATATCTGATAAAAGTTTCTCAATATAATCTATACAAGCCTGATTTTTTGCCAAAATGCCTGATAAATCACCTGCTTTTGCCAATGCTTCCAGGTCCATAGCCATTTTATGCGCAGTTTCGGCGCCAATGCTTTCGCTGGTGCTCTTCACGCCGTGTACGCCTATTCTATATTCCTGCAATGTTTGCTCGGATACTGAACGCATTTTAACCAATGTCACCGGTATAACGGAAAGATATGAACGCAGCACAGGCAGAAAAATATCCATATCGCCGTCATATAGTTCAATAATTTTGCTTTTGTCAATTCCAGGTATTTCTATTTCCATTTTCTTCTCCGTATTATTGGAAGTATCAATATTTTTTGTGATTTTCTCACGAATCCAGTCTTTAATAAACGCGTCTATTTTTGAAAAACTAACCGGCTTTGACAAAACCGCCTGAAAACCGTTATCTAAAAATATTTGTCCGGTTTCCGCGCCTTCCACATCTCCGCCTAACGCGCCATCATCAGCCGTCAAGGCGATAATCGGCACATTTTTTGCGTATTCCGTTTCAAGTGAACGTATTTTAACCGTCGTTTCTATACCGTCCATTTCCGGCATCTGATGATCCATAAAGATAATATCGTATACCGGATACCCTATTTCTATCCGCTTTATGGCTTCATACCCGTTTAACACGCAATCTACCCGCATTTTGTACTTGCGCAGCATTCCTGCGGCTACGTTCAGGTTAGGCAGGAAATCGTCCACCACCAGCGCCTTTATATGACTTAAATCCATTTTAAATGATCCGGTCTTGTTTACCAGGCTGTCTTTTAAACGCCGGGCGGCTTCAACCGTTTCGGGGGGACATTTATCGCGTATCAGTTTATTTAACAGGTCGTTAAGCTGACGTATGTCAATTGGTTTGGGAATATACCCGTCAAAACCATTTTCCGCAAACATTTCCGCATGTCCCACCAGTGCGTTAGCTGTCATGGCGACAATGGGACGCGTATAGCCAAAACTGCGTATGAGCTTCGCAGTTTCTATTCCGTCCATTTCCGGCATAAAGTGGTCCATAAAAATAATGTCAAATATCATGCCTTCTTTAATTTTTTCAATCGCCTCTTTTCCGCTTAAAACCGTTTCTATCGACAATCCGTAAGGTGACAAAAGCCCTCGCGCGACATACAGATTCGGCTCCATGTCGTCTACAACCAATACTTTTCCGTAGGGCATATATTCGCGGATAAATTGTGTCGATTTTTTTTCATGCATTAATTTTCCTATACTGCATTTGTTGATGTTTTCCGCCAATTCCCTGCCAATCACCTCCGCGCCTGAAACAATCCCCTGCGGCAGTTTCACGGTAAAAGTCGACCCTTTATCCAATTCACTTTCTACAATAATTTCGCCGTTCATTAAATTAACCAAACGGTTGGTAATGCTCATACCCAGCCCAGTACCCTCGGTTACGCGGTTGGCTTCCAGATTAAAACGGGTATATTCATCAAACAGCTTGCTAACCTGTTCGCGGGTCATTCCGCGTCCTGTGTCGCTTATGCGAAAAACAAGCAGCACGCCCGGTTTTTCTTCCTGCTCTGATATTTTATACTCCGCCGCGACCGCCATTGAAACCTTTCCGCTGTCCGTATATTTAAACGCGTTGGTAAGGATGTTATTTAATATTTGTTTAATGCGAAGTTCATCGCCGAATAATGTCAAGGGAATGTTCTCATCCGCCTTTAGTTCAAATTGAATGGGCTTGGCGTCAAAGCGCATAACATTAAGCTGTACGGTATCATTAATAAGGCTTGCTACGTTATAATTAACGGGCATAAGTTCCAGCCTGTTTGCCTCTATTTTTGACAGATCCAATATATCGTTGATAATGCTGAGAAGCAGGTAACCTGAATTATACATTTTATTCAGCGCTTCCCGCATATCCTGCGAAAGTCCGTCTTTTTCCAACTGCATTTCAGTAATGCCCAAAATCACATTCATAGGCGAGCGTATTTCATGGCTCATCCTTGCAAGGAACGCGGATTTTGCAACATTGGCGGCTTCAGCCTCAGCCTGTTTTTTCGCCATTTTTTTCAGATTGGTAACGTCATGCATCACTTCGATATAGCCCATAGTCTTATTGTTCAAACTTTTAAGAATTTCAACATTGACCTCGTAAGACGAATCTTCATGTAAAAAATACGTATGTTTTTCGCCTCTTTTCGCGCACTCAATTCCGCATTCCGGCGTATTACAGATATTTGTGTTCCAATAACTGCATGGTTTTCCAATAACATCTTCATACGAAATATTTAAGGCTTTTTCAACCGCTGAATTTATATAAGTCCAGTTCGCATTCGCGTCGGTAACTGATATTGGCATGGGTATGGCGTTTAAAATTGATTTATACCAATGGCTTATGGCAAGGGAATTCTCGTTTTCTTTTAAAATTTTAGTGTTCTGTATATTTCTGTTTACGGCGTTGCTCATCATCAAGCCTACAGAAGTTAATATATGGATTTCTTCTTCTGAAAATTTCCGTTCCCGGCGGCAGTCGTTAATGCTGAAAAAACCCCAAAAACTGCTTTTTTCGCCCGTCGTCTGCCGCCTGTCAATTTTCGTCCGCCGTCTGTCGCCAAATATCTTCCGTCTGTCTTCTTTCGACAGCCGCCTGTCATAAATAAAAAGCCGCCTGTTGTCATCTGCAGATTTCCGTCTGTTCGCATCTTGTCTTCTGTCAACTTTTCGCTGCCGTCTGTCGCCCGCTATCTGCCGTTCCAGAAACATAGGAATAATTACGATAGATTTCAATTGATACGTATGCAGAAAATCCTGATCGTCCTGCGACAAAGAAGAGAACGGCGCGTTTATATGCTCTCCGCGCAGGAATAATTTTTCCCATTCGGGTTTCCAACTGTAGGGAAAATACAAACTTACGGGAGTCGTTATTCCATAACCATAATCGCTGAGCCATTCATAACGGCGGACAAAATGCATTTCGCCGTCAATCAACTCGTTACGCCAAATTTGAACGCGGTCAACATCCAGGCAGTCTCCTACAAGTTTAAAACTCTTTGCCAGAGCGGCTTCAAACGATTCATCATCGCTGACAGACAATAAAGCATTGGCCGCGTTGTTCACCATACTCAATAAATTTTCCCGCTGTTTGGCTTCCCGCATTAATTTGTTTTGACTCATGCGCGCTTCCCATGACTTCCGCCGCAGCCTGTCCTGGCTTATGGAAAACAAAAGCGAAACCGCTACCGCAACCATTAGATCGCTTATAATATATCTTGTCTTATAGTCAGAGAAATCCATCCCGCAGATACGCGCCACCGAAAAAAAGACAATAAGCGTAAATGCAATGTTCGAAATTTTAAATTTTATGGGAAACGGCGCGAACACGGGCAGCATCAGTATGACGGAAAGAGCGCTGATATATGTGTTGATATTCGAGCCTGAGGACGCTGTAATGACGGTAGTTCCAAGGAAAAAATACGCGGTTAAAACCATCATTAGGATACAAGGCTGATCTTTAAAACGTTTTGTAAACCGCAGCGCGATAAGGATTGAGCTTAACAGCGTATATCCCAAATGAATTGAAACCGCGAGTATGGGAAAGGGATGAATTTTTATGTCGCCGGGAATATAGATCAGCATTAAAAACAGGGTTATGAAGACTATATAGAAAATTTTCCCGGATTCATAATTAAGATCGCCGTAAAAAGTTTCACGGCTTGAATCATCGCCGTAAGCCTGAAAGCGCGATTTGTATTTATTGACAAGCATATTAAAAAATTCAAGCACACGCATACAATTTCATTAGAATTCTCCCAGCCTTTTTTTTAGATAATAATACTAAAACTCATCTGATTTAATGCTTCAATACCCCTTCAATTTCGCTATAAGCATCTATTACGCATTATAATAACATACAATATTATTTGTGTCAAACTCCTCTAAAATTATTATTTTTACTATAAATATGCCGAATTGTCATAAATAACAGTTCACAATAGGGCTATTTTTGTTATATAATTAACGAAATGAATGGTTTATTGCTTTTATTGATATCTGTAATTACTCTTTTTTTTGCCTATCTGCTCTACGGCAGGTTTCTTGCCAAAAAATGGGGAATAGACCCTTCCAGGAAAACCCCGGCTTGTGAGATGGAAGACGGACAGGAATATGTTCCCACTTCCGGAGCAGTGCTATTTGGGCATGAATTCGCGTCTATCGCCGGGGCAGGGCCTATAAACGGGCCGATTATCGCCGCAATGTTCGGATGGGTTCCGGCGCTGTTATGGCTTTTATTTGGGAGCGTCTTCTTCGGCGCGGTGCATGATTTTGCGGCGCTTTACACATCGGTTAAAAACAAAGGAAAATCAATCGGATATGTAATTGAGTTATATGTGGGAAAAACAGGAAAGCGTCTTTTTTTAATTTTTGTGTGGCTTTTTTCTATACTTATCGCGGCGGCTTTTGCAGACATAGTAGCCGGAACATTTAATGGGTTAAACGAGCTTGGAGAGCGGAACGAAATAAACGCCTCGGTAGCGTCCAGTTCAAGTTTTTTTATACTTGCGGCAATAATTCTTGGTTTATTTATCCGCAGGCGCAAGGCTTCCGATTTGGCAAGCGGCATCATCGCGGTTGATCTTCTTATTATCTGCATTGCCCTTGGGATTTTCTTTCCTTTTTATATGGATAAATCCGTCTGGTTCTACCTTATCTTTGCCTATATATTTATAGCCTCGATTGTTCCCGTGTGGTCATTGGGCCAGCCCCGTAATTATCTTAATTCATTCTTATTGATAGCTATGATGCTGGCGGCTTTTATAGGAGTTGTTTTTACAGCGCCAAAAATTTCAATCCCCGCGTTTACAGGTTTCAATATAAAAGGCAATTTATTGTTCCCCGGCCTTTTTGTCACTATTGCCTGCGGCGCGATTTCCGGCTTTCACTCCCTTGTAGCCACAGGGGCGGCGTCCAAACAGATAAGCAATGAAAAACATATGCTTCCCATTTCCTACGGCGCAATGTTAGTTGAAACTCTCGTGGCGGTTCTTGCGCTTATCGCTGTCGGCTCTCTGGCGTGGAATGGAAAATTGCCTGACGGGACTCCGCCGGTCATCTTCGCAACCGCGGTTTCAGGCTTTCTTTCACAGCTTGGACTGCCTCATCAGGTGTCATTTACCATAGTGTCGCTGGCGGTTTCATCGTTTGTGCTTACTACGCTGGATACGGTCGCCCGGCTGGGGCGGCTCTCTTTTCAGGAGCTTTTTTCAGTTGATGATCAAAAACAGGAAAATAAACTATGGGCAAAAATATTAAAAAACAAGGCCGCTTCTTCGATCTTTACCCTGCTTCCTGCGTATCTTTTGGCAATAATGGGTTATGAGAGCATCTGGCCGTTATTCGGCGCGGCAAACCAGCTTCTTGCCGCATTGACTCTGATTGCCTGCACCCTGTTTTTTAAAAAGACGGGACGGCGTATTTTTATGTTGATAGTTCCAACCATAATCATGTTAGCTGTCACATATACTTCCCTTTCCCTGAGCATAAAAAATAAAATTTTATCTTTTATGGACGGCAATTTTAATCCTGCGGTTGACGGTATTCAAATGTTTATTGCCATCTTGCTGCTGGTATTGGGAATTCTTGTCGCGGTTTCCTGCGCGATAAAACTGCTTAATAAAAGTGAAGATAAGGAAATCATCCGGCAATCATGAATAATATAAAAAAAATAATCATATCCGGTTTGACCAGCGGCAAGTATTCAAGTTTTAGTGACGAGACCAACATAGACAATATGCTTCGTCTTATAGTTCTTAATATCATCTATACGATTGCCTCTGTTTTAATTATCACGCTGGGCGTTATAGATATGCAAAGAGGAAATGTTGACGACGGCCTGCTTACGGTTATCCTTGGCTTTATGACATTTTTAAATCTTTTATTACTGCGTACAGAAATGCCTTTTAACATAAGCGGCTTGATAATTACCGCGGTTTTCGGCGCTTTTTGCGGATTATCTATTTTTGTAAAATATGAAATGAACGGCCTTTCCAGCCTGTGGATTTATTCTTTTCCGTTAATGTCAATCTTTACGCTGGGACTTCCTATAGGGCTTATCCCCGCATTACTTATTTTGATAGCCGCATTTTTTGGAACTTTCGGCGGTTTATCAAAATACCAATACACATTTCAGGAAGCGGCCCTTTTATGCGGCGTTTATTTCTTTGTAATGCTTCTTACCGTCGTATATGAATTTGTCCGTTCATTTAAAGACCGCTGGCTGATGCGTCAGGACAGTTACATGAATTTGGTTTTTGATAACAGTCCCGATATTATTATGCTCCTGGATAAAAACATCGGCCTTATTCACTGCGCCAAAACTTTCCTGAAAAGCGCAAAAATTAACAGTTTTGAAGAAATACGCAAAGCAAGCTATGATGAAGTTTTCGGTCTTTTTACGGATTATGAAATGCTTAATCAAATTACCACCTTTTTTAATAATTCAATATATAACAAAAAACCTGTTACATTTGAGAGGGTTTTGGATTTTAGCGGCGAAGGAAACAACCGTCATTATGAGATTCATTTTACCCCGATGTACAACAACAAGGGCGAATTTCAAGGCGCTTTTATCCTTTTCCATGACATGACCGATATTCTGGAAACAAAGAACCGCGCCGAACAGGCCAGCAAGGCAAAGTCAATTTTCCTCGCCAACATGAGCCATGAAATCCGCACGCCGTTAAATGCCATTATCGGCATGACCGCCATAGCCAAGAATTCAAATGAATTGGAGCGGAAAGATTACTGTCTGGAAAAAGTAGAGAGCGCTTCCAATCATCTGCTTGGGGTTATCAACGATATTCTTGACATGTCAAAAATTGAAGAAGATAAATTTGAGCTTTCATATACCGAGTTTGAATTGTCCGCCATGATACAAAGAGTGGTTAATATTTTTGAATTCCGATTGGAGGAGAAAAAGCAAAAATTTACCGTTAATCTTGATCCTGCCCTTCCTAAAAGGATAAAAACAGACGATCAGCGGCTTGCGCAGGTTATCACAAACCTTTTGGGTAATGCCGTTAAATTCACTCCTGAAGGCGGGGATATTACCCTTTCCGTCCGAAAACTCAATCAGGAGATGGAGTTCTGCACTCTGGAAATAATTATTAATGATACGGGAATAGGAATATCAAAAGAGCAGCAAAGCAAACTTTTTGATTCTTTTGTGCAGGTGGATTCCAGCATAGCGCGGAAATTCGGCGGCACGGGCCTGGGACTGGCTATTTCCAGGAAAATTGTAGAGTTGATGCACGGCGAGATAAAAATGGAATCAGAAATCGGCAAGGGAGCGTCATTTATCATTACTATCCGCGTGGAAATTATAAGCGATGAAACGCAAAAGGCGGAAGCTGCAGAGGCTCCCACGGAAGAAGCGCATGACGCGCATGAAGGCGAAAAAGAAGACGAACAAGAGCCTGATTATCAGGGGAAACGGATATTGCTTGTAGAGGACGTTGAAATAAACCGTGAAATAGTCATCACCGTATTGGAACCTCTTGGACTGGAAATAACGGAAGCCGAAGACGGACAGAAAGCGTACGATTTATTCCGCGCTTATCCCAATTCCTTTGACCTTATTTTTATGGATATTCATATGCCCGGCATTGACGGTTATGAGGCCACAAGGCTTATCCGCGCCTTTGACCACCCCAGGGCGAAGACCGTCCCTATAGTTGCGATGACAGCTAACGTTTTCCGTGAAGACGTGGAACGCTGTCTTGCAGCCGGCATGAACGACCATGTCGGGAAACCGCTGGACTTTAACGTTGTAGTGGCGGTGTTAAAGAAGTATTTAATAAATAAAACTTGTGAATAATTTTTTTAATAAGATATAAAAAAGTGAAAAATGAGAAATGAGAAATGGCAACAAGCGAAGAGTTAGAAACCACGCTGAGAGAGCGGACAAGAGAGCCTTCTCCCTTTCTCACTTCTAACTTCTCATTCTCTCCCTTCTCATTCTCTCACTTCTCACTTCTCACTTCTCACTTCTCATTCTCTCACTTCTCACTTCTCATTTCTCACTTCTCTCTCTTCCCTACTCTACTTTAAACAGTGATACCTCCTTGACTAAAAGATTGATGTTTTCCCTGTTTTTCACGGTTATATCGTTAACCATGTTAACAGCCTCGTTGATCTGTTCCGCTCCTAAAGCAATTTCGTTAATGCCTCCGGTAATCTCCTGCGTCACACTCTCAAGATTCCTGCTTTCTTTTATCACCTCACGGCTGCCTTGAAGCATTTGCTCGGATTCATCTTTAACCTGCCTGGTAATCTCATTAAGCTGGCCGACGGCTTCCAATATTTGTTTGCTGCCCTCGTTCTGTTCTTCCATGGCATTACGGATACATTCTTCCTGTTCCGTTACGGTTTTTATGTCCGAATCAATAACATCGAATCTTGTAAGAGTGTCATCAGTGGATGAACCGACTTTGTCAATTGAGCTTTTTATCTTTTCGAGTACGGAACTTATTGTTTTAGATTGTTCGCCGGAACTTTCGGCAAGTTTGCGAATTTCATTGGCGACTACCGCGAAACCTTTGCCGGAGGCTCCCGCGTGCGCCGCTTCAATCGCGGCGTTCATGGAAAGCAAATTGGTCTGGCTGGCGATGATTTTCATCACCTTGTTGATCTCAAGCAGTCCTTCCGACTCACGCGCAATTTCATGAATATCCTCGGCTGCGTCTACAAGGCTTGTATGCCCCAACTCGGAAGCGGAAGTTAATTCGTCCACGCTTTCGCCGTTTTTAACAAGAGTCTTTGTTACAGATTGAATATTGGCGAGCATTTCCTCTATTGAAGAAGACGATTGGGATACGCTGGCGGATTGCTTTTCCACATATTTATTTAGCTTGTTAATATTGTTTGTGATTTGCTCCATTGTCGCCCCGGTTTGAGTTACGGACGCGCTCTGATTGATCACCCTGCCTTTAATATTTTCAATGGTGGCGGTAATCTCGTTAATCGCCGAGGCGGTCTCGTTCATATTGCTTGCCAGAGCATTGCCGGTATCGGATAAATTCCCCGCCTGTTCTTTTATTGAAATGATCAGTTTCTTTATCTTGGCAAGCGTCATGTTAAAATAGCGGGACATATCGGAGATTTCATCGTTTCCTTTTTCAGGAATGGTACGCGTTAAGTCCCCTTCACCTTCGGAAATGTCCTTCAACGTCTCCGTTACTGTGACAATCGGTTTTGTAACAAATTCAAGAACGATAAAGAAAACAACCGCCGTCGCAATAATTGCTATTACGGCAAGGATAACGGTAAATTTGGTTATTTCGTTTATTTCTTTTAATACGTGGGCTTCAGAGACGCCTATCAGCACCGACAATTCAAAATCAGAGTTGCCTATTTTAATAGGCCTGACAACAAACCTGTAAGTATCATCATGATCGGGATCATACACGCTGCCCTTATAAATCATATCGTTATTCATCGCGTCGAATATCGCTTTCCTGGAATCGCCCAATTCCTCGTCAACGTCAAACATATTCTTGCCAATCCGTTCAGGTTTATAATGCGCGAGTATTGATCCTTGATTTGAGTATATTATCATCATGTCAATTTCATTGTTTTCTTTTATGGTGTTTTCCAATGTCGTCTGTACCACGTCAATATTCACCACACATCCAAGGGCTCCTACTACTTCTTCATTATTTTTTTCGTTATTTGTAATAGGAACAAACATTCTAATCGTATACTTGTCAGATCCGTTAATATTCCACAATATAGGCTCGCTAATATGATCTTTAAACGCGTTGGGGCCGTTAATATGCTCCATTACATTGTCAACATCAGTGCTGAGGCGCTTTATAGTTTTACCGGTTTTTTTGTCCCATGCCATCGCATACTGTCCCGTCGGTGTCGAGCCTGTCCTGCCTATATATCGCGCATCCATGCCGTCAATGACGTTTGGTTTCCAGATGGTATACAAGACCGCCATTTGAGGTTCCTCGTTCAGAGCCGATTTCAGCATGGCATCATATTTGTCGCGCCGCTCTTCCGGTTTAACCGTTTCAAAGTCGCCCAATACGTTAGCCAGCGTAGTTAGCGCCCTGATATAGCCGTTCTCCTGGCCTTTCCAGAATTCGGCCTGGCTGTTTACCAAATGTTCCTGACCGCGCAGACTCAACTGCAGAGTGCTTTTGGAGGCCTGCCACAACAGTATTGTGGCTATTCCTGCTACCACTACAGCCATAATTGTGATTACAATGATGCTAAGTTTGAATTTAATCTTCATAAAATCCTCCTTCTTGCAAAATACTTCAATAGCATTTGCAATGGTTTATATTATGAAAGTAGTAATTTTGTTAAATAAATGAGTATCTGAAAGTGAAGATAAATCAGTCGCAAAATACACCCTAATTTGCATTAATTCACTCTAATTCGCAAGAGGTCTCACAAAGATCACAAAGGGGAAATAGGGGGTTTTTGTTCGCTATCTTATCGTAAAATCCACGTATAATTTTCGTACAACAACCCCTGATCCCCCTTCGTGATCTTTGTTACTTTGTGTTCTGCGCACTGTCGCAGCCTAAAGGCTGCTTGCTTTTATTACATGCAGCGGCATTTATTGGTGCTACGTTGTGCGGCATTATTCATCCACATGGCTACACCGTGCGTTTTTTTAACGTGTGTGAGGTCTTCGAGATTAAAGTATTAGATTAATTTCTTTTCTACCGCAATTCTTATCAGATCAGCTAAATTTTCCGCTCCAAGTTTATAATGAATCTTGTTAATTATCATTTTTATGGTATTGATGGAAAGTTCCCGCGCGGCTGCAATTTCGGCGCGTGACAGGCCGTGGGAGATGTCATTTAGTATTTCGGCTTCCCTTGGAGATAAAACAATGCCGCCCGTTCCGCCGCCTGATTGCGTATATTTTGCAATGATATGGGAACGGCGTTTGGCGTAAGTGGCCGATTTATGATTGATATCCTCCAGCCATGATACGGGAATGACTTTGCGCGATTCTTTGAGCATGGCGGCGGTTAATGTGCGCATATCTTTTCCCATTTCGACAAAGGGCATTAAAATGCCGTTGGGTTCCGCGTTTTTGTACGCTTCCTCAAACGTGGCAAAAGCTTTTTCTTTGTTTTTCATTTTATAGTGAATACAGGCTTCCATTGCCAGCATTTCCACCCGTCCGAATAAAAACGATTCCCGGCGCTTCATCTCCTCAATGTACGACAGTAAAGGTGAATAGTTCCTTGTCGCATAACAAAGACGCGCTATTATTTGATTCCCGAAATTGTCAATGGATGCGGCGTGGCTGTAAGTTAAAAAATCTTCTTTAAGCCAATCAACCGCTTTTTCAGGCTGGCCTAGAAAACAGTAATACCATGAAAGGGAAATATCATAATCAAAAAAACGATTTACATATTCAGTCTCGTCCAGTTGGGCTTTTGTATCTTTTAGGGTCTGTTCCATAAGCAAAAAATTCCCCTGAGAAGCGGCAATACGCAGATTGTATAACAATGCCCTGTGCATAAGTCCAAACTGTTTTTCCGCTCTAGCCTGCTTCACCGCAAAGGTAATATGAGGCTCCGCGGAGGAAATATCGCACCGGTAGAATTCCAATTCGCCGTACGCCAGTCCCAATTCTCCGGCCATGAACCCTTTCATATAACTCTTTTGTATGTGCTCGTGATTACGGGTTATAACGGCGATAAACTCTTCTGGACTTCCCTTCCTTGAAGAACCGGCAAAGTTGATCCATGCTCCAGGATAATAAATGTCGAGTTTGCCCGAATCCGCCTCATGCACGCATTTACATGCTTTTTCAATGTAAGTATCAAAATCAAAAATATCATCCGTTACGCTCATTAAACAGCGTATGTATGTCCAGCAAATATAGAGTCTTGTCAGAGTGCGGTTCTTTATAGAATCACCATCCGGCAGTTTTAGGAATTTCGCTTCGTAGAACTTAACCAACTCAAGCGATTTTTGCAGTAACCCCTGACATATATACGTGCGCAAATGCATATCCGCAAGAAATTCCACCTTGTCAAAAGCATCCGCCGGAGCCCTGTCTAAAATTTGCGCCGCGTATCTTGCAATATCCAGCGGTATTTGCGTGGTTAAGGATGCCAAAATTAAAAGTATTGATTTATAGTCTCCCGTCTTTTCATAATACGACATGGCGTCAATCTTAAAACCGTTACGCGCGCACCAATTACCGGAAATAGCGTAAGTTTCTTTTTTTTGTTCTTCCGGAATTAAATTTTGCTTTGTACTTAAGAATTCCAAAAACAAAGGGTGAATAAGGTATGCGTTAATAAAATTGTCCCTGCGCACATAAGCGCTTTGTTTTTCAAGTTCAGCGACAAGCTCTTCTTCATTTCCCGCCAGTTGGGTAATTAAGTCAACGGACAAATGATCGATAAGGGAAAGGCACAGTAAAAAATTCTGCAGGCGGTCGGAAATATCATTCCAAAGTTCCGTTTCAATTATGCCGAATATATTTGTCCTCAGAGCGTTACGCACATAACCGCTGTATCCGGGAGCTTTTTTATAAGACTGCGCGATAAAGTTAATAGCGAACGCCCAGCCGCCCGTATCCTGCATGATCTCGCGTAAATTTTCATACGACAGAGAAATATTTCGACTGCGGAAATATTGGGCAAGCTCATTTTCCGTAAAGCGCAGATCATCCTCGCTTATATTGAATATTTTTTTCTCATAAACGCTATTGGCTGTTTTAATGTCAGGAGCGGTACGGGAAATAAGAAACACCGATGTCCCCGGCGGCATTTTAAAAAGAATACATTCATCCACAAATTTAATCACAGAAGGCTCTTCAATACAATGAAAATCATCCATGACAATAATTCGCCTTTTTTTCTCTACAAGATCGTTTAATAAGGTCAGATAATGATTAAGTTTATCTTTTGTGTCAGGAAAGCCCAGCTTGGTTAACGCTTTGGCAAGAGGCGCGTTAATCTTTGTCAAAGTATGTATATAACTCTCCCAAAAACGCGCTCCCGTGTTATCACGTTCGGAAAGTTGAAGCCAAAATGTAGTCGCCTGGTACTCCTGCGCGAAATCATGAACCGCGCATGTTTTACCGTAACCGGCGCCCGCGCATACCACAACCACAGGGTATTTAACAGCTTCCTCAAACAATTGGTTCAGCCGAGGACGCTCAAAATTCAATGAATTATGATCAATGTGAGCCTTTGGCGTGGCTTTCATACAAAAATCTCCTTTTATTTTATGTATATAATTTTTGTATATAATTTATTTTTTTATCATAATCATTAGTTTATGTCAACTATTTTTAAATAGGGAATTTATCCCCAGGACTACACACAAAGAGCACAAAGGTACAAAGATCACAAAGGAGGGAAGGAGGTTTTTGTCCGAAGGCTATGCTTGAGCTTCATTATAGGATAACAGACAAAAACCTCTAAATATTTGTATAATAGTGATGTGAGAAACAAGATTTATGAGTTGTATGCTCTTGAACAATTAGCCTCAGGCAATAGCTGTGTTCATAGGTTAAGTCCGCTTTTTAAATTGTTGGCGGCGGCTGTCTTTATCGTAACAGTAGTCTCTTTTAACAGGTTCGCTTTTGGACGGTTGATCCCGTTTGTTTTTTATCCGGCGATTCTTATGGCCCTATCACAAACGCCGTATTCAATGTTAAATAAGCGTTTTCTTGCCGCTTTGCCGTTTTGCCTTTTTGCAGGAATAAGCAATGTAATTTTCGACAGAAGCGCCGCATTTGCGGCAGGAGGCATTACGGTAAGTTGGGGCGTTGTTTCGTTCGCGGTCATATTGTTCAGAACATGGCTGTGCGTTATGGCAGTCTTAATACTCGTTTCCGTAACGCCGCTTTCCGATCTGACAGGCGAACTGCGGCGCTTACGGGCGCCTAAAATTTTTATTGTCATGTTTGAACTTACTTACCGCTACACCGGCGTATTGTTAAACGAAGCGTATTGTGCGGGGCTTGCGTATTCTTTAAGAAGCGCAAACAGAAAAGGAATTAAAATGAGCGACATGGGCAGTTTTGCCGGCGTTCTGCTTATCCGCAGTTTTGACCGCGCTGAGCGCGTATACAATGCAATGAAATGCCGTGGGTATACGTCGGGGCAGACAACTCAAAACATTCCACAAAATAAAAAACCGTCTATTAATGATTTTATTTTCCTGTTTACAGTCTGCCTGTTATGCGCAACTTTCCGTTTTGCCGACATAAACGCCCTATTTTCCGTAATTTTGGGAAGGTTTGTGCAATGCTAAAAATCCGCAATGTAACGGTTGTATACCCTGACAAGACAAAAGCTATTGATAACATTGATTTGACCGTCAATACCGGAGAAAATATCGCGTTAATAGGCGGGAACGGCGCGGGGAAAACGACGCTTCTGCTTGCAATAGCAGGGATACTTGAATTGTCAGGGACGATTGAAATAGACGGCATACAACTTAATAAAAAAACAGTCAATGAAATACGAAAACGGACGGGATTGGTTTTTCAAAATCCGGACGACCAGTTATTTATGCCGCTTGTTTTTGACGATGTGGCCTTTGGCTGCCGTAATTTTGGGATGCGGGAAGACGAAGTTAAAATAAGGGCGGATGAGACGCTTAAGCAATTAAACATAAGCCATTTAAGCGCCCGCTCACCGTTGAAATTGTCAGGCGGAGAGAAACGCATAGCGGCTTTAGCGGCAGTTTTGGCAATGGAGCCTTCTATTTTAATGTTAGACGAACCAACCGCCTATCTTGACCCCAAGGCAAAAAAAGCGTTAATTGAAACTTTAAGAAAATTAAACCATACAAAGATAATAGCGACGCATGACATAGCGTTTGCAGCTAACGTATGCGGCCGTGCAGTTATATTAAAAAACGGGCAAATTGCCGCCGACGGAGCATTGTCAATTTTGCATGATAAGGAATTAATGCGAAACTGCGGGTTGGACTTTGACTGAAAATTTCCAAAAAATCCAACAATAATCATCAAAATATATATATAACCATAACTTAAAATTTATGTTATATTTATTATAATAAGGAGATATATATGAAAAGAAAAACTTTTATTTTTATTCTAATGACCGCCATTGCCATATTATCGTTAGGCTCATGCGGTAATGCTCAAAGCAGCATTGATTGGGAAGGGGTCTATAAAGGTACAATCCCGGCAGCCGACTGTGATGGCATAAACGTCACTATGAAACTCAACAAAGATCAGAGTTTTGAAATGACTTACGAATACATTGGCAAAGGTGACAATCCGTTTACATGGACAGGAAAATTTAAATGGGATGATACGGGGAACATCGTTATACTCGATACAAAAGACGGGCCTAATTATTATAAAGTAGCAAAAAATATGCTGACCCAGTTAGATATGGAAGGAAAGCCGATAAAAGGCAATTTTGCCGCTAATTACGTGTTAAAAAAAGTACTCTAAAACATTTAATTTAATTTCTGCCTAACAGCGAAGCGTACTCTTTCTCATAACGCTTTAAAACCGGATGATCGGGGGATATGGCAAGCCCCTGTTTTAAATAGTAGACGGCGCGGCGTTCTTCGCGGCGGTCGTGGTAAATCTGGAACATGGCGATAATGGCGTCCAGGTTTCTGGGGTCTTCAAAAAGACTGGAACGCAAATCGCCCAGGGCTTCGTCCTGATTTGACTGTAAACGGCTTCGCAGATAATAGTAACGGCTTTTATTCTGACTTGTGCTTGCAGAATTTATACGGCTTTCCAGCAACCGCGTCGCTTCGTCTCTTCTGCCGGAATTAATCAGGGCGGAAATATAAATCGCGGCATATTCATGATTGGAATTATCGCGATCATACAATTCACGGGCATAGGTAAGCGCCCTTGTGTTATTTCCCAGTCCCCGTTCCACATTATACGCGTCCATAAGGTCCTGAACCGTGCGGCGGACGGCAAGAATACGGTTCAAATACCCCTGCGCATCCTGCCACCTCTCGCGCTGTATTGCGTCCCTAAGACTCAGGCTTAGCACTTCCAAGGAAGAGCCGTTTGTCCGCCTGAGGCGCTCAAGCATTTCCCTGCCCTCACTTTGATCCGCCGGGCGCTGGGACTCCATAAGCAAACCTGCGGCATAAACAAGAGCTTCAATATCATCGGGATTAATGCGTAAAATTGAGCGAAGATAGTTTAATGCCGAATCGCGATTGCGGTTTCCTTCGGCCTGTATTCTAGCGCGTAAAAAAAGATAGGTTCTGTTGTTTGGGTTTATAGTTGCGTAACTGTCCAATGAAGAGTTTGACTGCGGATACTGCCCCTGTTCAAGAAGGATAGAAGCTTTAATCAACAGGATTTCTCCGTCTCTTGGAGTCGTTTGCAGAATCTCGTCCACCGCGGACAGCGCCCGCGACAGATCATGGTTTCTGTAATAACTAATGGCGCGTTCCCTTTTAATTTGAATGCTGTCGGGGTAGCGGACAATAAGGTCGGATAAAATATCTATCGCTTCCTGCGGAAAACCGGCAATCCTTCTTGCGCGGGCAATGCCAATCCTTGCGGGGTAACATTCGTCGGAAATTTGAGAGACTTGCCTGAAGGAGCGTTCCGCCTGACTGTACCGTTGCGCGCGTTCATGTATAAACCCCTGAAACAAAGGCGGCAGAACGGAATTGGGTCTTAGTGTTTGCGCCATTTCAAGATCTTTCAAAATATCAGCAAGAACGTCCGCTTCCGTTTGATCATTTACAGCCAAAAAGGGCAGGATATGCTCAAAAAAATCAGTCGAACTTGAAGCCGGTTTTACATAAACGCCTTTTTCAGCATCCCTGATAATTCGGGTATAATTGGATGTCTGCGGAAGATCAACAACGGGAAGCCTTGCCGGGGAATCGGGATAAACTAACTTGATCAGTACTGTATTAATGCCGGCCATTGTGCGGCCAAATTCAGAGCCGCTTAATTCCCTGTTGCGGATTAATTCCAGCGCATGCAGCATAGATGACAAAATTCCCGTTTCTGTCAAACCGCGTATTTCCTCTGAAAGACTGCCGGAAAGCTGTGTGCCGGGATCGTGTTGATGTATTGTATTTTCTGATTTTTGCTCGACGGATCTCGACTGCTCAGGTCCTGATTTGCAGGAAAGAACGACAAGCGCGGAAAAAAATATTATAAAAATGCGATTCCAAATTTTTATGACCACTATTATTTATCCAAAACAAAAAATTTCCCCGGAGAAAAGGATAGATCACATATACAAAATATTAACACAATGATAGTATCAATAACAATGGATATTAAAAGAATTTTAGATTTTTTCATGCGTTTCTCATTATTATTATCGGTTTTAATAACGATATCATGCAATTTTAAGCCTTCCGGTATTGATCCATATTATATTACAGGCTCAAAAGAAGACAGGAAAAACATTACAGAACTGTTCAATCTGTTAAAAACGGAAAAACCCGGCAGCGACGGCGAATTTGCGGTAACAAGGGAAATTGCCACCAGTTTCGCCAGGTTAAAAGATTATGAAAGACTAATCCATTTTCTAAGCGCAAAAACCATCAGTAATCCGGAGGATCCTTACAACGGTTATTATTTTCTTATGGTTGCATACGCGTATATTCAGCGGGAATCGGAGCCAATATCAGCCCTTTATTTCGATTTGATCCTAAAAAATTATCCTGACCTTACCATTAATGACGAGTCGATTCACCTTATATGCCTGCGGCATCTTATCAATGAGACTGATAACCCGAAACACAAAATCTGGTACTACAATGAACTTATTTCCAGATTCGCCGATAAAATCGATCCGGGAAACACGTATTTTATGCTGGGGCAGGCGTGTGAACGCGCCGGGGACTGGAACGGAGCAATTGCGGCATATACAAATTACCTGCCGTACACGGGAACAATAATCCCCGGATTTCCACAGGCCGATCAATACGCAAAAAACCAGGTGGATCTTAGCAGGTCTCAGAAAGACTGGACATTTGAAAGCCTTGGCGCGTTAAGAAACGCGGTTGAAGAAGCCCTGGATGCCGGCAGCGCCAATACGCTCATGAGATACCAGACAAAGGTTAACTTTTTTGCCCGTTCATGGGAACAGGTAGAAACCGATGATATTGGGTTAAACAGATTTAATCTTGCCCAATTTATGTCAGGCAACCATATCAAATATAACCCCACTCTGGACGCGTCTTCAAATTCAACCGAAGCTTTCTTAAGAACAAACGGATGGTCATTTTCTCTTAATACATGGTATCTGTACTTCAGAAAAATCTATTTCCCGCAGGACCCGGAAATTCACGGCAGATGGGAATGGGCGGGGATTTACTACGGAGAAAAATTTTGAATATTTTTAAGGTATTTCACTCAGAAGCGCAAAAGCGCAGCGGGGGAAAATTCCTTATTTTATTGTTTTGTACGGTTAATTTAGCATGGGCGCAGACGGAAGAAAGGCCTATGCGCCACATAATTCCCGATCCAACACTCCCGCTCCCCTCCGCCGGCTCATCGTTTGTTTTTTCGCCCGCCGCAAACTCCCTAATGACAGAAACGGCCATTGAACAGCCCCTGACGCAGCGTTACATTGAGCAGTATTCAAGTCCGCGCGGTATTTCCAATCTCAACGCCGTTCTGGGCAGGGGAAGTCTTTATCTGCCTTTTATCAAAGAGGAAATCGCCCGGCGCAATATGCCGCCTGAACTGGCTTACCTTCCCGTTGTTGAATCCGGTTTTGTGATAACGGCAAAAAGTAAATCGGGCGCTATGGGTCTTTGGCAATTTATGCTGAACAGCATTTCTCCGTTTAAAATAAGGGTTACGGACTTTATTGATGAGCGGCGCGATTTTGAAAAATCAACAATAGCCGCCCTGCAAAAACTTGATGAAAATTACCGAACGCTTGGCAGTTGGGAACTTGCGCTTGCGGCATATAACAGCGGGCTTGGGGCGATTAATAAAATTGTAAAAAAAACAGGCAGGCGCGATTACTGGGAACTTGTCAAAAAAGGCGATTTAAGGCCGGAAACGCTGCATTATGTACCCAAATTAATAGCTGCAAATTATATTATTTCACAGCCAAGAAAATACGGCATTAATGTCTGGCATGAAAAAGTTGAATGGACCGCCATTGAGCTTAAACGTCAGATTTCCATTGATATTCTTGCAAGCGAAACAGGCGTTTCCAAAGAGTTATTACACAGTCTTAACGCGGAATTGCTATACGGGATAAGCCCTGCGGAAAGCGGCTACAGGTTAAAAGTCCCAACTGCCTATCTTGAAAAAATCACGGATGCTATTGAAAGTGAAGATATAAAACTGCTCCGTTACTATTATCATATAGTCCGTCAGGGGGACACATTATGGTCAATGTCAAGATATTACGATACTTCCGTCCATATTATTGAACAGCACAATCCGGGAATTTCCAACCGATTATTGAAAATTGGGGAAACAATCGTTATTCCGGCATTCGGAAACACTCCCCCGCCTAAAAATACGCCTGTAACAGCGCCGTCTAATTTAACCGGAACCCATGTAGTGCAAAAGGGAGAAACTTTCTGGTCTTTGGGCAGAAAATACGGTGTCGATCCCCTAGCGCTGGCGGAGGCAAACGGGCTTAAGTTAAATGATATTCTACACGAAGGAAGAACCATTAGAGTGCCGATAATAGAATAACCGATATGAAAAAACTGATAATATTAACCTTAATTTTCTTCCCTGTTATAGGTGTTTTTGGACAGGCAAAAACAGGCATCTCCGGCTCTGTAGAGTGGGACACTTTACGGATTAACGCTGTTGTTTCCCTTAACCTTGCCCAGGCGGGGATAAAGCTTCCGTCGGGGAGAACCCAGGGGGAATCTATTTTAAACTCAAATTATTTAAGCATGATACAGCCGTGCCTTTTGGGCTTACAGATTGATTCTTCTTCAACAATGGCAGACCTTTTGAATAGCGGAGAGTTAAACCTTACGCAAATTGAAACAATCGCCCGAAGGGCAAATTTTACGCCTCCCGCCCTCTCGCAGAACATGAAAAATATTACCACGTCAGTATTAATATCTATCTCAAACATCAGTTCCGCGCTTTTGCGCCATAACCGCCCTTCTCCGGTTCTAAGAACATTAAACCCTATTTCCACGGCGCGGTACACAGGGATAATAATAATCGCTCTGGACGAACTCCCTGTTTTTGGACTAAAAAAAACCGCCATGCCCGTTCCATGCCTGTTTCCGAAAATTTGGGACAGCGAAATGAACCTTATCTATGAACGCTATATGCTTGAACCTCAGTCACAGGCGCAGGGTATTTCAATGGTACGGTATTCCGCGGCGAAAAATATTTTTCAAAGCAACCCATCAGGCCTTTCCGATGAATTACGTGAAATCATAGGAGACAGACCTTTACGCATTTTCGCCCGCGGCGTATTCGGGATTAAACCCACAGACCTCATTATCGAAAGAAGCGACGCGCTTGTAATTATTTCTTCCGAAGAAAACCGCCGTCTGTTGTCGCAGGGCAAAGTTGTTTTTATTCTTGATGAATCTGTTTTGCGCTATGAATTCGGCGAATAATAAATTTACCTATTGTCGCGGCTATTGTCTGCTGCAAGATAATACTCATCAATGTGGGCAGAACGGCCGTCTCCGGAAAAAATGTTACGGCGATTGTCATAACAGCGCTGTTATTTTTTAATCCGCCGGCAATAACCAGAGCGGCGCTTTTTTCATAATTACACCGCGCCGCAATACCGTTAAGCCTTGATAGCAGAAACCCCGCAATCGTTAAAATAACGCAGAGCAGCGTAACGCCCCAAACAAGAGGATCGTTAAAACGTACAATATGGGCTATAGCCGCCGAGTTAGCCGCAATAACAAGCATCAGGCAGCATTTGGCAAGCGGATCAAGGTACGGACATATTTTTTGCGGTATCGCGCCCCTGCTTGTTTCATTTAACGCAACGCCGATTATTGTGGGAACCACGACCATAAAAATAAGGGAGACGGCAATACCGCTCATATCCATCGCGATTTTTGTCCCTAAAAAGACTGAAAGAGTAACAGGAACTATAAGCGGGGCAAGCATGGTGTCAAGAAGAATTAAAGAGAGGCCTAACGCCTTGTCTCCGTTAAAAATTGAAGACCAGATAAAGCCGGAAACGGCGGTAGGGCCGGTAAAAAGAAGGATAAAACCGGCTACTACGTCGGGATTGTTAAAGAAAACTGAAGACGAAAAAAGAGCGGCTGTCGGCATCAATATGTGGCTTGAAAAAAAGAAAAGCAGAATAGGAACCGGGCTTTTAACTGCGATTCCCAATTCAACGGCGGTCAGTTTAAGAGAGCCTGAAAACGTCATAACGGCGAACAGTAAAATAACATGGGGACGCAGCGGCAAAAAAACATTTGGCAGAAATAAACCGAGCGCGACGGACAGTGGGGTTATAATGGGAATAAAGCGGTCCATGACATTGTTTAGTTTAAAAAGGAATCCGTTAATTCCCTGTGAAGACGGCATATTATAAAAGTTCCGCTAATTTTCCAGAATGGTAATTTCTACTCTTCTGTTTTTACGCATTCCTTCTTCAGTTTTGTTATCTGCAAGCGGCATATCCGCTCCGTATCCGCGGATTACCATGCGGTCTATGGTGCGTACTTTATTTGCGAGAAAATAATCCGCCACCGACTTTGCCCGTTCCTGTGAAAGTTTAAGAAGATAATCTCTTGATCCCGCCAAAGCGGCATGACCGCTTATAATAATATCTCTGTCTGGATAGCGTTTTAAAATAGCGGCGATTCTTTCAAGTTTTTCCTGTTCGCCGGGAAGCATTTTTGCCGAATCGGCGTAAAACTGGATATTTTCAAGGGTTAATGAAATACCCTCGTCAACGGCGCGGACATCGACATCGGTTATTTTAAGACGATCTATTTCTTTTTTAATTTCATCCACAATCTTTTCTTTGTTCATTACCTCTGCTTCAATAAACTCAGCCTGAGCCGTTCCACGATATTCTATCTTTCTTCTGTCTGACATTTCAAATATCAGGCGAAAACTTTCCTCGTAGGCAATCGCCTGCCCAAGCGAATGATCCCAGTAAACAAGTTGATCAAAATCGCCCATTATGCGCACGGGATAAATACGTCCCTTAACGGCAGGCGGCCTTGAAGCTACTTTATAACTTACTGAAAAAGCCGGATAACTTTTCCCTTTCCATTCACGCTGTCCGACATAGGTATAATTTGCCGTAAACGGTATTCGGTACGGCTCCTGTATTCCAAACGCATCGCGAAAATCGTGTATCTCGTACCCTTCTGCCCTCCAACTGTCTAAAACATTTAACTCCCTGTCAGGGAACACAGGCACGTTACGCACAACCGGCATATAATACTTTGGGTCTATTGTAAGATATCCAAGTTTATCGCGCTCAAAAACCGACTCATATTCTCTCCCCCATGAAAACCCCGACTCCTCCTGCGCTGTGCTGCCATAACTATAAACAAGCCTCTCCGAAGTTTGAAATGTCGCCTTATGCTCCCCCTTACCGTCCTTTACTCCGGTTACCTCCACGGCAATACGGTTAAGTATTTCAGCGCGATGGCTTAAAATGCCATTAACAAAAACCGCCTCATCAACAACAGAAAGTATCCTGTAACGTGCGCCTTGTATGTGTTTATACTCAAAAATTTCGCATTTTGCGCTAAAAGGATGAAAAATACTTAGTAATATTAAAATGGGAATCAGTTTTATTTTTACCATGTATTAATTATACATCTTTTATTACAGTTCTTCCACATGGGGGGTAGGGGGTAGGGGTTAGGGGGTAGGGGGTAGGGAGTAGGGGGTAGGGAGTAGGGAGTAGGGGGTAGGGAGTAGGGTTTTTGTCCGAAGATTATCATGAGCTTCACGATAAGATAGCGAACAAAAATCCCTAATTCCTAATTCCTAACCCCTATTCCCTAATCCCATCAACAGTTTCTGCGCATTTATCCCAAGTATCAGATTTATGTCATCTTCGGGAAGGCCGCTATTATTTAGTCCTTTTATGTAACGGGAGGGAGGCAGAATAGGGAAGTCGCTGCCAAAGATAATTTTTTCGCATAGGCCTAACGCTTTCGCGGCGCGATAAATGCGCTCATCGAAAAGATACGGGGTGACGGCGATGTCATAGTATACATTGCGGAAACTTGCCTTGATTTCTTTCATTGTCTCGTAGATAAAAATTCCGCCGCCCCAATGGGCGAGGATTATTTTCAGGTCGGGATTGTTGAGAATAAATTTTTCAATATCCTGCATTTGTATATTTGTTTTTCCAGGGTAATAATGACCGACAGTTTCGTTTGTGTGGAACATTAATGGTATCCCTAGTTCTTTACATGCGCCTGCTAAACAGGAAGTTTCCTTTTCGTTAACAAGGTCAATACTCTGCCCTTCCGGAAAAAGCTCCCCAACGCCTTTAAGACCGTTGTTAAAACAGCGTTCTATCTCTTTTGCCGCCTCTTTGCAGGGAGGAACTACCGCAAAGCCCGTCAGTTTTTCGGGAAACTGTTTTGTTTTTTCTATTACATAATCATTCACATAACGGCAAAGGCCTAAGTCGTTAAAACCAAAACCAAAAACTACGGCTCTGTCAAAACCGTCTTTCTCCAATACGGAAACAACGTCTTGTGCCGTCGCGAATTTATTCACTTTACTGTGCGAAATCAGCGAAAAGTACGGTTCTTTATCGGCGTATTTTTCCCAATCCGCGATAATATCGGGGGGCGTTACATGAACATGACAATCAATCTTCATTGGAAACTCCTTTTTCAGATGAAAATATATTTTCATAAGCATCGCTCTGCGGGCCTGTAAAAATGCCGATTTTATTTAAACCTGAAATAAGGGGCGCACCTGCAAGCATTGCCGCAGACGCGAAAATTGCGCGTTCAATGGGAGCGGTAATTGTAAGTATCATCCAAATCTCTTTTGGCTGTTTGTACAATACAAGAGAGAAAAAATTCCCAATTGTCGCGCCTCCTATAAGACCGCTAAAAGAACATAGCCAGATAGCTGGAAATTTACTCCATTGGTTTTTACAGGCGAACATCCGCCGAGAGAAAATAATCGTTATTATCATTACTACAAAACCAAGTCCATAAAAAAATAGCGGCAGGCGGATGACGCTTCTGCCTATATCCTGCGTAAACCAAAGAACTGTTCCTGTAATGTAAACGATAATTCCGCCGTTGATGATGAAATTTCCGGCTGAGCTAACAGCGACAGGCGGCCATTTTCCCCACGCGATACATCCGGTTGTAAAAGCGGTAGTCGTCCCCACGATAAAAGTGCCAAGCCCCATCCATGCCGTGTAAGGCGCGATTAATGAGCCGATAAAGCCGCCTGCCGCCGAACACAGGGCGCCGGCTAACGGGCCAAAAAAGATTCCAGAAAGCGGATAAAGAATAGTAGATAAAGAAAATGTCCCGCCGGTACCCATGATTGGAAAAGTCGGCAATAAATGTCCCACCGCAATAACGGCAGCCCAAACGCTTATAACGGCGGGGTGAACGGTGAAATGTTTTTTTTTGCTAATCTTCCCGTCTTCCATCAAATACTATTCCGTCTTTTTCCATTTTAATCAGCCTGTGGGCGTATTCACCTGCCAAACCCATGTTATGCGTAATAAAAATAATTGTAAAGCCCCTTGAATGCAGTTCGCGGGCAATATTCATAATTTTTAAGCTGCCGCAGTAGTCATTGCCAACGTCAACTTCGTCAAAAATAATTATTTTACAATCCATTGCAAGAACGCACGCTATTAACGTCTTTGTACGATCCTGCCTGCTTAACGCCGGAGGAAAAGCGTCCGCGTCGTTAAGACCCACGGTTTTAAGGGCAGTTTCCACCCTCCGCTTAATTTCTATTTTTGAAAGACGCATATTTTTAAGCGCAAAAGCAACCTCCTTGTAAACAGAATCGGTAAAAAGCTGGGTATCAGGGTTTTGCATAACAAATCCCATCTTTTTGGAAATATCACTGACGGAAAGTTCTTTTGTATTCTTGCTGCGAATGAAAATATCCCCTGTGCAAGGGCGTAAAAGGCCTGTAATGCATTTAAGAAGCGTCGTTTTTCCGCAGCCGTTATCGCCCATTATGGCGATAAAATCATTTTCCGCGATTGAAAGATTGATATTTTTAACACCTGAACCGTTTGAATACGAAAAGAAAAGATTTTTTATATCGATCGCAGGATTATCATAAGAAATATTTTGCGGCAAAAAATTCTTAAAATTACCGGTAACAGGCTGTATGCCGTTTTTTTCCAACAAATCCCTGTCAGAAAAAATATTTTTAGCGGTATCAAGCGCGGCAATTTTTCCGTTTTTAAGAATACAAACCCTGTCCGCGAATTCAACCGCTTTCGCGCTTTCGTGCATAGTCATAATTATTGTTATTTTTTCATTTTTTCGCAGTTCGCTTAAAACGGACATTATTTCCCGCGCTCCTTGCGTATCCAGGCGGCACAGGGGTTCGTCAAGAACCAGTACTTTTCCTTTCATCGCCAAAACTGCGGCAATAGCAAGACGCTGCTTTTCGCCGCCAGACAGCGTTGAAGGCGCTCTGTCTTCAAAACCTGCAAGACCTGTGGCGCGAAGGGCGAAGCTCACCCTTTTTTCGATTTCTTCCGGTTGTAAAAGGATATTTTGCAGTCCAAAAGCGGTTTCATAACGGACAGACGAGGTAAAAAGTTGCGCGTCTGGATCGTCCAGCGTCATCCCTACTTTAAGAGCCAACTGCGGAACGGAAGATTTTACGGTATCCGCGCCGTCAACCGTAACCGTCCCCGATAAATGCCCATCGCAAAGGTGGGGAATAATACCGTTAAGCAGCTTACAAAAAGTGGTTTTTCCCGCTCCGTTTTCACCCATTACGGCGAGGAATTCACCTTCAAACACGGATAAATTTATCCCGGTAAGCGCGTAATTACTGGCGCGGGGGTATTTGAAACTGACATTATCCAGCTTGATTATACACATTCATCACGCTCAATATAAATTTTTAAAATAAAAATTAATAAACATCATAATTACAAAAAAAACAACACTGCCCGCTATAAAGAAAAAATCCAAACTTTTCATTTTTGGTTTTTCAAGCCATGTTCTTGTTTTATAAGCGCCAAACGCCCTGGAATCCATTACAACCGAAGACGCTTGCGCCTTACGCATTGCGCCTAACATTAGGGGAACAAGCAGGTTTATATAGGATTTTATTCCAAATTTGCGCATTCCCCGTAATTTTTGCGCGTCCATAATTAAAAGAGCCTCTTCCTTAAAAGCCGGAATAAGGTTTAACGCCGTAGTTATTACAAAGGCGGCGCGATAATTAACGCCAAGAGCGCAAAGCCCGGCGCTTATTTGATAAGGCGAGGTCGTCAAGGTCAGCATGGGTAAAAGGAGTATTAAAGCGGCCAGACGGCATATAATCACAATGCCGAGGATAAATCCTTCCCATTTTAGGGAACCTGCGCCGCCTAAAAACGGAAACGACGCCGGAAAAAGCGGTTTTACGATGAATGTTTCGCCGGGGTAAAACAGCGTTTGAATGAAAATAATAAAAATCGCTAACAATGTTAGATTTTTCAAGTTTTTAAAACCTTTAAGCGGTATTCTAGTCACAAAACGAATAACAATAATTGACACCGGCAAACAGACGGCGGCAACAAGAGTATTAATAAAAAAAATAAGAAGGGTAAGCAGTAAAATAAAAAACAATTTTGTTCTTGCGTCCAGATTAAAAAAGACAGACATATATCACCTTTATATATAATTCTAATAATTACTATAGACAAAAAAATTATTATATGCTATACTAAAATTATATCACATAAAAAAGGAGAAATTTTTAAATGACTGATGCAAAGACACGCCTGGCAAACAGGGAAAGACAAAGAAGGTATCGAGAAGCGCACAGAGATGAAATCAACGAGCAGCGGAAAGAAAGGTACAATGATCGTATTGCAAATGGGAAATGTCCCAGATGCGGAGGTAAGGTAAAAAAAGGCTACATCCTATGTGCGGCCTGCAGCGATTATCAAGCTAATTTAAACCGTAAATACGCCAAACAGAAGAAAAAACCTGTTGTAAAAAAAGCAGGCGCCAAAAAACCTGCCGCCAAAAAGACCGCCGTTAAAGCCAAACCTAAAGCAAAAAAAGCAAAAAAATAAAATATTTTTCAAATTATTTGAAATTTATTAAAAACCGTGTACATTTACACGGTTTTTTGTTATGTGACTAAGTGTGAGTAAACGGAAGTTCATTCTGGAGTTCGGTTTTTTTGGAAAGGAGGCGGTTTATTATGCCGGCGTTGTCCAACAGGCTTGAAACTGACTGGTTTTGGTGAAGACGGGAGATTACATCGGCAAAAAGACGCGAAATATTGACGTTGACGTACCATTCGCGCTTTACAACTTCTTCCTGATAGACGGCATTTGTCCCGATAATACGGTAAAACAGCCCTTCACTGTACGCTTCATCAAAGTGGGAGATGGCGTTTCCGGAGAAAAGAGGCAGGCTGATGGCGCAAATAATCCTACGCGCGCCGTTTTCTTTAAGGTGCCTCATTCCTTTTATCAGTGTGCCGCCTGTTCCTAAAATGTCATCAGCCATGAAGACGGTTTTGTCCCTTACATTACCTAATAGGCGTATTTGCGAAATATTTGACTGGGTAGCGTCCTTTGACAATTTGGAATAGTCTCTTTCCTTGTAAATCAACGCCAACGGCTTTTTTAAGGCTGAAGCGTAAAATTTATTCCTGTCCACAGCGCCCGTGTCGGGGGAAACCACGACAAAATCATCGTTTAGAATATCATCCATATTTATCAGAGTTTGAATAATTTGATAACTGGCATGAAGATTTTCAAGGCGTAAATCGTTAAAAATATTCATTATGTCCCTGGAATGAATATCCAGCGTAATAATACTGTCTACCCCAAGGCTTTCAAGAATTTTTCCGATTCTGCTAGCGGTAAGCCCTTCCCTTCCCTTTGCCTTGTGTTGGCGTGAATAAGGATAATTAGGTATTACCAGGGTAATACGCTCCGCCCCTGCCTGATGCGCCGCGTCAATTGTAACAAAAATGGTCATTAAATGATCGTTTATAGACAGATTATTTACAACTTCGCCTGAAAATTTCACAGGATAATGGTTTTCCACATCCTGAAAAATATACACGTCCTTGCCCCGGATTGATTCCTGAATTTCAGATTTTATTTCACCGTTGGGAAATACTGAAAATTTAACTGGAATTTTGAACGGCGCGCTGTTTTTTACGATGCCGCTTTGGGATGCGGTTCCCCGCGCGACAATTTTATTTATAAGCTCTATTTGAAGGTCTACCTGATCCGCGCTCATATTGTAACGTTTCGTAATATCTTCCACCGTATGTTTGCGGCTATTATTATATTTACGATGAAGGTGTTGAATTACCTCATCAGCGAAAATTTCCCCGCCGGGACACGCAATTACGGCTAAATTCGCAGGATTGAAGTACTTCATGGTTTAACTATTATTTAACAGAAAACAAACAAAATATCAAGCCCACGAGCGGCTTCTTTCCACCGCTTTATGCCAGCTTGTAATCAGTTTTTCACTCTTTTCCTTGTCCATTTGAGGGGTAAAAACAGTGTCCTTCATCCAGCGGTTTTTTACCTCGGTCAAGTTTCTCCAAAATCCTACGGTAATTCCGGCAAGGCACGCGGCTCCAAGAGCGGTCGTCTCCCTGATAACAGGGCGCACAATAGCCGCGCGGCACATATCAGACTGGAACTGCATAAGAAATTTATCCCTGCTCGCCCCGCCGTCAACTTTTAACTCCTTTAATTTAATGCCAAGATCGCTTTCCATGGCGTTTAAAAGATCCATTACCTGATAGGCGATAGATTCCTGCGCCGCCCTTATAATGTGCGCTCTTTTTGTTCCGCGGGTGATTCCGATTATGCAGCCCCGCGCATGCATGTCCCAATACGGTGCGCCAAGACCGGTGAAAGCGGGAACAAGGTAGACGCCGCCGGTATCCTTTACTTTTCCGGCAAAGTATTCACTGTCCGCGCTGTCTGTAATAATGCGCAATTCGTCCCGCAGCCATTGAATAACGGCTCCCCCCGTAAAGACTGACCCCTCAAGCGCGTATTGCACTTCATCGCTGAAGCCCGCGGCAATGGTGGTTAAAAGCCCGTTCCCGCTAACGACGGCGCTTGTACCGGTGTTCATTAACAGGAAACAGCCCGTGCCGTAAGTGCATTTTGTGTCCCCTTTATCATAACAACACTGCCCAAAAAGCGCCGCCTGTTGATCGCCAGCGTCCCCCGCAATGGGGATTTCAACGCCGTTAAGATTGGCGGTCGCCAACATCGCGCCCGACGGCTTTACCTGCGGAAGCATGGCGCGCGGAATATTAAGGGCTTCAAGAAGGGTATCGTCCCAATCAAGTTTATGAATGTCGAAAAGCATCGTCCTGCTAGCGTTGGTGTAATCCGTCACATGGGTCTTGCCACCCGATAATTTCCAGATTAGCCATGTATCGACAGTGCCAAAAAGTATCTCGCCATTTTTCGCCTTTTCTCTTGCGCCTTGCACATTATCAAGTATCCAATTAATTTTAGTCCCGGAAAAATAAGCGTCGGGAATAAGACCGGTCGTTTTCTTTATATGATCGCCAAACCCTTCCCTTACAAGAGAATAAACAATTTCCGCCGTTCTTCTGCATTGCCACACTATGGCGTTGAAAATCGGCTTGCCCGTATTTTTATCCCAAAGAATTGTCGTTTCACGTTGGTTAGTTATTCCGATGGCGGCAATATCACTCTCCTTTATATTCGTCTTTGCGATAATGTCCGTCATTACGGAGTATTGGGTGGAAAATATTTCCATCGGATCATGCTCCACCCAGCCCTCACGCGGATAAATTTGAGTAAATTCCTTTTGTTCTACCGCGATAATGCTCTGTTCATGATTAAAAAGAATCGCCCGTGAACTTGTAGTTCCCTGATCCAGCGAAAGAATGTACTTGCCCATAACTCCCCCAGCTATTTAGTTTTCATTATTTCAACGCCGTTCCAGTCGGCGGGCGGCGGCGCAGAAGCGTATTCAACGCACCTTTTATACAGATTGTCAGCGTTAAAATCATCGGGTAAAACTTCAAGCGCTTCCTTAAATTTTTGCGCGGCTTCTGCAAACGAACGCGTATAATAAAGTTTCATTCCCTGATTATGCAAAGGCCACGCTTTTTGCTCTGAGGGCGAAAGGGATTTTTTTACCGTGAAGATTCTCACTCCCTTGGTCTTGCCTTTTACCGCCACTGTGTCAAGGAGCCTGTAATTAAGACCTGCGTTTGGAGAAGTTTTCCGCAATTCTTCAAAAAGGCTTTCTGAAATCAATATTTCCGAATGATAAGTTTTTGTCAGCCCTTCCATCCGCGACGCTAAATTTACCGCGTCCCCGATTACGGTATAATCCATCTTGCGCTCGCTTCCGATATTGCCAACCGTAACTTCGCCAAAGTTTATCCCGACTCCTATTTTAAATTCACACTTGCCAAGTTTACGCTGGTTTTCGTTGAATTTTAAAACCGCGTCCGTCATTTCAAGGGCTGACAGCACGGATTGTAACGCGTCATCTTCGTGTTTTTCGGGGGCGCCCCAGATAGCCATGATGGCGTCGCCTATGTACTTGTCTACAATTCCTTTCCTGTTGTATATAATGTCAACCTGCCCCGAAAAATAGCGGTTAAGGGAGTTGACCAAATCATCGGGAGCCATTCCTTCGGAAATTGTAGTAAAGGAGCGGATGTCGGAGAAAAGTATTGAAAGCCTGCGGTTGTCGCCGACAAGCATTTTTTCAGGGGAGGCGAAGAAGCGCTCAATTACGTCATTCGGCACATATTTCTGGAAAATCTGACGGATACGCTCTTCTTTTTTACCGGCCAAAACGGCGTCAAACGCGTAACGCTTTATCTGCGAATACGCCCTGTCCAATTCTCCCGTCATATTATTGAACGTCTGCGCAAGAATGCCGGTTTCATCGTTATACTCAACCTCAACCTTGGACGAAAGATCAGCCGTCTCAATTATCGATTCCATTGTATTAACAACCCGTCCCAGGGGATTGGTCAGGCGGCGGGTTACAATGATAAGCATAAACACGGCAATGGCGACCGCGGCTCCCAAAGTGATAATTGTATGCAGGGTAATTAATTTTGCGTCCGCATAAAATACCCGCTCTTTTTCGCTGATTAAAATATACCAGTCAAAGGGGGTAAAATAAAAAGACTGAAAAATACGCTTTTCTCCGCTTATGACGGCAGTTTGCAATCCCTGTTTTTCACGGTCAAGAAGCTGTAATAATGTCTTTACCTCGGAAGATAACAATTCCTTTCCGGAACCATCCCCATAAGTAGACATTGTTACCTTTCCTGTTTTATCTACCGCAAAGATAATTTCAGTGTCGCTTAAAAGAATACTGCGTCCGTACTGTTCCACGGCTTTTTTTGCCGCTTCAACCATTTCCGGCCTTCCTGCGAAATTATTATCAATTAAAAGCGACCATTGATTATTAGCGAATTTTTCCAGTTCTCCAAGTTTAAACCCCAGGAGTTCCCTTGCAAGGCGGGTGACTCCGTTTACAGCCTGAAAATAAGACTCCGTTTCCGCAAGGACAAGCGGGACGATGATTAAAGGCAGTACAACAAGGAACATTTTAAACCGAATTTTCATTCTGTAATTATAAAGAAACAGGCTAATAATCTCAAGAGGGACGGAAAATTATCCGATATAATAAATATGAAACGTTATAGTATTAAATGCTTATCGGGCAATTCGGAATTTGTGGATATTCTTAAAGAAACAGAAGAAGAATATCTGGTTCGGTTTACGCGAAGCAGGAACGGAAGCGTAAAAACATCTGAAGAAATGATCACCAGGCATCTTTTTAATATTTGCGTACAAACCGGATATTTGAATCCGGTGGAATGTTCCGCCGCCTGATATTACTTTTATTTCCAAAGAAACTCACACAAAGGACGCAAAGGGGGATAAGGGGTTGTTGTCTGTTATCTTATCGTATCTGCGCTTGATGTAGTGCCCGCCAAAGAATAGTTTGACAAGAGTAATGAATCTGTTATAATTACAATATGTCGGAATATATCGTTGTTTTTTTCTGGGATGATGAAGCCTCTGTATGGATTGCTGAAAGTGAAGACTTACCTGGGCTTATCCTTGAATCCGAATCTTTTGACGCTCTTGTTGAAAAGGTCAAAAAGGCAGTTCCGGAACTTCTTGAGTTAAGTGGATCAAATAATCATCAAATAAAATTACATTTTAAAGCTGAACGTCTTGCGGTTGTGGCATAATGAAAAGAGCGGGTATTAATTGGCATTTTTAATGTACCGCTTTTTGTGTAACAAATGTCAGCGTTTCCTGATGTTTTCATGCCTTTTCTAATGCTTCCTCTTGTTTCGACGCTTTTGCCGTTTTTATCACTTTCGGCACAAGTCCCTGTATAATATTAAAATACCACCTTTCAAACAAAAAAACAAGATCCAAAATAGCATCTGGCATCCAAAATCACCTTATTTTCGCAGATAACAAACAACAAAATAATGCTTATGGAAACAATATTTTTTTTAAGGCAAACGTCAAATTTTAAATTTTATGTTGTTTTGGGAGGATGTAAACATTTAACTTTCTCTATCTCTGTCTTATTATTTTTCCAATTATAAATTTCTGTTTCAATTATGCCCCATAAGGCTGGATCAATATGACAATGCCAATCTTTTTCTCCGGGAGGCAAAGGCCCTTTACATTTCCAGCATTTCTCACTTAAAATTTGCGCTAACTCAAAATTTTCACCAAAAAGGGGGCCCCAGTCTCCGGAATTAACATAAACATAGCCGCATTCAACATTAGGGCAGGAAAGCGTAAGTTCAAAAGAAAAATATACGTCTTCTCCTGTCAAAAGTAAATGATTAATCCCGCTTCTAAAAAGATTGTAACCATATTTAGTTTTAACATAATAAGCAAAAGAAGCATAACCTAACCAAAGCTCGCCCTTTAAATGAAGCTCATCCATAGTAAGCACATATCTCCTCTATGTTCTGAAAAATGAGAAATTTTGAAAATCTGGCGCTTCCCTCTTAATTTTAGCAGCAAATAGTAATATGTACGGACTATCAAATATGTCTATTTGTTCATCTATAGGCCGTCCTTCTATAGATTCAGGCTTTTCAAAATAAACCTTTAATTGCTCATAATAATCCAGTGATTTTTTGGAGTTTTTGCGCAATTCAAATCTTGAGATAATATCCGGGTCAGTAACACTTATCATTGGCTTTGGGTTTTTCCCGTAATTAGCAAAATAAAATTGTTCACTTTCTTTGGTGATATTCACAATTTTATTTACAACTTCAAAGAAAGCCACATAATGTAATCTTATATCCGAAGTTACCTTCAATTCATTTTCAAAGCATAAGCCGGAAAAGTCCTGAGATATTTCTCTATAATCACTTATAACAATACGAAATGTCCGCAATTCATTTCTAATTGGAACATTATTAAATTCAAATGCGAATGGGTAAGCTACCCCTTTGTAAATCATGCACATAACCATGCCCTCTCTAGTGTTTCCGGTCTGAGACCGGTATTTCGCCCATTTCAAACAGGCTTCTATAAAATTCCATTTATATATGCTATATATAGCGTATATAACCTTATTGGTACGCCATATATAGCGTGCCATCAGTACTGCTAACGTTTTAGTATTATACCATATATATAAATATTGTAAAGCCCTATTTATAGTAAAATTAGGAAATATGGATATATTTAATATATCGACTATTAATTATGGTAATTTACCAAACTATTGAAAAATTCTCCCCATCTATTGATGACAACAACCTCTTCCCTCTTCTTTGTGATCTTTGTCCCTTCGTGCTCTTAGTGAGAACCTTTGCGATTTAAATTCAACCGTTATTCCTGCAAAGCCTTCAATGCCTGTTGAATGCTATCAAGTCGACTATTAAGTCTTGTTATTTCCTGGTCTTTCTGCGCATTAGCGTTTTGCAGATTGGTAACATCCGAAGCGGCTTTTGTTTTATCGGCTTCCAATGACGCTATTCTGTCGTCTTTTGCTTTAGAGTCTTTTTGCAGGGAAGAAACGTTTGCATTTAATTCGTCTATCCTGCTTTTAAGTCCCGAGTCTCCACTGCTTTGCGCGTCAATTGTTTTTTGCATCTCTTTGATTTTTTCCTGCAGTTGGGCATTCTCGGTTTTTAGTTCAGGCTGATCCGCGCCTGATGAAGACGAAGAGCCGCCGTTTTTCTGGGCATCGTTAATCATTGCTTCCACAAAATCAATCGCCTGGTTATAAAAATCCTTTCTTGACTGGAATATACGCGAGGAGGCAAGAGCATTGTTATTGCAAAAACGCCGTAAATTTTCAACAGTACGGAACGCTTGATCATACTGCTTCTTCTGAATATTGTCTTTGGCGGAGGCGAGTCCGCCTGAAATCTGAGCGTCTATGGCGGTAATTTTTTCCTGTTCTGTTCTAAGCTTTTCAAGTTCGCTGACGGCGGATTCCAACTCACTGGACGTTTTCTGCTGAGCCGCGGCAAACTCCCTTGTTCTCTCGTCAAGCTGGGCGCGAAGACGGGCTTCCCTTAAACGGGAAGATTCCAAAATCTGCGACCTTTCATCCTGTAATACGGCAAGCTGGTCGCGGTAATAATTTTGCAAAGCCAAAAGTTTCCCCTGTGCCGTAATTTGATCCGAGGTGAGAGTCTGATTACTGGAATATAGTTTTGTAAGCTGATCGTCAACTTCACTCATTCGGGAAATTATCGACGCTATTTCACTTTCTTTTGCGGCGATTTTTTCCGCCGTATCTTTGCGGATTTCTTCAATAAGAGCGCGCTCGGTCAAATTGTAAACGGCTGTCCCAGTCCTTACCTGCGCGTCTTTTTTTCCGTTAAGGGAAACCAGTAAAAATGCGCCGCATAAAAGCAATACTACGGCGGCTATATTTTCAGCTAACGGAAAAACCGCGTCTTTTTTTTGGGCGTTAACAATAATTTTGCCCTTGCTTTCGACAATTTGCGAACCCGTCTGTGAAAGCTGTTTGCGGTTTTTCTCGGCTATTCCGTTAATCTTGGAAAGTATTTCCTTCTGTTCCTCAACGGATATTCCCGATTTTTCATCAAAAACAATTTCTTCCGTTTTCATAATTTCCCCCTCTTACACGCCGCTGACTTTTTCTGCTTCTTTTGTTGAAAGCCTTATACCGCCCGCTTTTAAGCCGCGAACATTGTAATCCTGCGCTTTAAAAGTTTCCGATAGAACTTTAAGCCGAGGTTTTGGCTTATAGTGAACGGTAAATGAAAATTTCTGATTAATGTCCAGGTGCAGAACTTCAGCCCCGTCCGGCACCAGGAAATAATCCTTATTTATTATCCAACCTTCAATCATGCAGCGCTTAATACACGGAAAGCCGGTATCTTTTTCTTTGTAAATAATAGTAAAGATTGTTTTGGAAAGAATATCTTTGTCCGCCAACCCGATAAACCACGCATTTTCGCCGATAAACGTTTTTTCGCTTAGCTCCATAACTGTATACATTCCGTTTTTACGGATTGCAAGAATACGGTCAAAAGGCGACACTTCGGCAATTTTCGCCCCCGATACGTTTGTTCCAAGATAGCCGGATTTACTGTCGTATTTTAATTCAACGTCGCGCTTAACCACTTCCTTGGCGATAACCTTGTCAAATTCACCGACTACTGTTTTTCTCGCCCCTCTGCCAATTTCTTCGTTTGCCTTTATTTTAGTAATAATCCCTTTAAGGTAGGAAACCGAATATGCGGTTATATTTTTAAGATGGGCGTTAATTTCTTTTATACGCGCCTGTATCTGCTCCATTTCCTCGCGGGCCTTGTTAATGTCATATAACGAAATTCTGCGGATTGGAATGCGTAAAAGATGCTCAACGTCGTCGTCTGTAATTTTTCGCGGGCCTATCTCGTTTAAAAACGGTTTAAATCCCGCCATTACCGCGTCCTGCACTCCCTTTGCGGTCTTCATTTTCTCAATTGCCTTGTAAATCCGCTCTTCTATAAATATTCTTTCCAGAGTGCGCAGATGCAGCTTGTCCAATAATTCCTTTTTTTCCAGTTCAAGTTCTTTTGTAAGAATTTTTACAAGCTGTTTCGCGTGATACTTGATTATCTCCGTTACTGTCATAATGGAGGGAAGCCCGTTTTTAATTACCAAAAGGTTGACGGAAATTGACTGTTCGCACTCGGTAAACGCATACAAAGCGTCTATTGTCTCCTGCGCGTATACGCCGCGCGCGAGTTTAATTTCAATTTCAACTTTATCGGTTGTAAAATCATTAATGCCGAGGATTTTAAGCCTACCGTTTCTCGCGGCGGAATCTACGCTGTTAATAAGGCTTTCAGTAGTGGAGCCAAACGGAAGCTCGGTAATTAAAATGCGTTTTGGATCGGAAGTGTCCATTTTGGCGCGTACCAGAACTTTTCCGTTTCCGTCCGCATATTCTGAAACATCAACATAACCGCCAGTGGGAAAATCGGGGTAAAGCTCAAACTTTTTCCCGGTAAGGCAGGCAATTTCCGCTTCCAGCACTTCTAACACATTGTGCGGCAGAATTTTTGTGGACATTCCAACCGCTATGCCTTCCACGCCCATAACAAGAACCACTGGGATTTTCGCAGGAAAAAGAACCGGCTCCCTGTTTCTGCCGTCATAGGAATCCGCCCATGTCGTAAGTTTTGGATTGTAAAAAATATCTTTTGCAAGCGGCGTTACCCTGCATTCAATATAGCGCGGGGCGGAAGCGTCGTCGCCTGTAAACAAGTTGCCGAAGTTTCCCTGCTTGTCTATAAAAAGCTCTTTATTGGCAAGAACAACCAGCGCCGGGTTAATGGAAGCTTCTCCGTGGGGATGGTACTTCATGCAGTGGCCGGTTACATTGGCGACTTTATGAAATTTACCGTCGTCCATTTCAAATAAAGAATGAAGTATTCGCCGCTGTACGGGCTTAAGACCATCTTCAAGATCGGGTATTGCCCTGTCTTTAATTACATAAGAAGCGTATTCAAGAAAATTGCGATCAAAAAGATTTTTAATAAAAGCCATTATCTAACAGTAAACAAAAGAAGGTTTAGCGTCAATATCAAGAATTACTTAGCCTTGTCTCTTCTTTGAAAGAATCCGAATTTATAACCAATGCCCACCTGAAAGCAATAACGCTGATATTCAATGCTTTCATCAGGAATGGAGGGATTTGCAAAGTCCATTGCAAATCTGAGGTCAAAAACAAACATTCCTGTTTCTTTTTTATCCTTTATGCCGAATTGAACGCCTGCAAACCATGAAAACATGGATGGTTGTATTGTATCCCCAAGTGAAAAATTAATGGATGCTCCGCCATAGGGTTCCAGCGCAAATTTATCGCTCAGCTTTAAACCATATTTTAATGACAATGGCACTTCCAGTAAAAAATCTGTAACAGTATTGTCAGAGATTTCAATCTGTTCCCATGTTACCTGCACTCCCGCACCCAGCGACAAAAATTTCAAAAAATGGAATTCCAAGCCAAGTTTAACGCCAAAACCAAGAAAACTGGTTGAATCAATTCCTTCGTAATAAATTCGTGGCGTATATAACGCGCTTGTTTCAATATATATCCACCTGTCGCGGGAATCGCCGATTAAAAGAGGAACATTAGAAATATCAGAAAGTAAACTGGAGATAACGGTAGAAATTAATTTGTCCACAGAAGCATCGGCATTAACAAAAACAAAATTTTGCTTGCTGATAACCTCTTCAGTCCTGTTGTCTATCAATTCCAGATTAAGATAATATTTTTTTTCTTTCTTCTGAGCATCGGGTTCCAAAGATTCAGTTTCTTTAACGGCAGACCTAATGGTATTATCAGTGCCTGTTGAGTCAAAAAAATAAAATTTATCGCCGTATACCATTGAAAAAAATTCACGTCTGCCATATTCATTACTTATTGGGGGAATCGGGTTTCCGGGGACAGGATTGTTATTATCCGTTTTTATAACAACCTGTTCAGAGGAACCTGAGGTCATTTCATCGGAAAGCTCAATCGTCCCTTTAAAGATAAAATCACTGTCGTACTTTAATTTGACAACCGTATGATACTGAAGAATTACTTCATAAGTAAGCCGTTTATGAATATAATCATTATCCGTTTCCCTGCCGAATCCTTCTATGGGCGCAATATAAAATTTTGGCTCGCGCGTAACCTGCCCGTATAGTGAAAAACAAACAAGGGAAAACATCATAAAAATAGTGAATTTTCTCATATTATTATTTTAACTTTTTTTTACAAATAATTCCAATATAAATGCTATAATTATTATCATAAAAATTGGGGATATTTTAAGGAATTCAGCTAAGGTTTGGCAAAAAACCATATTTATTTATGTGATAAGCAACCCCTCAACATTGTGTTTTTTAAAAATTTTAGTTGACAACGTAAAACCGCTATGTTACAATAAATTATGCGTGTACGTTAACGCAAAATTTATTATTAAGGAGAAAGATTATGACAAAAAAAATCTTTTTACTCGGATTAGCGCTGCTTTTAGTAGCGGGTATGGTATTTGCAAAGGGCAATCAGGATAAAGGCAAGTGGATCAGTGTAGGCATCGTTAACCTTCATCCGTCTGAATCCGGCTATCGTGAAGCCAACGTAAAAGACATGGACAGGGTCTTTAATGAGAAAAACGGATACAAGGTATACAAAGCCAACGAAAACACACTCGACGCCCAGCTTAAAGCCGCCCAGCAGTTTATCACCGGGGGTGTGGACTATCTGTTGATCTCCGCCGCCGATGCTAACGGTTGGGTCAGTGTGTTGCAACAAGCCAAGAAAGCAGGCGTTAAAGTATTCCTGTTTGACCGTATGATCAACTGTGATCCGAGCCTTTATGAGGCAGCCGTCGTTTCCGATATGGAAAACCAGGGCAAAAATGCCGTCACATGGCTGAAGTCATTGAACCTTCCCGCTTACAATATCATCCACATTCAGGGACAGATCGGATCCGCCGCCCAGATTGGCCGCACAAAACCTCTTGATGAGGCGGTTAAAGCGGACAGCAAAAACTGGAAGATAGTTCGCCGAGGTACGGGTGGCGACACATGGAGCCCCGATGAGGCAAAGAAAATCGTAGAAGCCGCCATCGCCGCAAAAGAAAATTTTAACATCATCTATGCGGAAAACGACGGTATGGCAGAAGGCGCCATGAAAGCGCTTCAGGCGGCCGGCAAGAAATACGGCGTTAACGGAGACATCAAGATCATGGGCTTTGACTGCAACAAGTTCGCGCTTAGGTATGTCCTTAAAGGTGACTGGAACTTTGACGGTCAATGCAGCCCCTTCCAGGCGGACAAAATTCATGAATTTATACAGAAACTCCAGTCCGGTCAATCTTTGGGCCTTTCCAATAAAGTTGTTATCAATCCGGAGACATACTTTGCCAATCCCGGCAAAATCTCTCAGGCGGACATTGACAAGTACGGTCTCGGCGATTAAAGTAAATTAGGAATGAGGAATTAGGAGTTAGGAATAAAGAAAATCAAGAATTAGGAATCACAGCCTTATTCTTTATTTCTCATATCTCATTTCTCATTCCTCATTTCTCATTTCTCATTCCTCATTTTTCAAAGGGATGGTTCCATGGAAAAAGATACCGTCATATCAATTCAAAAGATAAGCAAATCATTTCCAGGCGTTCAAGCGTTGGATAATGTTGATTTCATGCTCCGAAAAGGTGAGATCCACGCCCTTATGGGTGAGAACGGCGCGGGAAAATCAACATTGATTAAAGTATTGACTGGAGTTTATCAAAAGGACGCCGGTCAGATTTTCATAAGCGGGATAGACAAGGCTGTTACGATCAAGTCTCCGCAGGAAGCGCAGGAAATGGGCATCAGTACGGTCTATCAGGAAATCACGCTTTGTCCAAACCTGACCGTGGCAGAGAATATGTTTATCGGGCGGGGTAAATACAAATTTATAAACTGGGACGCCATGGAGAAAAAATCCAAAGTGATACTTGATAATCTCGGTATTCCGGCTAAACCTGGTCATCAACTTTCCACCTATTCACTGGCCATACAACAGATGGTCGCCATCGCACGCGCCGTGGATATGGATTGCAAAGCTCTTATTTTGGATGAACCGACATCCTCGCTGGACGATCAGGAAGTCGCAAAACTTTTTTCGGTAATGCGCGACTTAAAATCAAAGGGCGTAGGCATAATTTTTGTTACGCACTTTCTTGACCAGGTGTATGAAGTGTGCGACAAGATCACCGTTTTGTTCAACGGCAAGTTAGTCGGGGAATATAAAGTGGCGGATTTGCCTCCCGTACAACTTATCGCCAAGATGATAGGCAAGGAACTTACGGAACTTTCCGAATTGCATAAGAAAGAAATACCCTCTGGCGATAGTGTGGAAGTACCCGTTTACGAAGCGGTCGGGCTTTCCAGCGCGGAAGGTCTTAAGCCCTATGACTTTAAAATCCGCAAGGGCGAGGTTAATGGTTTTACAGGACTGCTCGGTTCCGGGCGCAGTGAAAGCGTCCGCGCTATTTTTGGGGCCGACAGAATTACAGGCGGCACGGTGAAGGTAAACGGAAAAAAGGTCAGGATAACCAAACCCATTGACGCCATGAAGAATAAAATCGGCTATCTGCCGGAAGACCGCAAGAACGACGGTATCATTGCCGATTTGTCTGTGCGGGATAATATTATTCTAGCGTTGCAAGTTATGAAGGGATTTTTTAAACCCTTTTCAAAATCTGAGGCAAAAGCTTTTGCCGACGAATATATTAAGATGTTGGGGATTAAAACCCCTTCTGTAAATACCCCGATGAAATCCCTTTCGGGAGGAAACCAGCAAAAGGTAATTGTCGCCCGATGGCTGTTGACGCACCCGGAATACCTTATATTGGACGAACCGACACGCGGTATAGACGTAGGCACAAAGGTGGAGATACAAAAGCTTGTACTGAAACTCGCCGAAGAGGGCATGAGCATTACTTTTATCTCGTCAGAGATCGAAGAAATGGTTCGTACTTGTTCGCGGCTTATCGTCATGCGGGACAGGAACATTGTAGGCGAACTCCATGGTGGCGAAGTCACGCAGGATAACATTATGCACACGATTGCAGGGGGGAGCGGACGAAAATGAAGTTTAATTTATTAAAACGCCAGAGCAGTTTCCATTTGCTCATGCCTTTAATGATTTTGTTTCTGTTGGTAATTATCAATCTTATTGTTGACTCGATTCTTATGAAAAACAATTCTAACGCCAGCAGTTTTTTCAACATAAGAATGATAAAAGATACTTTTGGCAATAATGTCTTCAGCGGAAATATTATCAGTATATTAAACAACGCTTCGGAGCTTGTTATCCTGGCGATTGGAATGACGCTGGTAACGGCCGCTTCGGGCGGACAGGATATCAGCGTGGGCGCCACCGCGGCCATCGCGGGCAGTATTTTTCTTAAGGTGGTGCGGTTAAGCGGCGACGCTTCCTGGCTGCCGATAATCATTGCATTTTTGGTGTGCTGCGTGGTGGCGATGCTGTTCGGCGCGTTTAACGGCGCCCTGGTCGCCATCTTTAAAATCCAACCGATGATCGCGACCCTGATTCTGTTTACCTCCGGCCGCTCTATTGCGTACGGGATCAACGGCGGCGCGTCCCCCAAACTCTTCGATGACATAACAAAACAAATTGGAACTTTTTTCTCGGGCGTTCCAATCCCGACTCCCATATTTATCGTATTATTGTATATTATTGGTTTTTACTTTCTGCTAAAATATACCAATCTCAGACTGTATGCGGAATCGGTTGGCATCAACGAAAAAGCCTCTCGGTTAAACGGACTAAATCCTGTCGCAATCAAGATAATGGTCTATGTGGTGTTGGGACTATGCGTCGCCGCCGCGGGACTCATCAACACTTGCAGAATGCAAAGACTCGATCATCTTGGAATCCTCAGCGGCATTGAAATGGACGCGATCCTGGCGGTGGCAATCGGGGGCAACGCGTTAAGCGGCGGAAAGTTCAGTATTACGGGTTCCATAATCGGCTCTTATACGATTGAAACATTGAACATTACCCTACTCAGGATGAGGGTAGATCCGGAACCGATAAAAGCCTACAAAGCGGTATTCATAATATTGCTCATGTTGGCAAGTTCACCCGTCGTAAAGGAATATGTCGGTAATCTATGGAAGCGTCTTCAACAAGCTCATAGATCGCAGAAATTCACAGTAAAGGGAGAGGCATAATATGTTGGACATATTGAAGAAACCTTTTCCTTTGAAACATAGGACGCCGCTTACGGATTCCAATCTGCTGTTTCTGATTGCCGTTTGTATATTTGTAATTCTGTATTTGTTTGCCATCGCCTTTTTGGGCGGAAGCTTTCACAGGATGCAGGGATTTGCCGACCTTTTAAACAATAACGCGGCATTGATCATTCTCACCTGCGGATTGAGCATTGTGATGGTTGGGGGCGGCATAGACATCTCGGTTGGAGGCGTAGTCGCCATGGTCACCGCGGCCTGCGCCGTCTACCTTGACTCGGGAAGCGGAAATGTAGGGGGATCGCTGGTTATAGCGTTGGGCATAGGTCTGGCGTTTGGATTGGTACAGGGATTTTTGGTGGCCTACTTGGAAATTCAACCCTTTATCATTACTCTGGCCGGGATGTTTTTTGCCAGAGGAATGGCAACCATCATCACAAAATACTCGCACGCGGTCAAGTTGGAAAGTTTTATCGCGCTCAAAGACGCAAAAATAGAGATTGAAGCCCTGGGGTATACCGCCAAGAGCGGGATGTTGATACCGGTGACAATAGATATAGGAGTGATTGTCGCTCTGGTGGTGGTGCTGGCTGTGGCCTTTGTTTTAAAGTGGACAAGATTCGGACGCAATTTGTACGCGGTCGGCGGTAACAGCCAAAGCGCGTTGACTCTTGGTATTAACGTTAAAAACACAAAGTTTATATCCTACCTTATTTGCGGATTCCTGTCCGGCATAGGCGGTTTCGTCTACCTTCTAAAGGCCGGGTCTGGTTACTCGCAACACGCCATGTTTTTTGAAATGAAAGCCATCGCCTCGTCAATTATCGGCGGCACAATGCTGACGGGGGGCGTCGGCAATATTATCGGTTCTCCGATCGGCGTATTGGCGCTTATGACGATTGACACGATTGTCCGCGCCTCGGGAATAACCACGGGGGGCAGGGAATATTTGCAGGATATTACGACGGGCGCAATGCTGTTCATCGCGCTTATATTGCAAAGCGTGGTTCTATCGCGCAGAGGCAAGGGCAGTTTTAAACTGATGATTCCCAAATGGCTGAAGTTTAATTTAAAATCGGTTGATAAAGACAACCCGGTACAATAAAAAATATGTTGTTAAGGATACCGTTATGGACATAAAACAAGCTATCATAGAAAATAAAACGTCTCTTGGAATCGAACTTGGTTCCACGCGGATAAAAGCTATATTAATTGACACGCATTACGCGCCTGTTGCGTCGGGCAGTCATGATTGGGAAAACAAGTTGGAAGACGGCATCTGGACATATCATCTTGACGATGTATGGGCGGGTCTGCAGAATTGTTTTAAGGATTTGGCGCTTGATGTAAAAAACCGCTATGGTCTTACTCTTTCATCAGTCGGCGCTATCGGCATTTCCGCAATGATGCACGGGTATTTGGTATTTGACAAAAACGGCAATCAACTTGTTCCATTCCGTACATGGCGCAATACCATGACTGAAAAAGCATCCGCTCTGCTTACCGAAAAATTCAAGTTCAATATCCCACAACGCTGGAGCATCGCCCACCTGTACCAGGCAATTTTAAACGGGGAGCCGCACTTAAAAAACATTGACTTTATAACCACCCTTGCCGGATATGTACACTGGAAATTAACCGGTAAAAAAACGCTCGGCATCGGTGACGCTTCCGGTATGTTTCCGGTGGATAACGGCAATTACAATCAACTGATGTTAAAACAGTTTGATGATCTTGTCGCACCCAACAATTACGGTTGGAAAATTACGGATATTTTACCCTCAGTTTTAAACGCCGGTGAAAACGCTGGAACCCTCACGGCGGAAGGGGCGAAACTGCTCGACGCTTCCGGCAATCTGCAAGCCGGTATTCCCCTCTGCCCGCCGGAAGGAGACGCCGGTACAGGGATGACTGCGACTAACAGCATCGCGGAACGTACAGGTAATGTTTCTGCCGGTACTTCCATTTTCGCAATGATCGTTATGGAAAAAGATTTGTCCAAGGTATATCCTGAAATTGACATTGTCACCACTCCGGCGGGAAAGCCCGTGGCGATGGTTCACTGCAACAACTGCACTTCCGATATTGACGCGTGGGTAAAGCTGTTCAGGGAACTGCTGGAAACAAGCGGGGCGAAGATTGATAAAGCGGCTCTTTACGACGTGCTGTATCACAAGTCTCTGGAAGCGGACGAGGATTGCGGCGGACTACTCTCTTTTAATTACTATTCCGGCGAAACCATTACCGGAATTGAAGAAGGCCGTCCCCTGTTTGCGCGCCTTCCTGACAGCAATTTCACTTTGGCAAATTTTATGCGTACCCTTCTCTTTTCCAGCATGGCAACCTTAAAGTACGGCATAGACATCCTCACGGAAAAAGAGAAGGCGCGGATAGACAGCCTCTTGGGACACGGCGGACTTTTTAAAACCAAAGGCGTAGGACAGCGTTTTATGGCGGCAGTCTTTAACGCGCCTGTTTCAGTAATGGAGTCCGCCGGGGAAGGTGGCGCATGGGGCATCGCGCTTCTTGCCGCATTCATGCGCGAGGGGGAAAAAACTCTGGAAAAATTTCTTGCGGAAAAAGTCTTCGCCAGAAAGACAGGCGCGCGCATTGATCCTGATCCGAAAGATGTGGAAAGTTTTAAAAAATTTATGGAACAATATACAGCAGGACTTAAAATTGAAAGGTCTGCGGTTGAAAATTTTAAGAGGGGTTAATTATGAATCTAAAGAAGTACGAATACTGGTTTATAGTAGGAAGCCAGGACCTTTATGGGGATGAAACGCTCAAGCAAGTTGCCGATCATGCCCGTATTATGACGGATGAATTCAACAAGGACGCGCTGCTTTCAGGAACGGTGGTATTAAAACCTACGGCAATAACGCCGCAGGCAATACGCGGTCTTTTTGAAGAAGCGAACGCCGCAAAAGACTGCGCCGGTATCATCACATGGATGCATACGTTTTCACCCTCAAAAATGTGGATACAGGGGCTTTCGCTAAACCGCAAACCGATTTTACACCTGCACACCCAGTTCAACAGGGACATCCCCTGGTCTTCAATAGACATGGATTTTATGAACCTGAACCAGTCCGCACACGGAGATCGCGAACACGGTTATATTCATACGCGGATGAACCTGCCCAGAAAAGTAGTGGCTGGTTTCTGGCAGGACAAGGAACTGCGCCGCCGTATTGACGTGTGGATGAGGGCCGCCGCAGCAAGAAAAGACGGCATGGATTCTACCGTTCTGCGATTTGGAGACAATATGCGGGAAGTCGCGGTAACGGAAGGCGACAAAGTCGAGGCTCAAATCAAACTGGGCTGGCAGGTGAATACATGGGGCATAGGCGACCTTGCCGCCCGTTATGCGAAAACAAGCGCCGAAGCGGCGGAAAAACTTGTGAAGGAATACGCGGCTTCTTATGAACTTGCCCCTGATCTTAAGCAGGACGGCAAGGCAAGGACAGCAATGCTGGAACAGGCAAAAATAGAAATCGCCCTTAAAGAAATGCTTGAAGCCGAACACGCCGGAGCTTTTACCACTACCTTTCAGGATCTTCACGGTCTGCCGCAACTGCCGGGTCTTGCCTGTCAGCGGCTTATGGAACAGGGTTACGGTTTTGGCGCGGAAGGGGACTGGAAACAGTCCATGCTCACGCGCGCCGCAAAAGTAATGGCTTCGGGACTGCCGGGCGGCGTTTCTTTTATGGAAGACTACACCTACAACTTTGAGCCCGGCAAAGAAGCCGCCCTTGGCGCCCACATGCTTGAGATATGCCCATCAATCGCGGACGGCAAACCGCGTATTGAAGTTCATCCGCTTGGAATCGGCGGCAAGGCGGATCCCGCGCGTATGGTATTTGACGCCGCTCCGGGTCATGCGGTACTTGCGACGTTAATCGATCTTGGAAACCGTTTCAGAATGATTGTAAATGAAATTGAGACTATCAAAATAGAAAACGCAATGCCAAAATTACCCGTCGCTCGCGCCCTTTGGAAACCGTATCCCAATTTAAGCGAAGCCGCCGAAGCGTGGATAATTTCCGGGGGTACGCATCATTCTGTATACGCCACCGCGCTTACGCCAGAGTATTTCCGCGATTGGGCGGAAATGAGCGGCATTGAGTTTGTGCTTATCGACCGTGATACAAGACTTGCGCGTTTGCAGGATGAATTGCGCCGCAGCGACGCTTATTGGTCACGTTAGCCGGATTGTTATGTGAAAATGGATTGATTATGGATATATACAAAACATTACGTGAAGAATCATACGAGGCGAACCTTGAAATAAAGCGGCAGAATCTTGCCATTTCCACATGGGGCAACGCTTCCGCTTTTGATCCTGACAAAGGGGTATTCGCCATAAAACCGTCCGGTGTGGAATACGATGAATTAACTCCGAATAAGATGGTGTTAGTTGATCTTGAGGGAAAGGTCATTGAAGGCAAACTCAAGCCGTCTTCCGACACAAAAACACATCTTGTTCTGTACCGGGAATTTAAGGGTATCCGAGGCGTAACGCACACCCACTCGCCTTACGCGGTCGCATGGGCGCAGACTGGAAAACCAATACCCGTCTTTGGCACTACCCACGCTGACAACTGCGCCTATGAAATTCCATGTACCGCTTTTATGAATCCGCAGGAAGTAAAAAACAATTATGAACTGGAAACAGGCAACTTAATTGTTAATACTTTTAAAAACGGCAATCTCAATTTTTCGCAGATTACAATGGCGCTGGTTGCAGGACACGGACCTTTTACATGGGGAAACAGCGCGGCACAATCGGTGTACCACGGCGTTATTCTGGAAGAAATCAGTAAAATGGCGTTATTTACCGTAACGATTGATCCAAAAGCAAAACCGCTGCCCGAACACATCATCAAAAAACATTGGGAACGCAAACATGGGGCGAATGCGTATTACGGGCAGGAATAACTTTGGCAGTGGCATGAATTTATTACCTCACCAATTTTGCAACCTTTTCAAGCAAATCAGCTTTTTTGATCGGCTTTTTAATATAATCAACCGCCCCCATCTCCCTTGCTTTGGCCATGTCTTTTGGGTCTTCCGATGTCGTGTATATCGCTATCGGCGTTTGGTGTAATTTGCTAAGGTCGCGTATTCTGATAAAGGTTTCCCAACCGCCCATTTCAGGCATAGACAAATCCAATAATACCAAATTGGGAACATAGCCCTGGAAGAACAATTCCAAAGCC
>Ga0268262_10000299_pt1 | contig 66323 bp, 61 predicted proteins | sample TergutNc150P3_FD_190354 | JGI IMG/M metagenome (GOLD analysis project Ga0268262, IMG submission 190354) | Nasutitermes corniger P3 segment gut microbial community from laboratory colony in Florida, USA - Nc150 P3 (SPAdes) (version 2) | ecosystem: Host-associated > Arthropoda: Insects >... | reverse complement strand
TTGAGCTACCTTTGCATACGGTGTCGTAAGGGATTCGAACCCTCGTAAACCTGCCCCACAAACAGGCGCATAACCACTCTGCCAACGACACAGAGACATCGACAGGATTTGAACCTGCGGTGGGAGATTTGCAAATTCAGCGTTAGCTGAAACCTCCTGCCTTACCAACTTGGCTACGATGCCTAAATAATAAATTTCATAAACTTAAGCACACCTGTCTTGTGGTACTTTGTTCAAGTTCCATGTTATCTGAGAATAAAAAAAGGCGGCTAACCCAAAAGGGCTGCCGCCTGTTAAACACAAAAACCATTTATGGTTGTATTTAGACGACACCCCCTGAGTCATGATTACAATTATGACCGCACATATTAGAGAAAATTGTTTTAGGCGATAACATCGTCTTCATAATAAATTAATTATCGGGTATTTATAAATATTTGTCAAGCAGTTTTTTTATATAAATAAAACTTTGATTTTTCTTCGTCTTCTACCGGTAGCGGTTCCGGCTCACCATCAAAATCAGGGTTTTCATCAAAATTCAACTACGCAACAGTACCGGGCACCATTATTCCGTAGTACTTTGTAACAATTAGTATTTTACTTAAATTTCATCTGCAAGGTTCACACAAAGAACACAATGAAAGAATAAGATCACAAAGAATAATCAAGATTTTTGTCCCTCGTCTTATCGTAAAATCCACGCCTAGCCTTCGGACAAAAATTCCCTCTTTTCTCTTTGTGATCTTTGTCCCTTAGTGATCTTTGTGTGAGGTTTTTGGTATCCCTTTCCCCTAAAGCCACTCCACCACGCCGCTATGAATATCATAATAAGCGCCGACAACCTTAGCTCCCAAACGTTTGACAATCTCGTCAGCTTTAATTTGCTCAACCATTCCCGCTACATTGCTGTGGACGACTTTTTCTATATCGCCGCCTTTTTTCACTGCGGGCATTATATGGTCTACAATATGTTTGATGTTTGGCGGAAGTTCTCCGCCTGAGCATGCCGCCGTTACCGCGCCGCATTTACCGTGTCCGCAGACGACAACCAATTTACTTTTAAGATGCTCAACAGCGTACTCAATACTGCCAAGCGCGGTCTTGTCGGCGACATTGCCGGCGTTGCGGATAACAAAAATGTCGCCCAATTTCTGATCAAAGAAAATTTCCGGAGCGGCCCGCGAGTCGGAACAAGTTAGAACTACGGCAAAAGGTTTCTGCCCGTTATTCAAAACTTCCCTGTCAGCGCTGTAGCTGGTCTTTGGAATAAGCTCCCCTTTTAAATAGCGCTCATTTCCTTCCTTGAGCATTTGCAATGCCGCATTTGCATCCTCAATTAATTCTCCCGGTTGATGAATCTTCATAAAAACCTCCAAATTTTTTTTCATTGCTTTAAAGCACGAAAAATTCAACAGTAGTATTATAAAAATTATACCACCAAAATAAGAAATATACAATATAACGGAAATTTATCGCTATAGAGCCGAATTTCCTTGTCTTGTATGGCAATTTTTATGATATTAACAATAGAGATTTTATCAAATATAAAACCCAAAAAATTGAAGTTTTGTGGGTTGATTTACTTAACTATTACATAATCATTTGCTGCTAAGAGAAATGAAAATCGTCTTCGCGCTGCGGAACGATGAGACTGCTTTACCTAAACTTCAATTCAAACGGTTTTAATGTAGAAATCGTCTCCGCGTTGCGGAGCCGTCTGACTAACATCGCCGCTGTTGCGGTTTACAAAGGAGAAATCGTCTCCGCGTTGCGGAGCCGTCAAATTAACGTCGCCGCTGTTGCGGTTTACAAAGGAGAAATCGTCTCCGCGTTGCGGAGCCGTCAAATTAACGTCGCCGCTCGCGCGGCTTACAAAGGAGAAATCGTCTCCGCGTTGCGGAGCCGTCAAATTAACGTCGCCGCTCGCGCGGCTTACAAAGGAGAAATCGTCTCCGCGTTGCGGAGCTGTCAAATTAACGTCGCCGCTCGCGCGGCTTACAAAGGAGAAAGAAAATGAAAATTAAATTTAAACTGAGTATTTTAATGATCGCCATTGTTGCGGTAATTGTAACAGGAGTCGCCATACTTCTTCTGCGGCAAGCATCCAACACAGCATTGAATCTTTCCAAACAGAAAACTACGTATATGGCACGCCAGTATGCAAAGGAATGGGACGGTAGAATAGACGGCTATATAAAAGTGTTACAAACATTATCGAATGTGATGAATTCTTATGAAAGTGTGGAACCGCAGACACGGCGTAAAGAATATGAAAATACAATGATGTCAGTTTTTAAAGACATGCCCGATTTTACCAGAATGTTTACCGTTTGGAAGCCGGACGCCATTGATGGCATGGACGCTAAAAATATCGGCAGAACAGGTTCAACTGAAACAGGACAATTCGCTTATGCGCTGACAAGGGAAACCGGACAAATAAAGGCTATAACCTGCATTGTTGTTGAGCAGGCAATGGAACATCTTAACGGGCCTGACAGTAAAGTAGTCGGAATGGCTGACCCCACCATCATTAATATTCAAGGAAAAGACAGTTATTGTTTAAGAATCATGGTCCCCATTATTAATAAACGTCTTAATGAAACAGTCGGAATCATCGGTTGTCAGTTTAATATCGATCTAATACAACCGCTTGTAGAAGAGACCATCAAAGATTTTGAGGAAGTTACCAGTATGGCGATTTACACCAATACCGGATTTGTTTTGGCAAATTACCTGCCGCAGATGATAGGAGGGCATCTTGTTGATGTTGAAACGCAATACGGCTCACATTTAAATCAGGTAATGATGGCGGTTAAAAACGCTCAAGAATACGAGGTTTCAAGTTACGACCCTGAATTGGATTCAACAATGTATATGAGCATAGTTCCCATTCCTCTTGGGGCTTCTCCGACAACATGGTCGATAATGATCGGCTCTACCGAAGCTTATATCCTAAAAGATGTCAACGCGATGAGAAACTTTGTTATTATTTTAGCGTTGGTAGCTCTTGCGGCGGCGATTGTGCTTATATATCTTGTTTTAAGCAGAACTACAGCCCCAATCGTCAAGGTAGCTGAAACTCTCAAGGATATTTCCGAAGGCGAAGGCGATTTAACGCGGATTATATCCGTTAATTCCAAAGACGAAATAGGCGACCTTGCCCTGTACTTCAATAAAACGCTGGAAAAAATAAAAAAATTGATCATTCATATCAAGAATGAGGCAAGCGGTTTGACAGAGATTGGCAATGACCTTGCCAGCAATATGACCAAAACCGCTACGGCAATTAATGAAATTAACGCCAATATCCAGAGCATCAAGGGAAGGGTTATAAACCAGAGCGCCAGCGTTACAGAGACTAACACCACCATGCAACAGGTTATCGGCAACATTAACAAACTTAATTATCAGGTAGAAAACCAGAGCAGTAATATTTCCCAAGCATCGTCTGCCATTGAAGAAATGGTAGCTAATATCGGTTCTGTTACCAATACTCTTGTCAACAATTCAGTGAACGTAAAGACACTGGAAGAAGCTTCCGAAAACGGCCACAGCGGACTGGAAGAGATGGCGGCTGATATTAAAGAAATCGCCAGTGAATCCGAAGACCTTTTAAAAATTAACGCCGTAATGAAAAACATTGCCAGCCAGACCAATATTCTTTCGATGAACGCCGCGATAGAAGCGGCGCACGCGGGAGACGCGGGCAAAGGTTTTGCCGTAGTCGCTGATGAAATACGCAAACTTGCGGAAAGCTCAAGCGAACAGTCCAAAATTATCGGTGATGTGCTGAAAAAGATAAAAGACTCAATCGACAAAATAATCTGCGCCTCAGAAAATGTTCTAAACAAATTCGAGGCGATTAACACAAGCGTCAGGACTGTAGCGACGCAAGAGGATAATATCCGCAACGCTATGGAAGAGCAGGGAGAAGGAAGCAGGCAGGTACTTGTCGGAGTAAGCAATGTAAACGAAATTACCCGGCAGGTAAAAGACGGCAGCGAAGAAATGCTTGAAGGCAGCAAGGAAGTAATGAATGAAAGCCACAATCTTGAAAAGGTAACGCAGGAAATAACCGGCGGTATGAACGAGATGGCCTCAGGCGCGGATCAAGTAAATATAGCCGTGAACCATGTAAATGAGATATGCATAAAGAACCGCGAGAGCATTGAGTCTTTAATGAAGGAAGTATCGCGCTTTAAGGTTGCGTAATTAACAGGGAATATAGGGGGTTATCGTGAGAAAAAAAATAGCAGATTTTTTACCAAAACGCCCCCTATATATACAATTGTTATTTACCGTCTTCGCCTTTCTTGTAATGGTTGTTTTAAGCTGCATCTTCACGGGAAAAATCGTGCGTATTAGTTTATTACGCAATGCGGACAGTGTTCTTGACCTTGTGGAATCACAAATCAACTCTGATCTGCGGGAATCACGCGTGATACTGGAAGATTTTGCGCAATCTATACAAAATTTAATACGGCAAGGTTATAATGCCGAAAAACTGACTGCTTATAACAAGGATATATCAAGCTATTTAATCTCAAAAAGCAATGACTCTTTTAGCGGTAACGGGCCTTTCGGCTATATAGAAAAATCTCCGGAAGGTCCATTCTTTTTTAACGGTATTGACTGGCAGCCGCCTGATGATTGGCTGCCGTCGGAACGTCCCTGGTACAAAGCCGCCATAGAAGCCGGCCGCGATATTGCAGAAACAGAACCGTATAAGGACAGCATTACAGGCGAAATTGTTTCTTCATACGCCCGTTGTATTTTTGATAACGACGGCAACTATATAGGCGTCGTCGTTATTGATATACGGGCTGGTTATATCGGAGAAAAAGTCGCCAATACAGCTTTTGCAAAATACAAAAGTTATGGAGTATTGGCAAGTAATGACCTAACAATAATCGGCCATAGTAACCCGGAATTTGTCGGAAGGAAAATGAACGACCCTATAATTTCTTTATCGCATTTGGTTAATGATTTATTATGCACCGGACAAGTTTCAGAAACCGCATATCATAACTGGAATGGCGAAATAATCATCGCTTTTTTCCGTACTCTATCCAATGGATGGCGTTTAGGTCTTTTAGAACCAAGAAATGTGTATTATCAAAGCTTAAACAATATGGCGCTGATCCTCAGCGTATTGGGCATTACGCTTGCGGTAATATTAATTATAATTTTAATTCAGGTTGACGCTGAGAAAAACAAATCCTGCAAAGAGAGTATGCATAAGAGCGCGTTCCTTGCCAACATGAGCCATGAGATACGCACTCCGATGAATGCGATAATCGGCATGACCATGATAGGAAAATCCGCTACAGACTCAATTCGCAAAGATTATTGTCTTTCTAAAATAGAAGACGCTTCTAACCATCTGCTCGGCGTTATTAACAATATTCTTGACATGTCAAAAATCGAAGCCAATAAATTTGAACTCTCTGAGGCGGAATTTGAACTAGAGAAAACGCTGCGGCGGATAGTAAATGTTGTAAATTACCGTATAGAAGAAAAGCGTCAAAAATTAACCGTTCATATTGACCATTCAATTCCACGCATGCTCATTGGAGACGATCAGCGGATAGCGCAGGTAATTACCAACCTGCTTTGGAACTCAATTAAATTTACGCCTGAAAATGGTTCCATTACTCTTGCCGTGCGCCTTGCCGGAAGAGGAAACGACATCTGCACACTGCAAGTTTCGGTAAGCGACACAGGAATCGGCATAAGCCCCGAACAACAGGCAAAACTTTTTAAATCTTTTGAACAAGCCGAATCCAACACAACGCGCAAATACGGAGGCACGGGGCTGGGACTTGCTATTTCTAAAAGCATTGTGGAAATGATGGGCGGATCAATTTGGATAGAGTCAGAACAGGGAAAAGGCTCAACTTTTGCTTTTACCATTCAATTGAAACGAAGCATGAATGAATGTCTAGGCGCGGACAAACAACAAGCGGAAAAAACAAGGGCTGAGGACATTTTGGGAATCTTTACCGGACGGCGCATACTGCTGGTTGAAGACGTGGAAATTAACCGCGAGATTGTCCAAACCTTGCTTGAGCCGACAAAGCTGGAGATAGACTGCGCTGAAAATGGTATTGAAGCGGTCAATATGTTTGCTAAAACCCCTTTCAGGTACGATATGATTTTAATGGATATAAAGATGCCGGAAATGGACGGTTACGAAGCGACACGGCATATCCGCGCTATCGAGGCGGAACAACGTAAAGCATACGTGAATTTTACCGAGGGCAAAACTCGAAGCAGTAATAAGAATTTACTCAAACAAATTCCCATTGTTGCCATGACTGCAAATGTTTTTAAAGAGGACATTGAAAAATGTATCGCAGCCGGTATGGACAGCCACATTGGCAAGCCATTGGATTTTAATGAAGTTATAAATAAGCTTAATTTTTATTTGGGTGTGAAAAAAAGCGGTAAAAATAAAGAAACAAAGTATGCAAGGGCTGTTCAATCTTTAGCGTCAATAACTGCCGCCACCCCCGCCGTGTGATCTGCCGGAAGAACCGGTATGAAAACCGCCGCCGCCACCACTTGAAGAAGAAGTATCGGTTTGCCGTTCTGATCTGACAACCGTACTGTAAAGGAAAATATCGTTTTTTTCTTTAAACACAAGGCTCCCGGGAACTATATAGGCGGCGGCCTGGGTTTGCAGAAGGGCCGTATTCATTCCCTTTTTCCAGACTTGCACAACGATAAAGCCTATTGCCAGAGCCACACCCCAGAAAATCAATACTAAAACAAGATTCCATTGATAAAAAAAGTTATAGCTCCTTCCCCACTCTACCTCAAGAACAAGAAATTCTTTCCAATCAAACAGAAAAGCCTGGAACGCATCGAAGTATCTGTCTTTCCTAAGCAATTTCTCAACATCGCCTTTTAGTTTTTTAAACGCGGTTGGGTTCAATATTCTTATACCGCTGCCCGACGTACTTATCCAGTATCTCCGGCTTCCCGTTATCAATAAAAAAAGACAGCCATCCCGATTCGGTCCCAGACCGTAACCTTTATAATCAAAAAAATCATCCGCATATGCCATAGGACTGGATGCGCCAATATCATTTTCAATTACAATTACCAGATCAAAATTATAATTTTTCGCGGCAGAAGAAATTAATTCATTTAGTATTACTTTTTCCTGCAAGTTTAAAAGACCGGTATTATCAACAATACGTTCCTGGGCAAAAACGGGCGGAACAAAAAAAACAACCATAGCCGCCAAACAAAGCTTAATCAATTTTGATTTCATTAAGACTCCTACAGGAGTATCCGCAAAGCCTGAATAACAAGCGTTGAAACAGCGCCAATAATACCGGCAATCATAAGTCTGTATTTCCATGACTTGCCGGGATCCGCCGGCAATTTTCCGACAAGGCGTCCCGATTGTCCGTTCATGAGAAACAAATAATTTTCCTTGTTATATTTGGTATTGAGTATCCACACCGGGAACATACTGTAACTCACCTTGCCGTTTTCTACGCCGACTGTAGAACTCTCAGTTTGAACCGACGCATACCCTGTAACAGATCTGGCAAACTCGGTTTCTACCGTTTTTTTAATTCTCTTTACCGCCCTTTCCTTGCTTTTCTCCGCACTCACATCGTATTTCTCAGACAGATAACCCGAGAGAAAAGCCATCTGGAAATCCTTTAATTGGGAATAATCGAAAGGCTCTATTGCATCCATGTAGCCGTCGTCCATTCTTTCAGAGCCGTCCACAGGAATCTTTTCAAACTGCAAACTTCCGTCTCGTACAATTGAATAATGGTCTATTTTTGAATAGTCGTAATCGGCATCGCTCCAGTGTCTTACCTTTGTAGCCTTGTAACGGACGTGCCCCTCGGCATTGGCGTCAAAAAGCCAGAAAGGCAGATAAACTCCCTGTATACTGTTGATGCGGTTTTCATCTTTGAAGCTATCGGGAAGAAGCCGCTTGCCCTTGTAGAAATTTTTTAAGGCTTCCACCGCGGCCTTCTTGTCCAATTTAAAAGGTATAATGTATTCCGGCTTTAATAATCCGGTGAGCCGTCTTAATACAATCTGAGTATTGCCGCAGTTGGGACAAACCATAGCGACAGTATTTTTATTGCCTAAAAGTTCAGCGCCGCATGATGGGCAGGAACCGGTTGAAAGATCAACAAGTTCATCCTGTTTCCATGCTTGCGCGGGGTCTTTTCCATTCCATTTTACATTGTCTTTTTCAGGAACTTTAAGTTTTTTCTGATACTCCTCAAGCGCCGGAATTGAAAATTCCGCGTCGCAGTACGGACACTTCATGCTTTGCGATGAACTGTCAAACTTAACCGCTCCGCCGCAATTAGGACACTTATACTCTTTTATTTCCATGATTCTGCCTTAAGGCTTTGGCTTTCCGCATCCTGAGCAAAATTTGCCGGTGTTTCCTGTTTGTCCGCATGAACAATTCCATCCGGCGGCAGGCGCGGGCTTTCCGCACTCGGCGCAGAATTTGCCTGTGTTCCCGGCGTGGCCGCATGAGCATGTCCATGTTGAAGCCGGCGCAGGCGCGGGTTTTCCGCAGTCGGCGCAGAATTTACCGGTGTTCCCGACATGACCGCAGGAACAAATCCAACTGGCGTTTTCCGCCGGAGCCGTCTGCTGCTGAGATTGCTGCGCCGCTCCCATTGCAAACAGATTTTGAGCATTCATGCCGCCTGCCGCGCCTGCCATACCCATGCCCATAAAGCCTGCCATTGCGCCGCCTGTATTTCCCGCGGCTGTACGCATGGCGTCGCTTTGGGCGTTTACCAACGACGCGGCGGCCATTGTCGGGTCGCGCATAACCGCCGATGTTTGAAGTTGTTTAATCCGGGTTTCGTCTTCCTCCGAAGCGGTGCATGTAATTCCAAAATTAACAATTTCTATGCCACGGCCTTCCCTCCACTTTGCGCTAAGCTCTTCGTTAAGGATCTCCGCCAATTTTTCAGTTTGAAATGAAATCTCGTGATACTCCAGTCCCTTGCCAAGTTTGCCTAAGGACGGACCCAGGACGGTAATAATTTCGCTCTTAAGCTGGCTGTCGAGTTTGTCCCTGGTGTACGGTTCATCAACATTACCGCAGACATTTGCGTAGAACAAAACCGGGTTTATCATACGGAAAGAATATTCCCCGTTAGCGCGCAGGCTTATGGTCAGGCGTAAATTGATACTTGGATCAACAATCAGATAGGGAATAGGATTGGGAGTGCCGTATTTATTCCCCATAATTTCCTTAGTGTTAAAGTAGTATATCCGCTGATCCTTTCCCGGAATGCCGCCATACTTAAAACGCTCCTCAATGTTTTTAAGGGCTTCTGCGATGCCCTTACTAAGACCACCGTAAAAAATACTGGATTCACTGGATTTATCGTATTCATAGTGTCCTTCCTCAGCGCAAACTTCAACGATGCGTCCGTTATCAACAATAATCGCCGCCTGTCCCTTATTTACCACAATACCCGAACCGTTGGAGATAATGTTGTCTTCTCCTTTGGTATTACTGCTTCTTTTACTTGTCTTCTTCTGCCCTTTTGCCGCCAATACTTCCGCATCCAGACTTTCACAAACAAAAAACTCAAGCCACTGATCCGCCAGAGTGCCGCCGACTGCTCCTGCTAATGCTTTAATTAATCCCATATAAACTCCTTAATTATTGTTTTATTTTAGTCTGATAATACATTTTTATATTGTATTATATATCATAAAAAATGAGAAAAATCAAGCAAATACAGAGTTTTACAAATTAATATACGATCTTAGCTACCAATTAAAAACAATAGAATATTTTTCTTTAATCAAAGGGCTCAATTCCAGCAAAGGTTTAAATGACGCTTCCGTTGAATCTCTTGCCTGTTTTTTAAGTTCTTCATTTTCTTCTACCTGTTTTTCCTGTTCATGTTTTGAGTCTCCCAGCAAATTAAGCACTTCCTGAGGCTTTATCGAACGTGGAAAGATACCGCCTCCCCTAAGATCGTAGGATTTTGCGCGCTCAGGATATTGTTCATGGGCAAGTATTTTTATTTTGGGCATAACAAGAATCAAGTTTGTTCCGTTTTGCTGTACCGTGATGTCCGCGCAATTAAAGCCGAGCTTAATTGTCCCGTCAAGAACAATCAGAATATTGCGCGCGTTAAGCCAGCTTCCGGGATTATACGCTCTTTGGGAAATTGACTGATAATTGTAAACCAAACATACATATTCGGAAGCAGGTAATATTTCCTTAACAACAGTGCTGACATTTGTTTCTATTATCTGTTTTAAAATTAAAGGCTTTCTTGCGGCTATCCATATAACTCCGCCAAGCAATATAAGGAATAATATTGATACTATTATCAGAATCTGCATCAAAGGAGATTTTTTTGTATTAATGTTTTCTGTATCTTCTTTCATAAAATTTTCCTAAATATAGAGAATAAAATTGTTCGGTTGTATTAAATTCTAATATATTGGGGATTTTATGTCAATAACATATGGTATGGAGTTTTTAAAAGACACTAAGATTTTAAGTGTCAGACACCGTAAAACTGGTGTCTGACACTATTACCCACACGCAAATTTATTTTACTTGGGCGGATTCGGACTGTACGTGGTAGCCTTTTTAATATCTTGTTCCGTGCTTGGCTCTTTTTCATAGTGTTCGCGTATGAAAATCACTAAGGCATATTCATATGCTTCATCGATTAATTTTTTTTTGTCTTTGGGCGTTTTCCTTGGGTCGGTATAAATCAGTACATACTCCTCTTCAAACCACCTATAGAATTTATACAAAAACCTTGCGATGTGCTGTTTCTCATCAGCCTCTTTACATTTAAGCTCATAACACCAACTATCGCCTCTGGTAATTATTTTATTGATTGTATCATTCCAGTGATTCTTTTGGTCTTTTGTAAGCTTTTGCACGAAGGTTTTAGCATTCGCCGACATCTCTACTGCTGCTATGATTTCTGGCCCAATTTTTTTAATGTCTGCCCGTGGCGCTCCAACGGTCTTTTCCTGCGGCTCATCTTGCGCCACCGCCTGCACAGCACCAAATACCACCAAACCAAGCATAAACAAGTAAATAGTGAATTTTCCTAATTTATTCATTTTTTATCCTCCATTATGATCATTTTCACATATATTGTACAACCAAAATTTTATTTGTCAATACCCAATTTGAAATAATTCAAACGCATATGGCGACTGTCATTGAGGGAAAAGTGACTGAGACACCAGACTAAAACAGCATTTTTGTCTGTTTATGCCCGTCCATATGACGAAAAACGGGTGTCAGGCACCAATATTGTTTAATATTTTATTCACTGTTTCTTCCACTGTTAAATTTGTTGAATCAACAATAGTTTCATTATCTTGTTTAATATTTAGAATAACATCATTTATTATTTTACTTAGCGGAAAATCCTTAAGCAAATAATCGGGACGTAAATCCAGTCTCTTTTTTAGTTCATTATCCTGAACATATAACGCAAATATTTTAACGGATAAATCATTTTTAGATTGATATAATATATCTGTAAAGCTTTTAATTTCCGAATAATTTTTACCTTTATCATTGGTGAAAAAAGTATCAGTAACAATTACCGGTTTAAAGTCATAGCGCAGAAAATCTAAAGTCATATTAGCGGCAATTTTCAACATATTCAAATGTTCCTGCCAATCAATCCAATTAACTGAAATTACCATTGACCTGATTGTATCAACTTCTATTCTTACGCCTTTTTTAAAGTGGAAAGATAATTTTTTCGCCGTTTCTGATTTTCCGGAGCCGGGTGCTCCTTTAATAATAATAACATCATTATCAATGAGTTTATGTGCTTCTGTTGAAGATTGTCTTGTTGCATCTTTTCTAATAGCATATTTTTCCAATATTCTTAATAATTCATTTGATATATCCATAAAATTATATTAAGTTATCTTTTATTTTTTGTCTATCCTTTACAATATTCAGTTAACGCATATGGTGACTGACACCGAGGCGTGTACCAACACTAATATTTATTTTTTTAAGACAGTTATTTTTGCGCCGAAATATTGCGGGCGTTTTCCAGTAATCTTAAATTCTGAAAAATTATATTTATTTCCATTTTTACCATATATTATGTTATAACCATAACCATCTAAAGGAGAAATATCAACGCCATTAACTTCCCAATAAAATAATATAGGGAAAGGAGATAAATTAACTACTTCTAAATGTAAGTCTCCGAGGCCATAGCTGTAAATTCTACATTGTATTTTATACCCATTTTTCATAGTAAAAGTTTTCCATGAATTTGCCCCAAAAGAAAATGTTTCTAATATAAAACCAACACTATAATCTGATGGTTTTTTACCGCCAGTCAAATAAAGCATGTCTATAATATCGCCAATATCATCACTAGTTAAATCTTCCGGCTGGTTTTGATAAATATTATATAATTTTTTCCATTTAGATGGATTTTTTATATATAAATTACTATCAAAATGTACAGGGTCTTTGTCTTTTGTAAAATCTCCTCCCCATCTAATACCATTTTTCTTACATTCAGTTATGAAGTCTTTTATAGGCTGCGGTAGTTTTGAGAAATTTCCTAAATCATCACTATTATAATATTTCTTATTATAAATGATATTAATGTCTATTGCATGACCTACATAATGATTTGAAAATTTAGCAGGTTCAACAACGGTATTTGTTAAAGACACTCCTTCTTTTCTAAATCCACCACCTGTAACAAATATATCTAAATTATGTTTATCTGCACATTCCCCCATAAATTTTATATGATTAGCGAATTCAATATCAACTACAACATCACTATAAAATCTTTTTGGGCTTACCAGTGTTAATTGTTGAGAATATAAAATTGAAGAACTACATATAAAAACAAATAATAAAAAAAATGACTTTTTCATAAAAGTTACCTTATATATATTTTCTCCTTATTGGTAGACGCTAACTAATTTTGACTTTAGACATTTATGAATTACCACCATCTACTGAATTCCATATATTTATCACCATCAATAACAGTAATAGTATCACCTTCAATAATTAATTTATTATCACCTAATATAGAAATTTTATTATAAGCACCACGACCTTGAGTTGGTTTTAATGTAATATTTTGTTTGTATTTAATTTTATATGTTCCACGTTCTCTTAATGTATCGTTTTCTTTAATTTCATAATCTTTATTTTCAAATTTAATAAAATAGAATGAATCATTTGAAACTGTTTCTACACTACGCCATACTGTGTCTTTAATTGGGTTACTTTCTGATATGTTTTTATAAATAAATAATATTACATTTACAACAACAATGACTAATATTATATTAACAATATTATTTTTAATATTTCTAAAGATAATTGTTTTATATGATTCTGAAACTGGTTCTTCGGATGCCTGATTATCGGGTTCTTGCTTTTCAGATACTTTTTTTCTGGTTACTGGTTTCTTAGCTACAGGTTTTTTTTCTTGTTTTGAAGTATCAGAGACATCATTTATTTCTTGCGTAGATGATTTTTTAGTCTGTGTATTAGGAACCTTAGTACCGCAACTTGAACAAAAAATTGAGTCATTGTCTATTTCTTTTCCGCATTTTTTACAATACATATTTTCTCCTTAGTTTCATTTTTTGTCCTTTTAATTTTTATATTTTATATCCATATCGTTATAATCAATGGTTGCCGAACCATTTTTAAAAACAACGTCTTTTTTTTCTATACTTCTAACTAAATCATTGTTAACAGTAATATATACTGTATATATTCCATTTCCTACCCAGTCACTTTCATTATCAAAAGAAATTAATTTAAAAGGTGAATTAAATGCATAATAGCATTTTGCAACTCTTATTGGTTGCGGTTCATTTAAGGAATTAGAATTTCTTAAAGCATTAATCATAAGATTTTTTAATTCTTCTATTTCTTCTTGAGTTAGTTCAGAAAAAGATTTTTTATTATTATTAAGTTCAGATTGTTCTGTTGTATTTGAATTATTTTGTTCTGGTAAATTTGAATAATCGTATATAACAATAATTTTTCTATCTGAAACACTAGTACCATTAAATGGAAAGTTCTTTATTGTTAATGTGCTTTTTTGTTCTTTACAAGCATAATTTAAGAAACTGGAAAGTAAAATAAAAGACAAAATAAATATTTTATATAATCCTCTTGTTTTATCCATGTTAATTTTCCCCTATTGTATTATTTAACGCTATTTGAAAATCATATGGATTGGCAATGTTTCTATACCATACTCCGCCTGAACCTGTACCCCTTACAATCATTGAACCATAATTAAATAATCTGCCTAATACGCTTTGTTTTATATCAATGCCTTCTACTTTTTTTAATAAAATATCACTTCCGCTTCTTGAAATAAAACCTGTTTTAACGATTATTCGATTGTTGGTTAATGCTATTTCTGTACTCTTATATTCAATAAATTTTATGAGGAAAAAAATAATGCTTATTATTATTAAGAGTAATTTAAAAAATCCAAATAAATTGCTTATGGAATTCATTAAAAACAATGCAAACAGAAAGAATAATATTGGCTTTAGAAATATTATCCAATGTAATTTTGCTTCGCTCACTACTGTTTCATTTGGCGTTAAGTTTTTATTAACATATTCACCCATTTTTTTACTCTCCTTTGTTATACCTTTGTTGTTTTTTTTATTGCCGGCTTTTTAGCTGTAACTGGTTCTTTATATATATCTTTCTTGGGTATTGGTTTTTCTTTTTCCGTTTTTGCTTTGTGTACTAATTTTTCAATGTTCTCCGCCATTTTGATTTCTATTGCTATACGACCGCCTATAAAAACATCTATGATAAATCCTATAAATGCGCCGATAACAACTGATATAACAGTTAAAAAATTTTCTGTACGAAAAATATAATGCCCGATTAATCCACCGCCAATTGCAAAGGCTATTAATATTATTTTAAGAATAAAGTCTATGAATTTTTTATATATACTTGCTATATAATCTAACATTTTTCTCCTTCCTTGTTGTTAGTGGGTAGACACTTTTCGTGTCCTATTTAATTTACCCAACTTTCTTCAATATCATCTAAAGCTTCGAGTAAATCTTCTTTCGACGGTGCTGTAGAATTTCTTGACCAATTATCGTTAGATTCTAGTATTTTGTATTCATTTCCAACTTGGATATTTAGTAAAAAAATACCTAAATAGTAATAATCGCTATCTCCATTTAATTTAATAACAAGACAACCACTGCTATATTTTATTCCTTTTTTTATAAATTCTTTGTGAATATAATCCACATACTCAATCTTATTCCAATCATTAACGCCTCTTTTTGGTGCTTTAGTTAATAACTCACGATACAGAGCATTACCATCCTCGCTTTTCAGAAATAATGATGAAAAATTATCAATATTTGAGTTGGAATTGGTTTTTAATGAATCAAATAATTTTCTGCCAATCGCCCCAGGTGAAACTGCTGATTGACAGCTAAAATTAAAACCTAAAAATATAAATAAAAACGATAAAAATAATCCCTTTTTCATTTGCTCCTCATATCCTTTAGTCATATTTTACTCCTTATAATTTTTTGGCATCGGACACTTTTTATTAAACCTCTTTTAATAATTATTGTTTATATAAAGAAAATGATTCTTTGATTTCACCATCTTTATTTAGTATATTAAGCGTAAGAATGCTCCCTGAAAATGTTGCTGTAAGTATTTCATAACCGGTTTCAATTGTTGCAACTTTATTTTTATATGTATAGGGATAGTTTATATCTCCATCTGGATTAGAAGGTGTAGTTATTACAACATGGCTTTCTTTAAATGTTAGAGTTGTCGTTTCATTATCAATATAACCACGCCATGATGTACTATTTAATGGATTATTATTACAACCAATAAATGTGCTAATAAATAATATTATAAATAATAATACAAAATTAATTCTATTCATTTCCCACTCCTTTATGATAATTCATTTATTAAAAATTGGTGACTCCTTGCGTTACTAATGACTGTAAAAGCAATGCAAGTTCGCGGCATACTTGGACAACCCCTTGAAGTTTTACTTTTGTAAAACTTCACGATTTTTTTTGTTCTTGTTTTCATTCTTTTTCTCCTTTGTTTTATTTGAACAGACTTGACCGCGGCGCGTCCGGCTGGATCAATCCAGCCGACATTTGTAAATGTGGTGGATTTTTTTTGCGCCTGAACGTGTCGAATTTGTTCATCAACGCTCCTTGATGGAGCGTTGATTTTTGTTCCCCTGAAAACAGGTTATAATGTGATTTTGATGAGTTTCTTCTATGGGGATTTAGAGACAATGAGGGTATTATTGCCGATTTCGATGTTGTATAAACTGGTTGTTTGGCAACCTTTTGCCCCATAGTTACATAATACCATGAATTTTAAATTATTCCAATACCCACCACAGTCACCTAACCTCTGATGATACCGGTGCGTGTACTGTCCTAGAATATACCGGCCGCTTTTACCCTGTCAAACGCACGCTGTATGTCAACGGCCACTTGCTGCGGAGTCTTCCACCCAAGCCCGATTTTCTGAAGTCCGTCATTGATCGGGTTGAATACGTCACTGTTGAATACACTATCAATAATACAGGTGACAGCGGTGAATTCTTTTCCCATATTTCCGGCCGTTTTCTGGATAGGTTCAAGATTTAACTTGCTGAAATCAACATCTGTCCGCGCCGCAGTTGAATAAGCTCCATGTTCCACACCCCGTGTTTGCACTTCTACTCCGGTCAGCCATTTGATAAGTCGCCACGCGGCGTCTTCTTTTGCCGAACCCGCCGGAATAGCAGCGCTCATCGCCCAGCCGGTTCCAAGAATAACAGAGGTGGATCTATTGAGCTTCGCACCCTCAATGTCGGGGAATACGGTCATTTTAAAATTCACTTGACGCGCGGGACTGATCAGCGCACCGCCTGTGCTGGTATCGGTGATAAACGCGCCAACACGCCAGTCTCCGTCGATATAGTATGCGCCTTTGTTAGTGGCGAATAAACAGGGGCCGTCACCATAGGACATATTCAGCGAGGAAGGAGCAAGTACTCCGTCCACGTACAATGTCCTTATAAAATCAAGTGCTTTTACAAAATCGGTATCGGTAAATTTCGTCTTGCCGGCGAGAATGTCATTTTCCCAACCAACCCCGCAGAAACGCCCGGCAATCGCGGAAAACAGACAGGACTGCATAACCCATGTATCATTATTGGGCATAATCACCGTCTCATAACCCTTGGCCTTTAACACCGGCACCTGGGCTTTTAGTTCTGCGTAAGTCTTCGCTGGTTTGAGACCGCAAGCTTCTAACACTTCCATGTTAATATAGAAAACGTGAGAAGCGGTCATGGTAAGGGGAATCATCGCCTGATAGTTTGCCTCCTGCTGAGATGGATCCATCGCTATCGGCGAGTAGTAACTTTTCAATCCGTCTCTCATAATAAGGGGCCCCAGATCCTTGAGCTGTTTATTCCGATGTAGAGATCTCGACCATCCTGATGGCCACACATACAGTACATCGGGAAGATTCCCAGATGCGGCGTAAGCTTCTGTTTTCTGATGGAAACGTTCGTTGAATTGATCTTCAATCACGAGGTTTACATCGGGATTTCTTTGCCTGAAGGTATCCCAAATCCACTTCTGATCGGTAACAAGCATCATGTCTGCATAGTTTAAAACACTTATCGTTGTTTTCCCTGCAGTTCCCGAATTACCTTGTCGGCCGCTTTGTGCCATAACCGAAGTGACCGCCAGCGCTATGAGGATAAGCTCCACAATCATTCTTTTCTTCAACACATTCTCCTCCAAATTTTTTATTTAGTATCATTATAAAGACATGTCAATTAATCTTTCCAAATGTCAGCAATTTTACATAATATATCTTTAAGGAATACCGATGATTTAGCCGTACCGTAACATTGTATATTTGCCATTGTATTCATAAATCAAATAATCCGCCGTATCTGTATAATAATGCAAATAAATGTTTTTTTCAACCGCTTTTTTTGTTTCGCCGATACATGTTATAGCTGGTTCTATCATGTAAAGATCGTCTATTGTTTCCAATTTACTTGATTCATAAAAAATTGGCTGCTTGAGAATTTTTGCAATTCAGTGTAAATGTTTACTGATTTGCCATAGAAAGAGTATATTATAATAGAGGAGCTTTTTATGGTTTCGGTAAAGGGAATATATCAAGACGGGGATACAGTTATATTGGACCTTCTTTCTATACAGTTTACTGAACAATACGAAGTAGTGGTAGCTTTTTTGAACCTTATACAAAACATTGATAAGGAAGAGGTAGATAATAAAAGAAGGAAAGAGGCATTTGAGCGTTTTATAAAGTACAGCGGTATTTTACACGCCGATTTTGATTATAAAAAATAATTGAAGAAAAACATACCTAAAATGACCAAAGTCTATTTGGGTGTCTTGGTACTCTGTAACAACTAAATATTTACAAGAGAATTTACCACGAACCACACGAACAGCAACAAGATATGGACTAAAAGTTCGTGGCGTTCGTGTGGTTCGTGGTAAAAATAATAAGGAATAATTATGGGAAAATGTAATAAAATAGATGTTACAATGTCCTGGTGTACTGGCTTTTACGACATGGAAAGATAAAAAATTATCAAATTATGATAAAATGGTTTATTGCATTTTTTTACAATATAAGTCTATAATAACAAAGGAGAAAATATGTATAAATTATCAATTCACGTTATAAAAAAAATTAAAGGATTAAAAATCACAGCCGCTTTTTTATTATTAGCGGTCTTTACGGCAGGATTTTTATCGGCGCAATCTCCTTCACCTACAGATGTTTCCATAATTTTTACCCACGACATGCACTCGCATTTTGACGCGGAACGCTGCGTAATTGACGGCAAACCCACGGAACGCGGCGGTTTTGCACGCATGAAAACCGTCATCGACCGGATAAAAGCCGATAACCCGGACACCTTCCTTATAGACGGCGGCGATTTCGCAATGGGCACTCCTTTTCAAACAATCTATTCAAGCGAGGCTTCGGAACTGCGCATGATGGGGCTTTTAGGTTTCGACGCGACTACATTGGGCAATCATGAATTCGACTACCGTACTCAGGGACTGACGGATATGCTTAATACGGCAGTCGCGAGCGGCGAGCGTCTTCCGTTCATTGTAGCATCCAACATTGACTGGGAAAGGACTCTGGCTGATGAAAAACGCGCGTCCAAAGCCGCAGAACTTCAGAAAGCATTAAGCCGTTACGGAGCGGCGGAGTATACTGTTATAGAGAAAGGCGGTGTAAAAATGGCTTTATTCGGCATACTTGGCAAACAGGCCGATAGTTACGCGCCATTAAGCGGACTGTATTTTAAGGATCAAATTGAGGTTTCTAAAAAGATTGTCGCGAAAATTAAAGCTGAAACTTCCGCGGATATTATAATTTGCCTGTCGCATAGCGGAACCGATGAGAATCCCCAAAAATCGGAAGACGAAATACTGGCCGCCGCTGTGCCGGAAATTGACGTAATAATCAGCGGACATACGCACTCAACGCTTAAGGAACCTATTATTATCGGCAATACAATTATTGTATCCTGCGGAGAATACACTCACAATATAGGCCGTCTTGTACTTACCCGTAATGGAAACCGTTATTCACCATCAGAATACAAATTACTGCCGATAAGCGGCGAACTGCCGAAAGATGCCGCTGTTGAGGCTGCCGTACAGAAATTCAAATCCTTGGCGGATAAAAATTATTTCTCCCGTTTCGGTTACAGCTATGATCAAGTAATTTCATATACGGATTTTGATTTTATCCCGGTGGAGAATTTCGGCAAAGTACAGGGCGAGGATACTCTTGGCAACCTGATTTCCGACTCGTATATAGCGGCAATTAAAAAGGCCGAGGGCGCTAATTACCGCAAGATTGACGTCGCTGTAGTCCCTAGCGGCGTTGTCAGAGGTTCGTTCTCAAAAGGGCCAATTACAACAGCCGACGCGTTTAACGTGAGCAGTTTAGGCATTGGACCCGATATGATTCCCGGTTATCCGTTAGTCAACATATACTTGACCGGAAAAGAATTAAAAACCGTGGCGGAAATAGACGCGTCTGTTTCAACGCTGATGAGCGAGGCGCGGCTTTATACATCGGGTTTAACTTATACTTATAATCCCCGAAGGCTTCTTCTTAACAGGGTAACAGATGTAAAATTAATGAATCCCGACGGCAGCTTATCAAAATTGAACAACAAAAAATTGTACCGCGTCATCGGCGGGCTTTATTCATGCCAGATGTTAGGGGCCGTCGAAGCTCATTCTTTCGGGCTTTTAAAAGTTCAGCCCAAAGATGAAAACGGAAACCCAATCACGGACTTTGAAAAGCATATCATTTATAACGGCGATACGGAACTTAAAGAATGGGCCGCGCTCGCGTATTATCTTGAATCATTTGAACAATCAGACGGCGTTTCAAAGATACCTGTATATTACAACCAACTCCACGGACGCAAAGTTGAGGTAACAAACGGAACGCCCTGGGCGATCCTTAAAAAGCCCAACAAAATATTTTTTATGTTGTTAGGCGTAATTATAGTGGTACTGGCGATAATTGCCGTTCCGGTTTTCTTTATTATCCGCGCCGTACGCCGCACCAAAAAAAGGAGATAAAAAAGACACGCACAGCGTCAGTCACCTTTTTATCTAGAATAATCAACGAGCTAGTCCATGAAAAACTTGCCGTAGGTAAGTGAAGCCCACGTATAATCTTCAGGTTGATAACACGCTCCATTTGCTAAGTAAACTTTCTTCCATTTTTTATTTATTATTTATTATTTTTCTTCTCCACTCCGCAAGCAGTTGAACCCCTGGCCGTAATGCGATAAAAACAACAACCAATCCCATAATAATCGACGTAATCTCTCTTGGAATCTGCCGCAGCTGCATCAAAGGCTGGGCGGATTTTAACATTCCAAAAAGCAGCCCCATAATCGCCATTCCAAACGCTGAACAATTGCCCGCAAGGGCGACGGCAATACCGTCAAAACCGTAATTGTCAAATGACGTTAAAACACGCCCATAATTAAACATTCCAAGCGAAACAACCGCGCCGGCGAGACCGGCAAAAGCGCCGGAAATTGCCATTGCCGCGGTAATATTTGTTTTTACGCGCATACCGGCATACAGAGCCACGTCTCTTTTAAACCCGGTAGCTTTAAGAGAAAAGCCAAACGCGCTTTTTTCCATAATAAGCCAGTAAATCAAGACGGCCGCAATGGTAAACCAAAGACCGTTATTCAAGCTTGATCTGTTTGTAATTGCAGATAACGCCGGATTTGAAAGAGTCGAGGTTACGGGAAAATTCGGCGTTTTAAAAGTATTACTACCAGGAATGTTTAGCGTAACAAGCCTGTGAATAAAAAAAGCGATATAGTTCATCATGATTGTAGCGACCACTTCCGACACCTTATATCTTGCTTTTAAAAAACCGGCAATACCGCCCCACAACGCCCCAAAAAACATGGCACCTAACACGGCGATTGAAAAATGAAGAGAAAGACGTTCGCCTGTGACGCGCACAAAACCTACGGCAATTAACTGAGCTGCCGTTAATCCCGCGATGTACTGGCCTTCCGCACCGATGTTAAATAAACCGGCTTGAACGGAAAACCCCATGCTTAAACCGCATAAAATAAGCGGCAGGGAAATTACTATCCATTCTCCTATATAACGCACATTCCATGCGCCGCGTGTTAAATCAAACCCGCTGACAACCTGCAGCATAGCCTGATACATAACAAGCGGATTCTTCCCAATAAAAATAATAAGTAATGTGGCGACAAGAAAACCAACAAGCACAACTAAAGCTGAGATTACAGCTTTCGAGCCTGTAAAAATATCAAGAACTTTATCTTCTATTCTGTTAATTTTAGTCGTCAATTGCCCTTAAATTTTTCGGGAACCCCGGCAGAAGCATTGAGTCCGCAAGAGTCGCCACGACTTTAATATTTCCGCTTGAGACTTGCGTTTTAATAAGTTCCAATCTGTCGATAATATTTTTACCAAGAGCGGGATTCGCGGCGGAATAGCCGACGCCTTCCGCTTTCAAATCAAAAACTATAACGCTGGGGCTAAAAGTTTTATTTTTAACGGCATTAAGCGCGTAAATAACGCTGTTCTCCACGCGCTTAAGCATTGATGTAAGAACGGCGGAATCTTTTGCGTTATAAAGCCCGTCTTCATATTGATCGGAATCCACGCCTATCGCCCAGACATTCTTGCCCAAAGTACGATATTCCTTCGCCTGCGCGATAGTTCCGTTCCCGCTGTTTCCCGCCGCGGAAAAAATCGCGTAAACGCCTTTATCATACCAAATCATCGCCTGCGTTTTTGCGAGGGCGGGTTCATCCCAACTGTTTACATAATAGTCTACTATTTCAGCGTCGGGAATAATAGAAAGAATACCTTGCACATAACCTACCTCAAACTTTGTAATAACCGGATCAGGCATTCCGCCTATAAAACCAAAACGGGGTGAAGACACGCCGTCTTCAAGAGCTTTTAACGCGGCTGCAACGCCGACAAGATAAGAGCCTTCATGCTCCGCATAAGCCGCCTGCATTACATTACCGGCCTCGACCCAATCAACATCGACGATAAGATATTTTTGAGAAGGATTATCATTGGAAACCATAGTTAACGAATCGCCCCATGTAAATCCGTTTACGATAATAAGATCATACTTCTGGTCTGTAACCATTCTGAGATTGGGAACATACATACTTTGATCCTGAGTTGTAACCCAATCATAAGCTTTTCCCTTCTGCCTAGGGTTATCCGTCGTATCGCCGTAAAATTCAAGAATACCTCTCCAGGCGGCGGCGTTAAAAGACTTATCATCAACGCCGGAAGAATCCGTAAGAAGGCGTACAGTAACTCCGTCGGCTCCAGAACCTTCGGATTTTTTTTGACATGATATTGACACTATTGAAATCAAAACTAAAAACGCGCAAAATAATTTTTTCACAATTTTCTCCTTATATAAAAAACATGGGCACACCCGGATTCGAACCAGGGACATCTTGCGTGTAAAGCAAGCACTCTAACCAGCTGAGTTATGCGCCCCAAAACTTGGTAACAGTTGCCCGTAGGCAACTTACTCTCCCCTCGTTTTTTTTGAAGCCCCGCTTCAAAAAAGAAAAGCATAGCCGAGCGGCTGCCTGAAGGACAAACAGCCTATAAAATCGTTAATTTTTTTGAAACCCAAAGTTACTAAAAAAATCCTAACTCTGTACAGTTTTGTCCGTAAGCTGCCGCTTTTTTTTGAAGCAAAGCTTCAAAAAAAAGCGGCTGATGGGAGTCGAACCCACGTCTCCAGCTTGGAAGGCTGGGGTAATAGCCGTTATACGACAGCCGCCGGATATGGACATATATTGTCCATCGGACAAAAACCTTAAATTGATACTTGCAAAAACGGCAAAAAAAGTCAATAGGGTGATTTATCGGTTTTAATTACAAAAGCAAGCGCCTTTGCCGCCGCTTCCCAGCACCATACGGGGATAAAATCGCCCGGTTTTGCGCTCGTGTCCAGCAGGGCGGCAAGAGCGGCGTCTTCTACCACCGCTACCCCGGCCTCATGCGCGATATCAATTATCAACTGCGCTTCCCTGCCCCTGCCGGAAGCCAAAAGCACGGGGGCTGGATCAGGTGATGAATAGCCGATAGCGGACGCAATCTTCCTCTTTTTCATACTAAACAGCCTCGTCAATTAAAGAAAAATTTTCCGTAAAGGAAGCCTCATAAGGAAAAGGTTCAGTTCTATTTACTATATTGATATGCTCAGCAGGCATTTTAAAAAGGTTAGATAACTCACTTTTAAACCTGGCATGACTTTTTTTTAAGAGTTCACCCTGAAGGTAGACTGACACGCGCAGAGGCTTCTCATTCACAGATTCCATCACAAAAAGCCATCTTCGCTCAGAGGCTGCCTCTCCGCTTAATTGCTCCTTTGTACCATCATGTTCCGGAACAGGCTCAACATTACCGCTTTCAAAAATATCCAGCGCCATACAAACAGCGCGATCTATCGAATGTTCATCATCAAGCAGTACCCTCATTGAAACGCTGAATTTCTTATTGTCTTCGATAAAATCAAAGGGAAGCACAATCCAGCGCTGTCCGTTTTTACAAGGCAGCCTGTTAAGAATTTCAAGAAGCGGATTTTGTTCCGCGTTTTCTAAAAACAAATTTTTTAGACTGTCCGCAGTAAAAGGCTGAGGAGAGGAGCTTTCATTGTATTGGGACTTCTTTACAGCTTCAGTTTTTAAAGATTTTTTTTCCGCGTTATCATCCTGTTCCCTATTGCGCCGTCTTCGCTGACGATCATCCCCCTGCCGCCGCGACTCTGGATCAACGGCTTCGGTATACGATTCAAGTCCTTCCTGGGTAAGCTCCACCCCCTTACTTTCCGCCGCGGCGGCTGAAAGCGAAACCGCCTGACGTGTCTTTTCCGCTGATAAAGAGGCATTAGTAACCTCTGCCGTGTTAGCGTTTGCAAGAACTGTTTTTGCAGCAGCGGCATTTGCCTTTGCGGCTTCAGCCGCAGGAGACTGATTCACATTCTTCGAAGGCGGCGCAAGAGCGTATCTCCGTAAATTAGCCAGCAGTTGCGGCTTTAAAGGGAGCGAAAAAAAACGCGCAAAAGAGATAATAGCAGATGAAAGCCTATCCTGCGGCAACCCCAAAGCAACGGAAAGAGACGCCGCAGATCTCGGCATATTAGACGCAACAGTACCGGATTGCTTAGAAACATTTACCTCCGGCTTGTTAGCTTGCCTGACCGCTCCGGAGTTTTCAGGCGTTTTTATAGTCCCAGTCTTTCTCGCAGATATTTCAGAATTATTAATACGTTGATTTATCTTATCTATCATTCCCTAAATACTCTATATCAAAATTCTTCTCAGTTCACTAATCTCGTGTTGTCTCATATCTCATTGTTCTTTTCTCATTTCTCTTTCCTCTTTATTCATCGCTTATCTAGTGTTGCATCACATCTCACTGTTCGTGTTGGTTCGTGAAAGCGCCGAAGGCGCTATTCGTGGTTAAATTCTTCTCTACAATCTCTAAAATCATTTCAGTAATTTTCTCAGGCGTAAAATTATCAGTATCAACAATTAAATCCGCGAAACTATAATCATCAGTATCAATGCCATAAATATGTAAATACCTATCATGATCCTGTTTATCGCGGCTGGCTGTAAAAGCGGCAACTTCCTCAAGCGTACCGCCTTCCCTGTTTACAATACGCGCAGCCCTTGTCTGCGGACTTGCGTCAAGGTAGACTTTTAAATCCGCTTCTTTTAACATCCAAATCGCAAGACGCGAGCCTAATACGCAGCCGCCGGCTTCACGAGCAAGCTGTACCTGACGCGTGTCCAATTCCTTGTCCAGTGAATCGTCTTTTGACGCAAGTTCGAGCATATCCTTTAACTCTACATTCCGTTCTTTTGCCAAAGAGCGGAATGTAAAATTGATAAAATGCAAATTTAATTTTTCCGCAACCATTTTGCTGACAGTCGTATTTCCGCAGCCGCTTCTTCCCGAAATGGCGATCTTAATGTCCTTTTTCATATTCACCTCCGTTAAAGCGTTACTCGATATTTCTTAACTGTTCTCTGATATTTTCCAGCGTCTCTTTCATCCTCACAACTTCATTAGTTACTTCTATTATAGCGCTTTTTGAGCCGATTGTGTTAATCTCACGGTTAATTTCCTGACACAGAAAATCAAGTTTTTTTCCGGGACGCTGATTCTTTTCTGTCTCCACCCTGAATTCGGCAAGATGTGAAGTAAGGCGGGAGATTTCTTCAGAAATTGTATACTTTAAAAGCTGTGACGCTGTTTCGGAGAGTATCCTGTTTTCATCAATTTGGTTTCCAAGCAATTCCGCAAACCGCGTTCTGATATTTTCTTTTAAGGTTTGTTCTATTACAGGGACAAACGAAGAAACTTTTTTTAACGACGATTCTATCGCTCCAAGATGAGATAAAATATCATCCTGCGTGTGTTTGCCTTCTCTTTCCCGCTCCTCGCAAAAACTTTTAACAGCGTCATTCAATAAAGGTTCAATCTCTTGCCAATAACGTTCATCATCGCGGTTTTTTTCTATTTCTAAAACGCTCTCCATTCCCAAAATTGTTGACAGCGCCGGTTTCTCCTTTATGCCGAGTTCTTTTGCCATCTCGCTAATCGCGTTATAATACGCTCTTGCCGCGTTTTTATTTACGCTGATACTGACAGGCGCGTTATGTTCCCTGATACGGACAAAAACATCGACCTTCCCCCTGCCGCAGTTAGATGAAATTTTTTCGCGAATCTTTGTTTCCAGCGTTGAAAGCCACGGCGGAAGATTCACGGATATTTCCAGATAGCGACTATTACAACCTTTAATTTCTACCGAGACCGAAAAATCCTGTCCTGATTTTTCACGGTACGCGTAACCTGTCATACTAACCATGTTTTTCCCCATTTATTGAACTAAAATATTTAAAAAGTTTAACGCCAAGCGGCCAGTTGTTTCCCGCTCCCAGCGTGATAAAAATGTCGCCGCTCTTTATAGTTTCACATAACGGCTGGAACGCGTCGTCTGTTTCGTCAACATAGAACGTCTGTCCTTTACCGGCGGCGGCGCGGACAGCGGATGTTTTTTCATAAAGCGTGCGCCCGTTAACGCCGCCCTTATAATTTTCTCTTGCGGAGGCGTAAATTTTATGCAGGTAAAGAATATCGGCGTCATTAAAACATTCTGAAAATTCGTCGAGTAAAGCGGATGTACGTGTGTATGTATGAGACATAAAACTCACAATCAGCCGCCGATTTGGATAAAAATTTTTAATGCCTGAAAGCGTTGTTTTTATCGCAGTGGGGTGGTGTCCGTAATCATCCATAAAAATTATTCCGCCGCTTTCGCCTATTATCTCACTCCGGCGTTTGGTGCTTTTAAAATTGATAAGAGCGTTTTTAATGGACTCCAGTTGTTCCTTATTTAAGCCGGTTCCATTAACCGCGCCGTCATTTTTTGCCAGCGAAGAAGCAAGAGCCAAGCCAGCCGCAGTATTCAAAGCCTGATGTCTGCCGGGGATACGAATGTAAAATTCACCGGGAAATCCCGCAATGGAAAAAACAGCTTTCTCATTTTCAACTTTATACGAATTTATTTTAAAATCGCCCTCCGCGGCAAATCCGTACTGAACAAGTTGTATCCCACGATTATCATTTTTTATAATACCCGCGACTTCGCTTGCGCCGCGATCATCGGCACAGTAAATCAACTGTCCGCCTTCGGGAAGCATGCGGCAGTATTCGACAAAAGCGTCGCGGATTGATTCATAAGTAGGGAAAAAATCCTGATGATCACTTTCCACCGCCGTTAAAATTATCCGCCGCGGATGAAACGACAAGAAATGCTTGCGGTACTCGCAAGTTTCCGCGATAAAATATTTATCGCCAAGACTAATTGTTGACCTGCCGCCAAAATCAATTACCGCGCTGCCGACAAGCACCTGCGCGGGGAGACGCGCTGCCTTCATCATTATGCCGCAAATCGCCGTAGTCGTGGTTTTTCCATGCACGCCGCAAACTCCGGTTGAGTCAAACTTTGCAGACCATGCGCCAAGGGCATCGGTATATTTAATCATCGGGATATCAAGCTCTTGCGCTCTTTTTAGTTCCGGATTTGTATCCGCGCCGTATGCGGCGGAATATATCACCATGTCGATATCTTTGCCGATATGCGCCGCGTCAAATTCTTCGTAGTAGGGGATTTTAAGCTCTTGTAAAATTTCGTCCGTATAAAATTTTTCACTAATGTCACTGCCGCAAACTTTTATCCCTGAGTTATACACAAGTTCGGCAAGGGCGCATACGCCCGTCCCTTTTATTCCGACAAAATAAACATAAGAATTGGGCTTAAATAATTCCTGTGTCCCCATAATTTATTTTACAATAAACAGACTTGTTCGGGAACATATAGGACTGGGCTTTAAGAAAAATTATACCACGAACCACACGAACAAACACGAACAACGACAAGTCTTGAGAAACTTTCCGAATAATTACCTTGGTTTAGGAGCGCGCCTTCTATTATCCGGACGAAAATCCCTCTTTCCGAATCCGTGACATGGGCCTTGCCTGCGGTTCCATGACATAAAATCATAGGATTTTCCGGCAATTGTTACTTTGACGGGGCGAATCATGTTTCTGAATCCATATCCTTCAACAGAAACCTTTTCCCCCTCGCGAAGTCCGGTAATAAAACCAATATACCTGTTCAACATCGGAACATAATAAACGGTGTCGGCGGTTTCTACCGCGACAAATCCCTTCTCCAGTTTTAAAACGCCTTCTACCGATACAGATTTAGCCTCACGCGCACGGCTGTTTCCCGGTTGGGGAGTACCGCTTAATTGCTCAGGTTTTTCTTTAGGAACGGGGTTACGCTGATCCCTGATAGGTTGAGCGGAAATTGCACACGATATTAAAACAGCGATAGTCAAAAAAATAATTAATTTTTTCATTTAAACCTCCATTATTATTTGTATCTGTTTATATAACCAAAAAATATTAATTATGTTACACTTATATAATGAAAAAATACTGCGTTTATCATTATAAATTCTGTAAGCTTTATATTGCAGAAGAGAACGGAGCCGTTTGTTTTGTCTCATTTAGCGCGGGCAAAATACCAAAAGATTTTGATAAAGGCGAAAGTCCTCTGATAAAGAAAGCGGCAAAGCAGTTTGATGAATATTTTAAAAAAGACAGGAAAGACTTTGACTTGCCGCTTGTTCTGCATGGAACGGATTTTCAAGTAAAAGTCTGGAAGGCGCTGCAAAAAATTCCCTACGGGCAAACGCGCAGTTACGGCGAGTTAGCCGCTATGATTGGAAATCCAAAAGCATGCCGCGCAGTGGGAATGGCAAATAACCGTAACCCTATTGCAATTATCTTTCCCTGCCACCGAGTAATCGGCCATGACGGAAGTTTAACAGGTTTCGGTGGCGGGTTGGAACTTAAACAAAAATTACTTGATTTAGAGAAAAGCTAACTATGCTGCGCGGCAAGCAAAACAAGCGAGATAAATAATATTACGGCAAGAGCCGTGATAAAAACAATTAAAGCGGCGGTAAAACCAAAACTTATAACAAGCCAGATACCCAATGTATTAATTGCCGAGCGGTACAGGAAAACAAAACCATGAAAAACAACCGGCAGAACAGGAAGCAAAAGAATAAACAGATAACGCGGTTTTCTTTTTGTGCGATACCGCCAGGCAATGACAATTACAAAAACCGCCATCGGCAGAAAATATAAAACACAGCCAAGCCGGTTTAAAATTTCAGCCTGAAAAACTTGGCTTATATATCCGTAATTATCAAGTTTTTCCGCCGCGGTAAAAAGTTCATTGATCCGCAGATTTGTAAGCCCTCTTCTGATATCAGTAATAATCAATAAATCCTCAAAACTGATATTTAAAAATATTCCGCCCGCAATAGGGCTACCGATAAGCCATTCGCCTTTAAAATCATTATTCTTGTTAAAGCGATCAAGGGCGTGAGTTAAAACATACACCTGAGGTTTTCCGTCCAATTTAAAAGGCGTAAGTTTCGCGTACTGCGAAACAACGCTTGTCTTTGGAGTCATATTTGAGTCAAATTCCATGTATTCAAATCCGGCGCCGTAAGCCACATCATCTGTTGTTGTAAGACTGTTAAAACGCATCACTATCCTGCTGTCCGCGCCGGGAATGGAAAATACAGCGCCGTTTAAATTCTCGCCAAGCGATAATTCCATCTCTTCAATAAAAAAGGCGCTTTCTTTGGCGTTTTTCTCGCTTACGGCGATAAAATTTTTCGCGTCTGGATCATCGGGAGTATACGATAAGAGTTCTTGAAAAATGTAAAACGCGCGTATCCATTCGCCGGAGCCCATCGCCTTATAGCCGGAAAGTTTTAAATTGTATAATTCAAAAAGATGTTCTTCCCTTGCGTTAGGCGCAAGAGAGGCAATCATGTTCCACGCTTCGCTTGCAAGCCGCGCGGCATTGGCGGCTTCTACGCTTCCCTTTACAGCAAGCCGCGTTCCAAGATTTGCGAGCCAATGAGCGTCATAATAGCGTCTTTCATTAAAAGCTTCCCTGCTCATGGTAATAGCCTGCGTGGCGTCAATAGGGTTTTGATCTTCATATAACGGGACGACAGCGTCTAAAATGTGATAATCCGCCTCTAATGCCGCGCGTGCGCGAGATCTTTCTTCGTTTTTTTCGGAAACGTCTTCGTGTAAATTAACTGTAACTTCTTGTCTAAGTGATTTTAATTCGGGGCTGTTATACCAGACATGATCGCATATATCCAGAAACTGAGACGCTTTCTCCCAGTCTCCTGAATCTCTGCAATCCTGCGCGCTTTTTTTCGCAAGACGGTACATATCTCCGCTGTATATCAAATTTTCCTCATAATTTTTAACCATTGGGAATACAAGAAAGAAAATCAATCCGTAAATAACAGCCGCGATAATCGCGGTAATAACTGAAGAAACAAGATGTTTAAAAAACATTTCAGAAAAACTCTGATAATGATCCTCAAGTGAAACAAGTCCAAAAGGAATCACAAGCGCGGAAAAAGCAACAGCGGGAAACAAATTAAATATCTCTATTACACCCTGAATCAGCCGCCAGTTGCGGGAATAAAGCAATAACGGAGCTTCTGAGCCGGGAAAAATAAATCTGAAAATCATGATCAGAAGAAAGGCGGACAGGGAATAAATAATAAAAATAGCCTGCGGGGTGCGCATTTTATCGGTATTAATCGTCATCATCCACCCGCCTCTTTGCGGCAGAAGCCAAAAGTGAATATAAATTTATAAGCGTTCCAAAACCAAGAAATATAAACGGAAGCGCGTTTTCCACGGGTATTTTATTATTTAGAAAAGACGCCATTATAATCTGCATCTCCTGCGAATTAATAAAAGTGTTAAGCGCAAGAATGCCGCGGAACGCGAGAATGGACAGAAAGAGATTTGCAAGCGGCCATGCGCTGAATTTAATCACATAACCCAGCGAACATAAAAGGTAAATAAGAGACCCGACGTAAAATAAATACGGAATAAACCCCTGCAAAAATTTTTGCTGAAACATTTCCGCGTTAAGCCTTATGTCTATTTCAATATCTTTTAAAAACCACGGCGTATCGTCTCCAAACGGAATGGGAGGAAGATCAAAATCCGCGCTTGCCGCGCGTTGATAAGCCAGCGGCTGACCCGGTATCGCTATCACCCTCGGACCAAGAGGGTCGTCCGTGCCATTCAACAATATAACCGCCGTTTCATTTTTATTTAATGTGTTTGACAGTATCAATCCTTTTCCGCCAAGAGTTATACCGGGACTTGTTGCCGGCACTACGGACTTCCATTGTTCCAAAGCGGTAGAAATTCCATAACTAAACAGGAACGACAGGGACATTACGCATATAAGCGACATCAACGCAAAAAAACTTTTTCTGGCTGAATAATTTAAAGATATTATAATTGAACAAAACAACGCCATTGATAACGCCCAATGCGCGGCTGTTATAAGCAATGTAAGGGAGGTCTCTGTTTTTGGCGGCAGATTTTTAGCCCAATCAACACGAAGAGACAGAAACCTTACACCCGTTACCACAGCAAAAAGAATGATGAAGATCAGGCTGAAAAAAATCGTTAATTTAGCTAATTTCCTCACAATATTAGATTATCACTCCGGAAACTCACGCGCAAGGGTATTTATGGCTTTTTAAGCCTAAAATTCCGGTTTAACAGTTGGAATTCCCCGTCAATTAACAATTGAAGGAGAATAATTGTTGAGAAAAAACAGATAAAAGTGCATAATTTAAGTATGAACACTCAAATAGCAGTTTTAGGCGCGGGAGCCTGGGGAACGGCAATAGCAAAAGTTATTGCTGAAAAAGAGAAAGATGTCCTTATCTGGAGTTATGAGACGGAGGTAAGGGACGATATAAATAATAATAGGTTGAATTCCAGGTATTTGCCGGGTGTAGAGTTACCTAAGAAATTAAAATCAACCGCAAATATCGAAGAAGCCGCCGATGGAAAACAATTTCTTATTTACGCTGTGCCTTCTTTATTCTTGCTTGATACGTTGAAAAAAACCCTTTCTGCAAATTCCATAAGAGAGGGAAAAACAATCGTTGCCGTAATAACAAAAGGATTTTTACCCACCGATAACGGCCCCCGTTTGATTCTGGAAACAATGGAAGATTATCTGCCCGGTTTTTTCAGGCAGTCTCTTGTTTATATTTCGGGGCCAAGCCACGCTGAGGAAGTCTCTCGGGGAAAAGTAACAGGCCTTATAGCGGCCAGTGAAAATCCAAAGAACTCCATCCGTTTCAGGGATTTATTAAGAGGTCCGCAATTACTGGTTTATTCATCGCTTGATGTAAGGGGAGTACAGTCGGCGGCGGCGGCAAAGAACGTTATAGCAATCGCGTTCGGACTGTTAGACGCAATGAAAACAATCGGCAAGATGGATATGTTCGGAGACGGAACTGAATCTCTTTTGCTTGCGGCGGGATTAAACGAGATACAGCTTCTGGGCAAAGCGTTAGGCGCGACTCATCCCGAGACATTTACCTCTATTTCCGGAATCGGCGATTTAGACGTTACGTGCCGTTCTATCTATGGAAGAAACAGGCGCTTTGGCAGGGAAATAATCGAAAAAAATATACTTAAACCGTTTAAGGACATTGACGATCTCTTGTCCCGAATCGGAGAAATCGGCTATCTGCCGGAAGGCGTAGCCGCCGCCAAATATGTCCGCATTCTGGCAGAGAAACACAAGCTAAAAATGCCTGTTTCCATCGGATTATGCAGACTTTTAAACAGAGAAATTGAACCGCAGGAATATTGTGAAACTCTTTTGGCTGATTGGGTTAAATAATGAACCTTTCTTACGCCCTTAATGTTTTTACAGGTCCGGCATTAATAATTATTATTATTTTTGCCGAATGTACTGTAAAATTTTCCAGTAACCGCAAATTAAGAAAACTCTTCTGTGTAATTTTAATTATCGTATTTATATTATTAATTGCGGATTTTGCATATTCATTTTTTTCATTTAATAAAAACTCCTTTAATTTTTCAGAATACCGGATAATCTGGCCTGTTATTGCGGCATTGCTCCTTTTTATCTATTTATTTGTCATACTCAAAGAAAACAAAACCGATTATTTAACCGGTCTGGACAACCGATACAGTTTTTTTGAATTTGTACATAGATTTTCACGTAACAAAAACGGAAAATCGCTGATAATTGCCATGATTGATATATTTAATTTTAAGTCTATAAATGAGACTTACGGGAATCTTGAAGGGGATAACGCTTTGCGTAATATGGCGAATATTATTAAATCCTGCAGCAGAAAATCTGATTTTACGGCGCGTTACGGCGGAGATGAATTTGTACTTGCCGTAAAAACAGAAACAGGCATTGATGATTTTTTAGACAAGATTAATGAAAACTTAAATCTATATAATAAAAACAACAGAAAACCTTATGAGATAAAAATAATCTATGGGTTTGACGCGTACTCTTCAGACGACAACAGGCGGATAGATGATTTTTTAAATCACATTAACAACCTGATGCACATGAATACCGAAATAAAACGCCGCGCGGGAGATTTTAAAATATGATTACTTTTGAATATTCCGTTTTCAGCGCGGCTATTGGCTCCTGTATAATAATAGTCCTTATTGCGGTTGATTATTTACAAAAATACAATACCGATGTTTTTCAGCGTAAATTACTGCTTATAATGCTGAGCGCGATTTTTATATCCACTATAACTGATTTTATCGGTTCTTATCTGGAAAGAAAAACAGCAATGCATGTAAATAACAAATTATACTATATTTGGTCAATTTATTTTATTGCGCGTAATTGTTGTTATTATTTCGCGGCTGTTTTTATAGATTATTTCGCGCATGAAAATGTTATCAGAACAAAAAAATTTATAAATATTGTAACTATTTTTCTGGCATTATACACTCTCAGCATAATACCTAATTTACAGTTTGGATATTATTTCTATATTTCAAAAGATAATGTTTATATGAGAGGAATATTATTTATACTTCAAATAATAATAAGTTACTTCCCAATAATTATTATTTTAGTTGATATAAGCCTGGCTTACAAATATATAAAACGTACTCAGATTTTAATATCTATTCTTTTTGTTTTCATTACGTCCGGCGGAGCGGCTGTAGATATTTTACTTGGAACAACAAAGTTGATTTGGCCGTGCGTTACAGCGTCAATATTATATATATATTTCTTTATGCTCAGGTACGATTTAAAAGTAGACAGCCTTACTGGTATGGGCAACCGCAATGATTTTTATAAATTTATTAACAAATTTTATCTTGACAGCCGGACATTAAAGCAAAAATATAAAAATGAATACGCGTTTATTAAAATTAATATAAATAAATTGGGAGAGATAAACGACATCTACGGACATCTGGAGGGCGATAATGCCGTGCGTGACGTTGCTACAATAATTAAAACTTATTTCAGGCATACTGATTTTGCTGTGCGTTACGGCGGAAATGAATTTATTCTGATTACTACGGCAAAAAATGACATTCAACGCATTGTTGAGCGTATAAATAACGCCGTTGAGAATCAAAATAAAAAAAATATACGGCCTTACAAACTTTATATAAGTTATAGTTATGACATATATAAGATTAATTCCGGCTTGCAAATTCAGGATTTTCTTTCACAACTGGACAGTAATAATAAAATAAATCATTAAAGATAAAAACGGGGTAAAAATGTTCGAAAAATTAGCCGGAAAAATTACAGACGCTCTCCGCTTTATTACAGGTAAAGCGTCAATCAGCGAAAAAAATATTGAAGATGCCGTAGAAGCGATTAAAATGGCTCTTCTGGAAGCGGACGTAAACCTTCGCGTCGTACGCCGTTTTGTAAACTCTACAATTGAAGAAGCAAAGGGAGAAAAAGTTTTACGTTCTGTAGATCCCGGCCAGCAATTTATAAAAATCGTCCACGACAAATTAGTTTCCTTCCTTGGAGACGAAGACCCCGCCAGCCGCGCTTTAAAATTAAGAGGCCCTGATGTCATATCAACAATTTTAATGCTTGGTTTACAAGGATCGGGAAAAACCACAAGCGCGGCGAAACTTGCGCTGCGTCTTAAAAAAGAAGGTCGCAAACCTTTGCTTGTCGCGTGTGATTTAATCCGTCCCGCCGCAATGGAACAGCTTGCCGTTCTTGGCGGACAAATTGGAATCCCTGTTTACAAAGAAGACGGCGCAAAGGACAGCGTAAAAGTTTATCAAAACGCCTTGTCCTGGGCTAACAAAAACATGATCGATACCCTCATCATCGACACGACAGGCCGTATGCAAATTGACGAACCGATGATGCAGGAACTCTCCCGCCTAAAAAACGCCTCGGCTCCCGATGAAATGCTCCTTGTAGCCGACTCAATGACAGGACAAGCCGCCGCGGACATTGCAAAAACATTTGACGAAAAAGTAGGGCTTACGGGAGTAATCTTAAGCAAGTTCGACTCCGACACACGCGGCGGTGCGGCGCTCTCGCTGAAAACAGTAACAGGAAAACCATTAAAGTTCACAGGTACGGGAGAAAAACCTGAAGACCTTGAACCCTTTCATCCTGAAAGAATCGCAGGCCGTATCCTTGGCATGGGCGACGTAGTCACTCTTGTAGAAAAAGCCCAGGAAGTAATTGATCAAAAAGAAGCCTTGGAACTCCAGAAAAAAATGGAGAAAGAGAACTTCACTCTTGACGACTGGCTGAATCAAATTCGCTCCCTGAAAAAAATGGGCTCTCTGCAAAAAATGTTAGAGATGATTCCGGGTATGCAGGGACAGATAAACGAAGATGATATTGATAAAGAAGAACTAAAACACCAAGAAGCGATACTAAGCTCTATGACCCTTAAAGAGCGTAATAATCACCTGATAATAGGACCGCCGCGAAGAAGCAGAATAGCCCGAGGATCGGGAACATCTGTCGCCGAGGTGGCAAGACTGTTAAAAAAGTTTGAAAAAATGCGCGGCATGATGAAAAAAATGGCAAAAGGCGCAAAAAGCGGCGCGATGCCGGGTATGCCGGGAATGTTCCGGTAGCAAAGAATTTTACCACGAACCATAAGAGCGAAGAATTTTTTACCACGAACCACACGAACCAACACGAACCGAGAAGGATTTGAGTTTACCACTGATAAACGAGTAAGACGTGAACGTAAGATTTAGGGGGTTCTTGTCCGTTATCTTATCGTGAAGTTCCATGCCAAGCCCACAGACAACAACCCCTGATCCCTTTTGCTTATCATTAAACGCATATCTATAGTAAATCTCTTCGCTCTCAAAGTTCGCCCCTTGTTCGTGTTGGTTCGTGCTGGTTCGTGGTAGATCTCTTCCTTTTGGTTCGTGGTAGATCTCTTCTTTCTTGGTTCGTGGTTAGAATTACAAACCATTAGCGTCGGCAATTAACGCGTTCCAGTTTTGTGAAACCTTTTCAATTAACTGCGCAGGTTCGCCGTCGTGCCACCAGATTTCCCAGGCGATGCCGCCGCGGTTAAGTCCGGGGACATGAAGGTGATATTTCCATTGCCACAGTTTTTGATCGCGGATCATTGCAACTGTTTCATCAACAGCCCTTCTGTCTCTGTAATTGGGATATTCCGCAAGCTTCCAGTTAGCGTCAACAGGAGTTACATAAGCCTCATAAGCCCAAATAATCGCGTCAACCTGAGCAGGCGTATATCCCTTGGCGGGAATTACCCTTACATTTTCATCGTTAAACACTACATAGTGTTTTGCTTTTGGTCCTTTGGGGGGAAGAACCACGCCCCAATCATCCTTCATATTACGAAGATCACCGGTTGCCAGATATTGCTGGTCAATACGCATTGCAACTTTTCCGTCAAAAAATTCAGGAATATGCCAGTTCCAAGGCGTATTTTCTCCCGGCGGTTTTGGCTTCATAATTTTTGCGTCTCTTAACTGCATATAAAATCTGACAGCTTCAATAAATTCAGGCCTGTTTGTAGCTAGAACAAGCATTCCATTCTTGTCTTTATCAACATACATTGCTCCGTTACCCGAAACAAAAGCATCCAGAATTTCCGTGGAAAGATCCGCAGGCATTGCGTATGTATCAGGGATTCCGTCATTGTTTGTATCCCTTGTAAGTTTTTTGGAAATTTCAAGGAATTTATCCCATGTCCACTGTCCGGATTTCTGAAGATCATAAAGCAGATTGCCGTCAAGACCAGCTTCTCTGAATAATCTCTTATTAAAAAATACGCAGGCGGCGTGATGGCTTCCGCCGTAACCATCGGCAAAAGCATAAGCGAAGTTAGTGCGCCCGTTTCTAAAAGTAAAAGCCGTAGTAACAGATCTGTTCCATTCAACAGGAGTAGTTGATGCCCAGTTTACAGCCTTGCTTGAACCTACAGGATACAGAAGGTTCTGGCGGTACAATGCAAGAGCCCAATCCGGCTGTAATACAAATATCGTTGCGGCTGGTTTTCCCGCCATAATTGAAGTAGCCGACGTTTGAGGCATTTCATTCCAGCTTGCTATGTTCTTATCCTGCATAGAAAAATTATATTCCTGCAAAAGTCTTCTGCGGTAATCAAGCTGTTTTTCCTGATACTCGCTTCCAAGCCATGTAGCCGACGGCGGAGTCAATTTGGGATCATAATTACTCCACCAGTTGCCGACTATGATGTTCATTCCTCTAAGCGTATTTCTGATTGCGCTCGAAGCCTTTGGAACAGGCTGTGCAAAAACAGAAGCAACGCTAAAAAGTATCAATACAAGAACAAAACAGGTTAGTAAAATATTTTTTCTCTTCATTTTTCTTCCTCTTATTATTTGTTATTTGCTATTTGCTATTTGCTATTTGCCTTTATCCATGCGACGATCTCATCAACCTTTCCAAAAACAAGTCCTGTTACCGTATCCGCGCAGCCGTAATAAATCGCCACTTTGCCTGTGTCTTTGTCAATAAGCGCGGCTACAGGGAAAGTAACATTAGGCACATCACCTGCTAATTCATAAATTTCCCGCGGGTTGATGATATACGGTTTTGGCCGCGCTATAACTTTCCACGGCTTTTCAATATCCGTCAATGCCGCGCTGAATGAGTACACAAAGCCGTTACAACTTGTCAGTACCCCGTGATAAAAAACAAGCCAGCCTTCTGATGTTTCAATGGGGCAAGGGCCGGCGCCTACCTTTGTGCTTTGCCAGCCGCCTGACGGAGCCATAACATGACGATGCTTGCCCCAGTAGACAAGATCGGGGCTTTCAGAATAAATTATATCGCCAAAGGGGGTATGCCCTGAATCGCTGGGACGGCTGTACATTGCGTAATTATTTCCAATTTTGCGGGGAAAAAGAGCGCCGTTTCTGTTGAAGGGCATCACTACATTTTCCATTTGATAAAATTTTTCAAAATCGAAGGTGTAACCCAAGCCGAGGCATGGGCCGTGATAACCGTTACACCACATTATGTAATAACGGTCTTCTATAAAAATAACGCGGGGGTCGTACTTATAATCGGAATCAGGTAAATCAGGGTCTGTTTTGATAAACTTAATCGGCTCATCTTCAATAACCCAGTTGATTCCGTCCTTACTGCGCCCCGCGTGAATCTCCATTTGACGCGAAGTATCATCGCAACGGAAAACGCCCGCAAACCCGTCCTTAAAAGGAACAACAGCGCTGTTAAAAATGCTGTTGGATCTTAAAGTTAAGTCCCTGGGAATAATCGGGTTTTTTGAAAACCGCCACATCAGCTCCTTTTTAGGGTTGCTGTCAGGCGGTCTGTCTTCCCAGGGAATGTTCGGCAGACTGTATCCGTTTACGATGATACCCATTAAAACAATTACAGTCCGTTTGCGTCGTCAATCAACGCCTTCCAGTTATTTGAAACTTTTTCAACTAACTGAGCGGGCTGTCCGTCATGCCACCAGATTTCCCAAGCGATACCGCCGCGGTTAAGTCCGGGAACATGAAGGTGATATTTCCACTGCCATAAATTTTGGTTGCGAATTAACGCAATTGTTTCATCAACAGCTCTTCTGTCCCTGTAGTTGGGGTATTCAGAAAGCTTCCAGTTATTATCAGGAGGAGTTACCCATGCCTGATAAGCCCAAAGAATCGCGTCAACCTGTGCGTCTGTGTATCCCTTGGCGGGAATTACTCTTACGTTTTCATCGTTAAATACCGTATAGTTCTTTACTTTAGTAGCGCGTCCTTTTGGCGGAAGAACCATGCCCCAATTGTCTTTCATTTTCGCAAGATCATTTGTCGCCAAATATTGCTGGTCAATACGCATAGCGACTTTGCCGTCGTTAAACATGGGAATGTGCCAGTTCCAGGGGGTATTCTCTCCGGGTGGTTTCGGCATCATAACTTTTGCGTCTCTTACTTCCATATAAAACTGAACAGCTTGGATAAATTCAGGCCTATTTGCGGCGAAAACCAAATTCCCGTTTTTATCTTTATCAACATACATTGCGCCGTTACCGGAAACAAAAGCGTCCAGAATTTCTGTAGAAAGATCCGCTGGCATCGCATAAGTATCGGGAATACCGTCATTGTTTGTATCTCTTGTAAGTTTCTTTGCGACTTCAAGGAATTTATCCCACGTCCATTGTCCGGATTTCTGAAGATCATAGAGATAGTTTTCTGGAAATCCGGCTTCCGAGAATAATCTCTTGTTAAAGAACACACAGGCGGCATGATAACTTCCGCCGTAACCGTCGGCAAAAGCATAAGTGTCCTGGGTTTTTCCATGCTTAAATTGAAAAGCTGATGTAACGGCTCTGTTCCATTCAACAGGAGTAGTAGCTTTCCAGTCAATAGCTTTACTTTTCCCTACAGGATAGATAAGGTTCTGGCGATATAAGGCAAGCGCCCAGTCCGGCTGTAATACAAAAATTGTAGCGGCGGGTTTTCCTGCCATAATTGATGTCGCTGAAATTTGCGGCATTTCATTCCAGCTTGCAATGTTCTTGTCCATCATTGTAAAGTTGTATTGCTGTAAAAGTCTTTTGCGGTAATCAAGTTGTTTTTCCTGATACTCACTTCCAACCCATTGATTCGTAGGCGGCGTTTTAGTGGTATCGTAACTATGCCACCAGTTGCCGACAATAATGTTCATTCCCCTTAGCGACTTTTCAATTGCGCCGGGCGCTTTCGGAACCGCCTGCGCAAAAGCAGAAGTAACGCTAAAGAGTATTAACACGAGGACAAAACAGGTTAGTAAAATGTTTTTTCTCTTCATTTTCTTCCTCCATAAATAAAATATTTATCTCAAGCGGTACTTCGCAACGCGATTCCGCATTGAAACCATTACTAAAACCCAAAACATGTCATTTGGGTTACATTTTTATTCCCGTCTGACTTAACGATTCGACAAACGCCTTTTGCGCCACTAAATACAGAATAATCAGAGGCGCAAGGCACATAAGCATTCCTGTCGCTATCATTGTCTGAACAACGCCAACCGGCGCCGTTGACGCTACACCGGCTCCGCTTACCTGATTAATTGCCGACCACCATTGAATAACCCGTTCGGCTATCGAACTAAGGCTGCTGGAAAGCATTCTGTAGTTATTTAAGAATAATGTTGAATAAAAGGAATCCGTCCACTGCCACACAAAGGAAAACAAGAAACATGAAGTAAGCATCGGGCTTGCGTCTGGAATCATAATTTGGATAAATGTTCTGAATTTACCGCATCCGTCTACCCATGCCGCTTCTTCCAGTTCTTTCGGCATTCCCCTGAAATACTGTCTTAACATAAAAATATACAATCCGCTTTTAAGCCCCATACCCGTCGCTGAAAGCAGCCAGAATCCAAAAACACTGTTTAATAAATTAATAGGGTCACCGTGATTAAACAGGCGGATAATTCCAAATACGTCAAAAAAGTGGAAATTCAAATACAACGACGCCATAATTGTATGAGGCGGAATAACAATGATTAGCATTACACAAAAAAACCAAAGGTTCTTAAGGGGAAATTTATACCTGGCAAAACCATAAGCCGCAAGGGTACAAGCCGTAATTTGAAGAATAGAGCTTACCGTTACTATACCGACAGTTTCATAAAGAGAACGCCAATAAACCAATAATTGACTCGCTGTTCTGTAATTATTTGTCGTAAAGTTTCGCGGGATACTGATTACCGTACTGTCATATAAATCCTGTTCCGCCATAAAGCTGACGCTTAATTTATCAAGTAACGGCTGAATAATTAAAAAACACATTCCAAAAAGAAGCACAGCGCGGCATATTTTAAAGGTAATTTCCAGCGCTTTTTTCTTTTTATGATAATTACGGGATATATTTCCCCAATTTTCCGTATGTTCGTTATTATAGATTACTTCACTCATAATAGTATACCCTCTTGGAAATTATACCCATCGCAATTCCAATAATGGAAATTACGGCAAGGAAGTAAACCCATGCCATCGCCGTTCCAAAACCAAAATTCATCATTCTTATTGTTGTAAGGTTTATCTTTGCCATAACGCGGTTATCCGTTCTGATGAAATAATCTACAACGCTGTAAACTATGTTTACAAGAATTAACGAGCTGACCATTGGGAATGTAATTTTCCAGAAACACTCCCATGCCGTAGCGCCTTCTATTTTAGCCGCCTCAAACATACTCGGCGGAATTGTCTGAAGCGCTGACAGGAAGATAATTATCTGAATGCCTGAAGCCATTGCAATAGCATAAATTTGATTAATAATACGGAATATATATCCCATAAAATCACTGGCGGCGCCTTCTGCGACTAAAATATCTTCAAGCACTTTTGTTACGGAAGATTTCATTAAATTGCCTTCTTTGATAATTTCCGCCATACTGTTTAAAAGCGAGTTGTTTGTTTCCAGCCCTATCATAACGCCTGATGAAAGAATTACAGGCAGAAAGAAAATGGCGCGCACAAAGCCTCTTGCTTTAAATTCCTGATTTAAAATAAGGGCTACAAACAAACTAAAAATAATAATTGCCGGAACAATTAAAGCCATACGCGCGATTTCCTCAACAAGAAATCTGTTAAATTCTGGATCGACGGCGACAACGCGGATAATATTTTCCAATCCAATATTCTGCATGGAAAACCCCTGTTTTTCCACGTCAATTTTTACATTGCTGAATACCATTCTAAGAGATTCTACAATCGGAAAAAACATAAAAGCAAAAAATCCGATTAGAAAGGGAAGTAAAAATAAATACCCCGTAATCGCATTTTTGCCTTCAAGCGTAAGTGATAATTTATTATCTTTCTTGATAAAATACATTATTCCCCCTGCCTTATTCGCCTTTTTTAAGCACAGTATATGTGTCAGCGCTTAGATTTCTGTTATTAAATCTATAATCGTTATCGCTTGCGTTAACAATAACCCTTGTTCCGTCTTCATATTCGGTAATTGTTACATCAGGCGCTAATATCACATGATTCACAATCATTTGATTATATAGATGTCCAAAGTCAGCGTTAAATTTTTTATAAAGAACGTCCGCGTCCCCGGACCATTTTTTGAATTCATTGGCGTAAAATTGCCTGAATTTTGTCTCCTGCAAATCCGCAGTTTCTTCCATCATAAAGCTGAAATATAATCCCGCGCCAGATTCAATTGTTTTTAAAAGATTCTTAGTGTAATCCTCGGCAAGATTTATGGCTTTTCCTGTGAAAGGCACAATTCCATGAAGCACAATCGGCAGGAAAGGCACTGTAGCGTCTGTAATGCCGAAAGTATGTTCGGTAATAATCATATCCGTAATAATGGAAGTCCAGGGAACCGCGTAAACAAAACCTGATTGTATAAGTATTTTACTGCCGCTTTGATACAGTTCCTCAAATTTTTTCTGCCTCATCAACATAGAAGCTTCGCGGCTTATATGCCGTCTTTCGTGATAATCTCCGGCAAGTTTTGAACCCATATTTCTAAAAGCAATATTTTGAATTTTATATTTTTCCGCTTGCTTTCGGAAATTATTAATAATTCTTTCCGTAGAGGCGGGACGGGCAAGGTAATTCAATTTACCCCATTGTTTACGTTCGCCGAACCAGATAAAACTGTAAGGATAACGCTGCACGCGCTCGCGATTCACATAACGGGCTGCGTCGCTGTAAAGATTAAATCCGCTGAACGCTTTTACGTCCCTCATAAACATAAAGTCAACTTCAGGATAAAGAATATAATGATTTTTTTCCGCCGTGCTTACAATATGTTCAAAATCATTTTTACTGCCAAGAACGTTAATTAATTTAATTTTTGCAGGCACCGTATGATCTACGCTGCGGTTAAACCAGCCGTTTAATTTTACATGGATATTTTTCCAGCCAAAACCTATAAGATCATTTATCATACTTTCTGTTTCTTTATAGGAAGAAAGTTTTAAAGGAAGATCAACGGGAAGCCCAAGACGGTGCTGCGTTTTATTAACAGCGCCGATAAATTCTACCGCCGCGGGAATTCCGCCTGTAACATGCCTGTTCTTAAGAATGGAATATTTTTCCATTAGCCAGGAACGGTATTCTTTTGCCATACCCATATATCCCTGTTCCGCGCATGGCGTATAACGCAGGGTAATGTTTTCACCTTCAGGAAGAGCGGCTTCATACAAATATACCGCGCGTTGATTACGGCCTGCAATATCCATTAACGCGCCGTGAACAACGTCAAAAGTCGGGTATACTATATTCCATGACGAATTACGTCCCGCTACGTCGGCGCGTACGCTGGCATAAGAAGAACCTTCCTCTATTACACAGAACAGAGTAGCGCCATTTCTATAAATGCCAAAAGCGGGAAACAGGGCTTTGTTATCACTGACAACGGCTTCGCGGGGCATTGCCTCGTCCCAGCCATAAACTCTTATATTATAAGGAACCTGATTTTGTTTTTGATTATTAAAATAAATTAACGATCCGCTGCCGTCCGGAACAAGCATATATCCCGAATCATTCATGCTGCTACAACCCATAAAAGGCAATAAAGCTAATTGCGTAATCGGATATGTCGAGCGGAAACCGATTTTATCAAATGGGACATTAACTATTAACGACTTTCCGTCAAGAATGTAACGAAGCGTTATGCTAAACGCGGGTTTTACGTCCCCTCCTTTAAGTTCATAGCGCATGGAGTCTTCTACAAAATCTTCCATGGTGTAACCTGCGTTCTTAAAAGCTTCCTCCGCAGATTCCTTCATAAAATCCGGAGAAACTGTCCGCAATACCCACAATTTTATTTTGGCAAGCTCGGGGAAATCTGCAAGAAGCTGATCTTTGTCATCGTTCAAACGCAGACTGTTAATATCATAAAGACGGTATGTAGACTCAACTATCCCTCGTTCTTCCCATTCCATTTGATCAAGATACTCATTCATTCTATCTTCATGCATTGCGGGCGGAATATGGTAATTACGGGCAAGATCGCCGACTGTATATCTAACTTCTAAAACTCCGTCTACCACTTCATATTCGTAAGCGTCGCGCTGAACGCTGTAAATGCCCGATTGCAATGTCATACCGACACCGGAATTATCGGCATAATCCAATGAAAACTGGGATTCCATTAACTGTCTGGTAACGACATCCGCCATTTTGTCCTCGGCGGGATTGGAAGGATTTGAACGCCATTGCACGCCGGAGGTTTTATCAGTAAGAATTATTTCCGCAGTACCGGGCAAAAAGCGCAGATGTAAATAATTATTTTCTAGAATAACGTCATTCCCATTTTTAGCGTCTTCTGTTATTTCATACATCATCACAGGCTTGGGTTTTCCTGTTCTTGCGTTACAGGAAACAGCCATGAATAAAGAGAATAAAATTAATGACAGCCATACAAATTTTTTCACCTGTCCTCCTATATCAACCTGAACAATATTTCTTTATACAGCGATATAAAATATGAAACAGCATCGCTTATAAGGCTGAAGAATATTACAAATATAAACACCATTACGCCCATTCCGACAATTGTAAGCAGGCTGGAAAGTATTGTCTTTACAAGACTGTAATCGTGAACCATCATCATCGCGGCAAGTATCAGTATGCCTGTCCATATAGCGGAAAAACCCGCAAGCACCCAGTAAATCGCGCCTTCATCAAAAGTGATAAACTGGCTTAACAGTATCATAACCGCATTTATGATTACATAAGGCGTAAGCGCGTAACAAACAGACATATAAATCTCAAACATCCGCCCTTTGCCGTCCATAAGGGTTGTAAGACTCCAGTTTGCGACAGTCCATAACCCAACAGGCAGAAGAATTCGCAGAGCGACAATAAGAGAGTTAAAATATTCCATGTTAATTGTAACAAACTGGAAATTTGTTAATGTAAGGCGAAGAACTTCCACTATAACCGCAAGACCGATTATAACATTCGCGGCGCCGATAGAACCGCGTTTTTCATGCGTTAAATCCCAAAAACCGTCAAGCGGATGGGTACACACATAAAGCGAGTATTTAAGCGTCTTGCCCAGGTGCTTCCACCATTCTTTATTGTTAAGGTATTTCATGCTTCCCTAATCTCCTTGATGGTTTTAATTGAAATTTTAAGAACAGGCGGCAAAAGAATCACAATACCTAAAATTAACAGCATCCACCAGAGGTTTTCTTCCATCCATTGTTTGCGGTACAACTGGAAAGCTTTTCCGTAACCTTCGCGGTAATGTTTTAATTTATAGTATTTCATGGCTTTTTGAAACTCTTTCTGCCTTAACGCCGCCCGTCCTATTCCAATATAAGCCAAATCATAATTGCCGTTCATTTTTAAAACTTCTTCCCAAACTACCGCTGATGACTCATAACGGCCTGCCTTGTATTCATCTAACGCCTGGTTAATTAACGCCCCGTAACCGGTAAGATCAAAGCGGGTAAGAGTGGCGGCTCCTGAATCAAGGGCGTACAGAGAATACCCCATTCTGTCAAGAGCGGTCGGCTGCAGGAATGAACCTTCGCGGTTGCCGACTCCGCCGAAAGCGTATAACAAATTTCCTTGAAAATCGTACATAAAAATGCGTCCGCGCGCCCTGTCAAAACAGGCGTAAGAATCGTTTTCAAAGGCTACAACGTCTATAAAGCGGGAACGCCCCGATATGCCGCCGGCGTTTCCAAAGACCAAATCGCCTACAGGGTCTTCATAACCGTTGCGGATTAAAATATCCTGCCCCATCGCGTTAAGCCGTCTGACAGGACGCGTCTGCCCAGTAGAGTTGGTGACATAAACAAATCCGTCCCTATCCATAGCGATATTGCTGTACTCTGTCGGAATAAAAAGGTCCATACGCGCTTTTTGCGCCTGAGTAGAAATAAGCTTCCATATATAATCAACAGGATTAACGGATACTTTATTAGCGCCCATATAACCGGAAAATTCCCAACGGCTGTCAAACTCCATCAGCCCCTTGTTAATGTTACGCGCCTGAATAAAAACACGGTTTGCAAAATCAACAACTATCTTGACGGGAATAAATTCCATATCTTCATCCAGGCTTTCATCTTCGGGTTTATCAATTGTATGAATATATTTCCAGTTACTGTCAAGTATAAGCACTCGGTTATTATCAGTATCTGTAATATAAAGATTTCCGTCTCTGTTTTCAAAAATATCCATAGGATAATTAAACTTCGATTCTACTCCGTTAATGATTACGGAAGAAACATTTGCTTTAACGGTATGTTTGCCGTTTTCATCAACTTCTATTTTTAGTATCCGGTGATTGCCTGAATCGCAAATGTATATGCGGTTTTCACGTATAAACAACCCCTGAGGATTCCTGAAGTGGCCTACTCCCAAAGTAGTTCCAAGGATATATTCGCTGACGCGGTACGCGTCGGGCGACGAAACTTGCTCAAGCCAAAAATCATAATTGTAAGTATAGTTCGTGGGTTCACTGTATAGCGAAGGTACAGAGAGAAAATAACAAATAACAAATAACAAATAACAAATAAAGAATGAGGAGCGGGGGGAAGATTGTTTATGTTTAAAAATTGAATTTATGTTTTTCATTTCTTTATTCCTTTATTCCTGAGTTTGCCATTGTTTGTAGGACGTTACTTTGGGCAAATATAAACATTACTAGCGGAACAATCATTACAAACAGCGTTACCGCGGCTCCTACGCCGGCGCGGGCAATACCGCCTGTGATAATCTGACCAAGAGCGTACGGCAGCGTTTTTAATTGTTCCGAATAAATATAGTTAGAAGCCCTCGCGTTCCACAGATTTTGAACTGAGAAAATCATTACGGTTAGCCACGCCGGTTTAATCATCGGCAGAACTATCCATATAAAAATACGAAACTCTTTTGCGCCGTCTACCTTTGCCGCTTCCAGCAATGTATCAGGTATGGTGTCAATAAACTGCTTTAACAGGAAGAATCCCATAGGCATCGCAAATGCGGGAACAATTACGGATAGGTAAGTGTCTACCCAGCCAAGGCGCGCCATAACAAGATAGTTTGGAATTGCCGTTACATAACCGGAGAACATAAGGGTAATAATTACACCGTTAAAGAAAATCTTTGAACCGGGGAATTTGTATTTTGAAACGACAAATGCGCCCATTGAAGCTACAATAATCAAGCCGATAGTTCCGACAACCGTAATAAATACCGTATTAAAAATGTAACGCGAAAATGTAACCCAGGATTTGCTCATAAGAATAAACATATCCTGAAAATTATTTAATGTAGGACGTTTGACAAAAAGAGTGGGCGGAAAACGGAAAATTTCATTCAAAGGTTTAAACGCGTTGTTAATCGCAAAAACAAGCGGATAGGCAAAGAAAAGTCCAAAGAGAGCGAGGATTGTAATAATAAACGCGTCGCCGCCGAAAGAACGGTTAAGTCTTCTTCCGCCGACCAATTTCTTAGGTTTTTTATTCATATTAAGTTCCTACCCGTTTAAGCATTTTTTGAATAACCGTATTTATTACAATCATTGTAAAAAACAGTATTGTAGCAATAGCGGAAGCGTAACCCATTTCAAAACGCACGGAACCGTAATCAACAAGATGGTTGACTACGGTATGCACGGCATAATCCGTACTTGGAGAGCCTGCAAGCGCGACCGTAACATCCGCAACCCCGAATGATTGGGTAATAGCCATAACCGCGCCGAACATCAACATTCCTTTCATATTCGGCAAAGTAATGTACCACAGTTCCTGCCAGCGGTTGGAAATTCCGTCTACAAGACCGGCTTCGTAAAGAGTAGGATCAATCGTGGAAAGACCGGCAAGGAACGCAAGGAAGCCCGCTCCTAAACTCATCCACAGGATAACTATAAGCATTACCGGCATCATATACTTGGGATCTGTCAGCCAAAGCACCGGCTGATCAAGAATACCCAGGCTCATTAAAATACCGTTTACATAACCATAAGCGTCGCCTGAAAATATCAAAATCCAGATCATGTAGACAGCGCCGGAAATTGAAGGCGCGTAAAAAATTAAAGTTACAAAAGCGCGGATATAACGCGGCAGTTCGTTAATAAACCACGCAAACAGGAAAGCGGCAATATAGCCGATAGGGCCTGTGATAGCCGCCATAATAAAAGTGTTTTTAAGCGAGATTAAAAATACATCGTCGCCTAACAGCAGGTTGATATAATTACGCAGTCCGATAAATTTAGGCGGTTCAAGAATGTTATAATACGTAAAACTGAAAAAGATCGATATTGCAACAGGAGCGACAAAGAAAAGAATAAAAACTATCGCATAAGGAGCAAGAAACAGATAACAAACCTTATGCCTGTATATTTCTCTTGCGCGGATTTCATCCTTCTCTCTTATTTTGTTAAAATAACCTGAAAAACTCATTTTGCCCCCTATTCCAAACCAAATTCTTTACGTTTTTTTATCAACTCATCGTTGATCGTAAGAGTATAATCCAGCAGGGTCTCACGAGTATCCTGACCCTCATTTAAAATACGGCGCGCCGCGTTTGTAATATGGCGGCTTATAAAGTATCCACCGGGCACTTCCGGCACTCCGACCGTCCACTTGCGCTGTTCGTCAAGAACCGCCATTTGTTCCGAACCCCAGGAAAGGCGCCTGAAAGCGGCGTAATTCGCAGTCGGGTAACGCGCGGCGGCGCCCATGATGCTTTCAAGTTCACGCCCGTACCTGAGCTGAGTATCCTCGCTGATCCACCATTTCATAAATTGCCACGCGGCCTCTTTATTACTCGCCTTGGAAAAAATCATGGAAGCCAGAGTTCCAGTTGAAACAGAGCGGTTTATTTCTCCGTTCGCCCTGGGCAGACCCGGCATTCTGGAAAATCCCCAAAGACCGCGGAGTTCCGGCGCGAATACTTCCAGAGTATTAAAGTTTGTATAATCCGCAAACGCAAGCGGCATTTCACCGGTGCGGAAACGGTTTACAAAATCGTAAACAACAGGCGTCTTATAGTGAGTGAAAAATTTTGTGTAAACGTCAAAAGCTTCTATGGCAATCTCGCTGTCCAAAAGAGTCCGCGAGCTGTCTTCATTGTACATTCGTCCACCGCGCTGGAACAGATGCGCAAGGAAGTTTGAAAAGTCTATATTGGTCTGAACGTTAGTTGCAACAGAGGGAATGCCGACATTCATATTGTTTTTTTGAATAACAGGCAGGATATTAATCAGTTCATCCCATGTATTGGGGATTGTAAGATTTAATTCTTCAAAAATGTCCTTCCTGTAAAACATTACATGGAAATACTGCGTTTCCGGCAAACCCCATACGCCGCCATTGAATGTAAAAGGAACAATTACGCTTGGATTTAAATCCTTTACCGCTTCCTCAAAATCCGGAAACTGTGAAACATCTATAACCGCTTTACGAATGGCATAATTAACAGGATCGCCCTGCGGAACAGTAAGAGCCATATCAGGCCCCGTACCCGCGACAACCGCGGGCATAACTGCGTCCGCGGCGACAAGTTTAACATTTACCCTTATTCCGGTTAACGGAGTAAAAGTGTCGTCTATCATCGCTTTTAAGATTGTGCTTTGATCGCGTCCGGCAAGAATCCAAACGCTGACAACATCGGCGCTTTTACGGTGAAAATCGCCAAGGTTATTGTAATCAACAAAGAATGACGCAAAAAATGAGCGTATTTCGTGCGATGCCGAGACAAAGAAATTCTCATTTATCTTAGGTATCTTTGCTTCAGAGGCGCTGATTAAAATATAATCAATATCAAGCTGTGATTGGGAAAGAGCGAGCAAACTATCGCCAAGAGAGCTTATATTTGTTTTAAAATTGACAAGCGTTCTGGGTATTTTGTCGGGACGCCTGACAAAAAGTTCAAGCTGACGGGCAAGGGTTAAAGCAACGGCAGCCTGTGCGCTTCGCTCGCCTGAATATTTTGTTAAATCATCCACCAGCTTAAACAGTATTTTGCTCTCCAGTCTCATCGCCTCTATAACTTCGGGATACACGACATCAACGCGGTAATCGCGGTAAATATCCGGCTCAGGTCCTGTCAATACAAGTATCTTGCGGTATATTGCGTTCAAGCGGAAAACGCTTTCTTCCATTATATTAAGCATTTCGCCCATACCGCCCATTGTCGCCTGAATACGAATCGTGTTTGTACCTGCATCTAACGGGAAATAAAAATCCCCATCTTTATTGCCAAGAGTTTTAAGACTCCATTTATTGCTGTAATTAAAAGGCACGGAAGAAAGTTCCTGAACGGGAATTTCGCCGTTTATCATAAAAGTACGGTTTGAAACAAAACCACGGTTATAATTTTGCCTGCCCTTAATTGAAATACGGTACATCCCATTTTCCGGCACGTCAAATTCCCACTCTATCCACTGCCCCGCCACGCGCCAGCTTTGACCGCCTATCATATTAAGCCTTATTCTTGCCACGCTTGGAGGTTCTGTCGCTCCTGAAGAACGGTCATAAATAGGATACAGAGAAGGATCGGATCGCAGTACAGATTTCTCTCCCTGGATTTTTCTTAAATAATTACTGCGGTTGTTTTTATATTTATCCAAATTTACATTGGAAATATATTCACTATACGCTTGAGTCTTTACAGGCGCTTTTATTGAAAGAGAGCGGATCACTATAGGCTCATTAACGCCTGTCAGCCTGATGGTATTTGCGCCCTGCCGTAAATAGAAATAATAAGGTTCAGTAACATAACCTAACGAGTCCCTGAACCATACGCTTTCCCAGCGCGGTTTTTCAACCTGAGACGAACGAATTTCGTTGCCCTGATTGTCAAAACGGCTGCTTCCGCTGTCGCCCCAAACGCGCTGGAAAGAAAGCCTGTCCGCTCCAAGGAAGGGAACTTCGCCGTTAATGGAAAGAATGCGTTCTACCGCAATACCCCTTGACTCAACGGGGAAATAATCCATTTTTATAAAATAAAGCCCCGCCTGTTCAACATTGACATTATACTCAACATAACTAACTTCTTCAGTACGCAAAACACGCGCTTCATCTTCAAAATTTTCAAGCACAGAAACTCCCTGCGCGGAGGTCCATGTAAATATATTGACAGGAATGTCCCGCTGTCCAATAGGCGCGTTAACGTAATGTTCTATGTAGCGGGAATATGTATTGGTTCTTCCGGTACTTGCGCCGCTAAGATCGAAACCGGCATATTTCTCGGAGAAATCCTGTTCCTTCCTTGTGGCGATAAGAATGACAAAAACCGCAATAACGATAATAACGGCGGCAGTTATCAAAAACCTAAGTTTAGAATTGTTTTCTTCCATTTTATTGACAGCCTTTGTTCATAAATTTTATCTATAACTATTTTACACTATTTATCATGATATTGATAAGGGCGGAACTGTCCGCCGAATTGGGCTGACCTGTCCTTCGGTCAAAAAGACCGAATTTTTCACCATTACCACTGACAGTCCCATTGTCCCAATAAATTGGAACAAGCCCGTATTTTTTGGCGGTAGCAAATACATGTTGAATGTAACTGAATCTGCTTTGCCGCGCCTGCGTTTCAACTCCTTTGTCGCTTGGATACAACTGCAATGCCGCGCCTGTTTCTCCGATTATTACAGGAATATTATTATCAATAAAAATTCTTTTAAAAGGCGCAAAATCGCTGTCTGTTTTTTGTTTATCGCCGTCCGTTCCCCACGCGGAGCGTTTACTTGCTATGCTGAATTCGTAAGGATCATAATAATGGAAAGTGACAATCTGTTTACCGGGCGTACTGTCTTTTGGCAGTATAAAAGCGCTGGAAATCGTCTGCTGCGGCTGGGTACAATAGGCGGGAAGAATCAAATAACGGCCGGTATTATTGCCCCCTGCCGCGCGTACCCTGTCTGTAAAAAGCTGATTCCATTTATTAATAATATCCGTTTGTAATTTGGAGGCAGATTGAAAACTGCTGCTCCAACCCCAGCCGCCGTCGTGAATCTCATTCATTGATTCAAACATCAGCCAGTCGCCGTAGTTTTTAAAGTACGCGGCAATCTGATCCCAAACACGCGCAAATTGATGAGTAATGCTTGCGTATTCGTCTTTATTTCTAACAGCCTTTGCAATTGAAAGCCAGCCGTCGTCCTTGCCTTCCTGAGGGGTTGCGCCGTCATGGTGAATATTGATAATTACCTTTAATCCGGCGTTATGCGCCATTTCAACAGCTTCCGCGACGCGTCCAAGACGGCCGGAACTGATACGGTAATCCGGCGGCATACCGAAATTACCCATCCATGTAATTGGAATACGAATAATATCGAAACCGGCTTTTTTTACGCCGTTCATTAATTCCTGGTTAATCGGAGGGTTACCCCAGCCTGTCTCTCCTCCCACTCCGCTTGAATACGAGTCCAAAGTATTTCCCAAATTCCAGCCGGAAAAAATTTTTTCATCTTTAAAATAATCAAACGCAGTTTTACCGCTGACACTCTCAAGCGGATATTCCCGTATCCTGTCCGGCTGTGAAGGAACATAATTAAAATCTGATTCAGACGTTCCCCCGTTAGAGGAGCGGCAATTTGTTACAAGGAGAGCAAAAATAGCCAATATGATAAATAGCGTTTTTTTAAAAATCACTTAATAATCTCCTGAATAACAATACTGCCGCTTATAATGCGCCGTTTAATCAGCGCATTTTATTATCTTAGTTGTAAACAGTAAAATCCCACATTTTTATATCAAAGGGATTTTTATTCGGATCTGTTCTCCAAACTTCATGCGTCTGCCATTCAACGCCTGTTACCAATGACTGTTTCATTATCGTAGGCGTTCCCCAACTTGGCTGCATAAAGAATTTTACGGGAACCTCGATCAATAACGGTTCGCCTTTTTCAGTATTAAAAGAATATTCAAAATACGCGTAATCTGTAACATTGCTGGTTTTAAATTTCATAGTGTATCTTTGACCATCGCCGAGAATCCAAAAAGAAAAAGATTTAGCCGTTTTATAAAGGTTCGTAGTCGCTTCATCAGAGTTAAGCCCCCAACCGGCAAAACCATATTTAAATTTTGTGGTTACATTTCCCGTAACATGATGTACTATCGTTTCCTTGCCGTTAATAACTTCCTTCGTTGATACAAGATTGACGGTAGATGAACCCTTATCTGATTCAACGTCATTATAGACCATCCATTCGCCGGTCGCTAAAGTCGGAGTACCCGGTCCGCTATCGGCTGCCTTAGCCGCGCCGCCTGTAGTTTGGCAGGAAAAGATGACTGCGCAAAAGACGACAAAAATAGCCAAAATACACAATTTTTTTGAGTTTTTCATAAAATACCTCCATAGAGAAATTAATTTAACATTAGAATTGCGTTTAAATTTTTATCAATTCTATTATGACAATAATACTCTTATTATCTATTACCGTCAATAAATATCTATATATAAAGTATGTAATTTTATAACTAACCAATAATTTTTTCAATAAAACCGGGATATGTTACAGCCGCGCATTCGGCGGTAGTTATTTCGACAGGAACAGGGCTGCCAAGAGCCGCGGCGGCAAAAGACATAACAATACGATGATCGCCGTGGCCGTCAATAACAGGAGTTTCGGGCGGAGACAATGCGCCTTTTCCGTGAATAACAAGCCCATCCGGTAATTCAGTACAACGTATTCCAAGCTTTGCTAACTCTTGCTTCATTACGGTAATACGGTCTGTTTCTTTGATACGGGCATGGGCGACATTGTCAAGTCTGGTGTCTCCGTCCGCAAAAGCGGCTGTTACTGCCGCCGCAGGGAGCAAATCAGGCGTTTTGTTAAGATCGAAGGTTCCGCCGCGAAGAGAACCGCCGCGGGAGACTGTAATGGACTGATTATTCTCGCCATTATCGTCATATTGAACATCACAGCCCATTTTTTCCAGCATTTCAAAGAAAAATTTGTCCCCTTGAGTGTCCCCCCGATTAAGACCGAGCAGAGTTACAGGACCTCCAGTAATTGCGGCGGCGGCGGCGGGAAATGCGGCGGATGAAAAATCACCCGGTACTGAGGAAGAGAACGCTTTCCATGAAGAGCCGCCGGGAATGGAAAAAAATGAAAAATCCGGCAAAGTACTGTATGGAATGCCGTGGGCCTTTAAATAGGAAAGAGTCATCTCAATATACGGTTTTTCGTTAAGAAGAGGGATTTCAATCTCGGTCACTGTGCCGGCGGGAGCCAATGGCGCCGCAATTAAAAGCGCCGATAAATATTGACTTGTAGGGGACGGAAGGCTCACCTTCCCGCCTTTCCATTTGCCGCTAATCGTTATTGGGGCGCAACCATTATTACTCTGCGAATTAACGCCAAGACCGGCCAATGCGTCAAGAAGGGGCGCTGCGCTGCGTTTTTGAATTTGTTCATCGCCTGTAAACTCAATAGGTTTTTGTTGAAGGCCGGCGACGGCAAGCACAAGGTAAAGAGTCGTCCCCGAATTGCCCACATCTATTACAGTATGCGCCTCAATCTCTTTTTTAAATCCGCCGTTACCCCGTATCTTCCAACTGATTTTTTCTCCGTTGCGTTCTTCCGCTATTTCCGCGCCTAAAGCCTTGCAGGCGTTAAGGCAGGATCGGGTATCCAATGAATCAAGCGGGTATTCTATCACTGACTCGCCATCCGCAAGAGAGGCAATCAATAATTGCCTGATAGTGTGGGATTTAGAAGCGGGTATTTTAAAAGTACCGGTTAATCGGCGCGGAGTTATGTGAACATTCATAAGATGTATTACGCTCTTTTAATAATTCTTTCTATCCTGTTTATCAACTCATCTTTCTTAGCCGGCTTTATAATGTAATCAACCGATCCCATTTCACGCGCTTTTGCCTGATCCTGCGGACTTTCAGATGTCGTATAAATCGCTATCGGCACATTGTGTAATTTGGATAAATCCCGTATCCTGATGTAGGTATCCCATCCGCCCATCTCAGGCATATTCAAATCCAACAACACCATATTGGGAGTATAACCTTGGAAGAACAGGTCCAAAGCCGCTTTACCGGAACTGACCGTGGTAACGTCATAATTTTTCTCCAACATGGCTTTTGTCAGGGTAAGAACAGTCTCCTCGTCGTCTATTACTATGACTTTTTTCTTTTCATCGCCTGATTCAACCTTGAATTTTTCCGATTCTACTTTAAGATCATCAAAGTTCCTGTTATTCTCTCTGCTCATTTCATCAACAAGGCCTACCGCGACTTTTATTTTCTGCATGGCTCCGTTTACTATGTCGTTCATGCCATTTACCACGCTATTGCTGATATTAATAAAATCATCCGTTTGTGCGGTCAGGTGATCGCCTGATGCAAGCATTTCTTCCGACCCTTTTCTAACCGATACGCTTATTTCCTTCAGGTGCAGCATGGAGTCCAGTATTTGTTTACCTCCAATTCCCTGTTCTTCCATCGCGTTGCGGATATTTTGCTCATGCTGAGAAACTGTTTTCACTTCATCGTCAATAACGCCAAAACGTGAAAGAACCTCGTTACTAGATGCGGTTATGCTGTCTATGGAAGCTTTTATCTTTTTCAACATCGCCGCGGTCGTCTTTGACTGTTGCGCCGATGATTCGGCAAGTTTACGAATCTCGCCTGCGACTACGGCAAATCCTTTCCCGGCTTCTCCCGCGTGTGCGGCTTCAATTGCCGCGTTCATGGAAAGCAGGTTTGTCTGGGCGGCGATATTATCCATAACAGCGTTTATTTGCAAAAGCCCCTCAGAGTCATGCGCGATATCTATTATCTTCTCTGCTACCGTTTGAAGCCCGTTTTTGCCGTTTGCCGACGCTTCCGTCAAATTGACGACATTCTTACTGTTTTCAACCAGGGTTTTGGTTACCGAATTAATATTAGCTGTCATTTCTTCAACTGCGGAAGATGAGTTATTAATATTCTTGGCAAGGCTTTCTATCAAAGTGTTCAAACTTATAATGTTATTTTGTATATCTTTTGACGCTCCACGCGCTTCAGAAGCGCTTTTGTCTTGCTTGACCGTCATGCCCTTCATACCCTCAAAATTCGTTAAAATATCGTCTACTGCTTTGGAAGTTTTTGACATATTTGAGGAAAGCTCATGACCCGTATTGGTAAGCGCGTTGATTTTATATTTGATTACCCCTACAAGAGTTTTAATTTTATCCATCATAAAGTCAAAGTCATGCGCAAGAACGCCTATTTCGTCCATGTGTTTGAATTCAACCCGCCGTGTCAGGTCCCCTTCCTCAGCTATTTGGTCCAGCGTCAGTACCATGTTATGAAGAGGTTTGAGCGTACCACTGAGAAATATAAATGAAATAACCAAAATAACCGCGATGACAGCCATCATCAACAGGAAGAGGATTGTCATGTTGCCTTTCAGCGCGTCTTTTATTTCAAGGGGAAGAATAGCGGCAATATGCCAGTTAAGGGTAGGTACGCTAACCAGAGCCGCTACGCCTTCATCTACGTTGAAAAATTGAGATTCGTCTGAACTTGTCCTTTTAAGAATTTCCGAACCGGTTTCGCCAAGAGCTTTATCCAGCGTCATTTTATTAGTAACCTGATTAACATCGCGGCTGCCGGTTATTTCCCCTAATTCGTTAAAGAGATATAGAGCCGCATTACCTTTATAATTTTGATAAACATTATTAACAAATTCCGTAAGGTCGATACCTGTTCCCACAAGTCCGATAGGCTTATGCTGCGCGTTAAAAACCGGCGCATTGATAAACAGCAATGTCTGTTTTATTTCCGCATTATAGTTGATGTTGAAATTATATTTTTCTGTTTCGTATAAAGTCATTTTGTACCAATAGTTATCGGGACTCTCGGTATCAAGGGGATAATGATTATCCACAGCAAAGTAAAATTCTTTGTCAACATCGCTGCACCAGAAAACTGATTGGCTTTTAAACGCCCGGCGGTATCCGTCTATCTCTTCAAAAGCAATTTGTTTTAATTCGTTGTCCCTGGGGTTGAGGAAGTGGCGCTGTATTAAAGGGGAAGTTGTCATTTTAATGGCTATGGCGATTTCGCTGTTAACAGATGTTTCCAGTTTAGCTTTTTGAAGTTCCATCGCATCCCTAAGTTCGTACCCCGCTGTGTGATGGAGAGTTTGCCACATTGAAAATGTAAAAGCCACGCTTCCGCCGATAAAAATAACCAAAAATAGAACGACGGAGAAAACAATAAAACGGGTTCTTATCGAAGTCCTTCGTTCCTGAGTTTGTTTTTTTTTCATTTTTCGCCTCTTTATTTGTAAGTATAACATTTTTTTTTGAAAATAATCAACATAATTTAAGAATATTTAATTATTTCTATTTTATGTTTATATTACTATTCATTCTGTATTATCAAATAAATAACATACCCAATATAAATTGCCAGTAAAATTGCGGCTTCCCAGCGATCCAGTTTTTTCTTTTTTCCCGTAAACATTGCCAATAATAAAAGAATCGTTCCAAATACCAAAATATAAATATCTTTATTAAAGACTAAAGAATATTTTATTGGACTTATTACCGAACTTACGCCCAATATTAAAAAAATATTAAATATATTAGAACCAATTATATTTCCAATTGCAATATCATCGCTTTTTTTTACAATGGCGGTTATTGATGTCACCAATTCCGGCAGCGATGTCCCGACGGCGATAATTGTGAGTCCTATCACTTTCTCGCTGATATTTAACGCATGAGCAATAGCCACAGCGGAATTTACCGTTATTCTTCCACCTAAAATAAGAAAAGTTAATCCCAAAACAATGAATAAAATTATTTTTGTCAAAGATAATGTTTTAACAGAAATAATTTCATCGCCGGCAGATGTCGTTTTCATGTTTTTGTAAACATAAAACAGGAATAGTCCCAAAAACAACAAAAGAATAGCGCCGTCAATTCTGGTTAACATATTTTTTTCATCCGGAAAAAAATTTATATTTGCCAATATAAATAAAACAATTACGGCAAACAAAGAAAAGGGGATTTCGAAACGAACAGTATTTTTTTGAACGGCTATCGGCGCTATAAGCCCTGTAATTCCAAGAATGAAAAACAGATTAAAATTATTGCTGCCAATAACATTTCCCAAAGCAATCTCAGAATGAGAACCTATTGCGGCTGATAAACTTACCACCAATTCCGGAGAAGATGTTCCAAAAGCGACAATTGTAAGTCCTATCGCCAGTTCCGATATCTTAAAACGACGCGCCAAATTTGACGCTCCGTCTACCAGCATATCGCCGCCTTTCACCAGTAACGCCATTCCTAAAATTATCAATAAAATGTTTATAATCAACATAAATACTCCAAATATTTATTGATGTTCTACAGTTTATAAAATGACCATCATATATCAATTTCATCAATTTTACATTCATTTGCCGCTTGGCAAACGGCTAATACATCACTGGTAATACATTTTTTTCCATATTCACGCCACAAAGGCGATCCATGAATAACAGCTCCGCTATTATGGTCAAAAATGCCGCTTGCGCCTTCCATATCAACATAAACTATTATTTGTTTTTTCATTTTTCTTCTATTTTATACATATTAAAAGCTTTTATAAATTTTTTATTATCCTTCATAATTAACTATAATTTATTAGTATCGAAAAAAATAAAGACCTATATCTAAGCGAACATTCCTAATCAAGGACTTCCATTGTAGGCTCAATTAATGAAGAATTAATGTATACACGAAACCATACCTTTATTGTTAGGTAAACGTGAATGTATAATTGCGTTTATTTATGCTAAACCAGCATATTATTTAGTTGAACTTGGCTTAAGAGCTCCTACTCTATCTTGTTCTTCTAATAATTCATTTTCAATTTCATTTATCTTAGCATTATATTTTTCTTCATCTTGCTTAATACCTTCCTCAACTCCATTTATCTCTTTTTCATGTTTAGCTTCTTCAGCTCTTTCCATCTCAATTATTCCATTCATCTCTTTTACTCTTTCTTTCTCTTTCATAATAATCCTTCCTTCCTATTTATTTGTCTAATAGGGAAACTCCCTTAATATTTTATGTGTATTTAGTATGTAGTAAAACATTTTGCGTGTCAATAGATTTTATGAAATATTTTATACCTAGTAAAATAGTAGGTTTAGGCGATTGCTGTGATTTTCCGTAAAATTACATAATTTTTAACGCAATTATTCCCCCACATAGACTTAACAATAAGTGTAAATTTGTCTCCTGCCAGCACTTTCACTATTATACTGTCCCGGTACGCTTTCTCTATACTCCTATTATTCTATAATTTTAAGAATAATGAGAATAAAGATAAAAACAATTCTAATTGAGATTCTTTATTAAATAAAAAATAGTAAGATAATAATACCCATAATAATACAGGTAAACATATTATTATCATTTTTATATATTTATATTTAATTAATATAATTATATTTATTATCAAAAATATTAATCCTAATGTTGCTCCAATTATCATTATTATAATATATAATATAATAAAGAAATAAATGATACCATATTCTAATAAACATATTATACTAGAAATTATAAAAGATAAAATAATTAATACAATATTAAGAAAATATAAAATTCTTAATTTTTTCCCAGGTATTTTCACAAAATATACACCCTGATATAATTATACATTATTTTACATTTTTTTTATTATTTATTTTATTTACATATTTTTAATTATTACATATCCCATGAAAATTTTGCGTCAGTTACAATAACTTTATCCCCATTTTGCAATATAAAATCTTCAATTTTTACAGTTTTTTGATCTCCAGCCGGAATAACAATATCAAAATGAAATTGATAGATTGATGAATTTTCTCTTACTATTTTACCATCAACAGCCCTTAATGTTGAGACACGAGCATTATTGACGACGATAACTTCATCAGGTAAATTTATTGACATTGATACATCTGATACTCCGTCTAATAAATGACATGAAGCAAATAGAAAAACAATACATATAATCACGGCTAATTTCTTCATTTTATTTATCCTCCAAAAAACCTATATTCTTATTATATCACATATTAAATCATTTTTCAATATATTTTATTAAAAATTAATAATTATTTAAACTGTTGTTTCGCGTAGCCTAATGCCGTTAGGCGGCGTACAGTTACAGACCTGTTAGGCGTATTAATTTTTGCTTTATATTTCTATTAATTCAAAATAACAATTTTTGCCTTTACTTGACAATGCTGATGTAATTATTTTTACATCAAATTTTTTCCCCAATAATGTTTCAAGATGATTTTTTACTTGTCCTCCACAACAATAACACCATGTTTTTGACCAATTTTTATTTAAACCATTTAACCGACCGCCTAAACAATCACACCTTTTTTCAGGTTCATTATCATCCTTATATTTTACATTATATTTTCCTTTTCCTGTCATTTTTATTTCATGTCCAAAAACAAAATGTGATTCATTTACGGCTTTTATTCTATCTTCATCTGTTGTAAATTTTTTATTAATTTCTTCACACAGTTTTTCTCTCTTTCCGCCTTTTAAACAAGCACAATCTTCACGAACCTTTTTTATAATATGTTCATCAAGCAATTCTTCCATTTTAGTCATGGCGTTAAAACACCATTCTGATATTTCCTCTGTTTTACTTGATCCCTTAATTAATTCCCCAGACTCCATAATTTTTTTATGGATATTTTTCTCAATCTCATTTTCACCAAGACATTGGTTTAATTTATTTATTACAGCAATATTATATTTTCCCATAATTTTTACTCCTTCAGAAGTTTTTATATTCATATACGATGAATATTATATAAAATATATCACAAACAAAAAATAAAAACATAACATTTTTTATCATTTTTAATTTTATAATGCCTTTATTGGTGTATGATATTTTATACACTATTTTCCTCAATCAGTTCAATAATTATTACGCCTAACGTTCCGGCGATAAGTGACTTTATTTTACGCCCGATGAGGAAAAACGCGCAGCGTTCTTACGGGTGTAATAAAATGTGGCGTAGCAAAATACCACAAAGGGGCGCAGCCCCGACTGGTTTTTCGCGTAGCCTAGCCGCCGTAAGGCGGCGTGCACTTACTGACCTGTTAGGCGCAATTGCTATTGCTTTATAATATTCTTTTTCTAAATCCTTCATAATTTTCAATATGGCTCCAATCATTTATTTCAACTCCAATTATTTTTCCAATTTTATTTGCTATATTATTTGCCATATCATAATCTTTAAAAACATTTATTTCATATGCATTTAATTCATTATCATAAATATCAATCTGATAAGAATATATTTTATTACCTTCATCTCCTATTACCATATTTTCAATAATTACGATATTTTTAATATTCTCAAATTCTATAATTATTTTTCTTTTAAATTTCCATTTACCATCTATATAATATATTTTTCTATCTATAATATCTATATAATAATCACAATTACCAGAGAATAAATAATTAATTATATATAATCCAAAAACACAGACTACACATATTGTTAATATTATTTTACCAGAATCATTTTTTAATAAATAATTAAATAAACCAAAATCTACTTCTAAAATAAATGATCCCATATGAAATTCATTTTTATTATTATCATATGTAAATATTATTATACATAATATTACCATTATAGACATTAGAATAATTGTAAAAAGACTTACAATAAACCTGTTTTTTCTGTGTTTTTTTATATATATTTTATTTCCTTCTTTTTCTAAAATCATTTTCTTCCCTAATAATTATACTATAATATAATTTCAATTAATGTCAATAGTAATTGCGCATAACGTTCTAGAGGTAAGTGATCTATTTTTACTCACGATAAGGAAAAACGCGAAGCATTTTTACGGGCGGAAAATAAAGTGGCGGAGCAAAACCTATAAAGAGCGCAAGCCCGACTGGGTTTTGAGTAGCCTAGCCGCCGTCAGGCAGCGTACAGTTACCGACCTGTTATGTGTAGTAGCACTTGCTTTAAATTTAACTACATACTATTGCCCAATTCTTAAAAAATATTTTATAACCTCCATTATTCCATAAATTTATTAATTCATTATTTTTATAATATCTATTTCCCATATATTCTTCTTTATCAATTATTGTTTTTCGTATATTTTAATTTTGTTTCTCTTGTAATGAATCATATAACATAAATCCATTTTCATCATACCCGATTACTGTAAAATAATGCTGTATGTTTTTTACTTTCACAAGCAAAATAATTGGATTTCCATTATCAATTTGATTTTTTAACCATATTATTTTATTATTATTTGAATATATTTTTAAACTATATTCTTTTGTTTTTATATTATATTTATGTAATAAATTAATTAATCCCTGTGGGAATGTCAAATTTTTAATTATTCTCCATTTAGTTTCTTTTGCTAATATTTCAGGGTCTTTTATCTCTTTTTTTAATATATTTATAACACCCATAACTGCATAAGGGGCACAATTATTAAATGTTTGTCTTAAATATATTTCATTAGATATAATTAAATAATTCATTAAATTATTATTTTCATTGAATTTTATTCCAAATGATGGGATTGTCCTTAAAAATATAATACTAAATATAAGCCCAACTAGAAATATTGCAATTATTATTTTAACCCATAATTTAGAAAATATTTTCATAATACTATAGTAATATACTCTTTTTATTATGTCAATATATAAAACAATTTCAAGTACTATTGCACATAACGTTCAGGCGATAAATGACGATTTTTTGCGCTTGATAAGGAAAAACGCGTAGCATTATTACGGACAGAACAAAATGTGGCTGAGCAAAACCTACAAAGGGCGCAAACCCGACTGGGTTTTGCTTAGCCTAGCCGCCGTCAAGCGGCGTAAAGTTACCGACCTGTTATGTGAAGTGTACCCGTATTTTATTCCATAACATATTCATTTATTTTTTTCTTTAATTTATATATTTCCATTATTTGATCTACTAAATTGTTATAATATATTTGAGCACATTCTTTTTGTTTTTTAGCCATTTCAGTCGCTTCTTTTGTATAAAAATTGTCATAGAGATTTTTTAATTTAAAATTATATTCTTTCAAAAATGTCTCTTTATCATTTTTATTTTCACCAAGACATATTTTATCATCTTTTATTTCATATAAATTATTACCTACAATGCCTTTATACATTAATGTTCTTGATATACCTAAACAGCCTACTGCATCTAATTTATCTGCGTCAAATAATATTTTTGCCTCTAATGTCTTTGGAATATTATTTCCCCTAAATCTATGAGTAGAAATACAATTTTTTACATGATCTGAATTTATTTCAGACCAGCCATTATTTAATAAAAATTCTTTAGCCATTATTCCACCTATTTCGGCATGGCATACATTTGAATTTTTATATTGTTCTTCCCTTCCAATATCATGCAATAAACATGAAGCAATTAATATGTCAAAATTTATGTTTTCAGTTGTTTTTGATGCAATATTTAATGACAGATATAATACCCTAAAAATATGTTCTGGATCATGTGCGGTATCCTTCATACATTCATACATATAATTTTCTATTATATTATACATAGATTTTTTCATATTTTACCACCTTTGGAATTATATTACTATTTTAAAATTAATGTCAATATCCTATTTTATTTTCTTACCAAGTTAGGTTTTTTTCTTTCGCATAACGTGAACAGGTAAACGACGTTTTTGCGATTGCGATAGAGGAATTGCGAAACAATTCCAGCAACCGTAAAAATGTGGCGGAGCAAAAATGCGCAAAGCCCCGACTGCGTTTTTTCGTAGCCCTCCAACCTTTCGGGTTGATGAGCCGTCGAACCGAAGGTTCGCAGGCGGCGAAGCGTTTACCGTATGTTAAGCGCTGGTTTTTTGCTTTTTATATTTATACTTAAAACCTCGTAGAAATACCTAATTTAAAACTTATATTTTTTTTCAAAAACTCATTCCCGGCAACCCAACCGTCTGTTTTAGCGATAACCTCAAGATATGGCAACCAATTCCTGGTTATTTGAAAGTCAAATCTACTGCCGATTAATCCAAAAAATTCAATTTCAGATGTAAAAAAACTTTGATCTTTAGGCTGTATACCCAATATTATTCGAGGGGAAAAATATATGTAAAAATTTTTAATTGATATTGGAAAATCTATCATTTCAATTTCTATTGCAGGGAAGTAGTTTTTATAATTTTGATAACTATGGTATACTACAGCAAAATTATACTTATCTATATTGAGAAAAACATTAAGCGGTAAATCCGTTCCAAAAGATGTAAGAAAATGCTTAAAAGTAAAATTCCAGCGAATATCAGTATGCCCCAAGGGAAGGCTTCTAAAACCTAACATCATAGGAGAAACTATATTTACCAACGACCACCAAACCTGTTTTTTGACATAATTCATCATTTCAGGACTTAAGTCCGATGTTTTACGGTAACGGTCAATACCAATTCCAGACGCATGTGTGCCTCGTTCATTGTATGGCTCATCAGGAAGAAACAAATCATACACCCATGAAGTCCAATCGTGTCCTGTAAAATCACGTTCCATAATGTCAGTTTCATTTATCATACGTGGACTATCGGTAAAAGGAGCAGTTACTGTAAATAAATAATTCCAAACGCTAAAACCGATTGCCCAATAAGCAAATTCATTAAAGAGGTTCTGCCTGTAAAAGAAATTATTCCGTTGAAGTTGATTAAGCAAAAGGAGTTCTCCTTCCGCTCCGGCTGCATGAAGCCTGATAAAATCAGCGGGGCTTTCTGCTTTAAAACGTTCCAATGATTCATCATTAACATTATTTACATAATTACCAAAAATGTATACAGAATTAAAACTGTTTGTTCCAAACCTGCTCAAAATCGCACGATGCTGTTCTTCATGCATCCATGCTGTGCCTCCAAAGGGAAGAAACATTAATAAACCGTCACCTAATGCCGTACCGCCATAATAAATGATATTTTTCCAAATATTATTCATAGTTGATGTATCATAAAATCTTTTCATTCCATAATGAAAACCAGAATACATGTCAACAGTTATTGCCAAAGATTGCGCCATACTTGGATTGGCATAAGAACTAAAAAATCCATGTCCTACGGTATTCATTGCGTCAATTTGATAAGGCAAATCAAAAAGCGGTAAATCAAGTTTTAAGATTGATTCATTGTTTTGAGCAAATGCCGAAAACGGCAAGAATAATAATAAAAGAATAAATCTCTTTTTTAACATCAGTTGTCTTCTTTATATATATAACACATTACAATAGATTTTTTACACTAAAGTGTCAATATTCTATAAATATTATATTCCAACCAATTCAAAAAACTGGCGCTTAACGTGAACAGGTAAACGACATTTCTTTGCGCCCGATGAGGAAAAACGCGCAGCGTTTTTACGGGCGCAAAAAAATGTGACGAAGCAAAACAACACAAAGGGCGTTCTAGCGCCTTAGCGCACATCCGACTGCTGTTTTGCGTAGCCTAGCCGCCGTTAGGCGGCGTACAGTTACAGACCTGTTATGCGCAGTAGTCTTGACCATTATATATCCAATTTATTATATAATCCATTGCTAATTTATGATTTCCTATTTGACAATGTTCGCTACCACCTTCCTTTTCTGTAAATATTTTACCTTCTATTGATTTTGCGTTTTTAATACCCTTCATTAATATAGAATAATGTTTTTTGGGAATATAATGATCTTTTTCACCAGCCAATAATAATACATCA